>Ga0209798_10001808_pt1 | contig 12697 bp, 5 predicted proteins | sample DOMMetBare3Fresh_FD_187475 | JGI IMG/M metagenome (GOLD analysis project Ga0209798, IMG submission 187475) | Wetland sediment microbial communities from St. Louis River estuary, USA, under dissolved organic matter induced mercury methylation -... | ecosystem: Environmental > Aquatic > Freshwater...
GCAGAAAATGGAATGGACTGGATGTATGCCAACTGTTCCACTACTGCACAACGTGGTGCGTTGGATTGGTGGAAAAAATTCCGTGATGCTACCAAGCCCGTTTTTAATGAACTCTATGACAGTGTTGCCTCCGGAAAAGAATCACAACGTTCGATCGACAGTAACAGCAAAACGGATTACAGGGAAAAACTGGAAGAAGAACTGAAAGAATTGCGTGAGAGTGAACTGTGGCAGGCTGGTAAAACAGTAAGAAGCCTGAGACCGGAAAATCAACATCCTGGCAAGGAAGAATTACATAAAGATCATAAGGCAGTTGACCTGTTAAAGAAACTGGTAGAGAAGCCAGAGAGTGTCGGATAAAATAATAAACCATGGGTACATCAACAGATACGGGGTATACTTTATCTTTTCTAGATGCTGCACAACGGCTCAGGAAAATAGTAAAAAGAACGCCGCTTACATTTAATCATAATCTTTCAAAAAAATACCAGTGTGCTATTTTTTTGAAAAGAGAAGATTTGCAGGTAGTCCGTTCTTACAAATTGCGGGGAGCTTATAATATGATGAGCTCCCTGCCTTCTGAACAATTGAAAAAAGGAGTAGTATGTGCCAGCGCAGGCAATCATGCACAGGGTTTTGCTTACAGTTGTAAAAAACTGAAAGTAAAAGGGGTTGTCTTTATGCCCATCATTACTCCCAAACAAAAAGTAAACCAGACAAAAATGTTTGGTGAAAATAAAATCGAGATAAAACTGGTGGGTGATACATTTGATGATTGTGCTGTAGCAGCAAAAAAATTCACAGAAGAAAACGGGATGACATTTATTCCTCCGTTTGATGATTACAGGATTATTGAAGGACAGGGAACTGTTGGTGTAGAAATCCTGGAAGACCAGCCTGATATTGATTATTTGTTTGTACCTGTAGGCGGAGGCGGATTAAGTGCCGGGGTTGGCTCCTACTTCAAAACCTGTTCACCTAAAACAAAAATAATCGGAATTGAACCGGAAGGTGCTCCTTCCATGTATGAAGCATTAAAGGCCGGCCATCCGGTTACATTAGACAGTATCGAACGGTTTGTAGATGGTGCTTCAGTAAAAAGAGTCGGCGATATTACGTTTTCCATCTGCAAAGATGTACTGGATGATATGCACCTGGTACCTGAAGGAAAAATCTGTTCCACCATCCTGAAATTATACAATGAAGATGCCATTGTGGTAGAACCCGCCGGTGCGATGTCCATCGCTGTATTAGATGATTTTGCAGAAGAAATAAAAGGAAAGAATGTTGTGTGCATTGTCAGTGGCAGTAATAACGATATCGACAGGATGCAGGAAATAAAAGAAAGAAGCCTTCAATACGAAGGGTTGAAACATTATTTCCTGATTGGTTTTGCACAAAGACCCGGTGCGCTGAAAGAGTTTGTCAATAATATTCTCGGGCCAACAGATGATATCACCCGTTTTGAATACATGCAAAAAACAAATAAAGAACATGGACCGGCGTTGGTAGGGGTAGAATTACAAAGCCGTTCAGATTATGATTTATTATTAAAAAAGATGCAAGCTTCCAATATTGAATTCTCTGAAATTAATAAAAACGATCAGTTGTTTGGATACCTGATCTAGTGAACTTAATCCGGGTCAATTGTGGATAATTACACTTGTAATCCTTTTTCCTGCTGAAAGCTTTATTGTAATTTCAAACGTATTGCCTGTTTGCAATTAAGTGAGCAAAAATGGTTGCGGACAGGCGGGCTTGCCATAAAAAAATTAACAGTTACTAACTGTATTCATTCAATTAAAAAGTGTACCTAATGGTAAGCAACCAGGGATTATATCATCCTTCTTTTGAACATGATGCCTGTGGTATTGGATTTGTTGCCAATATCAAAGGGCATAAATCACACCAGCATATTTCTGATGCCTTAACGGTATTAGAAAATATGGAGCACCGTGGCGCCTGTGGTTGTGAAAATAATACAGGAGATGGTGCCGGTATCATGATTCAGCTACCTCATGAATTTTTCTTTGATGAGTGCCTGAAGCTTGGCATACATCTTCCCTCTTTCGGGAAATATGGTGTAGCGGTGATTTTCTTTCCTAAAGAAATAAGATTAAGAGAAGAATGCCGTGACATTTTTAATCGTACGGCTGAAAAATTAGGTCTTGAAATATTAGCTTACAGAAAAATTCCGGTAAATACACATGATATCGGTGCCACTGCTTTAAGCGTAGAACCGGAAATGGAGCAGGTCTTCATTGCCTGCCCGGATCATATTTCCAATCCTGATGCGTTTGAAAGAAAGCTGTTTATCCTGCGCAACTATTCATCGCATATTATCAATAGCACCGTTAAAAAAGATGCCATTGGATTTTATATTGCTTCGTTATCACATAAAGTTGTTGTATACAAAGGACAGTTAACGAGCAAACAGGTCAGAACTTATTTTCCTGACCTCAGTAATAAAAGAATAGTCAGTGCATTTGGTTTAGTGCATTCACGTTTTGCTACCAACACGTTCCCATCCTGGAAGCTGGCACAACCCTTCCGTTACATTGCTCATAATGGTGAGATCAATACATTGCAGGGAAACCTGAACTGGCTGAAGACAAGCGAAAAAGGATTTACATCCCCTTACTTCAGTAAAGAAGAAATGGAAATGCTGTTACCGATTGTAACAGAAGGGCAAAGTGATTCTGCCTGTTTAGATAACATTATTGAACTACTGACTTTAACCGGTCGTTCATTACCGCATGTAATGATGATGCTTATACCCGAAGCATGGGATGGGCATGAAGAAATGGACCCGGTAAAAAAAGCTTTTTATGAATTTCATTCATCTTTCATGGAGCCGTGGGACGGGCCGGCTTCTATTTCATTTACAGATGGTAAAATAATCGGTGCCACATTAGACCGAAACGGATTGCGCCCCTCAAGATATTGTGTTACCAACGATGACCGTGTTATCATGGCTTCAGAAACAGGAGTCCTTCCTGTAGATCCAGCCTGTATTATTGAAAAAGGGAGGTTGCAACCGGGAAAGATGTTTGTGGTGGATATGGAGAAAGGGATCATTATCAGTGATGCTATTCTGAAAAAAGAAATCTGTTCACAAAAACCTTATGGTGAATGGCTGAATAAATATAAAATCCGTCTCGAAGAATTACCGGAACCCAGGGTGATGTTTACTCACCTGGAACACGACCAGGTTTTTAAATACCAAAAAGCATTTGGATATTCGACTGAAGATCTTGATACGATTATTGCTCCTATGGCACTGGATGGTAAAGAACCGATAGGATCCATGGGAACAGATATTCCGCTCGCCATACTCAGCGATCATCCGCAGCATCTCAGTCATTATTTTAAACAGCTGTTTGCGCAGGTAACCAACCCTCCAATTGATCCTATCCGAGAAAGACTGGTTATGTCACTGGCTACTTTTGCCGGCAACAACGGAAATCTTTTATCGGATGATCCGCTCACCTGTCATAGTGTAGCCTTAAAACATCCGATACTCTCCAATTTTGAACTGGAAAAAATAAGAAGTATTGATACAGGATTATTTCAAGCAAAAACAGTTCAGTGTTATTTTAAAGCAGATGGAAAACCCGGTTCATTAAAAACCGGTCTAGATCGTATTTGCAGTTATGCTGTTGATGCCGTTGAAGATGGTTTTAAGGTTTTGATTTTACAGGACAGAGCCATAGATTCCAATCATGCTCCTATCCCATCGCTGATTGCTACGGCAGCTATTCATCATCACCTGATACGCAAAGGTATGAGGGGGCAGGTTGGCATCATAGTTGAAGCCGGTGACATCTGGGAGGTACATCATTTTGCGTGCCTGGTAGGCTTTGGTGCCACCGCCATCAATCCATACCTGGCTCTTTCTTCTATCCGTGATCTGAGAGAAACAGGAAAATTAAAAACGACATTAACAGAAGACGAACTCAAGAAAAATTATATCAAAGCTGTAAATGATGGATTGCTGAAAGTATTTTCCAAGATGGGCATCTCTACTTTACAATCTTACCAGGGTGCACAGATATTTGAGATATTGGGATTCAATAAAGAAGTTGTTGACAAATATTTCACCGGAGCTACTTCCAGAATTGAAGGCATGGGACTTGATGAAATTGCGAAAGAAACGTTAGCCAAACATAATTTTGCCTTTAACAAAAAAGAAATACCTGTTGACCGTTTGCCGGTCGGGGGTGTTTTTCAGTGGAAACAAAAGGGAGAATTTCATTTATTCAATCCGCAAACTATACATCTGTTGCAGCATGCAACAAAGATGAATGATTATCCCACTTTCAAAAAATATTCCAAACTGGTAAATGATCAAACGGAGAAAGCAGCAACGCTGCGAGGGTTGTTCCAGTTCAAAAAGAACAGGGCTGCTATTACCCTTGATGAGGTGGAGCCGGCAGAAAATATTTACAAACGATTTGCCACAGGTGCCATGAGTTTTGGTTCCATTTCATGGGAAGCACATACTACATTAGCAATAGCCATGAACCGGTTAGGTGGCAAAAGCAATACCGGTGAAGGGGGCGAAGATGAAAGAAGATATGATGTATTGCCCAATGGAGATTCAATGCGGAGTTCCATCAAGCAGGTTGCATCTGCAAGATTTGGTGTCACCAGTTTATACTTAACCGAAGCGGATGAACTGCAAATAAAAATGGCTCAGGGTGCCAAACCCGGTGAAGGGGGTCAGTTGCCCGGCCATAAAGTAGATGAGTGGATTGGAAAGGTTCGTCATTCCACACCGGGTGTCGGATTGATCTCTCCGCCTCCTCATCATGATATTTATTCTATTGAGGATTTGGCACAATTAATTTATGATTTAAAAAATGCCAACCGTGCAGCAAGAATCAGTGTAAAGCTGGTAAGCAAAGCAGGAGTAGGAACAATAGCTGCCGGTGTTACCAAAGCAAAAGCAGATGTTGTTTTAATTGCCGGTCATGATGGTGGTACAGGTGCATCGCCGGTTAGTTCCATCCGTCATGCCGGATTGCCATGGGAATTAGGATTGGCGGAAACACACCAGACCCTGGTGAAAAATAAATTAAGAAGCAGGGTGGTTGTGCAGGCCGATGGCCAGATGAAAACCGGTCGTGACATTGCTGTTGCCGCATTACTTGGTGCAGAAGAATGGGGTATCGCCACTGCAGCATTAATAGTAGAAGGTTGTATCATGATGCGTAAGTGTCATATGAATACCTGTCCCGTAGGGGTAGCCACCCAGGATCCTGAGCTTAGAAAAAGATTTACCGGCAATGCAGATCATGTGGTGAATTTTTTTAAAATGATTACGCAGGAGCTGAGAGAGATAATGGCCGAACTGGGTTTCAGAACAGTGAATGAAATGATTGGACAGGTTGATAACCTGGAAATGAGAGAAGGTATCGAACACTGGAAGTATAAGCACATCGATCTGTCAGCGGTATTATATAAAGAGCCAAATTCATTTTATACTGGTTTATTCTGTAACGAAGAACAGGATCATGGATTAAGTGAAAGCCTTGACTGGAAATTATTAGCAACAGCTGAACCGGCAATTGATCATCAAGAAAGTGTTGCTGCGGAGTTTGAAATCAGGAATACTGACAGAACAGTGGGTACTATTCTCTCCAATGAAATAACCAAAAAATACCGGGCAGCCGGGTTGCCGGATAATACCATTCAGTTTAAATTCAACGGTACGGCGGGACAAAGTTTTGGTGCCTTCACCACCAAAGGCATCACCCTGGAAATAGAAGGTGATGCCAATGATTATTTTGGCAAAGGATTAAGCGGTGCAAAGCTGATAATATATCCTCCAAAAACTGCCACTTATGTACCGGAAGATAACAGCATCATTGGCAATGTGGCATTTTACGGGGCTACAGATGGTGAGGCATTTATTCGAGGCAAAGCCGGAGAACGATTCTGTGTCCGTAATTCAGGCGCCAATGTAGTTGTGGAATCAATCGGTGATCATGGCTGTGAATACATGACAGGCGGCAGGGTACTGATATTAGGGGAAACGGGAAGAAATTTTGCTGCCGGTATGAGTGGTGGTATTGCTTATGTCTATAATGTAAAAGAACATTTTATCAATAACTGTAATACTGAAATGGTGGATCTGGATGAGTGTGATCTGCAGGACAAGAATGAACTGTTCACTCTTTTACAAAAACATTATGAGTATACAGGCAGTACTGTTGCAAAATTTATCCTGGATGATTTAGATAACCAGTTGCAGCATTTTGTAAAAGTGTTCCCGAAAGATTATAAAAAAGCATTGATACAAAAAGCTGAAGGCATCAGGCAAAATGCTTAAAGCTTCATTTCTTCTTTTGTGAAAGAGAAAAAAAACTGATTAACTGAAAAATATTTAACTACTCAATTTTAGTATGGGCAAACCAACCGGATTTAAAGAATATACAAGGGAACTCCCCGGCAAACAACCGGTGGAGGAACGGTTACAGCATTATAAAGAGTTTGTAAACCGCTATTCTGATACTACCTTAAATCAGCAGGCAGGCCGCTGTATGAACTGCGGTGTTCCTTTTTGCCATCATGGCTGCCCGCTGGGAAATGTTATACCTGAATTTAATGATGCCGTTTATCAACAGGACTGGAAGGAAGCTTATGATATTCTTACATCCACTAATAATTTTCCTGAATTCACAGGACGCATTTGTCCTGCTCCCTGTGAAACTGCCTGTGTATTAGGCATCAATCAACCGGCGATAGCTATAGAAGAAATAGAGAAACACATTATTGAAATTGCGTTTGAAAAAGGATTTGTAAAACCCCGCAAGCCCAATCTCCGAACAGGAAAAAAAGTGGCGGTTATTGGTTCCGGTCCGGCAGGGTTAGCTGCAGCTGCACAATTAAATTATGCAGGACACACCATTACGGTATTTGAAAGAGATGATGCACCGGGTGGTTTGCTGCGGTACGGCATCCCAGATTTTAAATTAGAAAAATGGGTTGTAGACAGAAGAATAAAACTCATGGAAGAAGAAGGCATTATTTTCAGATGTAATTCCAATGTTGGGGTAAATGTCAACATCAATGATTTGCTCAGGGAGTATAATGCTATTGTACTTGCCGGCGGCAGCACCGTGCCAAGAGATCTAGATATACCCGGACGATCTTTAAAGGGTGTGCATTTCGCTATGGATTTTTTAAAACAAAATAATAAACGGGTTGCCGGTCTTGCTCCAATTGTAACAACGGAAACAACCGGAGTAGCGGCTATAGAAAGCAACCTGTTAACTGAAGAAGTAAAAGCAACAGGAAAAAATGTTGTTGTTATCGGCGGTGGTGATACCGGCAGTGATTGTGTAGGAACTTCCAATCGTCATGGTGCCAAAACAGTAACGCAATTTGAATTATTACCAAAGCCTCCTGAGGGGAGAAATGATTTTATGCCATGGCCCTCCTACCCGATGACGTTAAAAACAACTTCCTCCCATGAGGAAGGAGCCGACCGCAAATGGGCTGTTGCAACCAAAGAATTCATCACCGATGAAAACGGGCATGTAAAAGCATTAAAACTGGTAGACCTGGAGTGGAAAATCGTTGATGGCCGGGCAGCCAGCTTTATAGAAGTAGCAGGCAGTGAAAGAGAAATTCCCTGTGATTTGGCATTATTAGCCATGGGTTTTCTTCATCCACAGCATTCCGGATTTATAAATGATCTTGATATAGAACTGGATGAAAGAGGAAATGTAAAAGCATCAGAAAAAGAATACAGAACGAATATTTCTAAAATATTTACAGCCGGTGATATGCGCAGAGGCCAAAGCCTGGTAGTCTGGGCAATCAGTGAAGGCAGGGAATGTGCCCGTAAGGTAGACCAATTTCTAAATAATAGCCCTGCGTCTGTTCTGGAAACAAAGAACGCCACAGCCCACTCTCAGTATAGCTGATTTCAATTCATAAAAAGACTCTTTTCTTAAATAAAAATCACATTAAAATATTTTTAATGTGATTTTTTGTGCATTTATTAGACAATTTATCCACTTTTGGGTGTTTTATTTAATATAATTTTAAAAACTAACAGGTGTTATTGATGTTTTTCTATATGTTTGGCTGAATTAATTCATATTATTTATTTTTTAAATGTTTAACCTAAAAACCAAAGTTCATGAGTAAAAGAAAAGCAAAACAGATCTTACCATTCGTTTTATTGGTTGCGGTTGCACTAATTGCCATGTTTGTAAAACCGGAAGCAGATTTTGTTCCGGGCGTCAATGACCCCCAATACAGTTCATCTGATATTGCATGGGTACTTATTTCAACAGCCCTGGTATTTTTGATGACACCGGGTCTTGCCTTCTTTTATGGAGGAATGGTTCATCGCAAGAATGTAATCTCAACAATGATTAAAAGCGTCGTTGCTGCCGGTATAGTCGGTGTGCTTTGGGTTGTTTGCGGATTCAGTCTTTCTTTTGGTGAATCGATTAACGGGATAATCGGAAATCCCGGTACGTATGCGCTTTACAGCGGTGTAAAATCCGGTGCACCCTGGCCATTGGCGAATACCATTCCACTTTCCCTTTTTTCATTGTTTCAGTTAATGTTCGCCATTATCACACCCGGCCTTGTAGTGGGTGCCGTAGCGGAAAGAATCCGGTTTACTTCTTACATCATGTTCATTGTACTTTTCTCGCTGCTGGTATATGCACCTGTAGCACACTGGAGCTGGCATCCTGAAGGTTTCCTTGCTAAAATGGGTGCATGGGATTTTGCCGGTGGAACAGTTGTTCATATAACAGCCGGTTGTGCTGCTCTGGCCGGAGCTATTGTTTTAAAACAACGAAAATCACACATCGACCAAAAAGAAATTCCGCCTGCTAATGTTCCCTATGTTTTAATCGGCACCGGGTTGTTATGGTTTGGCTGGTTTGGATTTAATGCAGGTTCTGCAGTTGGATCCACTCCTCTTGCAGTCAATGCATTCGGAACAACAACTACTGCTGCTTCTGCTGCAGGTCTTACCTGGATGTTCTTTGATGTTATCAAAGGTAAAAAACCATCTGTTCTTGGTTTCTGTATCGGAGCTGTTGTAGGCCTTGTGGCTATTACACCGGCAGCTGGTTATGTTGGCATCCCACAAAGTATTATTATAGGATTGGTAGGTGCCGTGGTTTCCAATATCGCCGTCAGCATTAAACAACGTTCCAAATTAGATGATACACTTGATGTTTTCCCCTGTCATGGTTTGGGAGGTATGGTTGGTATGTTAATGACTGGTGTTTTTGCCAGTACAGCCATCCATGGCATTAAAGACGGGCCACAAGGATTATTCTATGGCAATCCCGGCTTTTTCTTCACCCAGTTAAAAGCAATGGCGATTGTTGCCATTTACAGCTTTACTGTTTCTTATGGCATATTCAAGTTCATCAACTTTGTTATTCCAATGAGAGTAAGTGAAAGTGAAGAAGAAGAAGGTCTTGATGCTTCTCAGCATGACGAAAAATATATGCAGGGAACATTATTGGTACATAATAACGGTAACATAGAAGAAAAACCATTAGAAATCAAATAAACAAAATTGAAAAAGGCACAGCATAGTTGGTATAAACTTCTCGCAAAAGGTTATACCTGCGGTGCCCTTTTCTCACATTAAAAATGCATTACAATGATACAAAAATTTTTTATGGCAGCCTTAGGCTTGCTGACATTCACCTTTTCAATAGCCCAAAATGCATCTGTAACAACAACTACAGATACAGCACCAGCAGCAACAGCCGGAGAAGAAAAAAAAGCACCAACCCTTTCTATTACCGGTTCGGTTGATGCTTATTACAAATATGATTTTGCTGATACCAAAGCCAATGGCTTTACCAGCTTTACCCAAACCCATAATTCTTTTTCACTGGGAATGGCCAGTTTAAAATTTGAGCATAAAGGAGAAAAAGTCAGTGCTGTGGCCGACCTCGGATTCGGGCCAAGAGCAAAAGATTTTGCTTACACTGACAATGGGATCACACAGGCCATTAAGCAATTGTATGTAAGTTATTCGCCGAAAGACTGGTTAAAATTTACACTGGGAACATGGGCCACACATGTGGGCTATGAATTACTCGATCCGCAACTAAACAGAAACTACAGCATGAGTTATATGTTTACCAACGGACCCTTTTCCCATACCGGTTTAAAAGCAGAAGCCAGCAAAGGCAAACATGGTTTTATGCTGGGTGTATCCAATGCCACTGATTTCAGAATACCACCGGATGGGCAGATTAATAAAAAGTTTTTACTGGCGCAATATTCGCTTGCGGCAACAGAAAAAATTAAAATTTACCTGAACTATGTTGGGGGACAAAATCCTGATACTTCCAAAACCAATCAGTTTGATGCAGTCATTACCGCCAAAGTAAACGATAAATTCAATATCGGTTATAATGGTACTGTCAATTCAACACAACTGTGGAATGGCTCAAAAAATACTGAAAGCAAAGCCTGGTGGGGCTCGGCCTTATACCTGAATTATGATCCAAAAGCATGGTTTGGATTGACCCTCCGGAGTGAATTATTCAGTGATAAGCACCAGTTTAAAACTTTAAGTATAGCATCGGAAGGTTGTAACATATTTTCAACTACGCTTTCAGCTAATTTTAAAACAGGTGGATTCATCTTCATTCCTGAATTCAGACTTGATAATTCAAATAAGAAAATATTATTTACCGATAAGGATGGTGCCTTTACAAAATCAGCAGCCAGTGTTGTGTTCGCTGCTGTTTACGCATTCTGATAGAAATAAAAACGTAACTATTTTTTACGCAAGCAATCGTTAACCATTAACTGAGGCTGTCTCAAAAGCAAACAAATTTGTCACATTGAGTTTATCGAAATGCGCACAAATTTGTTTGCCAATCATTGTTATATTTCGACATAGCTCAATATGACAATGATTTGGACTTTTGAGACAGCCTCTTTTTTATGCTGAATTTCTTCCGGCATTAATTATTCCAAATGAACAACGCATCGCCAGCTTTTCATAAATTTCTTTTACCGGTGCCGTTACCAGCTGTTCATCCATTTCCCTGATTTTTGATAGTGCATATTGCTGGATTGTTACTAATGGCAGTACAATTCTTTCCCGCATTTGAATCGACAACTGTTCTACCGGATAATCTGCCATTAATTCGGACTGCCCTGTAATCCTGCCCAGGTATTGCTTCGTCAGCTCATACTCGTCATATATCATCTGCCAAAGTTCTCCAAACTGTTTATGTTTTCTCAAAAATGCCGTCAGCGGAAAAAATGATTTCATCATTGCCATTTCACAATTATCCAGCAGTGTTTTAAAAAATAAGGATTGATGATATAATTTCTGCAACTCCAGTAATTTTCCTTTTTGCTCCATTTGCTGCAGTGCTGAACCCACCCCATAAAACCCGGTAACATTCTGCTTTAACTGGCTCCAGGATCCGGCAAATGGTATTGCCCGTAAATCCTTTAACGATAACCCGGATGTGGTTCCTCTCTTTGCCGGACGGCTTCCAATATTTGTTTCGCTATAAAAACGTAAAGGACTTACCTGTAATAAGTAGTCGGAGAGATAAGGGTGATCTCTCAACGCCTTGTACGATTGAAAACTGATTTCAGATAATTCCTGTAATAATTTTTCTTCTTCTTTGTTCAGTGTAATATCCCTATTGGAAAAAAGATCATTTGAAATTCCTGCATTCAGCAATTGTTCAATATTAAATTGTGCTGCATCGATGGTTCCGAAATTAGAGCTCACCGTTTGACCCTGTATTGTCAGCTGTATTTCCTTGTTTGAAATATTATGCCCCATGGAGGCATAAAATTTATGAGTTTTACCACCACCTCTTGAAGGAGGGCCTCCCCGGCCGTCAAAGAAAATAACATTCACATCATATTGCCGTGAAATAGTGGTAAGTTCTTCTTTGGCTTTATAAATACTCCAGTTAGCCATCAGGTAACCCCCGTCTTTGGTTCCATCAGAAAATCCAAGCATTATCGTTTGCCGGTTTTTCCTTCTTTTCAGATGTTCCCTGTATTGCGGGTTGGTATATAATGTCCGCATCACTTTTGCAGCATGCTGCAAATCGTCCACTGTTTCAAATAATGGAATGATATCAATATTTATTTCTTCCCTGTTCCACCCGCTTAGCTGGAACAGTGCATACACTTCCATTGCGTTCAATGCGCTGTTGCATTGGCTGATTATATACCGGTTGCAGCCTTCCGGGCCATTGTAATGCTGGATTGTTTTAATAGCTGCAATGGTTTCCAGTGTATCTTTATGAACCGGGTCGGTTAATAATTCAGCATCAGCTATTGCATTAATTTTTGAAAGCTTTACAATTTTTTCTTCCTCTGACAGACTTGAATACCCAGGTAGTATATCTGACTGCTTTGCAGCAATCGCTTCCAGTACTTTTCCATGAATGCTGCTCTCCTGTCGTATATCCAGTGAACAGAAATGCATTCCGAATACTTCTATTTTATTGATGAGATTATTTACCATGTGCAAAAACAATCCGTTGTGCTGGTAAATAATGATTTCTTTTACCTGGCTTACTATTTTGAGAATTTCTTCTTTACCCAGGTTTGATTTAAACCCCGGAATAAACAGGTTATTATAAAGCTTGGCTTCCAGTTCCTGCAGCAACACGTCAACGCCTTCAAACGTCAGTCTTCTCCGTAGTTTTCT
>Ga0209798_10001809_pt1 | contig 12691 bp, 5 predicted proteins | sample DOMMetBare3Fresh_FD_187475 | JGI IMG/M metagenome (GOLD analysis project Ga0209798, IMG submission 187475) | Wetland sediment microbial communities from St. Louis River estuary, USA, under dissolved organic matter induced mercury methylation -... | ecosystem: Environmental > Aquatic > Freshwater...
AAATAATGTTGACAATTCGCTTCCCGAAAAACTTTCGAAAGAAAAAAGCGTTGGAATAATCGGCGGGGGACTCGCGGGAGTTTCTGCTGCAATCTTTCTTGCAGAAAGAGGATTCAAGATAAAGATTTTTGAAAAAGAAAAATATCTCGGCGGGAAAGTTGGTTCCTGGCCGGTAAAGTTTGAAGATGGCTATTCAACACAGGTTGAACACGGCTTTCACGCTTTCTTCAGACAATATTACAACCTCCGCAATCTTCTAAAGAAACTTGATGCGTTCAAATATCTTATCCCAATTGATGATTATTTAATACTCACAAAGATACACGGTAATTTTGGTTTCAAGGACATCAGCACGGTTCCGGTTTTAAATATTCTAAGTATGGCAAAGACAGGAATCTATTCCTATAAAGATGTAATGCTGAATCCCGGTTTCAGAAAAATGACTTCGCTGCTCAGCTATAACCGCGAGAAAACATTTGCAAAGTTTGATAATGTTTCTTTTAAAGATTTTGCTGATGATGTAAAGCTTCCACCGGAAATGCAACTGATGTTTACAACTTTTTCAAGAGCATTCTTCGCTGAGCCGCAGTACATCTCAATGGCAGAGCTGATAAAAAGTTTTCATTCCTATTTCCTTAGCAATGATCTTGGTTTGCTCTACGATGTACTCAACGATGATTTCGAAGATACTCTCTGGAAACCAGCCAAAAATTATTTGAGCAAATACAAATCAACCATATCACTTGATTCAAAAATTACTTCCTTCAAAAAGGATGGTAATCAATTTATAATCAACGATGAGCGATTTGATTATGCAATCATTGCTTCAGATGTAAAGGGAACGAAGAGTATCATTAATAATTCTGATTATTTCAAAAACGAATATCCGGGCTTCTTCAACCAAATGACTAGCCTGAAACAATCACAGAGATATTCTGTTCTGAGAGTATGGATTGATAAAGACCTCAGACAAGGTGTGCCATTCTTCATTTTCACAGATGCACTAAAAATCCTCGACTCGGTTACGATCTATCACCGGATGGAAAAATCAAGTGAAGAATGGGTAAAGAAAAACGGTGGCGGAATTTTTGAGCTTCACTCGTATGCCGTACCGGATGATTTTCCGCAAGAAGAAATTAGAAATCAATTCTTAAAAGAGTTTGAAGAATATTTCCCTGAAATAAGAGGTTACAAAGTAAGGTATGAATACCTGCAGGTTAAAGATGACTTCACAGCATTCCATACAAATCTTTACAAGACCCGTCCAACTGTAAAAACCGAAGTTGAAAATTTATTTCTCGCTGGTGATTGGGTAAAGCTTGAAAGTCCTGCAATGTTAATGGAAGCAGCAACAACCTCTGCGCTTTATGCTTCCAATTTAATTTTCTATAAAGAGGGATTGAAGGAAGAACCAATGCTATCTGTGCCTTTAAAAGGTTTGTTGGTATAGTGTTCATTATGTCTTTACTTGTAATCCTCTCAACAACTTTAATCACACTTGCATTAATATTTTATTCACTTGGTGTTTGGTCAGAAAGAATAGCAAGATATCTAAAGCCATGGCATGTGATTGCTTTCTGGATAGGTTTTACTTTTGATGTTTCCGGCACTTATGCAATGCACTTGCTGGCTAAAGGACCATTTGATATTACAGAACCTCACACACTAACCGGACAGATTGCTTTATGGCTGATGTTAATCCACGCTAGTTGGGCAACACGAGTTGTTATGAAGAATAACGAAAAGCTGCGGTTGAGCTTTCACAAGTTCAGTATTGTTGTATGGCTTATCTGGCTAGTTCCATACTTCGGTGGAATGTACCTGGGTATGAGTGGATAGTTAACGCTGCTTTTAATTCTTCAGTTTATCTTTAAATACTTTTCTAAACTTCTCAAGCTTTGGAGCGATTACAAAAGCACAATAACCCTGATTGGGATTATTGTTGTAGTAATCCTGATGATAATTTTCTGCTGGGAAGTAATTTGTTAATGGAGATATTTCAGTTACAATTGGTTTTTGCCATGCACCTGATTTATCAAGCTCTGATTTATATTTTTCAGCAAGCTGTTTCTGTTCATCATTGTGATAAAAAATAACAGAACGGTACTGAGGACCAACATCATTTCCCTGTTTGTTTAATGTTGTTGGGTCGTGTGTCTTCCAGAAAACTTCAAGTAATTCATCATAACTGATAATAGAAGGATCGTATGTTATTTGTGTTACTTCTGCGTGTCCTGTTGTTCCAGTACAAACTTCTTCATAAGATGGATTCTGAACTTGCCCACCTGCATACCCTGATACGACTGAATGAACTCCATTTAAATTTTCAAATATTGCTTCCGTACACCAGAAGCATCCGGAACCAAAAGTGGCTTTCTGTAAATTGTCCATATTTTGAACTACTCCTGTTTCTGATTTATTTCCTGATTGAGTATTGGTTGATTTGTTTTCGCATCCCCCAAAAGTCATAACTGACATTGCAACAACTAATAATAATAATTTCAATGTGATTATCCTTCAAATTATATGTTTTTCAAAAGTAAGATTAGATTTTATTTTCTGCTTATCAAGTGAAATAGTTACACATAAAAAACCCCGCGGTTGCGGGGCATAATAAATAAAGCTTTCTGTTAAAAATTATAAGCACACTTTATGTTTTAGGGTTTACAGATTAACCTTTAAGCTTTCGCTAATTCTACTGTTTTATAAATGTTTAATACCGTATCAATTTTAACTTTTTGAAAAACCTCCATCACTTTATCAGCCAGGCCTGCAATTTTAAAGATCCCGCCTCTGTTTGTAGTTGTGGCTAATCCGTGGATTAGCATTCCGATTCCCCAGCTTGAAATATATTTAACTGAAGAGAGATCTACTATAATGCAGTTAACCTTTTGCTCAAGGGAATTCAGCAAGGCATCCTGAAATTCTTGAGCTTCGTATCCCAAAACCTGATCGACTTCAAATTTGATAACTGAATATTTACTTTCAATTTGCGCAGAAACTCTCATGGCATTCCTTTTTCAATAAATGAAAAAAACAGCTTTTTATTAGGTTCAATTTTCTAAATGATAATATAAAAACAAAATGATTAAAGCTTGGTGTTGGGAATAATTAATATTGGCAATCCAGAGTTAAGAGTTAACTGTAAACTAAAGTTGCTTATTATGAAATAATACCATATTATGCCCTAGTATTGTTATAATTACTTCATGAACTATCATCCGGATTCATCAATTTAGTGTCGCCGGGCTAGTTAAACAATACAAATAACATTTATAGCTAGGAAATTAATTGGGTCAAGAAATCACCTGAGCAACCGATCCAGATTGAAGAATATATCAAATTATATTCTTTATCGCTGGAATGTTTGGGGTTTTTGAGAACAGTAATTTCGGATTTAGACACTCCGCTTACTCGCCAATCTTTTAGTTTAAAATATATCATTTAACATTTCATCTTTTTAGAAAGGATCACTTTATGCAAGTGACGATAATGCGTTTGCTTTGTGTACTACTAATTGTCGGCGGATTTTTATTTGCATCTTTTGCTCAACTAACCTCGTCTGAGGTTGAGAGCATGTCAAAGAATGCGGACTTAATCATTACCGGAAAAGTTACTCAACAATCTTCCAGCTGGAATGAGGACAATACTAGGATTTATACACGAGCGACTATTCAAGTAGAAGAGTACTTAAAAGGCAACAACAATAGTGGGCCAGTCATTGTTAGCTATCTAGGTGGTGAGGTTGGTGAAGTCGGCGAGATGTATTCCCATATGCCAAGGTTTGAAGATAATGAAGAGGTCTTAGTATTCCTGAAAAAGGATGAGAAGAGTACGAATTATAAAGTCTTCAATGGGGAAGAGGGGAAAATAAATGTTATAATTGATCCCAAAACCGGGGAAAAAGTCACAACTTCAAACGTGCAGATTAATTCACTCAAGGCACAAATTAAAAGTTATATAAACGACTAATAATCGTCCCAACAAAATATTTATAAAGAAATTCAATCAAGTTTTAAATATTATTCACAGAGGCTATAATGAGAAATTTTTTATATAAAAACCTTTACCTGGCACTTTTCATAATCATTCTAATCACACTCAATAATTCTTTTGCACAAACGAACAACAACTCCTATGTATTTAATGGAGAGTCAAGCCAGCTTTACGTATTAGATGGACAACCAGTAAATACCGATGCAAACCAAAATGGATTTAAATTTTTTAACAGCAATGCTTCCAACAAACAGATAACTGTTCAAGCCTGGGTATATCTGATTGGAGACACTCCTGCAGGTATTGAAATTCCTATTGTTTATCGAACCGTAAATAATGGAAAAACATTTTCATTGTACCTAAAAGATAATAAAGCATATTTTTCTGTTGGGAACAATAATACAATGACGGTAAGCACCAACTTATTGCCTGCATTTCAGTGGCTTGCAATTTCCGGTACATACGATGGCAGCAAAGTAAAAATATATTCGGGTGGTTCTTTAGTGGCATCTGCTAATTTTACTATAACTACTGGTTACACATTTACAAATGGAGTTACGGGATTATTCGTCGGGAAATCAAACACCGGATCTTACAGAGGGCTAATTGACGAAATCAGAATTTTTAATACTGCATTGAGTGCAAGCAACATAAATAATTCAGGCGGTAATGGTAATCCAGCAGAAAACATTCCGCAATCACTGCTCCAATATTTAAATGGTCAATGGTCATTCACAGAATTTACTTATTATAATAGCACAAAAGCTCTCAACGATTTATCAACCTATAAAAATCATCTTAGAGTTTTTAATATTGATGAAATTTTAAAAAGCAAAAATCCACCATTGTTTGTTGTGAATTCTACAGGAGATGGTCCGGATTCAAATCCCGGGGATGGAATTGCCGCTACTAGCAACGGAACTACAACATTAAGAGCTGCTATCCAAGAAGCAAATGCTCTGGCTGGTCGTCAAATAATTTATTTTTACATTCCAGGAACAGCACCTTATGTTATTCAACCTGGATCAACCTTGCCATCTATAACCGAACAAGCAAATTTAAACGCAACTACTCAAAAGGGATATTTGGGCTCACCTCTAGTGCAGGTGAATGGTTCATATGGAGGAATGACTATTACCGGAGGTAGTAGTACGATGCGTGGACTTGCACTAAATAATTCTGCGGGTTATAGCTTAACTCTTTCTTCTGCTGGTGGAAATAATATTGAATCAAATAAAATAGCCGGAGTATCAATTAGCTCTTCAGGAAATAATATTAACGGTAATACTATTACTGGTTCAACAGCCAATGGAATTTCAATTACTTCTGGTGCAATAAATAATTTAATGGGCACTTCGTCTGCAAATAATATTACAGGAAATGTCGGTTACGGAATATCTGTTGCCAGCGCAAATGGAAATCAGATATTAAATAATATCTTTGGTACCAATGGTTTAGGCGGAATATTAATTTCTAACTCTTCAGGAATTGTAACTGGAAACACTATATCAGGAAATACCGGAGTTGGAATAACTCTAAATGGTGGAACCGGAAGCCAGATTTCAAATAATACTATTGGAACCAACTCTGGCGGAGGTATTTCGATATCCAATGGGGGTGGAAATTTAAACGGGAATATAATAACAGGAAATACGGGTTTAGGAATATTAGTAAATGCAAGCACAGGAAATCAAATAACCAATAACACAGTTAGTTCTAACACATTGGGTGGAATCTCTTTATCTAATAGTAGTATTACTTTAACATCAAATTCAATTACGGCAAATCTTGGTTCCGGTATATCTTTAAATTCTTCTAATGGCAGTACACTTACTGGGAATACTATTTCTGGAAATTCTGGCTTTGGAATATTCGTTACTGCCAGCACAGGAAACCAATTTACTAATAACATAGTTGGAACAAATACCCTGGGCGGTATTTCTACAACAAATAGTACAGTAAGTTTAACGGGTAATACAGTTAATGGGAATTCGGCTTTTGGTATATCCTTAAATGCATCTAACGGCAACACAGCTTCCGGAAACACCATCTCCGGAAATTCAAATGATGGACTAGTTATAAACGGAAATAATAATACTATAAGTAATAATACAATTACCGGAAACTTGGGTTTGGGCATAGTATCAACAGCTAGCACAGGAAATCAAATTAGCAATAATACAATCGGAACAAATACACTGGGTGGTATTTCCATTACAAATAGCACTGGAAACCTAACAGCTAATACAGTTAATGGAAATTTTGCATTTGGTATATCCTTAAATTCTTCCAATGGCAATACACTTTCCGGAAATATTGTCTCCGGCAATTCAAGCAACGGGTTAGTTATTAATGGTAATAACAATTCATTAGTAAACAATACTGTTTCAGGGAATTCGGGCTTGGGAATATCTGTCACTTCCAGCATGGGAAATCAACTTACTAATAATATAGTTGGAACCAATATTCTAGGCGGAATTTCCATAACAAGTAGTACGGGTAACCTAACGGGAAATACAGTCAGCGGTAATTTCGTTTTCGGTATTTCATTAAATAATACTAACGGTAGCGCGCTTTTCGGTAATGTGGTTTCTGTAAATTCTGGTAATGGTATAATTATAAACGGAAGCAGTAATACATTAGATAGTAATACGGTCTTCAATAACACTGGCTCTGGTGTTTTTGTCGCATCAGGAAACCACAATTCAATACTAAACAATTCAATTTATGGTAACGCAACTCGGGGTATTGAATTAGCTGCTGGCACAAATGACTCACAACAATACCCAACACTTAATACTCTATACACATGGCAAGATGAATCTGCCTTACCAGAAATAAAAGGCGGGAGCTCGATTCAAGGAGTGCTTAACAGTACCCCCGGACAAAATTACAAAATACAATTCTTTGCCAACTCAAGTATTAGTAATAGAGAGGGAAGACGTTACCTTGGTGAGATTATAGCAACTACTGATATTGCAGGTGGAGCCGAATTCCTTGCTAATCTAAAAGATGCCGTTCTCACTACTGGAGAAGTAATAAGCGCCACGGCAACAAAATTGGATGTAGATAGTCTTCCTTTAAGCACTTCTGAATTCTCAGTATCTATTGAAAGAGCTACTGATGAAGGCAACCATTATCTGGTTAATACTACCCTTGCTGGAATTCCACTCCATTGGAAAGATGGAGAAGGTGACTATGAAATTTTCGGACCAGTTACAGCTGGTGAAGTCCAACCTCCTGCTGGCTTTGCTTCTGCTATTGAAAATGGATTTAACACCTGGACTGGGCTGGAACAACTAACATATACTAAACGGGCATTGAGCGGCACAAATTCCGGAAAGTGGGGTGGCAACGCAGATGGAATCAATAATGTTGTTTGGTTTCCAACCAGTACAATGTGGCAGGATTCTACCGAAGCTCCCACTAATGTAATTGCGGTGACAAGAGTAAGATATAATGCTCTAAATGGTGAAATGATTGATGTTGATTTAGCATTCAATGGTGAACCTATTTCACTTGCAGGATTTGGACAGTTTTATTGGGCAACCGATGGTTCTACTGATAAACTGGATGTTCAAAATGTTGCTACACATGAAATCGGACATTATTCAGGATTAGCTGATCTTTATAATCCAGGTGATTTTAATTATAGATTATTAATGAAGAATAATAATCAGTTCGCCACGATGTATGGTAGAATCAATAACGGAGAAACCAGCAAAAGCAGTTTGAGCCCTGGTTCTTCCGATCCGGATTGGTTGCCGAATCAACTAGATATTACAAAATCTGATATTGGTGGTATAAATTATATTTATAATAATTTGGGTGAAGTTTACTACGATATCGCATTAGTCTTCGATGGTACTACAAACTTTACTTCACAGGATGTTCTTAATGGCTTTACACCCTCCAGGAATGCTTCGATCGAACTTGTAACCAAATTAAGAATTGGTGATAGAATTGGATGGGTTAACGGTTCAATTACGGAACCGATTGGAGATAATTTTAATTCTAAACTAAATACTTTAAATAGTCCCACTTTTGTGCCTAATAGTGTTGGAAATTTAGCTGAACGAATAACCGCTGCACAGACGTTACTAAATTCAGGATCCACAACGAACAAAAAGGTTATAATTTTATTCAGTGCGGGCGAAATATCCCCAATCTCACTAATTACGGAATTGAATGTTGATCCCGATATAAAAATTTATACGCTTGGATTTGAAGGTTTAAGTGATGGCCAGGATTTAATGAGCTGGCTGGCCAATAAGACAAGTGGTGAGTACTACGAAATGGCTAGTTCAACTGAAATACCTACCGCAGTAAACATTATTTGGCTACGGTTACTCGGTTTACAAATATCCTATCTCTCTGAGGAAATAAGCAGCGAATTTTTTGCGGGTGGACTACAATGGCAGGGCGGATTGCAATGGCAGGGTGGGCTCTCCTGGCAAGGTGGATTACAATGGCAGGGCGGGCTGCAGTGGCAGGGTGGTTTGCAATGGCAAGGTGGACTGCAATGGCAGGGTGGACTACAATGGCAGGGTGGATTACAATGGCAAGGCGGAACACTTGAAATGGGATTATCCTGGCAAGGAAGTGAATACTCAATTGCCTTACTACCTCCGGGAGTATTTGTAACTGATCCACCAAATCTTCCTGCTAGCGCAATAACTCAAGTTAATTATCAATCATCAAGTTACGATGTTGAGTTCCTCAATGGCAATGCTTCATATGGCAAGCCGTATAAATTCTTCCGCGTCAACAACCCTGGAATTGGGGCTTGGACATATGCAGTTGTAGAAAATACACCTCCACCAGCTGGTCAGACCGAACCTATTAGGGTATATATGTCTAATGAAGCAGATTTGGTATTAGAATTTAAATCTGATCAAGAACGTTATTTTTTGCAGTACGATCAGAGTGGGAATCCCATACCTGTTTTAGTAAACTTAAAAGCTACACTAGTTCAGGGTGGTGAAACCAGTGGACTTAGTGATCATACAAAAACAGTTGGCGCACCTGTTAATGATGCTTCAGTAAGTGTAGAAGTAACCTCTCCTGATGGTCAGGTTGTTGCAGGAAGACTAGCTCCATCCTCGGTTGGCGATGGCACTTATACTATTTCACTACAAACTATTCTAACAGGAAATTATGATATTAAAGTTATAGCTTCCGATAACGTACCCAGCGGAAGTAATAATAATAGTCAGTACATAATTACAACTGAACACTCATTTTATGTATCACCATATGTTGAGCCTATAGAACTTACTGGTCAATTATATATCCAGCGGGCATTGGATGAGTTGCTTGCTATTAAAGCTGAATTTTGTCCAACTAATAACAATTGTAGTTGGAACAACAAAACAAAGCAGGATATTAATAATGCAATCTCATCCCTCACTACGGCTTTGGGTTACTTTGTGGTGAATGATGGAAATCATTTAAAGACTAATAAGGGATTGAGCTTTTATGATAAAATAACTTCAGCAGTTAATGACATATATTCATACCTGAGCAATCCTGATTTTGGCAGCGATATCGATCTCACATTGTATTACCTAATCGAAGGTTCGTATAAATTGGCTGTGATTGTTAGGGACGAAGCTGAATTGCCTGGCGCATGTAAGGTTTCTAATTGTGCAGAGTTGCTGAAAAACGCAAACACTGAACTTGGAAAAGCAATAGATGAGAAGAAGCAGGATCATTTTGTATATATATTAAATCATCTGACTAACGCCTGGAAATTCGCTATGAATGTTATGGGCGCAAATCTAAATAAAGAAGGCGTTGAGGACGAAGATAATTTAACTGTACCAACAGAATATAGTTTAGATCAGAATTATCCTAATCCGTTTAACCCGAGTACAACCATAAACTATCAATTACCTGAGAATAACCATGTAAGTTTAAAAGTATATGATATCCTTGGTGACTTGGTTTCTACTTTGGTTGATGAGGAAATGGAAGCAGGTTATTACAGCGTTAATTGGCACGCAAGCCAGCTCGCAAGTGGTATTTATATATATAGAATTATTAGTGGTTCTTATGTGTCAACCAAGAAAATGATACTGATGAAGTAAATTCCTTTAGCCCCTGATTCCGAAACGGGATCGGGGGCTATTTCTTTTTCAAATTTAATCTGCTATTTTCAAATTCAACTTTGCACAATATCTAGTGCATATTCACTTAGTAAACAATTATCGGGATTCTATTTATGATCAGGGTGTTCCTGTTTTGTGTAATTTCTTTTCTTCTCTTCTATTCTGAATCTTTACCGCAGAGTCATATTATATTTAATCATTTAACCATTGAAGATGGTTTATCACAAAGCTCCGTAACTTGTATCTTACAAGATAGAAATGGGTTTATGTGGTTCGGAACTCAAGATGGCCTCAACAGATACGATGGCTATAATATTAAGATATTTAAAAACGATCCCGGTGACTCTACTAGTTTAACCGATAATTTTATTTTTTCAATTTATGAAGATCAGTCCGGGATACTTTATATTGAAACTCAGAGTGGCACATTTCATCGATACAATCCAAGATCAGAATCATTTCAAAGAGTAATTAAAGACAGCACTAATTTAGAAAGAGCCAAGGTTAATAGTGTTAGTGCTTTGCTTCAGGAAACTTCGGGGATTAGATGGACAGGTGGTCTCAGCAAAGGAACTGGATTGGTACGCCTTGATACAAAGACGGGCAAGAGCACAACATTCAAACACAATCCTTCCGATCCATCAAGTTTAAGTGATGATAAAGTTTATTCGGTTTACCGGGATCGCTCAGGAAATTTATGGGTGGGAACATTTAATGGTCTTGATAGACTTGATGAGCGGACAGGAAAATTTATTCATTACAGAAATAAACCCGGTGATCCAAACAGCCTGGCTGATAATTGGGTTTGGCCAATTTATGAGGACTCTCGCGGATATTTATGGATAGGAACTGTGCGGAGTGGTTTGAGTATGTTCGATCCAAAATCAAATAAATTCTTGAATTATAAAAACGATCCAAATGATCCGACAAGCATAAATGATAATTTTGTCTTCTCTATTTACGAAGACCGAAGCGGTTTAATCTGGATTGGTACAAACTTAAGCGGTATTAATTTTTTCAATCCATCAACACAGGCACTTGAACATTATACACACGATCCCGGGAATAAAAACAGCTTGAGTGATGATATCGTGCTTTCAATGCTCGTTGATAAAAATGGATATTACTGGATTGGAACAAGAACCGGAGGGTTAAACAAATTTGATTATAATAAAAAGAGATTTACTTTCTATAATAACAATCCTTCAAACACTAATAGTATCATAAGTAATTCTATTCAATCATTATTAGAAGACAGATCGGGAAATATCTGGATTGGAACTTTTAGCAGTGGTTTAGATGTATTTAATCCACAAACCAGTGCTTTTACCCACTACATTAATAATCCATCCAATCCGAATTCCTTGAGCGACAATAGGGTTTACTCTCTGGTTGAAGATCAGTCAGGAAATATTTGGATTGGAACATATGGAGGCGGATTAAATAAACTTGATAGAGCAACGGGTAAATTTTTAAGATATCAGTTTAAAGAAAATGATCCTGCTTCAATTAGTTCAAACGCAACCTGGTCGCTTGCATTAGATGATGAAGGTAATCTATGGATAGGAACATTCGGCGACGGTGTGAATGTGCTGAATCTGAATAATCAAAAGTTCACCAATTATAAAAATAATCCCGATGATTCTACGGCTATTGCTGATGATAATATTATTAGAATATTTAAAGATCACAAAGGAAATATGTGGTTCGGCACTACCAGGGGTTTAAGCAGGTATTCTAAAGAAAAAAAATCTTTTACAAATTATGACGAGAAAGATGGTCTGGCAAATAATTTTATTTACGGAATTCTTGAAGACGAGGAAGGCAGCTTGTGGATAAGCACAAACAATGGGATCTCAAAATTCAATCCAGAAAAAGAAACGTTCAAAAATTATTACGCTCAGGATGGATTGCAGGGAAATGAATTCAATCAGAATGCTTTCTCTAAAGATTATAAAACGGGTCGTTTGCTGTTTGGCGGACCAAATGGATTTAATGTTTTTAATCCTGATGATGTTAAAGAAAATTCTTATATCCCGCCTGTTGTTTATACAAATTATATCAGATATAACAGCGATGACGAAGAGGGTAAACCAATTCTTGAGAAGGGAATATCGGCACGAGATAGTATCCTGCTAACTTATAAGGATAACATCGTAACTCTTCAATTTGCAGCTTTGAGCTATTACAATAATTCCCAAAACAGGTACAGATATAAATTGGAAGGATTCAACGATAACTGGATTCAGCTTGGTAATAATAATACGGTAACGTTTACAAACTTATCTTCGGGGGAATATAATCTCCGTGTGATTGGTTCGAACAATGACGGTATATGGAATGAAGATGGTGCTTCGTTATTTATTGAGGTGCTGCCACCCTGGTGGAGAACCAATATTGCCTATGCGGTTTATGTAATTTCATTTCTAAGTTTATTGTTTGGTGTCAGAAAGTTTGAAATTAATAGACGCGAACAAAAAACAAAACTTAAAGAAAACGAGTTACGCTTAAAAGCAACTGAAGCAGAAAAGCGTGCTATTCAAATAGAAAATGATCGCAAGACAAAAGAGCTTGAAGAAGCCAGA
>Ga0209798_10001813_pt1 | contig 12681 bp, 7 predicted proteins | sample DOMMetBare3Fresh_FD_187475 | JGI IMG/M metagenome (GOLD analysis project Ga0209798, IMG submission 187475) | Wetland sediment microbial communities from St. Louis River estuary, USA, under dissolved organic matter induced mercury methylation -... | ecosystem: Environmental > Aquatic > Freshwater...
CGTTCTTTTGTGATGATAATTATGGCTGTGTGGAAGTGTACTATAAAAATGTTCATAAGACTGGGTGATGATTATTAAATACTGAATTAATTTTGAATGTGTGCTGAATTTCTATAAAATCTACGCTTTACATCTCACTGCCCCGACTACATCTACATGGATCTAAAATTTCTCGATTTTGAACAACCGATCGCTGAATTAGAAGCGAAAATCAAAGAACTCCGCAATGTGGAGTTTGATAATGATATTAATATTTCCGATGCACTAAAGCAGTTGGAAGATAGAAGCCAGGCGCTCACTGAATCCATTTTTAGTAATCTTTCTGACTGGCAAATTTCGCAGTTGTCCAGACATCCATGTCGCCCCTATACACTGGATTATGTTGAACACATTTTTACCGATTTCCACGAACTGCATGGTGATCGGGCTTATGCTGATGATCCTGCCATTGTCTGCGGATTGGCGCGTCTTGATGGGCAACCGGTAATGGTGATTGGTCATCAAAAAGGCCGTGATACCAAGGAAAAGATTTATCGCAACTTTGGTATGCCGCGCCCTGAAGGCTATCGTAAAGCCTTACGGATCATGAAAATGGCGGAGCGTTTTAAAATCCCCGTTATTTGTTTAATCGATACCCCGGGCGCATATCCCGGTATTGGCGCGGAAGAACGTGGTCAAAGTGAAGCCATCGCCAGAAACCTGTTTGAAATGGCCAAACTGAGAACACCTGTTGTTTGCGTCGTTATTGGTGAAGGAGGGTCGGGTGGTGCGTTGGCGATTGGTGTCGGCGACCGATTAATTATGCTGGAATACAGTACCTATTCCGTTATTTCACCGGAAGGCTGTGCATCTATTCTGTGGAAAAGTGCGGATAAATCCCAATTAGCGGCTGAGGCTATGGGCATTACGTCTGACCGTATTCGTGAACAGGGTTTTCTGGATGAAGTTGTCAGAGAGCCTTTAGGTGGAGGTCATCGAAACCCCAAGATTATTGCCTTGAATTTAAAAGAAGCGTTGCTTCGTCATTTGGCAGAGTTAAGGCATCAGGATACTGATGAATTGCTGGAAAAACGCTATCAGCGCATTATGAGCTTTGGGGTTTTTACTGAGGAAGCGGGTAAATAACTGCTCGCCATCTTTTTCCGTTCATCCTTCGACCAGGCTCTCCTGAGCGAATCCGAAGGGCTCGGATATATTGCCCACTCAATTCCACATATAGGATGTAGCCTTGTTGCCGGAAACGTCACCACGCGCTACGATTGAGTGGTCTTATTCCGGCCTACGTTTTTTCCAGCCAGAGTTTCTTAATACCGACGGTCTGTGTCGGTATAACGATTTTTGTAGATACTTATGCGCTTAACCGTAGGCAATAACGTAAGAGAGGGAATTTCTATATTGCTTTAAATCCGCCACCCATTAACTCCTCAGCGCTGAAATCATCGACAGTAATAGCAGCCAATCTCGCTTGTTCAGCCGTAGCAAACAATTCGGCTTCATCCTGTGTGATGATGCCTAGTGTTAATGCTTCTGCAAGCTTTTTAAACGGGTCGCCTTTTGATAACTGTTTTTGCTTTTGAGCAAGGCGAATTTTGGCTTCTATCGGCGCGGCTGCCAATACGGCTTTAAAGGCAACTTCGATTCTGCCGGTGGCATCGTCGGCGTTGCTGTTGATGTAAATGCCGTGAGTTAAGCGGTCACGAACGGACGTATCAGTAAGCAGCAGTGATGCGGTTTTGTGAATTAGTTGGTCGCCGGGTGGTGAGTAAGGTTTGCCAAGAGGAAAAATAAGGCTGCGTAAAACCCACGCAAGTGGACGCAATGGCAGTCTCCAGAAAACCGCGCGTAAGGATTGTTGAGCTTGGTAAATGCTGTGCTGGCAAGCCCACTGCAATAAAGACGCATCGTCTTCAGGACAGCCTTGATCCTGATTATGTTTAAGTACGCAGGAACACAGATACAGATTGCTCAAGACATCAGCAAAAAGGCCTGAAAGCCGTTCTTTACGTTTCAGTGAGCCACCCAGTGTTAGTAAGGCGTAATCGGCAAACAAAGCAAAACCGACACTTAAACGGGAAATATGCCGGTAATACCGACGGGTATTTTTGTCACCGGGCACTTTATGAAAACGGGCATTCGTTAATCCCAGCCAAAAACTGGCAGCCAGGTTGTGCATAAAAAAACCGATATGCTGAAATAACACATCATCAAATTGCTGTAAATCATCTTGTTGCAACGCCGCCATTTCTTTTTGAATATAAGGATGACAACGGATTGCGCCTTGCCCGAAAATCATCATTGTCCGGGTTAAAATATTCGCGCCTTCAACGGTAATGCTGACCGGAATAACCTGATATAAGCGCCCCAGATAATTTTTAGGCCCCATGCAAATGCCAGAACCACCCTGAATATCCATGCCGTCATTAACGATGCGGCGCATTCTTTCGGTGAGTTCGTATTTGAGGATGGCGGAAATAACGGCCGGCTTTTCACCGTTATCCAGAGCTGCATTAGTCACTTTACGCGCAGCGTCGAGTATATAGGTTTCGCCCGCCATGCGTGCCAGCGGCTCTTCTATACCTTCAAATTCACCTATCGGCAGGTTGAATTGTTGTCGGATACGGGCATAAGCACCGGTATTGCGGCAGGTGAATTTTGCCGCGCCGACACTGAGCGCTGGCAATGAAACAGCTCTGCCGGTAGTGAGGCTTTGCATCAGCATTTTCCAACCATTGCCAACTTGATCAACGCCGCCAATAATCCAGTCCATAGGAATAAACACATCTTTACCCCAGTTAGGGCCGTTTTGAAAGGCTGAATCGAGCGGGTTGTGGCGTTTACCGATGGAGATGCCGGAGGTGTTTGTGGGTATTAACGCGACGGTAATGCCGATATTTTCCTTATCACCGATGAGATGATCAGGGTCGTAGAGCTTGAATGCAAGCCCCAGTACAGTGGACACCGGTCCTAAGGTGATATAACGTTTTTCCCAGTTTAGGCGTATGCCCAACACCTTATCCTGGTTGTAGCAAACAATGCCGGTATCCGGCATAGCGCCCGCATCACTTCCGGCTTGCGGCCCGGTCAGCGCAAATGCAGGGATTTCCGCACCAGTTACTAAACGCGGCAGATAATGGTTTTTTTGTTGTTCCGTGCCGTAATTTAATAATAATTTTGCTGGCCCCAAAGAATTGGGCACCATCACCGTGACCGCTGCCGTAGTGCTGCGGCTGGCGATCTTCATGACAATTTCAGAATGCGCCGTCTCAGAAAAGGCCAGTCCGCCATATTCTTTGGGAATAATCATGCCGCAGAATTTTTGCTGCTTAATGTAGCTCCACACTTCCGGCGGCAGATCTTTGCGGTTATGGGTAATGTCCCAGTCATTTAGCATTGCGCACAGGGTTTCAACGGGGCCGTCAATAAAGGCTTGTTCTTCTTCAGATAAACGCGAGGCTGGTAAATCCAGTAACACTTTCCAGTCGGGATTGCCCGAGAATAACTCGGCATCCCACCAGGTATTGCCCGCTTCCAGGGCTTCCCGTTCAGTTTGTGACATAACAGGCAATGCACGCTTCATCAGCTTGAAAATCCAGCGGCTGAAGAGTTGTTGGCGGATGACGGGGATGTTGGCAGGAATAGCGAACAGTAACAATCCGCTCCATAAACTGATGCTACACGGGGTTAAGCCGAATGCCAGGATATAAGCGCCGAGTAACATGCCTAAAACCGCTGTAGCCCAGCGTATGGGAGTTTTGTAATAGAACAAACCCCATATAGTGATGAGTAGTGCGAATAACCAGAGCATGGGTGTTCTCCTTATAAAAGGTTGAGTTCGTCGGCTGGGTTGATAAATCCGGTTTTGTGCCGGAATACGCTTGTTCGGGCGTTAGCGAAAATGGGCGTCTACGGCCTACGATGTTAATTCCTCAACGGCTTGCCGGTTTTCAGCATGTGCTCCAGTCTTGCCAGTGTGCCTGGTTGTTTCACCAGCGCTATAAAGGCTTCCAGTTCCAGTTCCAGTATATCGTCTTCAGCTAACGGTGTAGTCATATCACAATCTCCGCCACTCAGAACAAAGGCCAGTTTCTCCGAGACTTCTACATCGTAGTCCGTGGCCTTGCCTAATAAGTGGAAGGCTTTAATGCCCATGCTGAGTAATATCCTGGCTGTCTTGCCGGGCATTGGATAAGCACAGGGTTGCGGTGTGGTGTAATTTTTACATAGCGATAATGCTTTTGCCTTGGCGTCTGCTAGCAGGCGGTTTTTGTTCATGGTAATGCCGTCAGAATGTGCCAGAAACTTCAATTCTTTTGCTTCAACAGCCGATTTTGATACTTTTGCCATGCTGATGGTTTCAAACGCTTTAACAATGGGTGGCATGGGGCCACCTGCTCGTTCCCAAGCTCCAGCCTGGGAACGCAAGGTCAGCCAGCGGCGTAAATATTCTTTACAGCCGCCCCAGCCGGGAATTAAGCCGACACCGGCTTCTACCAGCCCCATATAAAGTTCGGCATGAGCCTGTATGGCATCGCAATGCAGCAATACTTCACAACCGCCGCCTAAAGCCAAGCCTGAAGGCGCGCCGACGACAGGGAAAGGCGAATATTTCAATGCCTTGTAAGTTTGCTGCCCGTGAATGATAAGTTGCTCGACCGCTGACCAGTCGCTGTTATGAATCGCTTGCATCAGCAAGCCAAGATTAGCGCCTGCGGAAAAATTGTCGCCTTCATTATGTATAACCAGCGCTGAAAATTCGCCGCTGACTTTATAGATACTTTGCCTGATAAGCGTTAGGGTATCCATATCCAGTGTATTCATTTTGCTATGGAATTCCAGACAGGCAACGCCATCACCCATATCCCATAAACTGGCGGATGGATTGCTCAATATTGCCGGATTTTGCAATTTAATATCAGCCAGTAATAAAACGCCTTCAGCTCTGGGTACGAGCTGATAGTTTCCCGATAAATCGGCAAAGGTTAGTTTGCCTGAGCTTACTTTATATAAAGGCCGTTTATCGGCTAATAGCGCTGGTACAGGCAGATTTTCCGCATGCAGTTTGCCTGCGAACCAGGCTACGCCGATTTGATCCAGCAATTCAAACGGCCCGTATTTCCAGTTATAGCCTTCGCGCATGGCGGCATCAATAGCTACAATGTCATCGGCTATTTCAGGAACCAGACTGGCGGCATAACTCAATGTTTTTGACAGCACTCGCCAGGCATAGAAGGCAGTCAAATCGGGGCATGATAACAATGCCTGAAAACCTGCTTTTTTAGCATCATGAATAGCGTCCAGATTGAGCTTTTCGCTACGGCTGTATTCGCCGGTGTTGAGATTAATGGATTCTTTAACGTGCTCCTCGTTTAAACGGTAAAAGCCGCCTTTGCCTTTTCTGCCCGTATAGCCCTCATCTATCATAGTCTGAACTAATTCGGGGAGTTGATTGACCTGTTGAAAGGCATCTTCCGGGGGTAGCGCCTGTTTCATGCTGCTTAGAATATGCGGAATAAGATCCAGACCCACCAAATCCATCAGGCCGAATAGCCCGGTTTTGGGAATGCCAAACGCGGACATCGCCGCATCCGCTTGTTCAACGGTTAAACCGAGCTCCATGGCCTCCAGCAAGCCGCATTGCAGCCAGTAAATACCGATGCGGTTGCCTATAAATCCAGGCGTGTCCTTGCAGGTAACGCAGTCCTTACCTAGCTTAATGTCGGCAAAATGGCTAATGGCGGTGACTAGCTCAAGCCTCGTTTGTGGGCCAGTAATCAGTTCCAGCAAGCGCATGTAACGCGGCGGATTAAAAAAATGGGTAATCATGAACCGTTCTTTGAAGCTGTCCGGCATATCCTCCGTTAATAAACTCAAGGGCAGAGTGGAAGTATTAGAGGAAATTAAACAGTCTTTACGGCAAACGGCTTCAAGCTTTTGATACAACGATTTTTTTATCTGCGGATTTTCAATAACTGCTTCAATCACCCAGTCCGCATCCGCCAGCCATTGCAGATGATCTTCGATATTACCCGGCGTAATTAGACGGGCATTGTTTTTGTGCATAAATGCGGCAGGCTCAGCTGCAAGCATTTTTTTAATGGCAGTTTCCGCGATAATGCTGCGATTTGTTGCATTTTCAGGAATGATGTCCAATAGATAGACCGGAATACCGGCATTGCTGATATGCGCAGCGATGCTTGCGCCCATGACACCGGCGCCGACAACGGCGACTTTTTCGATGTTCATCAAATAGCCTCCAGTATCGTCGCGATACCCTGGCCGCCGCCTATGCACTGGGTCGCTAACGCATAACGTTTATTTTCCCGCTTTAACAAACTCGCTGCTTTGCCGGTAATTCTAACCCCCGTAGCGCCCAGCGGATGACCCAAAGCGATAGCGCCGCCATCAATATTAAGTTTGTGTAACGGTATCGGCATGGCTTTAAGAACAGCGATGGCTTGCGCGGCAAACGCTTCATTTAATTCCACTATATCAATATCATCCAATTCAAGTCCGGCACGTTTCAAGGCTTTATGGGTTGCAGCGACCGGCCCGATACCCATGATTTCCGGCGCACAGCCCGATACGGCGATAGCTTTTATTCTTGCCAGCCTATCCAGCCCGTGAGCAATGGCATAGTTTTCGCTGCAAACCAGTACAGCCGCCGCGCCATCGGTTAAGGGAGACGAAGTTCCTGCGGTAACGCTACCCGTTGCCTGAAAAGCGAGAGGCAATTGGGCAAGGGCAGCAGCTGTGGAATCGGGCCGGATACAGCCATCCCTGTCAACCAGATTAATGGGGATAATTTCATCGGCAAACCGGCCTTGCTGTTGGGCAGTGTAGGCTTTTTGCTGACTGAGTAGTGAGAAGGCTTCCTGATCAATACGGCTGATATGGTATTGCCGGGCGAGGTTTTCAGCGGTATCACCCATGCTGATATATGCCTGGGGATAGGTCTCATAAAGAGCCGGATTAGGCATGTAGTTGTAGCCGCCCATAGGGATTCGGGTCATGGATTCCACGCCGGCACAGATAAACACCTCTCCGGCATTCATTTGAATGGCTCCAGCCGCAATATGTATCGCCTGCATGGACGATCCGCAAAAGCGGTTGATCGTCATCCCTGCAACCGTGATAGGCAGACCGGCCAAATGAACCACCAGACGCGCAAGATTAAGCCCTTGCTCGCCTTCTGGAAAAGCACAGCCCAGGATAAGATCTTCTATATCCTGCGGATTTACCCCGGTTTTATTGATTAAACCTTTAACGGCCTGGGCTACGAGGTCATCCGGTCGGACTTTGCAGAGCTGGCCTTTAAACGCTGGCGTAAACGGTGATCGACAATACCCTGCAATAACAACACTTTTCATCGTCCTGGCTCCTGTAAATGCCCGGTTCCAAAAAGAGCTCAGGCATAGTTTAAAAATAGGGCTTTTTTTGGACTGATAGTAACGCTATTCGTTTCATAAGCGCAATGATGCTTCGAACTATTGGTGAGATCAGGTGACTCCCAGTAAAGAATTAGGCTGCCCACTGAAAATAACCACTGTCATTATCTGCTCTCATTCGGGCAGCTACCCGAATGAGCTATTACGTCGAAAGGACTTTAGCCTTCGATAATTAAAGGAATGCGAATAGCTTGTCCCGGCTGTATTAAGCTGCCAGCTGCAATATTATTTAAGATCAGAAGATCGTGAAGGTGAACAGAATATTTGGACGCAATGGTATAAGGTGAGTCACCGGTCTGCACAATATGAACTTCATGAGCTGTACTACTGATGTGGTTTGGCGTGGTTAATGCGCTTGCTTGCGTGATTTTCAGAGCCGGTTTTTGCGATAATTCGGCTATTAATCCTTCCGATAAACCATTGGGAAATTCTTCATGGCTATTCCAGGAAAAAATGTCATTTATAAAATAATCCTGAAAGTAGTTGCTAAGATCAGTTTTGGCTGAAACCGCCGGACTCCCCTTTGCTGCCATTAGGATAGGATCCTCCTTAGGTATAATAATCGGTAGCCAGACGACAGTGTTGGCTGGTAAAGCAATCCGCCCTTCAGCAGCGCCTTTAGTCCATGAAGGATTTAGTTCTGCTAAGCTGCTGTAATGTATGTGATATTTTTTTGCAATCTCGCCCGATGTCATCTTCTGCATGATCTCTATGCGCTTAACTGAAAGTGGAGGTTGATAATCAATCCCTTCAGGAAAATAGCGTGATAAATCAGTCATAATGTCGCAGATGGCAAGAAATTCGGCATAATAATTACGGGAAGCAAAACCGAAACTTGCGCCATCATAGTCCTTTACTATACGGGCGATGTCCTTGCCGTACTCCTGACGCGCCCTTAGCATTCCCGAGAGCCCGTAATTATAAGAGGTGACCGCAAGCCCCCAATCCCCAAGCTTGTTATAAGCATAGGCTAGATATTTTGCCGATCCGCGCGTGGCAAGGATGGGGTCGTAACGTTCATCCATGGATTCGTCGATGCGTAAATAACGTTTTCCCGTAACAGGCATAAATTGCCAGACGCCGACGGCTCCGGCCGGTGAGCGGGCGGTTGTGGCGAAAGCCGATTCAACATGGGGCAGATGCGCCAGCTCTTCCGGCAGGAGATTCTCGTGAAAAACTTCGCGCATCTGCGCATTATAACGGCTGCTGGTTTCTAATCCTGTTTGAAAGCTTTCTTTCATGCCACGCTGGACACGAACGCGTTGTGCCGCTTCGTGGATAGCTTTCCGACCTGCGTTGCGAGTGATTAAGGTATAAAGATTTTGTAGTTTTGTTGTTAGTTTGCCTCGTTTATGGAGTAGATACTCGAGGTCATTAAGCTGGTGAATCAAGCGTTTTTTATGCAGATCGACGATGGCTTGCTGTTCAGCGGACAATCGTCCGCCAATATAGCCGGTAATTTCAATCATATCGTAGATAACACCGAGGTGGGTATCATCATGCAGTACGATTTGATGCGCTCGCCAGTCACCGAATACTTGCCGCCAGAAATTTACCGCGTCTTTTAATCCTTCCGGACGGGGAAAATGAATTGATCCCTGCGAAAACGCATCGGGTAGCTTGGTAACATCGGAGTGGATATAAGCCGCAGAAGAATCCGTCATTGCGGGGGCATACCCAGTCAAAATAGTTAGCGATAGCCATAATGGTTTACGCAGATACGAAAAGTGTTTCATTATTATTATTCTCCCTCTTCATAATCAGCAAGGCTGACACTGACGCTGGATTGCCCTCTCTACACAAAAAAATAAAGGAGCCAGATAACATGAATATGCTTTTTATAGCCTCTGCGCCTTTGCTTGTTATGCGTTAGCTTAGGCGATTTCCGGCGAATAATTTACCCACAAGCTGGTCTTTTTGTCCCTTTTCCGCGTTGTAAAAAGAGTTGCATAGCCCGCTATGCGCCCCTTTTTACGCCTTGAAAATGAACAAAAATCCTGCGCTTGTGGGTAAATCATTTCTTGGAAATCGCCTTAACAATTCCTAGAGGATATTACCGCCATTCTGAGCAAGTCTTTGCAACACGGTTTTATGCAATCATGTGTTCATTTGCACTGAATAACCCATCGCTTGCGCTGAGTAATCCGGTTCAGCAGCAAGTGTTTTAGGTGCGGCTAAACTGAGATCAAGATATAACAACTTAAATAAATCGACAATCGAAACTTTCCAAATCGGTATTTCGGCAGGGAGTAAAAGACCGCTAACCCTTGTATCTGGGGAAAAATTAATTCGTGTAAGGCGGGTAGTTAGGTGCAGAAGCGGCCGATAATTCAACCGCAATAGTTGAAGCATGAACCAAGAAAGCTAGCAAGGCTCTCCTGAGTTTAGTGCAGGGCTCAAGTATAGAATCCCAAGCCGGAAGTCAAAGAGGACATACGCTGTAGGGCTTGCTATACAGGCCCTACGTATTTAAGACAAAACTTATCTGGATAGCTATATTACCTTGGCGTGTTGAGTTTCTTTTCCAATTGCCCCTGACTCAAATGCCGGACTGCTTCGCCTTTGATCATAAAAACCAGGTGTTCACAGATATAACAGGCATGATCGCCTATTCTTTCCATTGCACGAACTGTCCAGAGCACATTTAATGATCGGGTAATATTCCTTGGGTCTTCCATCATGTGCGTAATCAACTGTCTAACGATGCTGGTATATTCACGATCAACGCTGTCGTCCATGCCGGTAATCGCCGTGACACCGTCTATAGTCATCCGGGCAAAAGCATCCAATGCACCGTGCAACATGTCCTTAACCAGATCAGTCATGTGATGCAATTCATGATACTGATCAATCTTGCCATCCGTAGTTTCCGATAACTGAATGGCCGATTTAGCGATGCGTTCGGCCAAGTCACCGATTATCTCAAGCTCATTAATGATTTTAATGACTGTCAGTAACAGCCTTAAATCAAATGCCGCAGGCTGTCTCAGCGCCAGAATCTGCGTACATTCCAAGTCAATTGCCATTTCCAGCGTATCGACATCATTATCCTGCTTGATAACCTGCTCAGCGAGTTCTACATCGCCTGTCGTAAAAGCCTGTACTGCCAGTTCGATTTGTTGCTCAACCAAACCGCCCATGGTTAAAACTTTATTGCGTATATCTTCCAGTTCTTTATTAAACTGCCCGGATATGTGATGACCTATTTTGCTGTTGTCCATTGCTTTTCCTTATTAACCGTACCGGCCGGTAATATAATCTTCAGTTTGTTTTTTTCTGGGATTGGTAAATAACTCGCTGGTTGTACCCATCTCAATCAATTCGCCCATATACATAAACGCCGTAAAATCAGAAACGCGTGCGGCCTGCTGCATATTGTGCGTCACTATAACTATAGTATATTTTTCCTTAAGTTCATTAATCAGCTCTTCAATTTTTAACGTTGAAATAGGATCCAAAGCGGATGCTGGTTCATCCAGCAGCAATACTTCAGGCTCTATGGCAATCGCTCTGGCAATAACCAGCCGTTGTTGTTGTCCGCCGGACATCCCCAAGGCATTGTCATTCAAGCGGTCTTTCATTTCATCCCAGAGTGCCGCACCACGCAGGGCGTTCTCGACGGTTTCTTCCAATATCCGCTTATCATTAACGCCTTGAATGCGAAGGCCATAAGCGACATTTTCAAAAATAGACTTAGGAAACGGATTGGGTTTTTGAAATACCATCCCTACGCGTCTGCGCAAAGCCGCTACATTAACGGCTTTATCATAGATATTTTCACCATCCAGTAAAATTTTACCGTCAATTTTTGCGCTATCAACGAGATCATTCATGCGGTTAATACAACGCAACAACGTTGATTTACCACAACCGCTGGGACCAATATAGGCGGTCACTCTTTTCTTGGGCATTACCATATTGATGTCATATAACGCTTGCTTGTCGCCATAGAACAAATTTAAATTTTCTACTTTAATACAAGTTTCATTAGGGTGTTGCGACGTTTCTTTACCGCGCAACACTGAGCTCATATCAATTGAGTGTGTACGTTCTTGTTGTTCTGTCATTTATTTAACCTTCCAGTGCCCGATATTTTTCCCGTAAATTGTTTCTTATGACAATTGCAGCCAAATTAAGCCCTACAATTACCAAAACCAGTAATAATGCTGTCGCATAAACCAAGGGCCTCGCCGCCTCAACATTGGGGCTTTGAAAGCCAACATCATAAATATGAAACCCTAAGTGCATAAACTTTCTGTCTAAATGCAAAAAGGGGAAATTCCCATCCAATGGCAATGTCGGCGCAAGCTTAACGACACCCACCAACATTAACGGCGCCACTTCTCCCGCTGCTCTTGCTACCGCCAGAATCAAGCCGGTCATCATCGCGGGGCTTGCCATCGGTAATACGGTAAGCCATAAGGTCTCAAGCTTAGTGGCTCCTAACGCCAGACTGCCTTCGCGTATGGAGCTGGGAATACGCGCCAAACCCTCTTCCGTTGACACGATGACAACGGGTAAAGTTAACAAGGCCAGGGTAATAGAAGCCCACAACAATCCTGGCGTACCGTAAACCGGTGCAGGAGCTGATTCAGGAAAAAACAATTGGTCGATGTTGCCGCCCAAAATGTAAACAAAAAACCCCAAGCCAAATACGCCATAAACAATAGAAGGCACACCCGCCAGATTATTGACCGCAACCCTGATTAGCCTTGTCGTAAAACCTTGTTTGGCATATTCTCGCAAATACACCGCCGCAATAACTCCAAACGGCGTAACAATGACAGACATCATCATAACCATCAATACCGTGCCGAAAATAGCCGGAAAAATTCCGCCTTCGGTATTGGCTTCACGCGGATCATCGGCTAAAAATTCAACCACCTTGGTCCCATAGTGAACGATTTTATCAAACAGACTCATCGCATTAGGCTGGAAGGCTTTAACCACCTTGGACAAGGGAATTTCCAGCGCACTGCCGCTTTCGGTCTTGGCCACCAGGCTATCGCGTCTTATTTTCTGATACAATTCAGCTAACTGAGCTTGATATTGCTTATATTGAACATCATAGTCTGCCTTCTCAGCCGCTATTTGTTGCTCGGCAGCAGCATCCCAGCGATTTTCCAGCTGTAATTTTTTTTGTTTAAGCCGCAGGCGATCCAACCCATAGTTTATCGCGCCAATTTCCTTTTTTTCTAAATGCGCTATTTCCTTAAAAACCGTTAAAGCTTTGTCA
>Ga0209798_10001814_pt1 | contig 12677 bp, 7 predicted proteins | sample DOMMetBare3Fresh_FD_187475 | JGI IMG/M metagenome (GOLD analysis project Ga0209798, IMG submission 187475) | Wetland sediment microbial communities from St. Louis River estuary, USA, under dissolved organic matter induced mercury methylation -... | ecosystem: Environmental > Aquatic > Freshwater...
GATTGCAGCTGACTGACACGGAAACGGAAACCTCACGGGCGATCATCACCTCCAATTATCGTGAGATCACCGCCAAGGCCTATCTGTTGCCACCCCAACCGGCCGGCAAGCGTGAAATATCACTCAAGGAGAGCACCCGGCAGCTTTCCGGTTATATTGTGGAAAGTTTCCACGGCACCGGGATCATCGCCAGCGGTGATGTGGTCTATACCGATCTCGGCACCAACCAGGGAGTCGAACCGGGCAACATGCTCTATATTGTCCGCGACGTGGTCTTCCCGGAAAAGTTTTACGAAAAAAGCGCCCCGCGCCTCCCCCAGGAAGTCCTGGGAGCGCTGGTAATCGTGGAAGCGGGTAACAACACCTCCACCGCTCTGATTGTCAAGAGCGTTGACACGATCTACAAAGGTAACAAAATCGTCAGTGTTACCCGTTAGAATGATACGACTATGCACCCTGTCAGACCGGCTTCGGCCGGTCTTTTTTTGTCGTGGAGCCAGAGCATGGAGAGTGATTATTACTGGATAGGACTCAAAGCTGTTCCCGGTGTCGGCAACGTCACCTTCCGGCGATTGCTGGAACGCTTTGAAACCCCGGAAGCGGCACTGGCGCAAAAGCCGGCCGCACTGCGCACGGTCAAAGGAGTAACCGAGGGGATCTGTGATCAGATCAGCGCCGGGACATGGCGCGGTTATGCCGAGCAGGAATACGGGCGGCTGCAACAACAGCAGGCCCGCCTGGTCACCTACACCTCGGAGGAGTATCCCAAATCGCTGTTCGAGATCCCCGATCCACCCCCCTTCCTGTATGTGCTGGGGAAGCTGGGCAACACGATTCCGGCCATCGCCGTGGTCGGATCGCGGCGGGCAACCAGCTACGGCATCATGACCGCCAAACGCCTCTCGGAATCGCTGGCAATGGCCGGCGTAACGATTGTGTCCGGCGGCGCCCGGGGGATTGATACCGCCGCCCACAGCGGGGCACTGGCAGGAGGGGGCACAACCATCGCCGTGCTGGGGTGCGGGATTGACAAGGTCTATCCACCGGAGAACCGGCACCTGTTTCAGCAGATCAGCAGCAGCGGCTGCCTGATCTCCGAATGTCCCTTCGGTACCATGCCGTTGGCGGAAAACTTTCCCCGCCGCAACCGGATTATCAGTGGACTTTCCCGGGGGGTGCTGGTGGTGGAAGCAGCCGAGAAGAGCGGTTCCCTGATTACCGCCCAGTTTGCCCTGGAGCAGGGGCGCGATGTATTTGCCGTGCCGGGATCGATTCATTCCGTTGCCAGCCGCGGCTGCAACCGCTTGATCAAGAGCGGGGCAAAACTGGTCGATTGCGTGGAAGATATTCTGGAGGAATTGCCGCAGCGCGCCACGAGCGCTGCCACAACAGGAGAGCCATCACCTCCGGCACCCCGTTTTTCCCTTTCTCCACGGGAGGCAACGCTGTACGAACTGTTGGCGCGCTCGCCGCTCCATATTGATGATATTATCACCCAAACCGAATTGACAGCAGCAGAGGTTTCCTCTATGTTACTGCACCTTGAACTTAAAGGCGCAATAATCTCCTTGCCCGGCACCCATTACGCAATCTCATAACAACTGAAACGGACACCATTTCATGTCAAAACATCTCGTTATTGTTGAATCCCCTGCCAAAGGGAAAACCATTGAAAAGTTTCTCGGTGATGACTTCAAGGTCCTTGCCTCCTTCGGCCATGTGCGTGCCTTGCCAAGCAAACAGGGATCGGTTGATATTGCCAATGAGTTTGAGCCAAAATATCACGTCCTGCCGGAAAGCAAAAAACACCTTGACGCGATCAAGCAGGCGCTCAAAAGTGTCGACACACTCCTCCTGGCAACTGACCCTGACCGTGAAGGGGAAGCTATTTCCTGGCATCTGCTGGCAGCGCTGGGACTGGACAAGAAACATCCCGGCCTCAAGATCCAGCGGGTTGAATTCCACGAGATCACCAAGGACGCCATTCTCCACGCTGTCCAGAATCCCCGCGACATCGCCCTTGATCTGGTGGACGCCCAGCAGGCGCGCTCGATCCTCGATTACCTGGTCGGCTTCAACCTTTCCCCGTTTCTCTGGAAAAAGATCCGTTACGGACTTTCGGCCGGCCGGGTACAATCGGTGGCGCTGCGCCTGCTCTGCGAACGGGAGAAAGAGATTCAAGCCTTTATCGAGCAGGAGTACTGGACCATTGCCACCCGTCTGGAAGCATCACCCGGCCAGGAATTCAAGGCGGGACTGGTTGAGGTGGGGGGAAAGAAACTGGGGAAATTCGACATCCCGGCGGAAGAGATTGCCACCAGCCTGAAAGTTGCGCTGCAATCGGGGAATTACCAGGTTGCCAAGATCACCAAGACCGAGAAAAAACGGAATCCGGCCGCCCCGTTCACCACCTCGACCCTGCAACAGGAAGCATCCCGCAAGCTCGGCTTTTCCGCCAAGAAGACCATGTCGACCGCCCAGAAACTGTATGAGGGGATCGATATCGGCCAGGGGGGCACCGTTGGTCTGATCACCTATATGCGAACCGACAGCGTCAACCTGTCGGCCCAGGCGTTGAAAGAGGCGCACGACGTCATTTCCGCCGCCTACGGCAAAGAATATGCCCTGGCCAAACCACGGGTCTACAAGACCAAGACCAAGAACGCCCAGGAAGCTCATGAAGCGATCCGGCCAACCTACATCTCCCACACCCCGGCGGAATTGAAGAAGTATCTGACTCCCGACCTGTACAAGCTGTATGAACTGATCTGGAAACGGACCGTCGCCTGCCAGATGGCGGAAGCGCTGCTGGACCAGACCTCGGTTGATATCAGCGCCGACCTGGCGATTGCCGTGACCTCCCCCCCCTTCGGCGGCACCACCCGCTGTTCGCTGCGCGCCGCCGGTACGGTGATCCGTTTTCCCGGTTTCATGAAACTCTACATCGAGGGGGTTGATGATCAGGATGAGGAGAAGGAAGGGTTGTTGCCGATCATGCAGGAAGGTCAGGCGCTCGGCTTGAAAGAGGTGCTCCCGGAACAGCACTTCACCCAGCCGCCACCCCGCTACACCGAAGCGACACTGGTCAAAACCCTGGAAGAGTACGGCATCGGCCGCCCGTCAACCTACGCCTCGATCATGAACACCCTGGTGGAACGCAAATACGCCCGCCTGGACAAGAAACGCTTTTTCCCCGAAGATGTGGGAATGGTGGTCAGCGACATGCTCACCGCTCACTTCCAGAAATATGTGGACTACAACTTCACCGCCGGACTGGAAGAGGAACTGGATCAGGTATCGCGGGGAGAAAAAGAGTGGAAACCGTTGTTGAAAGAGTTCTGGGAGCCATTTGCCACCCTGCTGAAACAGAAAGAGGGGGAAGTGAACAAGTCCGATCTGACTACGGAAGCAACCGATGAAAAATGCCCCGAATGCGGCCAGCCGCTGGTGGTCAAACTGGGGAAACGGGGGAAATTCATCGCCTGCTCCGGTTTCAAGGAAGGGTGCAAGTACACCCGTAACATCGATCAGGAGGGTGGCACCGAAGTTGCCGAACCGGTAGTATCGGACGAAAAATGCGAAAAATGCGGCGCCGCCATGCTGGTAAAAGACGGGCGCTTCGGCAAATACCTCGCCTGCTCCGGTTACCCGGCCTGCAAGAACATCCAGCCGCTGATCAAGCCGAAAAGCACCGGCGTGGTCTGCCCCGAATGCAAGGAAGGTGAACTGACCGAGAAGAAATCACGCTTCGGCAAACTGTTCTACTCCTGCAACCGCTATCCCCAGTGCAAATTCGCCCTATGGGATCTACCGGTGGAACAACCGTGCCCCAAGTGCGGTTTCCCGCTGCTGGTCAAAAAAATCTACAAGCGCAAGGGTGAATTTCTCAAGTGTCCGAAAGAAGGGTGCGACTGGCAGAGCGAATAACATCTGTGACTCATGCCATCTGTTGATGATGAAAAGGGCGTACCGTTTGCAAACGGCACGCCCTCTGTTTATGTTGTCTGATCCCCCTGCGAACCAGCTGCCACCGGTAACGAGAAGCCAAAGGTACTCCCGCTCCCCGGCTCGCTCTCAGCCAGCATGCTTCCCCCCATCAGTTCAACCAGCTTCTTGCAGATCGAAAGCCCCAGCCCGCTCCCCTCATATTTGCGGCTCAAGCCGCTATCGATCTGATGAAAGGGGATGAACAAGCGTTCCAGATCCTCCGGCTTGATCCCGATGCCGGTATCGCTGACCGTGGTCAGATAGCAACCGTCTTGACAGCAGCACTTCACGGAAACACTCCCCTGTTCGGTAAACTTGATGGCATTACTGAGCAGGTTGAGCAGTATCTGCTCAACGCGACGTTCATCACCGGTCAGCTCCCCCACATCGGAACCGATTTCAAGCAGTAGCTCCACCCCTTTTTTTTCGGCCTGGGGGCGCATACTCTGGACCGCGGCATTGAGCACGACCGGCAGGCTGAAGCTTTCGCGGCAAATCTTCAACTGACCTGCCTCGATTTTGGAAATATCCAGGATGTCGCTGATCAGCGACATCAGGTGTTTGGCGCTGTTTTTGACCATGCCGAGCTGTTTGATCTGTTCCTCGTTGACCGGCCCGCTCAACCCCTGCAACAGGATACCGGTGAAGCCGATGATCGAGTTGAGCGGCGTGCGCAGTTCGTGGGACATGATCGCCAGAAAAGCCGACTTGATCCGGTCGGCAGCCTCGGCATGTTCCTTGGCTTCGCTCAGCTGTTTCTGTGACAGGCTCAGATCCTCCAGCGCCTCTCCCAATGCCGTATTCTGCCGCTCCAGTTCGGCCCGGGTCCTGGCCAGCGCCAGGTGAGTCTCCACCCGCGCCAGTACCTCCAGCGGCTGAAACGGCTTGGTAACGTAGTCCACCCCTCCTTCTTCAAAGGCACGCAGCTTGTCGGCCGTATCCACGGCAGCCGACACGAAGATCACCGGAACATCCCGTAAGAGCGGGTCTCCCTTGAGGGCGCGGCAGACTTCATACCCGTTCATGATCGGCATGTTGATATCGAGCAGAATGATATCAGGCAGCTTGTGCCGAACTGCGTTGAGCGCCATGTGCCCGCTGATGGCAGCCCGCACCGTGTACCCCTTTTGCTGGAGGATTGATTCCAGCAGCTGCAGATTGGCCGGAGTATCATCAACCACCAGAATCGTTCCCTTGTTGTCAGCCATACACTGCTCCCCTCTCCCCGCTTGCCGGCGCTTCATCAAAGCATGGTTCCGGCAGAGACGGCACAGGCTCCTTTTCATCCTTGTAGGCATCCGATATCAGGCGGAAGCGATCGTGCAAATCCACAAAAGCCTGCAGCACCGCCGGGTCGAACTGTTCCGGCACTGTCCGGCCATCTCCCTCGATAATAATCCGCATGGTGCGCTCATGGCTGAAGGCCGGCTTGTAGACCCGTTTGCTGGTCAAGGCATCGTAGACATCGGCCAGCGCCATCAGGCGTCCGGCAACCGGTATCGCTTCACCGGCCAGACCGTTATACCCCTTGCCATCCCAGCACTCATGGTGACTATAGGCACACTCTCCTGCCAGGCGGAGAAAGGAGGATGCGGTATCGTTGTGCATGCCAGCCGCAATCCGGTCGATCACCTCCCGGCCATAGTTGGCGTGCCGTTTCATCACCGCAAATTCACTCTCCGTCAACTTCCCCGGTTTGAGCAGAATACTGTCCGGCACACCGACCTTGCCGATGTCGTGGAGCGGCGCCGAGTGATACAGCATGCGGACCGTGCTCTCATCAAAATACCCTTGAAAACGGGAGTGATGTTTCAGCTGTTCCGCCAGCAATTTCACGTAGAGCTGGGTACGCTTGATATGCAGTCCGGTTTCCGGGTCGCGGTATTCAGCCAGAATTCCGAGCCCATAAATAACCGCATCCTGGGTCAGCAATAACTCCCGGGTTCTTTCGTGCACCAATTCTTCCAGACCGTCCCGGTGACGCTTCAATTCCAGGTGGGTCGCCACCCGCGCCAGCACTTCCAGCGGCTGAAACGGCTTGGTAACATAGTCCACTCCCCCCTCTTCAAACGCCCGCAGTTTATCGGCCGTATCCACGGCCGCCGACACGAAGATCACCGGAATCCCCATCAATTGCGGATCTTCCTTGAGGCAGTGGCAGACCTGGAAACCATTCATTTCCGGCATATTGATATCCAGCAAGATCAGGTCAGGCGGTTGCACCCGCACCGCCTTGAGCGCCATCTGTCCGCTGATGGCAGCCCGCACCGCGTATCCCTGTTCATGGAGGATCGACTCCAGCAACTGCAGGTTGGCCGGAGTATCATCCACAATCAAAACCGTCCCCTTATGTCCAGCCATCTCTTCCCCCCGGATTACGCTTGCTGTTTACGGTTCAACAACAGTTCTTCAATCAGGTCAAATCGGTAGCTGTCTGCCAGAGTTTTCAGGTGCTCCGCCAGAGCGGGAACCGTTGCTGCAAACGGAGCCATCAACTCCAGCAGCCTCCCCTTGTCAAGCCCGCGGGCCGCCAACACCAACCGTTCGCACAGCTCGGGCGCCAATTGCGCCAGGTCCCGGTCAAGCTCATCCGCCGAAGCTTCCACCACGCTGTTTGTCTCTTCCTGCTCTTCTTGATACTCGAAGACAAACGGCAGACAGTGCACGACTTTCTGGTACAGTTCCTCTTCCCGCAGCGGCTTGCGCAGGAAATCAGTGGCGCCGGCCTGCATCACCCCCTGCAGTTGATCCTCGAACACGCTGGCCGACACGGCGATGATCGGCACCAGTTTCCCCTCGGGAAGGGCCCTGATGCGGCGGGTTGCTTCACGTCCATCCATGACCGGCATCACCACATCCATCAGCACCAGCTGCGGCTTGCTGGCCATAAACGACTCGACTCCGGCCTGACCGTTGACCGCCTCGATCATGACACATCCGAGCGGCGCCAGCATCTTGACCAGAATTTCCCGGTTGGTATCCCGGTCATCAACCACCAGTATCCGGCAGGGAGCTTCTCCCGGCTTGAGCCGTATGACACTGCGTCTCGCTGGCTGCGTTGAAGGAAGCGCCCCCTCCGTGGCCGGTGTAACCGGTACGGCCAGATGAAAACAGGAACCATGCCCCATTTCACTGCTGACCGTCAGGGATCCTCCCAACAACCGGGCGTACTCCCGGCTGATGGTCAGCCCCAGTCCGGTTCCCCCCTGCTGCAGCCGGCCACCCTCCGCCTGTTCGAAAGCGGTAAAGATCCGTTCCTGATCCTCGGGGGGAATCCCGGGGCCACTGTCTTCAACCTCAACCTCCAGCCAATCCTGACCGGCATGAGAACTGGTGCGGCTCCGCAGGGAAACGCCCCCCTGCCGGGTAAATTTGATGGCATTATCCAGCAGATTGCTGAGAATATGGCGGATTTTTTCCTGATCTCCCGCCACATGGCGCAACAGATCATGCCCCGTTTCATGGATCAGCTGCAACCCCTTGGCGCCGGCCTGGGGAGTGAACTGTTCCACCAGATGGAGCAGCAGGGACGGCAGCTCGAACACGTTATTTTCCACCGCAATCCTTCCCGCCTCAAGCTTGGCCACATCGATCACATCGTTGATCAGGGTCAGCAGATGCTCCCCGGAGCGGTTGACGATCTGCAGATTATGACGATTTTCCGGGGAAAGGGTCGGATCGCGCAGGGCAATCTGGCTGAAGCCAAGCACCGCATTCAGCGGCGTGCGGATCTCGTGACTCATATTTGCCAGGAAAATACTCTTGGCCCGATTGGCGACCTCGGCCCGTTCCTTGGAGCTTGAGAGCTCCTGAATGGCGCTCTCAAGCTGCTGGGTGCGGTCATTGACCCGCTCCTCCAGATGGGCATTCAACTCCCGTAGACTCGCTTCACTCGCCTGCAGCTCCCCGGTACGCGCCGACACCAGATCTTCCAGCTGCTGACGCTGGGAAAACAGTGTCCGGAAATAGAGCCCCATGAGACCGCTCAAAAACACGCCTGCCGGCAGCAGTAGCCAGTAGGCGAGCGGATAGTTACGCGCCATGTATTCTTGGCTCGGAGTAAGATGAACCCCCCATTCGCGTCCGCAAAAAGTAAATGTTCTTGTGATGCCAGGAACGTTGGGAAGCAAACGGGCCAGCCATACGTTATTTCCCGTCAGACGGGTGCTCCAGCGATAGAGGAGCTGATTTTCCTGGGAGGTCGAAAGATCAAGCAGGTCAAAGTCAAGGCCGAATGGCTTAGTCTTGCCAAAAGCAGCAAGGAGGAGCTGTTCAATATTAATAACCGCTACGGTAAACCCCAAAAGCGTCTCCCTGCGTTCTGCCACAGCCGTGGCAGATGTTCCTGGTTTGGCAAAGAGCGGATTAAAAACCAGAATGCTGTACTTCGGCTCGCCATCCTGTACCAGAACAACCCGTTCCGTTGCCACCGGCTTGCCCTTGTCCCGTGCCTGCTCCAAAGCTGCGAGCCTCACCCGGTTGAATCCGACATCAAAACCGATTGCTTTGATGTTCTCTCCCATCGGTTCGATATACTGCACCGGATAGTAAACGTCCCGTTCACCAGCAGGAAGCCGATTTCCTTTACCGTCCCGTTCAAAAATAAAGAATGCTTCGTTGCGTTCCTTTTTTCCCTGTTCTTCAAAATGACTTCTCTGGTCACGAAAAACACGCGGGTTCCATGAAAGCGCCTTGATTTCATTACGCTCTTGCAGAAACGGTAGAGAAAACGTGGCAAACGTTTCGCGGGTAACCTGATTGGAAGCTGCAAAATAATTGCGCATCGCCATGACAACCAGCAGGGAGTCGTCAAGTTTGTTGATAATGGTCTCGCTACGCTGGGAAACATCGCTCTCCAGCCGGGTTTGGAACGAAGCGAGCTCCGCATTCCGGACCAGCCAGAACAGCATCACCGTCAACAGGAGACCTGACAACACGACGGCCGGAACGCTCCAGTGATAGCGACGCCCGGCTTTGATAGGTGCTGATGGCTGATCGGGAATCATCCCTCTCCTCCTGTGGCAGCTTGGCGCTGTGTCAGCAGCGCCTCTTCGATCAGGTCAAAACGGTACGCCTCCGCATGGGAGCGAAGCGAATCGGCTGTTTCCAGGGGAATTCCATCTACGGCATCAAGCAAGCTCGTGATAGCTCCCCGATCCAGCTGCCGGGCGGCGGCCAGCAACTCCCCACGCAGATCTTCCGGCAGCTGCGCCAGCGCCTCGGCCAGTCCCGCCCCCGACAAGCGTTCCTCTTCCCGTAGCGCCGGAGCCTCTCCTTCATACTCGAATTCGGCCGGCAGAAAACGGACCACCTTTTCCAGCAGTTCCTCTTCCCGCAACGGCTTACGTAAAAAATCGGTGGCGCCAACCTGGATAATCTCCCGCAGCTGTTCCTCGAACACGCTGGCCGACACGGCGATGATCGGCACCTCTTTCCCCTCGGGGAGGGCACGGATACGCCTGGTCGCCTCGCGGCCATCCATGACCGGCATGACCACGTCCATCAGCACCAGCTGCGGCTGACGGGCCACGAATGCCTCCAACCCGGCCTGTCCATCCTCCGCCTCGATCATGGTGAAGCCGAGCGGGGCCAGCATCTTGACCAGGATCTCCCGGTTGGTGTCCCGGTCGTCCACCACCAGCACCCGCCACTCCTGCTGCCCCGGCCTGAGCCGCAGCACGCGGCGCACCGGCGCAGTTGCGGGAGCAAGCTGGGTCTGCTCCACCTCCACCAGCGGTAGCGACAGCTGAAAACAGGCCCCATGCCCCGCTTCACTGGTCACACTCAGGTCGCCACCCATCAAACGGGCGTATTCCCGGCTGATGGTCAACCCGAGACCGGTCCCACCCTGGGACTTGCGCCCCAACTCCGACTGTTCAAAGGCATGGAAGACCAGCTGCAGATCGTCGGGAGCGATGCCGGGGCCGCTGTCCTGAACTTCCAGCTCAAGCCAGTTGCGCCCATCCCGCCGGATGGCTCTGGCCCGCAGGGCAACCCCACCCTGTTCGGTGAACTTGATGGCATTCCCCAACAGGTTGATCACGATCTGACGCAGTTTGCCGGCATCCCCGGCAATGCAATGGGGGAGGTCGTACGAAATTTCGTGGATCAGCTGCAGGTCATGGGCAATGGCACGCGGCATGAACATCTCGGTCACATCCTCCAGCAGAGCCGGCAGATCAAAAGGAGCCTGTTCCAGCACCATGCGCCCCGATTCGATCTTGGCCATATCGAGCACGTCATTGATCAGGGTCAACAGGTGTTCCCCGGAACGATTGACCGTCTGCAGGTTATGCCGGTTTTCCGACGACAGGTTCGGGTCGTGCAGCACGATCTGGCTGAAGCCAAGCACCGCATTGAGCGGCGTGCGGATCTCATGGCTCATGTTGGCCAGAAAGAGCGACTTGGCCCGGTTGGCGGCCTCGGCCCGTTCCTTGGCGTCATGCAGTTCCAGGGTCCGTTCGACCACCCGCTGTTCCAGTGAGCGGTTGCTGTTCACCAGTTCGGCATTCATGGTTTCAATCGTTTCCAGCATGTTATTGAAGGCCTGCCCCAACAGCCCGATTTCGTCATTTCCGACAACATCTGCCCGCACGGAAAACTGCTTGTGCTGGCTGATCTGCCGGGCAGTTGACGTCAGCGCCATGATCGGCTCGGAAACGATCTGCTGAAGCCGGGACGAGAGGAAATAGGAGGCCACGCCGGAAGCAACCAGGATCAACAGCGCCGTGGTCAGATAACGTTGCCAGAGGGTATCCAGTTCGGCCAGTGACGAGCGGAGACAGATGGTGCCGATGCGCTTTCCTTCCACCACAATCTGCTCGAACAGCACTAATTGGTGCTGAGTAAACTGATACTTCAATCCGTTATCCGGTGGCAGCGGAAACTGCTCTGCGGTCACTCCCCTGGCGTTGTAGGCGGCAAACACCTTCCCGTCTTCACCATAGATGCAGGCGCTGGTAACCGACGGTTTTATGCGGAGCGAGGCCAGGTTTTCCTGGGCCATGATCCGGTCGTCAAAGAGCAGGGCCGCATTACTGCGATCGGCAATCAGCAGCGCCAGGGCTGACAGATCCTGAACCATATTCTGCTTGACCTGTTTGCGGGCCGAGAGGGTAAAGGCCGCTCCCGCCACAACCAGCGCAAATAGCGTGGTGATCATGGCGATCAGCACCAGTTTTTTACGGATCGGAAGATTCCGGACAGATAAGTATTCTCTGCTCATGGCATTACCCTTGCTACTTCCAGTAGTTTGGCGCTGATTTTAAGTTTGCCCTGCCGGACCGCTTTTTGACTTATTTCGATCTTGACCCGGTTCTGCTCCATGACAAAACCGACCATCCCCCCTTTTTGCGTGAACTGGGGAATGTCGCTGACCGTTAACACCGCTTTCCCCTGAAGATGTTGCAATAGTGCGCCGAGCTGGCGCTCTTCGGATTGGCTGATGAATACCATGTCGCAGCCGGCAATCGCCGAAAGATCCCGGGAACGGATAATTTTGATCGTCCGCCCCTTGGCTTGACGGTTATTCAGTTCACCCAACTGGGTGCGCATCGGGTCATTCCCCACATAGCAGATCGACATGCTTTCCGCCCCTTCATTGGGCCAGTCGACAAACTTGGTAAAATTGTAGATATAGGCTGCTTTCACCTTGTTTTCCAGCTCACCGGCGAACAGGAGGGTGTTCATGAACAGGGCAAGGGTCATGGCCAGCAGCAGACGAATAGCGGGGTGGGTCACGATGCCGATCCTTTCAGGAGATGCATGGTGGAGATCAGAAGATCAGTTCTAAAGCGCCGTGGAGATTAAAACCCGGTTCCCGGAACTGCCACGGCATTGCAGAGCGTTGATCGAGGATGTTGTTCAGGTCAATTGACGCCTTGAGGGTGTAGTCGCTGTTTTTGAAAACGTTCTTTTGCCCCTTGATATTCAGCAGCTGATAGGAGCCAAAGCGCATCCGGTTCGCTTTCGAGGTACTGTCGTAGTAATCCCCCACCAGGTGCAGATAGGGAGAAACCGTGATCTCAAAGGGAAGTACGGTGGTAATCCCCAGGTTGGCAACATAGTTGGGGACAAACGAAATATCCGCCCCATCCTGATCTTTATCCAGCGGGTTTTCGACCTTGCTGGCAGTATAGGTCAGATTTCCGAACCAGCGCAGCGCATCGGCAAGACGCTGTTCAAGCGTAAATTCAAAACCGTAGGAGTAGGCGTTCCCCGCATTGAACGACCGGCTCTGCGACGGAGTGGTACTGACCACATTTTCAACGATCGCGTCATTGACCAGGTTGTAAAATCCACGCAGGCCGATGTTCAGGCTCTCCAGGGGACGAAAATCCATCCCGAAATCAGAGCCGATCCCGGTTTCCGGTTTAAGGTTAAGGCTCGGCAACTGCCCGTTCTGGCCGGCAACACCGGCGCTGGCAGCGCTGAGTGTCCCGCCGAGCTGTTTGGCGGACGGCGCCACGAAGCTGGAGGCGGCATTGCTGTAGAGCGCCAGGCTCTTGCTGAGGTTATAACGGACTCCGACGCTCCACAGGTACGAATCCCAGGAATTATCACGTTTTTGCGGGGTCATTCCGTTAAACAGGTTGTAGCTGTGACTGGTATAGTTGAATCGGGCCCCCAGCCGGAACACCCAATCATGCAACAGATATTTTTCCTGGAGAAAGATCCCGGTGGAATAGGCA
>Ga0209798_10001815_pt1 | contig 12673 bp, 10 predicted proteins | sample DOMMetBare3Fresh_FD_187475 | JGI IMG/M metagenome (GOLD analysis project Ga0209798, IMG submission 187475) | Wetland sediment microbial communities from St. Louis River estuary, USA, under dissolved organic matter induced mercury methylation -... | ecosystem: Environmental > Aquatic >...
AAAGCGTTTCTTGTTCCTGTTGCCAATGCTCCCAAAGACCGGCAAAAGCAAATAAGTGGTTGTCTTGGCGGTGGATATTGAAAGCTTGTTTACCCGATTCTAGTTGCTGCCATTCATAAAAACCTTCGGCCACAATCAAACAGCGACGCTTATGAAATGCCGCGCGAAATGACGGTTTTTCACGAATGGTTTCAGCCCGTGCATTGATCAGATGATGGCTGTTCTTACTATCTTTAGCCCAAGAAGGCACGAGGCCCCAGAATAAATTCACTGCTTTTAGTGATTTATCTTCCAGCTCAACAATGCTGAGAATCTTTTGCGCCGGGGTGATGTTGTAGCTGGGTTGGAAGCGGGGCGGTCGCTGCAATTGAAAATGTTCGGCTATTGTTTCCTGTGTTGCTGTGAGGTTAAAGCGTCCACACATAGACTGCCTCCTGGGGTTTTATTGTCACAAGTGGTGCTAAATTGCTGAAACTGGTAGCCTCAGCGACTAAAGAACATCACTCAGCTTCTATCTTAAAAGGATAACACGGTCTCTTTACAGTACATCTTCAAAGAGTGGCTTTTTTGCGGCGACTGAAAACAAGAACAAATAGTAAGCACTTGTAAAATAGTTACATATAAATAGAATAACAAACAATAGGTTGTTATATGTAGCAAATTGAACAAGGAAACTTTTGGGTGGAACTATTTTTCTCGACAGATGATTTTCAGCTTAAAGACCAGCCCTACCCAGATTTCCCTCTCGTCTACGACAAATCACTTGTATTGGTAAAACCAGTCTTTTGCTTCCTGGTCTACCACTGCATCACGAGAGGAAGGGTGCAGTCAACAAGAAGCTGGGCACGTTATGGTCAAGACATGTATGACTACTTCGGTTGGCTGGAAGGGAATGGCTTAAGCTGGAAAGACAATTCGGAGTATTCCGGACAATCCATCGTTGCCCTCTATCGCGATTGGTCGTTAAAGCACTGCAAACTAGCAGAATCCACAATAAATCAGCGGCTCAGGACGATTGTCCAGTTCTACCGCTACGCCTATCGCCGTTCTTGGGTGGATGCAGTTCCGTTCAATATTGAGACGGTCATGATCTCACGACCCAAAGGCTTTCTCGCCCACGTTGATGGCACTGGGAATGTTAAAAACACCCCTGACATTCTGCTCAAGGAAAAGCGCAAGCCGTTAAGGGTGCTCAGCAAAGCCCAAGCCAACGAATTACTTAGTGCAATTGACAACCTGACCCACAAACTGATGGCACGAATGGGCTTGCAAGTCGGCCTGCGCCGTGAAGAAATCAACACCTTTCCCAAGAAATATATCGTTTACCCAAAATCAGGGACAAAACGCTGCGGCATGTTCAGGGTCAAGCTCGACCCAAAGGACATGCGCACCAAAGGCAGCAAAGCCCGTGTGGTCGATATCCCTTGGCAACTGATGGCTGACCTGTGGGATTACACCATCATCACCCGAAACCAACTGGCAAAGTTATCCGGCAAAGACCCTAACGAACTATTCTTAAACCAATTCGGCCAGCCCTACAAACCGGAAGGCATGGGACTGAACCATGCTTTGGTTGCCCTGAACCTAAACTTCAAGGTGACGGCTCATGTCTTGCGGCATACCTACGCTACCCACACCCTGTATGAGATGCGTAGAAACAAGACTAGCCAAGACCCGTTGCTCTATCTAAAACAACGGCTCGGCCATTCTTCGATCAATTCGACACTGGTTTACCTGCATTACCTAGACCAAGTGGAAGACGACCTCATGACTTCCTACCAGAAAGAGATTGACGCAGGAAGCCAAGGCTGATGGCAAAACCGCGCAAGCTGTTCAACGCTACAATAACCCTTCCTGACAAAACCGGCATGGTTGGAGCAACGCAATGGGATCTTTCCGTACCCCAAAATACCGTGATCAAAGTCGGTAATCTTTTCGATTTTTCACCTTGGTATCATCAAGGTATTGATGAAATCGTTTCGGCGTGTCAGCAACTAATAACTCACTGGGCAAATACCCGCGACGGTGGCTACTCCATAAGAACCCTTCGCTCCTGTTGTTATAACGGAGCTAAACACTTTTTAAATTTTTTAGTGCTGTTATCCTCTGTTCTGAAACGGGATTTATCTTTGGCGGATATTAACCGGGATGTGATCGAACAATTCATTCAATATCTCGCCCAGCTTGATCTAGAAAAAACCAGTCAGGAATGCGCTTATATATACATGAAAATGATAGTTAAGGGGTTAAGTGAGCGTGGTTTCATTAAGCGGTCGAATTGTTTCCCTAAAAATCCATTCCCTAGCATTAACAGGAAGAAGAGAGCTAACAAGGCGCTTTCAAACGAAGAAAGAAACCAACTCGCCCAGGCGCTCAGAAAAGAACTCTCGGTTATTACCAATCCAAATGAAGTAGAGTTAACAAGTTATCAACTAGCCTATTGCCTTCTGGCTATAGCTTTAAGAACCGGAAGAAACACCACGCCGCTTGTAAAAATGAAAACAGACTGTTTGCAAGACCATCCTTTAAAGGAAAACCGCAAGCTGATGGTGGTGTTTAAACGGAGAGCTGGCAAAACCCATATTGTTTCTTTGAGAGCTGTCGAAGAAATTGAAACGATGACAACCATCATGCCGGATGTCGTCGCAATCATTGAAACGGTTATCGCTAAAACTGATCCGTACCGTTCAAATCTAGCTCCTCCTGAACAAGACCGATTATGGCTTTATAAATCAAGAATCCAACAAGACAATGGAAAGATCAATTTGCTCACTGAAGACATGGTATACCTATCCGCCAAAAAGTTGGTGGGTACGCATAACTTACACGATACAGACGGATATCCATTAAAAGTTACCATATCGCGGCTAAGAGCCACTTTCATCAACCGTTTATGGGTGCTATCCGGCAATGATCCCGTGATTACAGCAAAACTGGGCGGCCATACCCTCAAGGTTTCAAATGACCATTATTTACAGGCAACCCCTGATATGCAGCGTAACCACAAGTTCATGGGAGACGTCCTTGTTCAGGAGCTGTTAGAAGGGTCGCTGGGCAAGGCTTCGGACAATACACCTGTTGGCAAGTGCCGCGACCCGCTTTATGGCGACAAAGCGCCCAAGAACGGCGAGAATTGTACTGATTACTTAAGCTGTTTCCGTTGCCAGTCCTGCGTCATCACCGGGGATGACCTGTACCGTTTATTCAGTTTTTATTGGCTCATCGTTAAAGAACGCAATACCATTGGCGCACGTAATTGGGGTAAGGTATACGCCCATATCATCCGCGTCATTGATCGCCAGATAGCCCCCCAATTCCCTGCCAATAAAGTAGAAGCCGCAAAAACCCAAGCAAAAACGAATCCGCACCCGTTCTGGCGCAGCCGTGAGTTGTTGGAGACAGCAACATGAAACCGGTAGTAATCAATGCTGGTGATTTGTTGTCGAGACCCATGAGCGCCAAAGGTCGGGACGACAATCTGGACAATTGGATAGTCAGCGCCGCCAAGCTACCCGATGGGCAACATATCGTGATTTCGCGTTACGGTGATGACAAATGGCAATTTTTGGGTGGTGCAACAAATGCCAGCTCTAATGTAATTAGCTTTACCACATTGCCCGATTGCTTCCGCACCGATACCAAGGCCATGTTTTACAGGTATTGCCTCAAAGGGCGTGAAGGGGTTGTGAAACCAGCCATATCTACGATTATTTCCTTGTTCATCAGTACTAGGTCTTTTCTGAGGTGGCTTTATAGCAAAAATGTATCAACCCTAGCCCAAATAACGCCTTTACATTGCCTGAACTATGTCAAGCACTGCAAAGAATACAAAAAAAGAAATGGCCAAGGTTTGAGTATTGTTAGGCTAAAAATCCGTTTTATTGCTGTTGAGGCGGTTTTCGAGCTGAGCCAACAAACAAATAACCCGATGCTTGAGCATCCATGGCCAGAATCGTCAGCCTGGGTATTGGCAGGTGCAAACAAAGAGTTAAGGGAAGGAAAGACCCTATGTATCCCTGATAATATATTGATTCCATTATTCCAAAAGGCATGGGAATTGGTTGAAAACGGCGAGTGTTTATTAAACCTTCGGGACAATAAAGACCGTACTATGAAATTAGGCTGGACAGAAGATTTGGCCAGCCTTGAGGAGCGGTTGCTAGATTTATGTACTGCCTGTTACATCGTCCTTGCGGTCACTTCAGGATGCCGCAACCACGAGCTGGCTTACCTCAAAAACGACCCCGAACACCCTGACCCCGCCAAACGGCAGCCCTGGTATTCCACAGAGGATGATGACGGTATACGCTATTGGTGGATGCGTAGCCGTTCCGACAAGACCCATACCGGCGATACGGAATGGATGATTCCGGATAAGGCGGTCGAGGCATTGAAGCTCATTGAGCGTTGGGCATTGCCATATCAAAAGGAAATTGAGGATGAAATCTCTGCGCTCACAGCAAAAAACCCCCATGATCCTCAAATTATTGAAGCCAACCGCCATCGCCACGCCTTATTTCTGGGGAAAATAAAGCGTTCCGGTCTTGTCCGAACTCCAACTATTCAATCTTGGAATACTGCTTTAAGAAATTTTACTAAACGTTGCGGTTTGGATTTCGCAATTAGCAACCACATGTTTCGCAAGACCTTTGCAGTCTATGCCGCCAAAAGCCCTTATGGGGATCTGGTTTACATGCGCGATCATTTTAAGCATTGGTCTTTGGATATGCATGCGCTATATGCTTTGAACGAACATCAGGACATCGACCTTTACGGTGAAGTGCTGGTTGCCCAGGAAGACATCAAGATCGGCATTGTCGAACATTGGCTGGATCAGGAGACCTTACTTACCGGCGGTGCCGCCAAAAAAATCACTCAGTACCGGGAACAAACACCCGAACCTAAAGTGTTTGAGACCCGCAAGAAAATGGCCGAGGCCATCTGCGACCAGGTACATATCCGCGCTACCGCCCATGTGTGGTGCATCAATGATACCGCCGGTTGCAAAAGCCAAGGCCTGATTGACAGGACGAATTGCATAGATTGCGAAAACAGCGTCATCGACGACACTAAGAAAACCGTATGGCAGGGGATTTACCAGCAACAGCTTGAGTTGCTGGAAATCAACGACATCGGGCAAGCCGCCAAGGCACGGGTACACCGTGACGTGGAAAGAGTTGCCGGGGTTTTGGCAAACCTTGGCGTAGAGACAAACCAAAAGACATTGCCATGACAACCACCAAAGGCGGGCATACCTTAAAGTCCTTGGCACTGGCACTCCACCGGATAACGGCTGGAAGACCCAAAAACATCAAGGCGGATAGGAAACTTTCCATTGCCGCCGTTGCCGACGAAGCGGGCGTGTCCACGGCGACCATCCACAACCGTTACCCTGAAATCGCCGAAAAAATCCGGCAACTGCTCAACAAGGAAGACCGTAGGCTGAAAGTGTCCAAGGGACAGGAGCTTCAAGTCGAGAAAGCGAAACGGAAGGAACTAAACGAAGAAAACCGGGTTTTGCGGCAAAAAATCGCTGAATTGGTTTCCAGAAATGCTACCCTTGAAGCGGAACTTGACCACTTGCGGGCAGTTGTGGAAAGCAGTAACGTTAGTACGCTCAAGGCCAAGGTATCTGGATAACGGCGGTTTTACTGGTTGACTGTCGTAATCCGGCCATCAAGAGACCGTCATAAAAATTCTGTGTAGGACTGGTCTTCCTGAAAGCGGGCATTCAACGTAATGGTATGGACTCCTCTCCTTCCCAACGGCATCGCGATGTGCCAAAGCGGAAGGGAAGCCACCACTTAACAGAAGAAGCCGAATCCGTCATGAATATTAAGACAATTGGTTTAGACATTGCAAAAAACGTTTTTCAATTACATGGTGTTGATATTAACGGAAAGACTGTCTTGCGTAAACAACTCAAGCGGGATAAGTTGCTAGAGTTTTTCGCCAATTTGTTGCCTTGCCGAATTGGTTTGGAAGCCTGTTCTGGAGCGCATTACTGGGCACGGGAGTTGATTAAATTGGGTGTTTGATCAGCCCCCAGTTCGTCAAACCCTACGTCAAAGGCAACAAAAATGACGCCAACGATGCAGAAGCCATCTGCGAGGCCGTAGGCTGGCCTGCCATGCGGTTTGTGCCCATCAAAAGCATAGAACAACAAGATATCCAGATGCTGCATCGGGTGCGGAGCGGCTTGGTCAAGGAACGGACGGCCCTGGCTAACCGTATCAGGGGCTTGTTGGCCGAATATGGCATCATCATCGCCATAGGATTAGTCAAGGTGCGGCAACAGTTACCTGACCTACTGGAAGATGCCGACAATGGCCTGACTATGGCAGCACCTGCCCTAAAACAATGCCGCACCACGCAAAGCCCTGTGATGATGGCGCAATGCGACGGCTGCGACAAACAAGCCTTCATCCCGCATTCCTGCGGGCACCGCAACTGTCCACATTGCCAACATCATGAGTCCCAGCAATGGCTGGATCGCCAACTCCAGAAACAAGTGCCAGTGACATATTTTATGCTGACCTTCACCTTGTCTGAAGAGCTGCGTCCTCTAGCTTGGCAACAGCAGCGCATCGTTTATGATTTGCTGATCCGTTGTAGTTGGGAAACGCTCAACACCTTCGCGCAGAATGATCCGCAGTTACAGGGTAAAGCAGGGGCTATCAGCGTACTGCACACCCATACACGGCGATTGGATTATCATCCGCAAGTCCATGTAGTGATGCCTGCGGCGGTAATTGATACGGATAAGCGGCAGTGGCGCACCAAAACTAGCAAACACGGCAAATCCTGTTTGTTCAACCACAAGGCCTTGGCGAAAGTGTTCCGCGCCAAACTGCTCGCAGGTATCCGGGAAGCGGGGCTTGAGCTGCCGACCTGTTACCCGAAAACTTGGGTAGTGGATGTTAAATCTGTTGGCGGCGGCGATAAGGCATTGGTGTATCTGGGGCGTTACCTTTATAAGGGCGTGATTCAGGAAAGGGACATTATCGCTTGTCGGGATGGTCTGGTGACGTTCCGCTACCAAGACAGCAAGACTAAACAAATGCAAACCCGGACGCTGCCCGGAACCCAGTTCTTGTGGCTGATCCTACAACATGTGTTGCCCAAGGGCTTTAGGCGTACCCGCAGCTTTGGCTTTCTGCATGCCAACAACAAAAAGCTGCTGGCATTGCTGCAAGCGCTACTCAAGCTGAACCCGATTAAAACCCTGTTGGTGATGGCCAAAAGACCGCAGATCAAATGCCCTTGCTGTGGTGGTGCCATGCAGATTGTGAAAACGCGGATTCCCGCCCTGAGGGCTTTCGGGCTTGCGCCCTCCGGCTGAAAGAAAGGAGGCATAACCGATTATGTAACCACACCTGCCCATCCGTGAAATTTAGTGCGGCACATTTTAAGCCGACAACCGCGTTTGCCTGAAAAAAGGCTGTGTGCGCCTTAAATCACCACAACCCGCTAAAGGCGTTGCCAAAACAACGCCTTCTGCTGAGTCTCAACTAGTGCGGCTTTAGATTCCTCGCCGCAACCAACAAAATTTGAAAAGATATTTTCTTATAGTAAGGCTGGATCGATTATCACCGGGCTTGTCCAACAACCGGTTTAGATTGTGGCTCGCTGTCGCTCGCACAATCTAACCTTATTCGTTAGGCTAAACAGTACTCGCCCTAACATAGCTTGGAAAAAGCCGTGAAACAATCAACTCCATTTGCTCCGTACATGGTTGGTTTGTCTGTCGGCGAAACCACCTTATCGCGTTTTTGATGGTTTAAATGCACTTTTAAGCCGATTAAACTGTATGCCATCAGCTATTTCTTTTGAGAATTTTTCTGAACTAAGCTTGGCTAATAATGCAAATGCCCCTTGGTAACTGACTGGGCCGCCATTGGATGTAATAACCTTGTTATCGATTACTACGTTCTGCTCTGATTGAACCTTTATCTTGGGGTAGGCTTTTGAGAGACCCTTTTCTCCCCCCGCCCAAGTTGTTGCATTTTTTCCATCGAGAACGCCAGCCTCACCGAGTAAAAATGCGCCGGAACAGTTGCTTGCCATCCAGGATGTCGATTGATTTTGCTTCTTAATGAATTCAATGAGCTCCTTATTTTTCAACAACCCATCCATTTCATAAGAACTGGGAACCAACAACACATCAAGTTTGAGTTCATCGTATATCGTCTTATCAGCGATTATCTTCAGCCCTTCCTCTGAGCGAACCTCCTTCTTTGCTGTCGCAGAAATGACAACGACTTCATAAGATGAAAACCAGGACTTTTTTGTCGCCGCACCAAAAACCTCGATGGGTGCGGTTACATCACTCGTCAAAAAGCCATCGAAGACTAAAATCCCAATCTTATTGGAAGCAGCATCAGCGACATTTACAAAAAAAACGAAGTTAAAAAGCATTATCACCAGTGCCATTTGTTTTATCTTGTTCATATAAACGCCTTCGTGTTTTAAGATTATCAATTAGAGAATGTATGTTAAGTATCAGTGGACAAGTAGCCCGATGCCATCAGAGATCACATACGGCAACCTTAATTTACCTTATTTTTTGTCGAAGGTGACAAGATTCTTCTCTTTGCTATCAGCGATAAATGTCGCCAACAGCTTTGCAGGCTCCGTTTCACTTGCGTTCTCACCCATAACATGATGATCTCCAGGCGCTTCTGTCCAACTTTCCCCTGCATGGTAAATTTTATCTTCCCCATTATTGACCTTGCTACGGATAGAACCAGATAGCACATACGCAACAACAAATGCAGAACCATGTCGATGCGGTAATGATTTTGCGCCCGGCTTATAATCAACGATCATTGCCGTGACAGTTTTGCCTGGGACATTTGCAATGGCATACTGGAATGCCGGCGTTACCGTCTCGTTCTGGACAGCCACACTTTCAGACAATAATGTAGGTGATAAGCAGAGTGATGAAATTAAAACGAGGATTAGCGTTAATGCAATTACTTTAGGTTTCATATCTTTCTCCATTTTAGGGTTACTAGCACAGTTGGAGTGAGGAACGAACACCAACACAATCGAGGCCACAATATATTGGGGTTCGCGCGCCCCAAACCACGCCTTACAGCCACCACCGAGGTTGACGGGAACTGACCAAAGCCAAAACGTCAGAAATCAGGAAACGCCTAACGTTGGAAATAATCGGCGGCTGAAAGCCGTCCGCTACATTGACTTGTTAGACCATCGGCTCTTGTTGCGTGGTGCAGTGGATGCCACCGCCACCCGCAGCAATGCCATCGATATTGATCTGAACAACCTTACGTTCTGGAAACAGTCGCTGAAGTGTTTGCTTTGCCGCCAAGTCGGTTTTGCGATCACCAAATTTAGGCGCGATAACTGCGCCATTGCACACATAGAAATTGATGTAACCCGCAGCAAAATCGTCACTCTCGTAATCTTTTCGGACGGTGGACGGCCCCTCGATGACCACTACCTCTAATTTGCGGCCTTGGGCATCGGTGGCTTTACGCAGTATTTCAAGGTGTTTTTGTGTCACGGGATGATCGTAGGACTCTGGATCAGGGTCGTAGCCCGTAAGGCCGTAAGGCGCACTAACCAACGGGCAGTGCGCCCTATTTGTCCAATTTCAGTCATCATATAAGTCTCCTTCACAACCGCCCCAATCAAGGGGATAAACGCCTCGCCTGACCCAATGATGAAAGGTCGAATAAGGCCTTTATGCCTTCGGGAAAGTCTTTTACCTGTTTCACTAAACCATGCTTGACCGGGTTATAGTGGAAGTAATCCAGGTGCGCCCGATAATCGGTCTCGTCCCTGATCAAATGTTCCCAGTATCGGCGTTGCCACTTGTGCCCATTGGGTAGATGCCGCGTTCCCTGCGGCTCACCCTAACTGCCGACCTTCGCTCAGTCTTCGGCAAGGCTTTGGAAAAGCCTATTTTTATCAGCATTAGCCGGGTAGCGTAATCGGAATCGCCGGGTGGTAATTCGATGACACAATGCAGGTGTTCCGGCAACACGACCCAACCCTTTATTTCAAACGGATGCCGAACCTTGACCACTTTGACCGCTTCCCGCAAGGCCTGGATGTGTCGCACCAGTAAGTCATTGCCTTTGCGCTGCAATAGGTTGACGGTAAAAAAATAGGTTCCGCCTTGATGCCAAATCCGTCGCTAATCCCTGCTGTTATCGTTATCCATTTATCCAACTTAAATACGGCGCACTGCCCGTTGGTTAGTGCGCCTTACGGCCTTGCTAACTTAATTAAGATTCAAATTTGTTCAGATGGCTCATTTATTTAAGGTCAGCCTTTTGTAGTATATTTCCAGCACTATCCCTAATTGCTATGATGCCACTGACCTTGGGTTCGTTGCCCGCGCCGGAGCTGGTGCCATTTTTAGCAATTTGTACGCTACATCCGTAAGCCTGGGTGTTGTCAATCCTAACCGTGAGGCTACAAATGCGGCCCGACCCCAGAGTTTTGCCGCAATCATTTGTTACTATATCTGAGGGCGATGGATCTGTAGCCTGCCCATGTATCCGCAAGTTGACAAGCGATACAGGCCTTTCATCAGCATTAAAAATTTGACAGGTAAAGGTGGGGCTAAGCGCGGGATCGCTGTTAGCCGATAGAGTCAGAGGTATAGCTCCACCGCCAGCAGCGGCACCATTACCCAATAAGCCGGCGGCTAAAAGAAGGGATGCTGCTGCATTATGCGCATAGCCTAAATTTGTTTTTTCATAGTAATTCGACCTCTCAATGTGTTCATCTCAAACAGTTGAATTTAAAAATAATTTCATAAGCGCAATATAACACTTTTCCCCGTTTTTTGGGATCTGATGGCTAACAAGTTATTATCTAGACCGGGCTAACATACGACTTTTTAAATCTAGTTGTCAAGAATGAGCTCCAGTACCAGATTTTCTAAACGGTTTAATCTACATTTTATGCATGATAAACAGACCGGGATAACTCCACATGCTCATGCTACCTGCCGATTAAACGCAAAAATTTAACGATTTGTTGGTTGGAAAATCGTTTCCTGACGAAGCCAGAGCTTCCTATTTAAAATGGCTGCGTTTTTATTGGGATTTTTGCAATAAATATCAGTACGATCCTTATCGTTCGGAAAGTTTGTCCTGGTTTTTACATAAACTGGTGGAGAAGCGGCAATCCGAGCAGCAGCAAAAACAAGCAGGGCATTCGATTACGATGTTTTATCGCATGAAATATAACCCGGTTGCTTCAACCGAAGCCTCACAACTGGCGAATTCATCGGGAATTTCAGTTCGTTATCAACCTGCGCCTGTGACTATTGTACCGGCCGGGACAACGGAAACCGGTGCCAAGCCATTAACTCCGGCCAATCAAGACAACTCAGCAACACTGGATGAAATCAATCAAACTGCGTATGCGGGACCCAAAACCGGCAACAGTTGGGTGCTTGTCTATGACTCGCTCAACAGCGAAATAAAAATACGCCACTATTCGCCGAAAACCTTGAAGTCTTACCGGAGTTGGACTCGACATTTTCAGGCCTTTACGCAAAGCAAGGACTTTGAAGCGCTCAATCAAAAGGATGTGGTCGATTTTTTGAGCCATCTCGCCGTGGTTAAACAGGTGTCTGCCTCAAGCCAGAATCAAGCGTTTAATGCGCTGTTGTTTCTGTATAAACACGTGCTGAAAAAAGAGTTCGGCGAAATCAAAGGCGTTGCCAGGGCAAAACGCCGCCCTTACATTCCGGTGGTGCTGTCGCGCGAGGAAATCGATTTGATTGTTGAGCATCTCGACGAACCGGTGAAGCTGATTGCCAAGCTGCTATACGGCTGCGGCTTGCGCCTATTCGAATGCTTGAATCTTCGGGTGCATTGCTTCAACTTTGACGCGGGTATTTTGACCATCCACGACGGCAAGGGGAAAAAGGACAGGACAGTGCCGCTTCCACAAACGTTGGTGCCGACACTAAAACAGCAATTACGGAAAGTTTCGGAAGTTTATGAGGCCGATAGTAAAGCGAAATTTGCCGGTACGTTTCTGCCAGACCAATTGGAGCGTAAATATAAAAATGCCGCCAAAGAATTTATCTGGCAGTGGTTTTTTCCGGCTCAATCGCTGACTTTGCTGCGGGAACCGCAGGAATATAAGCGCTACCCTATTCATGAATCGGTAGTCCAAAAAGCGATCAAACAAGCGGTCAACCATGCCAAGATTACCAAACGCGCTTCGGCGCATTCGTTTCGGCATTCCTTTGCCAGTCATTTATTGCAGGCAAACTATGATATCCGCACGATTCAGGAACTCCTGGGGCATAGTGATTTAAGAACCACGATGATCTATACCCATACGGTACAAAGTAGAACGCTTAAACAAGCCAGAAGTCCATTGGATTTTTAGAGGGTAGACTATTTTGAATGGCCGAAATAAGGCTTTTATCCGACATCTAATGATATATAGCAATAGACCGGGTTGGGTCGAAAACGGATGGTGAAGGCGAAAATTGCTGTTGCGTTACCTAGCAAAAAACGCAAAAATAGTTACATCAGATAAAATCAAATATTACAATAGCTTAACGACATGTAACTGTTACACCAGATTCTTATCAAACTTACATTCAACTCATAAGTGCAATCGCAAATAAGCGGAAAAAAGAAGGCCAGCTGATATAGTTACAGGCTTTTTT
>Ga0209798_10001816_pt1 | contig 12673 bp, 11 predicted proteins | sample DOMMetBare3Fresh_FD_187475 | JGI IMG/M metagenome (GOLD analysis project Ga0209798, IMG submission 187475) | Wetland sediment microbial communities from St. Louis River estuary, USA, under dissolved organic matter induced mercury methylation -... | ecosystem: Environmental > Aquatic >...
GTCCAATGCTAGGGGAAGCCGTCAGCACCGTCTGTCTGCTCACCAACATAAGCCTGCCGTTTTGACGCTCCGTGCGGTGGCGCACCGACACCCCGGCAGCCGGGGGCTAGGCTGGTAGTTGATCCACTCTTTGGGTCGCAAAAAGGAGAAGCACCATCGCCGTCATTCGCCATCCACCATCTGGCCGTAGCAAACCGGTGCCAGGCAATCCGGCCAAATCGCTCAACAGCGTGCTGGATCAGAGCAAGCAGGTGAAAGATCTGGTCGAGGAATGCGCCGAGGAACTGGAGTCGGTCAACACCGCCCTCAAGCAGGAGTTCGTCGGCCAGAGTCCTTCCGTCGGCGTTGCCGATGCGCTCGAACAAAGCGTGACCATCGAAGGCAAGGTGCTGGATGCTTCGGCGCAACTGACGGCGGTCAATTTGAAATTGCAGCAGGAAGTCCGGGAACGCCATCTGCTCGAACACCAGCTCGACGAAGCCCGCGAACAGGAGGCCTCCGCCCTTCATATCGCCTGTCACGACGCGCTGACCGGCCTGCCCAACCGCGTGCTGTTCAACGACCGCCTGCAGCATGGCCTGGCGCAGGCAAATCGTCACGGCTGGAAACTGGCCTTGATGTTTGTCGATCTGAACGACTTCAAAATCATCAACGACACCCATGGGCACGCCGTGGGCGATGCGGTCCTGCAAACCATTGCCGCCCGCCTCAAAGACAATACGCGCAACGACGACACGGTCAGTCGTCACGGCGGCGACGAATTTCTCTACCTACTGATGGAAGTCCAGGAGGACGGCGACATCGCGCTGGTTGCCGAAAAAATCATCCGCGCTATTCAGGAACCCTGCGACGCCAATGCCGGCCGGCTGACAATCAGCGCCAGCGTCGGCATTGCCATCTTCCCGCGGGACGGCACCACGGCCGATGCCTTGCTGAAGAGCGCCGACCAAGCGATGTATCGCGCCAAACGGGGCAAGCAGGGATACGCCTTCACCACCTGACCGCCGCCCGAAACACACGCTTCGGCCACGGTGCCGGACACACGGAAAACAATAACATGTCGAAAAAACACTCAGCAGGCACCGCCCTGCCGCCAGACCCCAGGCAGAACCTCATTCTGGCCAGCCTTCCCGCGCAGGACTACACCCGCCTGCTAGCCGATCTCCAACTGGTGGACATGCCCTTGCAATGGACCGTATCGGAATCCGGCGACCATGTGAACTTCCTTCATTTTCCCGTCTCCGGCATTGTTTCGCTGATCTACACACTGGAAGACGGCTCTTCGAGCGAAACAGCGCTGGTTGGCAACGAAGGCCTGGTTGGCATTTCGATTTTCATGGGTGGCGAGAGCATGCCGACCAGCACCGAGGTACAAAGCGCAGGAAAAGCCTACCGGCTCAGCCGCCAGGTCATGAAGCGCGAATTCTCGCTTGGCGGCCAGCTGCAACATCGCGCGCTACTCTTTACCCAGGCGATGATCTGCCAGACATCGCAGACAGCAGTCTGCAATCAACATCATTGGCTTGAGCAGCAACTCTGTCGATGGCTGCTGATGTCCATGGATCGTTTGAACAGCAATGAAATCGTGATCACGCAGGCGATGATCGGAAAACTGCTCGGCGTTCGCCGCGAAAGCGTGACGCAAATTGCCGGCACCCTGGAAAAAGCCGGACTGCTCCTGCGCAGCCGAGGCCGAATCACCGTGACTGACCGGCCCCGGCTGGAGGAACGGGCTTGCGAATGCTATGCGGTGGTCAAAGCCGAATACAACCGACTGCTGCCGTCGACTCGCCATGCCGTGTAGTGGATTTCGAATCCGCGAGCGTGCGGCGTACCGCCCGCCGAGCCGCTTCGGCCCAAACTGAACAAGGCACGAGAAATCCGCCGACACATCTGGGTTACAGGCCGATACACAGGCTTACGTTTCTGCTGACATCGACCCGACAACGCGGCGCGTTATTTGGCCCATGGCGCTGCAAAAGGTTGTCAGCACCTGAAACCAAACAAACAACCTACCTGTTTAGGAGATTCAAAATGCAAGTTTCCAAGATCCTCGTTGCCCTGACTGTTGCTGCTGGTTTTGCTTCCGCTTCCTTCGCCCAGGGCACTGCCACCCCGACCGCTGCACCGGCTCCCGCCGCCAAGGTGACGGCACCGGCACCGGCTGCTGCTGAAAAGAAGGTTGAAGCACCGAAAGCCGCCGAACCGGTCAAGGCTGAAGCCAAGGTCGATGCCGCCAAGCCTGAAGCCGGCAAGCCGGTTCAGAAGCATGCCAAGGCACATGGCCACAAGGCCGAGAAGAAGGAAGCTGCCACTCCTGCTGCCGAGACTAGCGCTGCACCGACGACCAAGTAAGTAACCGGTCGCTCCGAACCCCCTCGGCCTCCAAGCCCGAGGGGGTTCTGCTTTTTACCGCCCCAGGCTGACGAGAAACGGCGATGGATTGCCCCGAACAAGCCCGAGCCGAGCCGATTGACGCTCCTCCCCGCTCCAGCGAATCAGCCGCAACAAGAGCAAGCGACTTGGACAAATGGCCACCTGCCATTCGCCATTGACCCTCAGCCGCCTCCGCACCGCCCCCCCCTGCGTCCATCACGCCGATCACATTTCTGCTGTTCATTCCGCCGGTCAAATTCTGTAACAAAATTCCCCTTCTGAACGCCCTGGTGTTGTTAGCACTCAAAGTCGGCGAGTGCTAGAATGTTTTTATGCAAGTGAAGGAGAGACCTACGCTATGAACCATGCCATGACGCTTCCCATTCCCTCAGCGGTTGGAAACATCGATGCCTACATCCAGGCAGCGAATCGTTATCCCATGCTCACCGAGGCGGAAGAGATTGGGCTGGCTCGGCGTTTCCATGACGACGGTGATGTGGAAGCGGCCCGCCAGCTCGTGCTGTCGCACCTCCGCCTGGTGATCTCCATTGCCCGCGGCTACCTCGGCTACGGCCTGCCGCACGCCGACCTCATCCAGGAAGGCAACATCGGCCTGATGAAGGCGGTCAAACGTTACGATCCGGAGCGCGGCGTGCGCCTGGTTTCGTTTGCCATGCACTGGATCAAGGCCGAGATTCACGAGTACATCCTGAAGAACTGGCGCCTGGTCAAGGTGGCAACCACCAAGGCCCAGCGCAAGCTGTTCTTCAACCTGCGCAGCCTGAAAAACGACTACGAAGGCACCGATACGCTATCCGGCACGCAAGCCGCCGAGGTCGCCAACCGCCTGGGCGTCAAGCGCGAAGAAGTGGTCGAGATGGAAACCCGCCTGACCGGCCGCGACCTGGCGCTGGAAGGCAGCCCGGACGATGGTGACGAGGCTTTTGCCCCGATCGACTATCTGGCCGACTCGCGCTACGAGCCGACCCGCGTCATCGAGAGCAAGGCCGCGGCCTACCAGCAGAACGAAGGCCTGCATGCCGCACTGGGGGCACTCGACCCGCGCAGCCGCCGCATCGTTGAAGCGCGCTGGTTGAACGAAGACGAGGCCGCCACGCTGCACGACCTGGCTGCCGAGTTCAATGTTTCGGCCGAGCGCATTCGCCAGATTGAAGTCAAGGCGCTACAGAAGATGCGCGGTGTGCTGACTGTCGCCGCCTGATTCAGGCCGGCTGAAATGATCAGGGGCGCCGCGGCGCCCCTTTTTTATTGCCGCTGGCTCAAGCCATCGGCGGTGGCACGCGCATCTCCACCCTATTGTTGAAACGCAGGCCGTAGGCGAAGACATCCTTCGAACAGACATCGATGCAACGCCCGCAATTGGTACAGGCCGGAGCCAGAATGACCGGCCCGACGCCCTTGGATTCACCCTTCAGGGCAGGCCGGATGACCTGCGGCTCCGGGCAGACCTCGAAGCAGTCCATGCAGTCGTTGCAGGCGCTGCGTTTGCCGGCGGCAACGCGCAACGGGCTCCAGCGCCCGAGCAGGCTGTAGAACGCGCCGACCGGGCACAGACGGCCACACCAACCGCGACTGGTGACGAACAGGTCGAACAGGAAGATACCGAGGACAATGGCCCAGGCGGCACCCAGACCGAAAACCAGGCCGCGATGCAGCATCGAAACCGGATTGATCAGTTCCCATAACACGACGCCGCTCAGCGCAGAGCCGACCAGCGTCATCGCCAGCACCCAGTAGCGGGTCTGGCGCGACAACTGGGCGCTGCCCTTGATGCCCAGCCGACGGCGCAACCAAGCTGCCGTATCGGTCACCACATTGACCGGGCAAACCCAGCTGCAGAACACCCGGCCGCCGAACAATAGATAACCGGCAAGGACAATGCCGACGCCGATCAGGCCGAGCTTTTCCGGCACGTGGCCGGCGAGCAGCGACTGCAAGGCGACATAGGGATCAGCCAGCGGCAGCACGCTCAGGGTCAGGCTGTAATTGAGATTGCCCTTGACGATCCAGATGCCGGCCAGCGGCCCGAGCAGGAACAGGCCAAGGATGCCGAATTGCACGAGGCGCCGCGCCAGCAGCCATTGGTGCGCCCGTAGCCAGCCTTTTTCGGACACCGCTTCGGCGCCGATCCGTTTCTCGCTCATGGCTTGCCTCCCAGGCCCGGCGGCAAGCTGGGAATGGCCCCGGCCTCGCTGCCCGGCAAACCGCGCGCCGTTGCAGTATGGCCGCTGGCCGGGTCGTAATGGCCGGGCAGGACGGCCCCTTCCGGCAGGCGATCGGGCAGGTCGAGCATTTTCGATTCGTCGATCAGCGAACCGCCAGCCTTCTTCTGCTCTTCCCAACCGACCCGATAATGGCTGCCCAATGCGCCCTTCGCCAGCTTCGCCGGCAAGATCCGAATGGCGGCCTCTTCCAGCACGCAGGACTTTTCGCACTTGCCGCAGCCGGTACAGAACTCCGAATGCACAGTGGGCAGGAACATGGCATGACGACCGGTACGCTCGTTGGGCACCCGTTCAAGCGTGATCGCCTTGTCGATGACCGGGCAATCGCGGTAACAGACGTCGCAGCGCAAACCGAGGAAATTGAGGCAGGTTTCGTGGTCGATCAGGACCGCGACCCCCATCTTCGCCAGATTGATGTCGGTCAGCCCATGATCAAGGGCCTGCGTCGGGCAAGCCTTGATGCAAGGAATGTCTTCGCACATTTCACAGGGCACCTGACGCGCCGTGAAGTACGGCGTGCCGGTCGCCACCGGCGCTTCCGGCTTGGCCAGCTCCAGCGTGTTGTACGGGCAATCCCGTACGCACAGACCGCAGCGGATGCAGGCGCCGAGAAAGTCGGCTTCGGGTAGCGCACCGGGCGGGCGCAAGGCCAAGGCCGGCAAGGCCTTGGCCTGTTTGGCGTACAAGCCGAGGCCCAGACCGAGCAGGCCAACGCCGCAGGCCATCTTGGCCGAATCGAAAAGAAACTGACGGCGCGCCGGGTTGCTTTTCGGAGAAGGATTCTTGGTTTCCATAATGCGTTGAGCCAGTCACCTGGACGGGAACTGCACAGCATTTCGTCCCGCCCAAGCAGCGCGCCCGGATTGCCTCGTCGTCGAGATCAGCAGATGGGGGCAATCTACTCCATCAGCGTTTTTGAATACTTAGCTCAGATCAAAGGGCGGCAAATCTCTGCGCACCGGGTACTAGTCGGCCAGGCCAGGCAACGCGGCACGGGCATTTTCGCTGGTCTGAGAGATCACCGTTTCGACCGGCAGGCCGCGTAATTCGGCCAGCACGGCGGCCAGCCGGGGCAGCTCGAGCGGGCTGTTGCGGCCGCGATTGAGCCAGGCCGGCGGGATGTCCGGCGCATCGGTTTCGAGCACGATGCTCTCCAGCGGCAGGCTGGCCGCCAACTGGCGAATGCGGGTCGAGCCGCTGTAGCTCATTGCGCCACCGAAGCCGAGCTTAAAGCCGAGTTTGATGAATTCATCCGCCTGTTGCCGGCTGCCGTTGAAGGCGTGGGCAATGCCTCCCGCTACGGCAATCCGCCGCAAGTGCTTGAGGATCGAATCGATCGACCGCCGCACATGCAGCACCACCGGCAAGGCGAATTCGCGCGCCAGCTTGAGTTGCTCAACGTAGAAATACTCTTGGCGCGCCGGATCGACACCGGCGACGTAATAGTCCAGCCCGATCTCGCCGACCGCCAGCGGCCGCTCCGCCTGCAACCAGGTGCGCAACTCGGCCAGATCGCCCTCGGCCGCCTGCATCACGTACAGCGGGTGAATGCCGTAGGCCGCCACGCAGCCGGGGTATCGTGCCACGCAGGCTTTGACCGCCGGGAAATTGGCCAGCGCCACCGCCGGCACGACAAAACGCTCCACCCCGGCGGCCAACGCGGCCGCATGCACCTCGTCGCGGTCGGCATCGAACTCGGCCGCGTCGAGATGGCAGTGGGTGTCGATCAACATCCGATAAAGGGGAATTCCGGTTCGGCGCGGCGACCGCTGATCAGGTCGGCCAGGGCGGCGCCCGAACCGCAGGCCATGGTCCAGCCCAAGGTACCGTGTCCGGTGTTGAGCCACAGGTTGCTGTAGCGCCGGCGGCCGATGTAGGGCACGTTGGATGGGGTTGCCGGGCGCAGGCCGCACCAGTACTCCGGCTCGCCGACGATCTGAAGACGCGGGAAAAGGCGGCGGGCACCGTCGAGCAGAGCCTGGCTGCGTACCGGATTGAGGTCCAGGTTGTAACCGTTGAACTCGGCCGTCCCCGCCACGCGCAGACGATTGCCGAGGCGCGAGAAAACCAGCTTGCGCTCGTCGTCGGTCAGGCTGACGGTTGGCGCGGAGGAACCCTCGGCCAGGGTCAGGGTCGCCGAATAGCCCTTGGCCGGATAGACCGGCAGGCCGATCCCGAGCGGCCGCAGCAAGTGCGGCGAATAGCTGCCCAGGGCGACGACGTAGGCATCGGCCTGCAGCGTCTGCCGGACGCCCTCGGAGCAAGTGTCAACGCCGACAATCTGCTCACCACTGACCAGCAGGCGTTCGATGCCGCAGCCGTAATGAAAGCGGACACCGGCGGCCGCAGCCCGCTCGGCCAGGGCCCGGGTGAACTTGTGGGCATCGCCCGATTCGTCGGAAGCGGTGTAATCGCCGCCGACCAGCAGATGCCGGGCATCGCCCAGCGCCGGTTCGATTTCAAGGCAACGCGCGACATCGACGGTATGGCGATCCAAACCAAATTCACGCATCTGCGCCGCCGCCTGGCTGGCCATCTCAAATTCGCGCGGATCGGTATAGATGTGCAGGATGCCCCGCTCAAGATGGTCGTAGGCCAGCCCCAACTCGCTGCGCAAGGCCTGCAGGCGGCTACGGCTGTAGAGTGAAAGCGAGACGATCGCCGCCATGTTGCGACGCGTCCGTGCCGGCAGACATTCGAGCAGGAAGCGCGCCCCCCAGGCCAACTGGGCCGGATCGGCCCGCCAGCGCCAGAGCAGCGGCGCATCCTCGCGCCCCAACCACTTGGCGAGATTGCCAAAGACATGCAGATTGGCCCAAGGCTCGGCGTGCGAGACGGAAATCTGCCCGCCGTTGGCGTAACTGGTTTCGTTGCCGGCGACCGTTTGTCGCTCGATTACGCTGACATCATGCCCGGCTTGCGCCAGATACCAGGCGCTGGCGGTGCCGACCACGCCGGCCCCAAGAACCAGAATCCTCAAACTTCCCCTCCCCTTTCACGCATGATGCGTGTCACTTCGGGAATATGGCGCATGCCGCGCATGACGGCGGCCAAATGATTACGGTGTGCCACCTGGATGGTGAAACGGAGCAAGGTAAACAACCGTTCCGGATCGGCATCCATCGCAACATGCTCGATGTTCGAACCAGCCTCCGAGATTGCCGCCGCCACCTGGGCCAGCACGCCGCGCGTGTTCTTGACCTCGACCTTGATGCGGATGTCGAACAGCTTGCCTTCTTCCGGCTCCCATTCGACATCGATCCATTTTTGCGGGTCGGTCGAGCGCGATTTGCGGATCACCGGACAGTCGTGCGTATGAATCACCAGGCCGCTGCCCTTGCGGATCGAGCCGATGATCGGATCGCCCGGAATCGGCTGGCAGCAACGCGCCAGCTGGATGGCCATGCCCTCGGTGCCGTGGATGGCCAGCGCCATGTTACCCGGCCGGTCGCTGGTCATGTCCTCGCGCGCCAGCAGGCGGCGCGCCACCACCGACGGCAGGCGCTTGCCCAGGCCGATATCGGTATAGACCTCTTCGAGATTCTTCTGCCCGCCGGCCTTGACCATCTGGTCCCAGGCGTCGGCGGGGATCGAGATCGGCACCACGCCGAGCGAGAGCAGCTCCTGGCGCAGCAGGCGCTCGCCGAGACGGGCCGATTCCTCGTTCTGCATGGTGCGCAGGAAATGACGGATCTTGCTGCGCGCCCGGCCGGTCTTGACGTAGGTCAGCCAGACCGGATTCGGACTGGCCTGGCTCGAGGTGATGATTTCCACCATGTCGCCGTTGCGCAGCTCGGTGCGCAGCGGGGCGAGATCGTGATTGACCCGCGCCGCCGAGCAGTGGTGACCGACGTCGGTATGCACGGCATAAGCGAAATCGACCACCGTCGCACCTTGCGGCAGCGCCATGATCTTGCCCTTGGGGGTGAAGACATAGACTTCGTCGGGGAAGAGATCGATCTTGACGTTCTCGAAAAACTCCGAGGAATCGCCGCTCTGCATTTCGAGCAGCGACTGCAGCCATTTGTGGGTCTTGATCTGCAGGTCGGCGCCGCTTTCCTCGATGTCCTTGTACAGCCAGTGCGCGGCGACGCCTTCCTGGGCAACGTGATGCATTTCCTGAGTGCGGATCTGCACTTCGACCGGCGTGCCGTAGGGACCGATCAGCGTCGTATGCAGCGACTGGTAGCCGTTCGCCTTGGGAATGGCGATGTAGTCCTTGAACTTGCCGGGCACCGGCTTGAACAGGCCGTGCAGCGCGCCCAGCGCCAGGTAGCAGGTCGGCACGTTGTCGACGACGACGCGGAAACCGTAGATGTCGAGCACCTGCGAGAACGACAGGTGCTTGTCCTTCATCTTGCGGAAGGTCGAATACAGGCTCTTCTCGCGGCCGAAGACATCGGCCCGCAGGCCGGCGCCCGACAACTTGTCGCGGATGCCGTCCAGGATGCGGGTGAGCAGCTCCTTGCGATTGCCGCGCGCCGCACTCATCGCCTTGGCCAGAACATTGGCTCGATAGGGATGAATCAGCCGGAAGGAAAGATCCTGCAGTTCGCGATAGAGCTTGTTTAGGCCCAGACGCAAGGCAATCGGAGCGTAGATTTCCAGGGTTTCGTTGGCGATCCGCCGGCGCTTGTCCGGGCGCATCGCCGACATGGTCTGCAGATTGTGCTGGCGGTCGGCCAGCTTGATGAGCACGACGCGCAGGTCGCGCGCCATCGCCATCAGCATCTTGCGGAAATTCTCGGCCTGCGCCTCCTGATAGGAGGCAAACTCCATCTTGTCGAGCTTGGAAAGGCCATCGACCAGCTCGGCGACTTCCTTGCCGAAGCGGTCGGCCAGTTCGCGCTTGCTGGTCCCGGTATCTTCCAGCACGTCATGCAGCAGGGCCGCCATGATCGCGTCGGCATCCATCCGCCATTCGACGACAGCACCGGCCACGGCCAGCGGATGCGTGATATAGGCTTCACCGGACATGCGCTTCTGATGCGCATGGGCGCGCGCCGCGAAGGCGTAGGCCTCCTTGATCAGCGCAACTTCTTCGGGAGCTAGATAGTCGAGACTATCGAGAAAAACCCGGTAGGCGGGCTCTTCAGGAATGGGCGGCGGAGACGACGGCAAGGGCTCCATCAGTATTCACCGCCCCCAACCTCAGGATTGACCGCGGTTGAGCACTTCGATACCGATCTTGCCGGTACCCAGTTCGCGCAGGGCAACGACGGTCGGCTTGTCCTTGCCGGCATCGACCAGCGGGGTTGCGCCGTTGGCCAGTTGGCGGGCGCGATGAGCGGCGGCCAGGGTTGCCTCGAAACGGTTGGGAATTCTTTTCAGGCAGTCATCAATAGTAACGCGGGCCATGTAAAACCTCGGAAAATCAGATCATTCGGGCGAAGAGGGCAGCGTGCCGCACTTGTTGCTTGGCAAATTGCAGCCGGGAGGCGCGCACTACAGCGAGCAAATCGGCAAAAGCCTCTTCCAGACGGTTGTTAATAATAACATAGTCGAATTCCTCGATATGGCGCATCTCGGCCTGGGCCGCGGCAAGACGGCGGGAAATGACGTCGGCGGAGTCGGTGCCGCGGCCGGTCAGGCGACGTTCCAGCTCTTCCATCGAAGGCGGCAGGATGAAAATCCCGATTGCCTGCGGGAAGATCTTGCGTACCTGCTGCGCGCCCTGCCAGTCGATTTCGAGCAGCACGTCGGCGCCGGCCGCCAACTGATCGGCAATCCATTTTTTTGAGGTGCCATAGAAATTGCCGTGCACCTCCGCCCATTCGAGAAACTCCTGGCGGCCGATCATGGCGCGGAACTCGGCCGCATCGACAAAGTGATAAGCCTTGCCGTTCTCCTCGCCGACACGCGGTTCGCGAGTCGTAAAGGAGATCGACAGCTTCACCTCCGGCTCGCTGTCGAGCAGCATCCGGACCAAAGTAGTTTTACCGGTCCCCGAGGGAGCGGCGACGACGTAGAGATTTCCAGCCATGCGATTATTCCTGAGTTGCGCGTTGTGTTGCAGAAGCGCCCTGCGGCAGCCAACGCAACAGTGTACCGAAAAGCAGGTCGGGGTCGACCGGCTTCGGAATATGATCGTTCATGCCTGCCGCCAGGCAACGCGCCCGATCCTCATCGAACGCATTGGCGGTCAGCGCCAGAATCGGCGTCGTCGCCATTCCGGGCAAGGCTCGAATACGTCGCGTTGCCTCCAGGCCATCCATCACCGGCATCAGCAGATCCATCAAGATCAGGTCATACGCACGATCTGCCGCCATACGCACGGCAAGTGCGCCATTTTCGGCCAGATCGACGGTCAATCCGGCAATATTGCGCAGCAACTCCAGCGCGACCTCCTGGTTGGTCGGATCGTCTTCGACCAACAACAAGCGATACTGAGCAGCTCGCGCCCGCAGAAGCGCCTCCGGCAAATGCGGTACCGCCGGTGCTTGCAGCGCGGCGCCATCGCCGGCCACTTTCCCGAAGCGGGCCGTCAGCCAGAAGCAGCTCCCCTCACCGGGCACGCTATCGACACCGGCATCTCCTCCCATCAGCTCGGCCAAACGACGAGTAATGGCCAATCCCAGCCCCGTGCCTCCGTATTTGCGCGTCGTCGAGTTGTCGGCCTGCTCGAATGCGCCAAACAGTCGGCTGAGCGCTTCCGGCGCAATGCCGATACCGGTATCGATAACATCAAAGCGTGCCGTCAAGTGCTCGACATCCTCCTCGACGACCGAGGCACGCAGGGTGATTCCGCCCTTGAAAGTAAACTTGATCGCATTCCCGAGATAATTGTGCAGTGCCTGCAGCAATCGAGTCTGATCGCCCCGCAACAGAGCCGGCAGAGCGCCGGTCGAAACCTTCAAGCCCAGCCCCTTCGCCTCGGCCCTTTCCGCATGTAGCGCCAGCAAGCCTTCGACCAGATCGACCACGCGAAAGGTTTCGACTTCCAAGACCAATTTGCCGGACTCAATTTTTGAAATATCCAGCACATCGTTAAGGATAGACAGCAAGTGTTCCGCCGAACTGGCGATTTTCCCCAGACGATCGGCCTGGACCGGCGTCACCAGCTCGCGCTGGAGCATATGGGTGAAACCGATGATGGCATTCATCGGGGTGCGTATCTCATGGCTCATATTGGCCAGGAAGGCGCTCTTCGAGCGATTGGCCGCCTCTGCGGCGTCTCTGGCAAACTCGAGAGCCGCCGTACGTTCGCGCACCAGTTCTTCGAGATGCTGACGGTAATTTTCGAGCTCGGTTGCAGCCTTTTTCTGCTCGTCGATATCGGTAATCAGGCCGACCAGGCCGGAGGGGCTACCGCTTTCATCGAGTAACAACCGGCTGCAGACAAAGCCCCAGAAACGCGTCCCATCCGCCCGCGTGTATTGCCGCTCGTATCGAACGAAGGAAATTTCCCCGGCAATCAGACGCCGGATTTGCCCTTCAACGACAGGGCGCTGCTCCACCTCCACCAGCTGCATGTATTTCTTGCCCAGCAACTCATCGACCGGGCAGCCGATCATGGCTCCCAGACGCTCATTGGCATGCTTGATCCGCCCCTCGCCATCAAGCATGAAAATGGCGGCATCCGAGGTTTCAAAGATGCTGTGCAACGTCCTTTCGCGATCGGCCAAGCGTCGGGCATTGCGATACAGCAACCAGATCCCTCCGCCAGTCAGCAATACGAAGAGCGCCAGCAAGGCCAGCATCGCCTTGACCTGAACCAGCCAGGGCGCACGATATTCCTCGGTAGCGACCCCCAGATTGACGTAGAAACGATAAGTCGGATTGAAGCGATAGGCGTGCAACCGGGGAACCCCGTCGATCGCCGTTGCCCCCGAAACATACTCGCCGCCTTCCGGCGCCGCCTCCAGTGCGGCACGGTAATCCGTCGAAACCTGCGTCGCGCCGTAATCGGCGACATCCGGACGACGCGGCAGGCGAACCACCGCGGCCAGATCGGCATCACGCCAGGAAACGGAACCCTTGTTGCCCAGGCTGAGCTTCCCCAAGCGCTTTTCAAAGTACTCGATGCTCAAGCTGGCATAGGCCACACCGCC
>Ga0209798_10001817_pt1 | contig 12673 bp, 11 predicted proteins | sample DOMMetBare3Fresh_FD_187475 | JGI IMG/M metagenome (GOLD analysis project Ga0209798, IMG submission 187475) | Wetland sediment microbial communities from St. Louis River estuary, USA, under dissolved organic matter induced mercury methylation -... | ecosystem: Environmental > Aquatic >...
GTTCGAGCTACGCCGTCATGCTGACCACGCCGTGTGGTCGATCCCGCTGCTCGCCGTCGCCTGGACGATTGGTGCCGGGGCGTTCTTCACCGCCAATGGACTCATTTCTGAGGTCGGTTCGGAGGGGACTGCGGTCGCCGGAGCCGCAGGGGTCCTCCTGCTCACTGGCGCGATCGTGGCGGCCGTCCAAGGCATCGGTCTGGTGCGCATCCTTGATGTATGAGGTGCACCGGATTGACTTACCCGCCCCGGTAATTGAGAGTACCTTTTCGATGTTTGCCGATTCTCATTTCTTTCCCGTTGCGAACTGACAGAATTGCCTCTTCTGGCAATGGCTGACCTGGAGAACTGGCTAGTGGCCTTAATGACCTGAACCCTTCTTGCCGACTAGCAGTACTTGATTGCAACTTGTTCAAACAGGCAACTGGTACGGGTGTCTGGTGCGCGCGCAAGGGAAAGGTTCGCCATGAGACGTGACCACACGGGGGGTACGCGGTCCGCCGTGGCGCTGCGGTCGCTCGTCCGCAGGCTGGGATGGCCCACGGTCGCGATCGGCTGCTACTACGTGGTGTACCTGGCCGCGTACTTCGGCTCCGGCTTGACCGGTCAGGCGCGGATGGCGTGGTCGGACGGGGCCTATCTGCCGCTGAATCTCGCTGGCGTGCTGCTCGCGGCCCGGGCTGCCGGTGACCGGCTCGCGGGGCTGCGCAGCCAGGTCGCATGGGCTGCCATCGCCGCGGCGCTCACGTTCCAGACGCTGGGCGATGCCGGCTGGTTCTACCTGGAGGGCATCCGTCAGGTCTCCCCGTTCCCTTCGTTCGCCGACGTCGGTTACGTCGGTATGTACCCGCTGATGCTTCTCGGCCTGCTCCTGTTCCCGGCCCGGCGGAGTGGCTGGCGGGACAACGTCGTGCTCGGGTTTGACGCCGCAACGGTCGTCGGTGCGGGGTTCATGGTGATCTGGGCCGTGTCCCTGGGCCCGGCGGTGGCCGAGGGCTTGGGTTCGTTGGAGGCGGCCCTGAACATCTTCTACCCGGTCGGGGACCTCCTGCTGGTCCTGGGCGCGGTGTCCGTGGCGTTGCGAGGGGGATCGCGGGCACTTGCTCGCCCGATGGGTGTCCTGCTCGTGGGACTGTCCTGCTGGATCGTCTCGGACGTCGCGTTCTCGTACCTTTCGGCTGCGGGAGAAGGCACGGGCGGCGGCTGGGTGGACCTCACATGGATCGCCGCATTGTCCTGTTTCGCGATCAGTGCCGACCAGCACCGCCTCGCCGTTAGACGCGACGCCGCCCGACCGGCGCCGCCAGCGCGCTCCAACTTCGACGACATCAGGGCACCGGCACGGCTGCCGTACCTGGCGATGCTCGCCGGCTACGTGGTCGTTGCCCGCGCGGCGTTCGACCTTCCGCTGTACCCCCTGGGTGGCCTGCTCATGGCCGACGTCGCACTCACGGTCGCGGTTGTCGCCCGCCAGCTCCTGGCCGCGTCCGAGCACGCTCAACTGGCCGCCCGGTACCGAAACGCCGCACTCACCGATGAGCTCACCGGCCTGCTGAACCGTCGGCACTTCTTTGACCTTGGCGCCGACCGGCTCGCCTTGGACGCTCGGGCCAGTCAGCCGAGCAGTGCGATGCTCGTCGATATCGACCATTTCAAGGATGTCAACGACACCTATGGCCACCTCGTGGGCGATGCGGTGCTAGTCGAGATCGCCGCCCTTTGTCAGACCGCACTGCGAGCCGGGGACCTGTTGTGCCGTTTCGGGGGGGACGAGTTTGTCATCCTGCTGCCCAATACCGGGCACGAAGCGGCGCGCACAGTCGCCGACCGGATGGTTGCGACCATCGCGGTCCGCCCGGTCGATGCCGGTCACGTCAGCGTCCCCGTCACCCTCAGCGCGGGCTTCGCGACCCGCGAGCACGGCGCCGAGCTGACCGATCTCATCCGCTGCGCGGACGTGGCGCTCTACGAGGTTAAGCAGTTTGGCCGCGGGCGCGCCCTCGGATACGCCCAGCCCGGCGCCACCGGCGACGGTGAGGCGCCAGCCGCGATCGCGACCACTGCCCTCTCCTGCGCAATCCTGCCCGTCCCGGTTTCGATGCAACCATGACGCGCTGAGCAGCCACAACGAGCACGCCTGACGCGCAGCTGGAGCTTGTTGAGCGCGCCGGTCACAATGCGCCGATCGAGCGTCCTGCCGAAGTTGTCCAGGTCGTCAAACGCTTCATGCGCACAGCAGGTCCAGGCCGCTCCTAGCAAGGCATGTGGCAGGCGGGCATCTGCAGAGCTCACCCTGTATGCAAAGTCAACCGTCATCTCGCGCCGGCATCCGGGCTACATCGACTCTTCGGATCGGAGTCGCCACATGGTCAGGATGGCGCTGGCGAGCAGCAGGCCCAGCATGATGGCAGCCGCCGTGAGGTCCCACTCCTTGCCGAGCCATGGTCCGCGCATCAGGTCCCCGGCGTAGGTGACTGGAATCGCGTCGCCGATGCGAGCCATGGCTGTGGGGAGCACCTCGCGCGGTGGTCCCGCCCCGCCGAGCATCATGAACACGAAGAACAGCAGGACGCCGAGCCCCTGTGCGGCCCGTGCCGTCGGCAGCACGAAACCCAGCAGTGCCCCGAGCGCCCCGAAAGCAAGTGCGACCAGGAGAAAGGCGGCGATGAGACCGGGCCAGTCACGTGGTGGGGTCGCGTCGTAGCCGAGGATGGCGGCGGTGGACAGCAGCACCGCGCCGACAGTGGCCGTGAGGGTGGCGACTACGACGTGCGCGCCGACCAGAGTCGTCGGAGAGATGGCAGACGCGCGAAAGCGGCGAAGGACTCCCTGTTCTCGATAGCCGGCCAGGTGCACAGGTATCGAAAGCACGCCGACGGTGCCCGCGACGAGGGCGACGTAGGACGAGGTATAGAAGTCGACGGCTCCGAAGCCCTCCCAGACGGTGGGGTCGGGCGGCTGGCTGCCGAAGACCCCGTTGAGGACGTAGAGGATGACAACGGGTAGCACCAGCACGAAGAGGACAGTCAGGGGCTCTCGGGCGAACAACTTGAGCTCTACCCATGTCATCTCGCCCAGTGCCCGCATCAGGATTCGACTTCGATCATGGGTGTGGTCGTTGTGGTGAGGGCGAGGTAGGCGTCCTCCAGGGTGGGCAGCTCGACTCGAAGATTCTCTGGTTCTATGCCTCGGTCGACCAGCGCGTGGGCGACGCGTGCCAGGAGCGGCCCGTCGCCGACGATGGTGACCTCCCCCCCGTGCTCGGGGGGGACTTCCTTGACGCCGGCCACCAGGGGAAGGAAGCCCAGGTCTGCCCCTGCCGGTGCAGTGAACCGCACGACACTCGAGCGATGTTGGGATGCGATGAGTTCTGCGGTGGTGCCGCGCGCGACGACATGTCCGTCAAGCAAGACCGCGAGGCGATCACAGAGACGCTGCGCCTCATCCATGAAATGGGTCACCAGGACGACCGTGGTTCCCCGTTCTCGGACTGCGGCCACGAGGTCCCAGGCCACCCGGCGGGCGGCAGGATCAAGACCGGTGGTCATCTCGTCCAAGACCACGAGGCGAGGTTCGGAGATCAGGGCGAGGGCAATGAACAGCCGCTGGCGCTGCCCGCCTGACAGGTCACCGAAGGCCGTGTTCCGTCGGCCGGTCAGCCCCCACTCATCCAACAGGCGTTCCCAGGGTGGCCCCCCCGGACTGATCACGGAGAACAGCCGAAGCGCCTCCCAGACCTTGAGTCGCTCCGGAAGAGCGGAGTCCTGCAGCTGGCTGCCGACGACCCGTCGCACCTGCGCGGGCTCTGTGCGCGGATCGAAGCCGAACACGCTGAGCGTGCCCTCGTCCGGGCGCCGCAGGCCCTGAAGGCACTCCACCGTGGTCGTCTTGCCGGAGCCGTTCGGCCCGAGCAGACCGAAGATCTCACCTTCGGCCACGTCAAACGAGACGTCATCTACTGCCACGGTCGCGCCGTAGCGTTTTCGCAGTCCCCTCACGGTGACGGCCGTGTCCATGTCTTCACCGTCCCACCGGCGAGCAATGCCCACCTACTTGATGACGAGCGTGCCCTTCTCGCCCGCTGCATAGTGCCCGGGAAAGGTACACAGATAGGTGTAGCTACCCGGGGGGGCGGTGAAGGTGATCGTGTTGCTCTGCCCGCCCTCGATCAGACGGGTATGCGCAACGATGGCGGGGTCATCCACGTTCAACCAGTCCTTGTCATCACCGGCAGCCTTGCCACCAGTGACAACGCCGCTTTCCTGGCCGGACTTGACCAGCACCCAGTTGTGGCCGACCTCGTCTTTGGAGTCCGTGTGGTTCGAGAACTTCAGCCTGATCTTGGAGCCGGCCGGCTCCACGAGACTCACCTTGTCGTAGGCGAACTCCTTGGATCCACTGGCGGTGCCAACCTGCACCAGCACCGTACCCGCGGGAACCGGCGCGCTGGCACCGGTATCTACCGTCGCCGTTCCCCTTTCATCCGGATCAGGGCCAGTGCTTGTCGGTGCCGCCCCATTCGACCCGGCAGCACCGCTGCATGCCGGCAGGAGGATGCTGCAGGCGGCGAGGCCCACCAGTCCGACGAGCCGCCGTCGCGTCAGGCTCCGCGGGGTCACCCCCGGCACAATCTCAGGACTCGGCACCGGAGTCATCTTCCTTGGCCCTGCGCCGGCGCAGCCCGCGCGGAACCAGGGCGATCAGCGTCAGCGCAACAGGCGTAGCAATCGCTACGGGGAGCACTCCTCCGGGATTGCTCTGCGTAAACGGCTTCACCGTCAGGTGAATACCCTTGCTGGAGACGGGTTGCGATGTCGCGTTCGATCCACTGGGCTTGGGAATGACGGTCATGTACACCATGTAGTCGCCCTCGAGAATGGCCTCGACCGTCCAGGTCTGGTCGATGGAGTCACCCGGGGCCAAGGAATCCACCTCCTGGGTTCTTTCCGGTGACCAGTCCTCGGGATCGACGGGATCGCCCTTTCCCGTCTTCACGATGTTCATCGCCACGTTCAGTGGTGGTGACGCCTCGGCACCTGCGTTCTTGACCACGGTCGTGAACTCCACCTCGTCGCCCGCATTGACCGTCTTGTACCCCAGGTCGATCGAGATCTGGAGACCTTGCTCAGGAGCGGTGGTCGCCGCCTGTGCTCTGGCCACCGGCATCGACACCAAGGCCACCGTGGCGCCGGCGATGAGAAGGACGCTCCCCAGCCGGCCCCATGTCGCGGGCCGCCTGCCCCATGTCGCGGGCCTCGATGATGCGGCGTCCCTGTCCAGGCGAAGCCGAGGCGCGGCATACAGGAAGATCACGGCAAGGACACCTGCGGCGGCATAGATCGCCGCCATCAGGTACGGCATCTTCTCCGCGACGGTCCGGTTGTTCACGAGTACCTTCTCAAGGAACTCGCTCGAGGCCTGCAGCGGATTGAACTGCTGAATCAGGTACCCGAGGTCGCCCTTCTGGGCGCTTCCGGGCCACTGAGTCGGGATGAGGAAGACCAGGTAGACGACCAGGCTCCCAAAGAGGCTCACCCTGTTCGACTTGGCCCAGATGCTCATCAGCATCCCAAATCCGGTGAACGCCATCGCGAGTAGGCCACCAAGGAGAGCCCCTAGCAGCAACCCTTCCTGCACGCTGCTGTCGCCGTGGCCCAGGACGACGACATACGGGACGGTCAGCAGGAATGTCACAGGCCATGGTGACAAGGCGGCCAGGAACTTCCCGAACACAATCTGTCGAGGTTTCGCCGGGGTCAGCAAGAGTGGCTCGAGGGTCGCTCGCTCCCGCTCACCGCTGATGCTGTCGGCCCCGATGACCAACCCGACGAACAGCCCGAAGGAGATGCCGCTGAGTATCGTCAGGAACACCATCTCCACTGGCGGGATCAGGCTCAGCTGGCTCTCGAGCTCTCTGAGAGCTGACGTCACGGACATCACGACACTGAAGAGGATCAGCAGGAGCAGGATCCGGCCTCCGGTCCACAAGTCGATGAACTCCCGCTTGAACACCAACCACCACACCGGCGGGGTGACCCCGCGCCGCTCGACCCGCTCAGTGCGTAGGTCATGCGCAACGCTCATCGCAATGCCTTTCTGGAGAGTCTCCGATGCCGTTTCGTCGGGGCCCAGCACCCCGCGTTGCTGGCCACGTTCATTCCTCCGTCGCCGCCAGACGCAAGCGCGGCGCGGAGTAGGCGAAGAGCAGGCCCATGATGAGAGCCGTCACCACGGCGGGCGCGACGAGGTAGATCCACACCTCCCCCAAGGACCGGCCCTCTGCCAGGACCTTGGTCAGGAGCCGACTCGAGGACTGCACGGGGTCGATCGCCGAGACCAGCACTCCGCTGCGCGAGTTGAGGAACTCCGTGGGAAGCTGCGCCGGGATCAGTAACCCCGCATACACCAGCAGGCACACGAAGAGGCTGGTCCTGCTCGAGTCCGACCAGATGCTCACCAGCATGCCGAATCCGACGAACGCGATGGCCGACAAGGTGCCCATCACCGCCCCCCAGAACAGGGCGAGCCACAGCACCCGGTCTCCTTGGGACAGCGTCGCCACGTACGGCACTGACACGATCATCGCTGCCGGCCAGGGTGACATCGCCGCGAGGAACTTGCCCACCACGATCTGCCGGTGACCGGACGGTGTGAGGAGCAGTGGCTCCAGGGTTGCGCGCTCCCGCTCGCCACTGATGCTTTCCGCGCCCATGACCAGACCGATGAACAGTCCAAAGGTGATGGTCGACGTGACAGCAACCACGACCGTCTGCTTCAACGGAAGCAGGTTCAGCTGGTTGTTCGTGGCCAACAAGTAGGCGGTGATCGACATCAGGACGCCATAGAGCGCAAGGTAGTTGAGGACGCGCCCCCCTGCCCACATCTCGACGAACTCCTGCTTGAAGATCAGCCACCACACGGGCGCTGATCCTTGTGGCGTCTCCACGCTCCTGCTGGCCACGTGCACTTCCTGGCTCACTGAATTGACTCTGCCGTCAACTGCAGGAAGACGTCCTGCAACCGCCCGCCGCCGATGTCGAAGCCAAGGATGGGCACGTCCGCCCTGATGAGCGCATCCAGGAGGGTGTTCCTGACGTGGTGCCCATCCGGTCCGGAACCATCCAGGGAACCAGCGAGCTTCACGCCAAGCCATCCTGCTCTCTCGTCCGTGAGGACGGCGTGCTCGACGCCCGGGAGCCCCTCCAGCAGTTCCCGGGTCATGGCGATCGACGTGGCCGGAACACGTATCCGCACGAGATGGTCAAGGTTCGCATGCGACTGGCCGGTCACCTCGGCGACGGAGCCCTTCGCCACGACCTCCCCGGCATTCATGATCACCACGTCGTCGCAGATGCCCTCGATCTCCGACAGCAGATGGCTGCACAGCACCACGCCCTTGTTCCGCCCTCGGGCGATGCCCTGAACAAGGCTCAACAGCTCTCGCTGTCCGCGGGGGTCCAGGCCCAAGGTGGGTTCGTCAAGAAAAACCACGGCTGGGTCGTTGACGAGTGCCCGTGCGATGCCGAGCCGTTGCCGCATGCCATGGCTGTAGGACCCGATGGCCGAGTCTGCCCGGTTCTGCAGGCCCACGTCCTCCAGCAGGCGGGAGGCGATCTGTCGCGCCTCAGCCGCCGGTCGACCGTAGAGCTGGGCGAAATAGGTCAGGTAGCCGGTCCCCGTCATCTGCTTGGGGAACCCCAGGCCCTCGGGCAGAACCCCGATTCTGCGACGGATCGCCACAGGATGCTCCGAGCTGACACCATCCACGACGAAGTGCCCGGACGACGGTCGGAGAATCGTGGTCAGGATTCGTATCGAGGTGGTCTTGCCCGCGCCATTCGGACCCAGGAAGCCCAGGACGCGCCCGGCCTTCAGCGAGAAGGTGAGACCCTTCAGAGCCACCCTGTTGCCATAGGTCTTTCGCAGATCCTGCGCCGAGAGAATCTCGGCCTGGCCGTTTGACCGCGAGTCAGGGACTTGATTCATTGTGCCGCCTCATGCCGTAGGCAACTGACTCCCCAAGGATGTTCTGGATCCGCTACATAGGAATCCCACAAGTGCATGACCAATTGCCTCGTTGGACGTAGCGCTTGCCCACGTCGTCTGACGGAGCGCCCGCAGGACCAAGATGGCCAGGGCGTGATCCACCTGAGGCTGGCGAGACGGGTTGTGCCGGTGGCAAACTCGACCGATGGACCAACACTCAGCAGCGCTCGATCGGGCGCACCGGCATGCGCTGGAATGGTTGTCGTCCCTGGAGGACCGTCCGGTCCCACCACAGGCCACCATCGACGAGGTGGTCCAGGCTCTCGGCACCGCCCTTCCGGACGACGGGTCCGACCCGGCGGAGGTCGTCGACCTCTTGGCCGAGGCGTGCGATCCCGGACTCACCGCCATGGGGTCGGGGCGTTTCTTCGGCTTCGTCGTCGGAGGGACCCATCCCGCTGCTCTCGCGGCCGACTGGTTGGTCAGCGCATGGGACCAGAACAGCGGTCTGCGCCGGGTGACGCCGGCGCACAGTGCGGTCGAAGATGTCACCAGCGCCTGGCTGCTGGACCTTCTCGGGCTGCCGAGCGAGAGCGCCGTCGGGTTCGTGACGGGCGGCACCATGGCCAACTTCACCGGGCTGGCCGCCGGGCGGGACGCCGGCCTCCGGAAGGCCGGCTGGGACGTGGCCCAGCGCGGTCTCAACGGCGGACCACGAGTTCGTGTCATCGTGGGCGCCGAGCGGCATGACACCGTCGACCTAGCGCTTCGTTATCTCGGGCTGGGAATGCCCGAGCAGGTCCCGGTCGATGAGCAGGGGCGGCTGCGTGCCGACGCGCTGCAGTCTGCGCTCGACGAAGGCAGCGACGAGCCGACGATCGTCGTACTCCAGGCGGGCAACGTGCACTCCGGCGCGTTCGACCCGTTCACCGAGGCGATCACCGTGGCACACGCGCACGGCGCCTGGGTGCACGTCGATGGTGCGTTCGGGCTGTGGGCGGCGGCCTCGCCGTCATACCGGCACCTGGTCCTGGGATGCGAGGCGGCGGACTCCTGGGCCACGGATGCGCACAAGACGCTGAACGTGCCCTACGACACCGGCCTCGCCATCGTCCGCGATGCCGCGGCTCTGCGCGCGTCGATGGGTATGCACGGTGCCTACCTGATCCACGACGAGCTCGGCGAGCCGTTCGACAAGGTTCCCGAGCTCTCGCGGCGCGGACGTGCGTTTCCGGTCTGGGCGGTGCTGCGGTCGCTGGGGCGCTCCGGGGTGGCCGAGCTCGTGGAGCGTCTCTGCCACCACGCCTCCACCTTCGCCGCCGGCCTGGACGAGATCGAGGGTGCCACCGTGCTCAACGACGTCGTGTTCACGCAGGTGTGTGCGACGTTCGGCACCGACCAGCGCACCGAGGAGGTCGTGCGCCGAATGCTCGAGGACGGCACGGCCTGGATGACCGGCTCGACGTGGCACGACCAGAGCGTGCTTCGGATCTCGGTGAGCAACTGGTCGACCACCGAGAAGGATGTCGAGCGCAGTCTGGATGCCGTTCGCAAGGCCTTCGTCGGGCTCTGAGTCACCGGGCTCTCATCTGGCGTCGCCGCCGACGGTGAAGGCAGGACCTTCGGCACTGATCGGGTGGTTCGGCGTGGTGCTCTGCTGGAATTAGTCGCCGGGCGCAACCCTCGACCCAGATCCTGCCAGGCGGCCTTCGTCATAAGAAGGAGACGGACGATGAAGGCACACAAGGGAGATCGCATCATCCTCGCTGCGAAACGCACCGACCAGGCAACGAGGGACGGGGAGGTGCTGGAGGTCAGGGGTGCGGACGGCGGACCGCCATACCTCGTTCGATGGACCGACGGGCACACCGGGCTCTTGTACCCGGGACCAGGAGCGATCCTGCGCGTCGAGGCCGAGCACGCGGCCGTGGTGCCAGCTGAGACCTCTCAGACCAGCGCCGAGCCGGTGGTCGCGGGAGCAGTCGAGCCGACGGTGCCTCACGTCAAGGAGTGGCACGTGCGCGTGTCGATCTTCGAGTCCGGGGACGACACCAGCGCCAACGTCGTCCTGCTCACCGAGGCGCCGACCCACCTGAGCGCCCATGGCCAGAGTCACCGCGAGGTGGGGGACACGTCCGCGCGCGTTCCCGAGATCGGGGACGAGGTCGCGGTCGCCCGGGCCCTGCGCCACCTGGCTGATCAGCTGCTCGAGACCGCGGCCAAGGATATTGAGGCCGTGACCGGCAAGGAGGCTCACCTCCTGCCCAGCTAGTGGTCCGTGTTTGACGTTCCACGAGCGACGAGGTGGCTGGCACGGGTGCCCCGACCACGGGAAGGAGAACCGTGAACAAGTACCTGGACTGGGCGAGCCATGAGTACCCCCTGCGCCGGCGACTGGTGGTCCTCGTCGTCCTCGGCACCCTCTTCCTGGGGCTCTTCCCGTTGCTCCTGGTGCGCGGCTCCGGCAGGCTCGACCGGAGGCTCCGACTCCGGCGCTTCAGGGCCGGGATGATCAACCCGATCGCCGGCGTCGGCCTCGGACTGGCGGGCGCGTTCTTCGCGCTCCCGTCCATCCGGGCCGTGGTCGAGACCGGGTCCGGGACACCGCTGCCGATGATGCCGACGCAGCGGCTCGTGGTGCAGCCGCCATTCACCTACTGCCGAAACCCCATGACGCTGGGCACGATCCTCGGGTACGGGGGCATCGGCGTGGGGCTCGGCTCCGTCTCGGCGGTCGGGATCGTGGCGGCGGTGGGGGCGCTGCTGTTGGTCTACGTGCGCTTCGTCGAGGAGAGGGAGCTGGAGGCGCGGTTCGGGCCGGCCTACCTGGAGTTCAAGCGGAATACGCCCTTCCTCCTCCCGCGCTTGAGGAGGAGGCCCGCGGCACCTTCGGCTCCGTGAAGGACCTCAACGTGAAGAGCCGCTGCGTCAACGGCTGGAACGACCGGCGGCAGGTGTCCTCTGAGTCGCGGTAATCTGCCGTCGGCAGCGAACACCGAACCGGAAGGGGCCCCGTGAGCCGGCAGCGAGTGGGGATCGTCGGTGCGGGGGTGCTGGGTCTGGCCGTCGCCCACCGCCTGCAACAGAGGCACCCCGGCATGAACGTTGAGGTCGTCGAGAAGGAACACGCCGTCGCCATGCACCAGACCGGCCGCAACAGTGGCGTGGTGCACGCCGGCATCTACTACGCACCCGGGTCGCAGAAGGCACAGCTGTGCGTGAGCGGTGGCCGCCAGCTGCGCGAGTACTGCGCAGCCCGAGGCCTGGTCTACGAGGAGTGCGGCAAGCTGGTGGTGGCCCGAGGGCCGGACGAGGTGCCACGGCTGCGGGACCTGCTCGAGCGCGGACGGGCCAACGGCGTGCGTGATCTGCGCTGGCTTGACGGCGACGCCGTGGGCGAGGTCGAGCCGCACGCGCAGGGCGTCGCGGCCGTGCACTCCCCGCACACCGCGATCGTCGACTTCACGGCGATCTCCCACCAGCTGGCCCGCGACGTGATCGAGGCCGGCGGCGCCGTCCGGCTCGACGAGCAGGTGCACGCCATCGTCCAGGACTCCCGGTCGGTCACCCTGGACACCTCGCGCGAGTCCCGGACCTATGACCTGGTCGTCTCCTGCGCGGGGCTGCAGGCCGACCGGGTGGCCAAGCTGGTTGGCGACGTGGCGGACCCGGCCATCCTCCCGTTCCGCGGTGAGTACCTCGCGCTGCGCCCTGAGCGCACCCACCTGGTGCGGGGGCTGATCTACCCCGTCCCCGACCCCCGTTACCCCTTCCTCGGCGTGCACCTGACCCGACGTGTTGATGGCGGGGTCACCCTTGGACCGAACGCAGTGCTGGCGCTCGCGCGGGAGGGATACCGGCGGCGCGATGTCAGCTGGGCCGACCTGGCCGAGACGCTGCGCTGGCCCGGCTTCACCCCCCTTGCCCGCCAGCACTGGCGCACCGGGGCCGCCGAGCTGGCGTCATCACTGAGCCGGCGACGGTTCGTCGCCCTGGCCCGACGCTATGTGCCCGAGCTCGAACTGGCGGATGTCGTCCCAGCACGGGCTGGAGTGCGGGCGCAGGCGGTCGACGCCCACGGCCGGCTGGTTGACGACTTCCGGATCACCCGCAGCGGCGGGGTGGTCAACGTGCGCAACGCCCCGTCACCCGCAGCGACCTCGTCCCTTGCGATCGCCGACCACATCATCGACAGCCTCGAGCTGGACTGAAAGCGTCCGGCCGATAAGGCGGGCTGGTCGGCGTCAGGACCTCAGCCGACGCCCAGGTAGCTCTCCTGGACCCGCGGGTCAGCCAGCAGGTCGGAGGCCTTGCCGGACAGGACGATGTGGCCGGTGTCCAGGACGTAGGCGCGCTCGGCGACAGTCAGCGCAGTGTCAACGTCCTGCTCGACGAGCAGGATTGAGGTGCCGGACGAGGCGATTTCCGGAAGGCGCGCGATGATCTCGTCGACCACGACCGGGGCCAGTCCGAGCGAGAGCTCGTCGATCATCATGATGTGGGGCTCGCTCATCAGCCCGCGGGCGATCGCGCACATCTGCTGCTCGCCACCGGACATGGTGCCTGCGATCTGGTTGATCCGCTCGCCGATCCGGGGGAACAGGTCGACCACGCGGTCGATGTTGGTATTGCGGGTGCGCCAGCCACCCAGGCGCAGGTTGTCCCGCACGGTCAGTCCCGGGAAGAG
>Ga0209798_10001818_pt1 | contig 12672 bp, 10 predicted proteins | sample DOMMetBare3Fresh_FD_187475 | JGI IMG/M metagenome (GOLD analysis project Ga0209798, IMG submission 187475) | Wetland sediment microbial communities from St. Louis River estuary, USA, under dissolved organic matter induced mercury methylation -... | ecosystem: Environmental > Aquatic >...
CGCGATGGACAAGGTCGGCAAGGAAGGCGTCATCACCGTCGAGGACGGCAAGTCGCTCGACAACGAGCTCGACGTCGTCGAAGGCATGCAGTTCGACCGCGGCTACCTGTCTCCGTACTTCATCAACAACCCCGACAAGCAGGCCGCGATCCTCGAGAACGCGTATGTGCTGCTGCACGACAAGAAGGTCAGCAACATCCGTGACCTGCTGCCGACGCTGGAGCAGGTCGCCAAGGCCGGTCGTCCGCTGCTGATCGTGGCCGAGGAAGTCGAAGGCGAAGCGCTGGCCACCCTGGTGGTCAACACCATCCGCGGCATCCTGAAGGTCGTGGCCGTCAAGGCGCCGGGCTTCGGCGACCGCCGTAAGGCCATGCTGGAAGACATCGCGATCCTGACCGGCGGCAAGGTCATCGCCGACGAAGTGGGCCTGACGCTCGAGAAAGTCACGCTGGCCGACCTGGGCCAGGCCAAGCGCATCGAGGTGGCCAAGGAGAACACCACACTGATCGACGGCGCAGGCGCCGCGGCCGACATCGAGGCGCGCGTCAAGCAGATCCGCGTGCAGATCGAGGAAGCCACCAGCGACTACGACCGCGAGAAGCTGCAGGAGCGCGTGGCCAAGCTGGCCGGCGGCGTGGCCGTCATCAAGGTCGGTGCCGCTACCGAGGTCGAGATGAAGGAAAAGAAGGCCCGTGTCGAGGACGCGCTGCACGCGACGCGCGCGGCCGTCGAGGAAGGCATCGTCGCCGGTGGCGGCGTGGCCCTGTTGCGCGCGCGCCAGGCGATCGCCAAGCTGCACGGCGACAACCCGGACCAGGAAGCCGGCATCAAGATCGTTCTGCGCGCTGTCGAGCAGCCGCTGCGCGAGATCGTCTACAACGCCGGCGGCGAGCCGAGCGTGGTGGTCAACGCCGTGATGGCCGGCAAGGGCAACTACGGCTTCAATGCCGCCAACGACACCTACGGCGACATGATCGAGATGGGCATCCTGGACCCGACCAAGGTGACCCGCATGGCGCTGCAGAACGCGGCGTCGGTGGCCGGCCTGATGCTCACGACCGAGGCCATGGTGGCCGAAGCGCCCAAGGACGAAACCCCGGCGATGCCGGGTGGCGGCGGCATGGGTGGCATGGGCGGCATGGGCATGGACATGTGATGCCGAGCGCGTCAGCGGGCGGCATGCGCCGCCGCTGATCGCGATCATTTCGACTCGCGAGGGCCAGCGGTGCAAGCCGCTGGCCCTTGTTGTTTGGGCGTCAGAATGAGTACATGGCGCGCTGGTTGATCCTCGCAGTGCTGTGGGTGTGTTGCGTGGCGCAGGCCCAGGAGCGCCCCCGCGTTGGCCTTGTGCTGTCCGGCGGCGGCGCGCGCGGCCTGTCGCACGTGGGCGTGCTCAAGGTGCTCGAGGAACAGCGCATCCCGATCGACGCGATCGCCGGGACATCGATGGGCGCGATCGTCGGCGGCCTGTATGCCAGCGGCATGACGGCCGACGAACTCGACAAGGCCTTCCGCGCCATCGAGTGGGAAGCCGTGTTCGCGCGCCGCGTCGACCGACAGCACCTGTCGCAACGTCGCAAGGAAGAGGACTTCGAGATCTCGCCGGTGATCGAACTCGGCTTGCGTGAAGGCGAACTGCGAACGCCGGTGGCCGCCGCATCGAGCCGCGGCCTGGAAACCCTGCTGCGCCGCTACACACTGCCTGTGCGCGCGGTGCGCGAGTTCGACCGCCTGCCGATTCCGTTCCGCGCAGTAGCCACCGACCTCGAGACGGGTGCTGCCGTCGTGCTCGACCGCGGCGACCTCGCGCTCGCGCTGCGCTCGTCGATGAGCGTGCCAGGCGTGTTCCCGCCCACCGAGGTCGACGGCCGCATCCTCGGCGACGGCGGCCTCGTGAACAACGTGCCGGTCGATGTCGCGCGTGCGATGGGCGTGGATGTCGTCATCGTCGTCAACATCGGAACACCGCTGGCGGGTCGCGAGGCACTGCAGTCGGCCGTGGGCATCACGGCGCAGATGATCAACATCCTGACCGAGCAGAACGTGCAACGCAGCCTGGCCACGCTCGGCGAGCGCGACCTGTTGATCACCCCACCGCTCGGCTCGCTCAGCTCGGCCGACTTCGAGAAGGGCCGGCTGGCGATCGACATCGGCGAGCAAGGAGCGCGCGCACTGGTGGACAGGCTGCGCGCGTACGCGGTGTCTCCCGAACGCTACGCGCAGTGGCGCGCCGAGCACCCGAAGCTGCGCCAGCCGGAGGCGACGATCGGCTATGTCGCGTTCGAGGGCACCACGCTGACCAACCCGGCGCGATTCGCGGCCCAACTGGAATCGCAGCCGGGCCGGCAGTTCGATGTCGACCGCGCCGAGCGCGACGCACGCACGCTGGCCGCCAGCGGCGACTACCTGCGCGCGGACTACCAACTCGTGTCGCAGGAGGGCAAGGACGGTCTCGTCTTCGACCTCGAGGACAAGCCCTGGGGCCCGAACTACCTGCGCGTCGGTCTGGACCTGTCGACCGACTTCGACGGCCGCGGCACCTTCAACCTGAAACTCAGCCACAACCGTCACTGGCTCACGCCTGCGGGCACCGAGTGGCGCAATCGTGTTCAGATCGGCGCGGTTCCGCTCGTCTTCACTGAGCTGTACCACCCGCTGAACTGGACCATCGGCCTGTCCATCGACTGGTTCGTGGCCGGCTACGCGAGCGTGGAGCGCCGCCGCGGCACGCTGTACGACGCCGCCGGCGACGAGCAGGCACGCTACGTGCGCACCACGAGTCGCGCGGGCATCGACCTCGGCCAACCCTGGGGCCGCTTCGGCGAGCTGCGCGTCGGCTTGAGCGCGCAGCAGGTGCGCGCGCGTCCGACGCTGATCGCCGGCAGTCTGGGCACGGGCTCGGCGACGGTCATCGACTCAGAGGTCGGTGTGCGCCTGGCCGCCGTGATCGATCAGCTCGACTTCGCGAACTTCCCGACGCGGGGCTATCGCGCCGTCGGCGAACTGGCTGTCGGCAAAGGCAGCGGCGACGGGCGTTTCCAGCGGCTCGACGCCTCCGCGATGGGCGTGACCACGTTCGGCAGCCACACCTTCGGCCTGTACGGCCTGGCGCGTGGCGCGAGTTCGGAACAGTTGCGCGGCATCGGCCGCTTCGAGCTCGGCGGTTTCCACCAGCTTTCGGGTTACCGCGACGGGCAATTGATCGGCAACTACGTGCTGCTCGGGCGCCTGAGCTGGTACATGAGGCTGCCTTACACGCCAGCGGTCGGGCGCGCCTTCTTCGTCGGCGCGACGGCCGAGGCCGGCAACGCGTGGGTCACGCGAGAGGAGTTTCGCGCAGGCTCGCTGCGCACCGGCATGAGCGCGTTCTTCGGGGCAGATACCGGCTTCGGGCCGCTGTACCTGGGGCTCACCCACGCTCCGCGCGGCGAGACGGGCATCGTGCTGTTCCTCGGACGCCCCTGAGTCAGGCGCGGTCGAGCAAGCCCACCACCGTGGAGGACAGAAGATCGGGTCGATCGTGAATGAGCCAGTGCGTCGCGCCTGCCACGCGCTGCACCCGCAGTTGCGGCACGAACGCTTCAAGCCCGTCGAGCAGCGCCGGCGGCAGTGCGATGTCAGCGTCGCCCCACAGTACGACGGTAGGCACGCGCACCGTCACGTGCTCGCGCGGCAACACGAGCGAGTGGATGGCGTCGCCGGGCGCCAGCGGCGGGCGCAGCGGCGACGCACGGTAGTAGTTCAGCGCGCCATCGAGCCCGTGCAGCCACACGTCGCGGTAGCGATCGCGCGTCGCCGCGTCGAGCCATGCGTCGCCGCCCATCCCGGTGAAGAACGGCCACAGGCGGGCGAAGTCATCGGCCGCGAGCAGCTGCGCCGCGTCGGGCCGGCACAGGAAGTTCATGTATGCGCTGGCCGCCTGCTGCGCCGGGTTGTCGCGCAGCTCGCGCAGGAAGGTGGCCGGATGCGGCGCATTGACGATCAGCAGGCCCTTGAGCAGGTCGGGACGCTGCGCCGCAAGGCTCCATGCCACGGCGCCGCCCCAGTCGTGCGCGACGAGCAGGTCCAGCGGCGCACCGATGGTCGAGATCAGCGCGGCGATGTCGGCCACGAGGTGCTTGGCACGATAGGCCTCGACGGCAGCGGGCGCGCTCGAGCGCTCGTAGCCGCGCAGGTTGGGCGCGACGCAGCGGGCGTGCGGCGCGATGCGCTGCATCACCTCGTCCCAGATGAAGGCGCCTTCGGGAAAGCCGTGCAGGAACATCACGCTTGGCCTGCCCGGTGCGCCAGTTTCCCGGCAAGCGAGCGTGATGCCGTGCGGCAGCGCGCGATCGACCCGATCGACGCTCATGCCCCGGCCCATGCGTGCAGCGTCGTCGCCACATCATCGATCCCGGTCTTGCTCAATGCGGAGAACAGCACGATGCCGATGTCGGCCTCGTCGCTGGCGTACGGCACCAGGGCGCCCGTTGCCGCCTCCAGCGCCGCCCGTGCCTCCTTCCTGGACAGCTTGTCTGCCTTCGTCAGCAGCACCAGCAGCTTGACCGCCCCGCCGCGAACGCGCGGCGCGATCCAGTCCAGCAGCCGCGTGTCGAGATCGGTCAGGCCTTGCCGCGCGTCGGCCAGCAGCACCACACCCGACAGCTCGCGGCGTTGCGCCAGATAGTCGGCCATCACCTGTTGCCACCGCAGTTTGGCCCCGCGCTCGACCGCAGCGTAGCCGTAGCCCGGCAGGTCGGCGAACAGGGCGTCGGGAGCGTCTGCCGGCCCGAGCGCGAACAGGTTGATGTGTTGCGTGCGACCCGGCGTCTTCGACGCAAAGGCCAGGCGCTTGCGCTGCGCCAGCGTGTTGATGGCCGTCGACTTTCCCGCATTGCTGCGGCCGACGAAGGCAATCTCGGGCCGCTCGTGCACCGGAAGCTGGTCGAGCCGGCTCGCGGTGGTGACGAAGCGCGCGCCATGGGCCCACGCCAGTGCCGCGCGGGCCTCCGGTGCCTGGGTGTGGGGAGTGTTCATGGAGCATTGTAAAATTCGCAGGTTTTTTTTGCTCCCCTGCATCCCGGCACCGCGCCCACACCCACACTCACCACAAGGACGCATGCGACCCATGAAGGCCCGACCCCTGCTGCTCGGCGCACTGCCCCTGGCTGCCCTGCTGACCCTTCCCGCGCACGCTGCCACCGACGCCGGCGCGGCCAAGGCCGACCCTGCGAAGGGGCAGGCCCTGTCGACCCAGGTCTGTGGCGCCTGCCATACCGCAGACGGCTCGCGCGGCAGCCCGGCCAACCCGATCCTGGCCGGGCAGCATCCCGAGTACCTCGTCAAGCAGCTTCAGGAGTTCAAGGCCGGCAAGCGCAACAACGCGGTGATGAAGGGTTTCGCAAGCACCTTGTCCGACGAGGACATGAGGAACGTGGCCGCGTTCTATGCCAGCAAGAGCGCCAAGCCCGGCTTCGCCAAGGACAAGGACCTGGTGGCCCTGGGCGAGCGCATCTACCGCGGCGGCATCGCCGACAAGACCGTGCCCGCCTGCTCAGGATGCCACAGCCCCAACGGCGCGGGCATTCCCGCGCAGTACCCACGCCTGGCAGGCCAGCATGCCGACTACACCGAGGCGCAGCTGGTGGCGTTCAGAGGCGGCTTGCGCACCAACAGCGCGCAGATGAGCGCCATCGCCGCCAAGCTGAGCGACCGCGAGATCAAGGCGGTGTCTGATTACGTGGCCGGATTGCGTTGAGCACGGTGCGAACGCCCTGCGAAGGCGGGCCACGTCTGGGGCCTTGCGAATGCGGGCGAGGTTGAAGTTTTCGCCCAACTGGCCGATAACCCGTTCACCATGCCCTACATCCTCCGCAATGCCCAAGGCAGCGTCGAGTCGCTGCACCGCGACGCGCCGCATGCCGGTGCCGAGTTGCTGCCCGCCGACCATCCGGAAGTGCAGGCGTTCATGGGCAGCGGCAGCAGCGACTTCGGGCGCCTGGACGCCGACTTCGTGCGCGTGATCGAAGACGTGATCGACACCCTCATCGAACGCAACGTCATCAACATCACCGACCTGCCTGACCAGGCGCAGGCCAAGCTGTTTGCGCGCAAGTCCTACCGCGAGCGCAGCGGACGCAACCCGCTGCGTCTGTTCCAGGACAGCCACATGGGCGACGTGATCGACGACACGCAGCTCGGCGAATTGCGCTGACCGCGGCGCATCGGCACGGCCCGGTCAGGACAGCGTCAAGCCGCGCCGGGCGGCCATCTCCCGGCCCATTGCCTGTTCGTCCATCGGCTCGAGGCCGGCCCGGGCGACGGGATACGCCTGTTCTTCCTCGGCGCGGATGTGCGAGCGATACAGCGCCGCAAACGCCTGCCAGCGGCCGATGGCCTCAGGCTGCCGGTCGGCGTGCCAGGCCTGCTCGGCTACCGCCTGCAGGTCCGCACGCACCGAGAGCCAAGTGCTGGCCATCCGCTCGTGATCGGAGTGCAGGCGATCGGCCAAGCCACGCAGCCCCAGCGCGCGCAGGCGCGGCAGGATGTGGCGCTCCTCGTCCTCGTGGTGCGCCGGGCCGGCGTGGTCGAAGTAGCGCATCACATCGCGCGCGGCCTGGCTCGCCGTTGCATCCGCCCCCTGCAGCGCAAGGTGCTGCGACAGGCGCTCGAGCAGCGCGAGCATGCGCTGCACGCGCTCGTGGCACGACTCGAGCATCTCGAAGGGTGCGTCGAAGCCTGCTGACGGGCTCGCAAACAGGCCGATGGACGCGGCGTTGGGCATCGGTGCCATGCGCCTCAGCCGCACTGGCCCACATAGCCGCAGGCCGTGCAGAAATCGCATCCGTCCTTGTGGATCATCGTCGCATTGCCGCACTCGGGGCAGGGGCGGCCGGGTTGCGGCAGCGGTGCAACGCGCGCGCCCTCGCTGGAGCGTGGCACCGCGAGCACTCCCATCTCGCGCACCGGGAAGCCCTCCTCGTCGAGCACGCCGAGCATCGCGTAGCGGTGGATCACCAGCCGCGCGAGGTAGGCCACGGTCGATGGCCAGGTCTGCTGGCGACGTTGTCCGGGCGGCAGGCCGGGCACGAAGGCCATGAAATGGCCGAGCGGCTCGGCGTAGTTGAGCAGCTTGCGCAGCTTCATGCCGATCCACGCCGGGTCGATCACGCGCATGTCCAGCGACAGCAATCGCGCCAGCCCGTCGAGCGCGCGCGGGTAGTTGCCCGACAGCGCGAGCGCGCACGGGCGCGTGACGGCCACACCGTCAGTTCCAGGCAGCGTGACCTCCTTGAGCGTGACGGTGAAGTGCTCGCCGCTGGCGGGGTTGTCGATGTCCACCGCCCAGGCCAGGGTGCCCGAGCTGTCGGTGTGCGGCTCCTCGCGCGCGAACAGCGCGTCCATCACCGGCGTGGGCGCGCTCGCAGCCGGTGGCAGCACGCCGAGTTGCTCGCAGCGCCAGCGCAGCACCGCCGCGGCGGCGGCCACCACGCCGGGGAACGGCCGTTGCTGGCCGTGCGGCGGGAACGCCATCTCGAACGGTCGCTCCTCGGCGACGGTGGCCAGCGCGTCGAGCTTGAGTTCCAGCCAGGCCGCATCGTCGGCACGCAGGTCCATCGACAGCGTCTTGGCCAGTGCGCCCAGGCCCCGCGGCTGCTCCGCCCCGTTGACCCAGACCTCGAAGGGCTGCGGCCCTGCGCCCTCCTCGCGCGGCCATTCGCCCACGAAGAGCGCGAAGTCGCCGAACGGGTGGGTGATCATGTAGGTCCACGCCACGTTGCCGCCCGGCAGCTCCGGCCGCCCGGGCCAGCGCAAGGACGCCAGCACCGGCGCGCGCGGCGCGTCCAGCGCGAGCCGCCGGTTGGCCTCGCCCGGTTGCACCGTCAGCGGCGCGGGCTGAGTCGACAGCACGCTGCCGATGACCGCGTTGGGCCGGTAGGTCGCCAGCCCCTTGAGTCCCAGCGACCAAGCCTGCTGGTACAGCTGCTCGAAGTCGGCGTACGGATAGTCGGCCGGCACATTGACCGTCTTGGAAATCGAGGTGTCGATACAAGGCGCCACTGCGGCCACCATCAGCGCATGCGCCTGAGCGCTCATCTCGAGCGCGGTGACGAAGGCATTGGTGAGCGGCGCATCGGTGCCCTTGAGATGCCGGAACAGCCGCCATGCATGGTCCTCCACCATGTGCTCGACGAGGCGCCCGTCGGGGTCGCGCTTCTTGCGCGTGTAGGTCCACGAGAACGCCGGCTCGATGCCGTTGCTCGCGTTGTCGGCGAACGCCAGGCTGATGGTGCCTGTGGGTGCGATCGACAACAGGTGCGAGTTGCGGATCCCGTTCGTGCGGATGCGCTCCTTCAGCGCCGCGGGCAGGCGCGACGCGAAACGCCCGCCGGCCAGGTACAGGTCGGCATTGAAGAGCGGGAATGCGCCGCGCTCGGCGGACAGATCCACCGACGCCTCGTATGCCGCGTCTCGCATCACTTCGGCGATGCGGCGCGCGCGCTCGCGCGCGGGCTCGCCGTCGTAGCGCAGGCCGAGCATCACCAGCGCATCGCCCAGGCCGGTGAAGCCGAGCCCCACGCGGCGCTTGGCCATTGCCTCGGTGTGCTGCTGCGGCAGCGGCCACAAGGTCACGTCGAGCACGTTGTCCAGCATGCGCACCGCAATGCGGACGAGCGCACTCAATCCCGCTTCGTCGAACGTCGCGTCGCGTTCGAACGGGCGCTGCACGAAGCGCGTCAGGTCGATCGAGCCGAGGCAGCAGCAGCCGTACGACGGCAGCGGTTGCTCGCCGCACGGGTTGGTCGCCGTGATCGCCTCGCAATACGCGAGGTTGTTGTCGCGGTTGATCGCATCGAGGAAGAGCACGCCGGGTTCCGCGTGGTCGTAGGTCGAGCGCATGATCTGGTCCCACAGCACCCGCGCGGGCAGGCTGCGATAGACCCACTGGCCGTCGTCGCGCTGCCAGGCACCCGCGTCCTTGGCCGCCGGGCCGGGCTCGGCGCGGTGCACGAGTTGCACGTCGGTGCCTTCACGCACGGCCTGCATGAAGGCGTCGGTCACGCCCACCGAGATGTTGAAGTTCTTCAGGTCGCCCTGGTCCTTGGCATGGATGAAGGCTTCGATGTCCGGGTGGTCGCAGCGCAGCACGCCCATCTGCGCGCCGCGCCGCGAGCCCGCGGACTCGACCGTCTCGCAGCTGCGGTCGAACACGCGCATGTAGCTCACCGGTCCGGAGGCATTGCTCTGCGTCGCGGCGACCCAGCCGCCTTGCGGGCGGATGCGCGAGAAGTCGTAGCCGACGCCGCCGCCGCGGCGCATCGTCTCTGCCGCTTCGGCCAGCGCGGTGTAGATGCCGGGATGACCGTCCTCGTCGTGGCGGATCGAGTCGCCCACCGGCTGCACGAAGCAGTTGATCAGCGTGGCCGCCAGCCCGGTGCCCGCGGCCGACTGGATGCGGCCCGCCGGAATGAAACCGCCGTGCAGCGCCTGCAGGAAGCGCTCGGCCCAATGTTCGCGCTGGTTCTCGGGTTCGGCCTGCGCCAGCGCGTGGGCCACACGGCGCAGCACGTCGTCGATCGTGCGTTCGCCGCCCTTGGCGTATTTCTCCAGCAGCACCTCGGTGCTGATCGGTTGTGCCGGCAGGTCCGCGGCAGCGCCGGCGCGGCGGTGCTTGGCAGTGGCGGTTGTCTTGTGCATCGTTGTTGGATTCGAGGAATCGTATGTGTCAGGCCGCCCCGCGCTAGAAGCCCGCGGGCTGGTGCGCGATCGCGATGCCGATCATGGTGGCAAACACCGAGGCGGCGGCCATCAGGAAGAGGGCTCGCGACGCAGCGCCGTGCGCGCGCTTGAGCGCAAAGGTGCCCAGCACCACGTACACCACCAACAATATCAGCTTCGCGCCAAGCCAGTGATCGCGCAAGGGGTTCAGTTGCAACAGGACCCAGAGCGTTGCGCCGAAGGCGAACAGCAGCGTGTCGATCGCCACGCTGGCCACGCGCAGGCCCGGGTGCAGCGGCCAGCGCGCCCCCGCGACGGCACCCAGGCCACGCAACATGAAGAGCGCCCCGCTCAAGGACACCAGGGCGATGTGTCCCTGCTTGAGCTGCGGGTACCAGGTGGCCAGCGTCGACATCGAAAGACCGGTGGTCAGGCCGCGCCGAGGGCGATGCCCCATGCATCGGCCGCGACGGGCATGAGCGCGGCCCGCGGGCACTCGCGGTACTCGCGCGCGAGACCGGGCGCGTCGGGCAGCAAGCCGCCACCGACCCCCACGGCATCGATGCCGCCCTCCAGTTGGGCCGCCGGAAGCGGGGAACGCGTATTCACCACTTGCCGCGCAACACGAACCGCCAGGTGCGCGGTGCCTCCACTTGAGTGAAGAGCGCCGATTTCTCCGACAGTCGCAGGTTGGTGAGGTTGCGCACACCGAACGAGACCTCGAGACCCGTTGGAAGGCTGCACGTGACATGCACGCCGAGCAGCGTCAGGTCGGGCACCGGCTGCGCGGGGGTGTTGGGCGTGGCGGCGGGCAGCACCTGGTCGCCGGCGTGTTCGACGGAGCCGCCGACTCGCCACGGTCCGTACTGCCAGTCGAGTTGCGCGGTCGCGCTGTGTCGCGGACGGCGTTCCAGCTGCTGGCCGCTGCCGCTCCTTGCGTCGAGGTAGGTGTAGGCGAGCGCTGCGCTGAAGCCCGCACCGAGCGGCCGCGCGGCCGAAACCTCCACCCCGCGCAGCCGCGCCGTCGACAGGTTCTCGTAGGTGTAGGTGCCGATGCCTGGCACCGAGCCCGGTGTCACGAGGCGCACTTCGATCAGGTCTTGTACGCGCTGATCGAACAGCATCACCTGCGCCTGCACCGGCCCCGCCGCGTAACCGGCACCGAGTTCGAGGGCGTCGCTGCGCTCGGGCTTCAGGTCCGGGTTGCCGAGAAACGTGTTCGGCCCTTCAGGCCGCGCACCCGGCACCACCTGCTTGAGGTTCGGCACCTTGAAGCCGTGGCTGTAGCCGCCCTTGACGGTCCAGGCCCCACCGACACGCCACACCGCATAGGCGCGCGGGCTCAGCTCGTTGCCGTAGTCGCCGTTGCGGTCGTGGCGCAGGCCGAGCGTGAACGTCAACGGCGCCGTAAAGCGCCACTCGTCCTGCACGAACAGCGAGCGATGCGGCAGCATCGAGTGCCCGCCGGGCAGCCCCGGGTCGTCGAGCGACTCGTTGCGCGCCTCGAAGCCGCCCGTCAGCGCGTGTGCGCCCAGCAGCTTGCGCGCCTGGCCCTCGAACACGGATTCCTCGATGCGTTGCGGCACGTTCACGGTCACGCCCGCGGTGCGGCGATTGGCGACGTCGATCATCGAACGGTAGGCGCGCAACTGCGTCTCGAACGATGCACCCCAGTCGGCTTCCCAGCCCAGCGCGGTCATCTCGCGCTCGATGTCGTTGTAGGTGATGTGGTAGCGCCGCAGCCCGGTGCGCTCGCGCGCGTTGCCTTCCCGGTCTTCGGTGCCCGCGCGTTGGTCGAACTCGAAGCGCTGGCCCGGCAATGCGCGCCAAGCGAGGCTGAGCCAGCCGTCTCGCTTGTTGCGCCCCTCCAGCTCGGAGAGGCGCGAATCCAGTGCCGAAGCGATCGGCGTGGTGTTCGACGCAGCCATGCCCAGGCGCAGGTAGAAACCTCCGGCGAGCGGCCCGTCGGCCCGCGCGCCGACGCGCCAGCCGTCACCGCCGCGTTCGCCGTCGGGCGAAATTGCCTCGGTCATGAGGCCGAAGTGCCAGGTGTCACCCGGTTGGCGCGTGATGACGTTGACCACCCCCCCCATCGCCTCCGACCCGTAGAGCACCGACATCGGGCCGCGCACGATCTCGATGCGCTCGACGTCGTCCATCGCGAGCCAGTCGTACTGGAAGTCAGAGGCACCGATCACGCCATCGGACGCGCCGATGCGCTTGCCATCGACCAGGAACAGCGCGTGCCGACTGTCCATGCCGCGCACGCTGAGCACCTTGCGGCCGCCGACCGCCCGGCCCTGCAGCGACAGACCGGTCTCGCCCCGGATCGCTTCGAAGACGTTGTCGGCGCCGCGCGCTTCGATGTCGCGCCGGGTGACCACGCTCAACGCGGCCGGCGCGTCGGTGGACAAGATGCCATGGCGTGTCGCGGTGACGACGATGGTCTGAGTGGCCGCGGGTTCCGCCGCCGCTTGGGCCCAGACAGCGCCACAAGACAGCACTGCCACGCATGCGATGGCGTTCTTGTTCATGGCCGCGAGCATCGGGGGCGCAGTGCGGGCGTGCCTTGATCCAGGTCGGGGTTGGCCTGCTTTGTGCACGGGCCCCGCAGTGCCTTGATTCAGTTCAAGGACACCGCGATGACCGGGCACGACGATGATCCGCGATTCCCTGAAGGAGCCAACATGAAGACGATGCGCCCGACCGCCATCGCGTTCGCCGCGATGCTGCTCGCCCCACCGTGGGTCACAGCCGCTGACGAAGTGAAGGACCCCGGCGACGTGAAGTACCATGCCGCGCCGTCGGCGCTGGCCGACGTGCCGATGGTGCAAAGCACCAATCCGAAGGCACCGCCGATGACGGTGGCGGAGTTCGACGCCGCGCGCAAGATCTACTTCGAGCGCTGCGCCGGCTGCCACGGCGTGCTGCGCAAGGGCGCGACCGGCAAGCCGCTGACGCCCGACATCACGC
>Ga0209798_10001819_pt1 | contig 12665 bp, 13 predicted proteins | sample DOMMetBare3Fresh_FD_187475 | JGI IMG/M metagenome (GOLD analysis project Ga0209798, IMG submission 187475) | Wetland sediment microbial communities from St. Louis River estuary, USA, under dissolved organic matter induced mercury methylation -... | ecosystem: Environmental > Aquatic >...
TGGACAATTCTCGAAGCGGGCGCGGGTGACGGTTGCTTCGCTCAAAGCGCAATGCAAACACTCATGAAGTTTTTTCCCGAGGTTTTTGCAGCGACGCATTATGTCGTCGATGAAGTGAGCCCCGCTGCGCGTGAGCTGGCGGCGAAGCGCTTACACGCGTTTGCGGATCGAATTCAATTCGCGCAGCTTGATGATGTGAACTTGAGTCCGGGGGTGGTATTTGCTAACGAGTTGCTCGATGCTTTCCCGGTGCATCGGGTGACAATCCACGAGGGCAGCCTCCAGGAGTTTAAGGTCACTCTGGCTGACGACGGCAGGTTCTCATGGCTGCTGGCTGCGCCGGACGCAATACTAGCTTCGCGGTTGGAAGAATATTTCCTCGATGCCGGCCTGCGGCCAGCCGCAGGCCAGGCGGTTGAGGTGAATCTAGAGATCGGAGAGTGGCTCCGGAGAGTTGGGGCAAGAATGGATCAGGGTTACATCGTCACGGTTGATTACGGCTCAGAGGCGGCAGATCTCTATTCCACTACGGCAGTGCGAAATGGAACTTTACGAGGATTCAAACGACATCAATTCGTTGACGACTTGCTGGCGAATCCCGGCGACCACGACCTCACCACAACGGTGAATTGGAGCGCGGTGAAATCGGTTGCGAAGCGAGCGGGGTTTGAGGTTGTAGATTTTGCACGTCAGGATCAGTTTCTGCTGCAGGCGGGCTTTCTCCAGCAACTGGAAGTTGAGTCGTCAAGTGCTGAGAATGACGCTGAACGTCTCCGGCTGAGCACCGCAGCGCGGGAGATGATCTTGCCAGACGGGATGGCGGCGCACTTTCAAGTTCTGGTACTGAAAAAGAGTCCTCCTTTTGGAGTGCGGTGACCTGTCACCGCTTTCGTAATCGGCGACCTGTCGCCGCCGTCCGGCGCTGCACGTTTCTTCGCATTTTGGCCTTAGCCCAGCAAGGCTGCGACAGGTCGCAGCGGAGTAAAGCGGTGACAGGTCACCGCACTCCAAAAAAGGAGAGCAAGTGAGACGCGCTTACGAAATAGTTGACGTTTGCCATACCGTCGAAGACGGGATGATCACTTACAAGGGCCTGCCTGCGCCCGTAATTACCGACCACCTTTCGCGTGAGGCTTCGAAGAAGGTTTATGAGGCCGGTACCGAGTTTCAGATTGGCAAGATTGAAATGGTTGCGAACACGGGAACCTATTTGGACAGTCCGTTTCATCGTTACGCAGACGGGTCAGACCTTGCCGGTCTCGACTTGTACTCAGTCGCAAACCTCGCTGGATTGGTGGTGCGCCACCTGGACTCGCCCGTGCGCGGTATTTCCGCCGAAGCGCTCCAGGGTTTGGATCTGAAAGGCAAGGCGGTGCTTTTCCATACCGGTTGGGACAGGCGTTGGCGCACCGATGCCTATTCGAATGGCAACCATCCTTTTGTGACTGCGGCTGCCGCCGAATATCTGGAGCGAGCAGGTGTCGCGCTCGTTGGCATCGATTCCTATAACATCGACGATACCTCTGATGGCACGCGTCCGGCTCACACCCTCCTGCTCGGCAACCGCATCCCGATCTGCGAGCACATGCGTGGTCTGGAAAACCTCCCCGACGGCGGCTTCCGCTTCCATGCGGCGCCGGTGAAGGTCAAGGCGTTCGGGACATTTCCCGTGCGTGCCTACGCGGTACTGGATGAATAGGACATCATGAACTTCTTTGGCAAAAGCGTCCTCTTCCTGGGCGCGCACCCGGATGACATCGAGTTAGGTTGCGGTGCCCTTCTCCACAACATCGTCAACCAGACGGATGTCCTGTGCGTCACGCTCTCGGACAATCAGAAGAATCCGGATCTGACGAATCTCAGGGAGGAGCATCTCCAGGCGATGAATATACTGGGTGTTCCCCAGGAGCGAGTTATCTTCGGGCCCTTTACCACGCGGGTCTTCCCCGACGCTCGCCAGGAGATCCTGGAATACTTTCTCAAGCTGCGCCGGGAGTTTGGTCCCGATCTGATCTTTGTCCATTCCCGGCACGATGTCCACCAGGATCATTTGACGATGACCGACGAAGCCCTGCGCGCCTTCCGCGGCATCACCGTCCTGGGCTTCGACGTGGTTCGCTCGTCGTATGGATTCTTTCCACACTTTTTGGTCGAAGTGAGCGAAGAGGACGTGAACAAGAAGATCGAAGCGCTCGCCTGCTATGAGACCTATCGCGACCGGTACTATTTCAACAGTGAGCTGACTCGCTCCATTATGGTTCGCCACGGGGCACTGGCAGAACGTCCTTTTGCAGAAGGATTTGATATCCTGCGGATTGCAGGCCGGTTCGGAAATTGCACGTAAGGCGCAGGCTGCTCGATCCTTTACTTATTGATCGTAGGAGCTAACCCATGGAATTTCAAACCCTTTATCGAGAGCTTCAGGACAGCACCGAGATGATCCGGGCGCTGCTGGCGGGAATCACGCAGGAGGAGGCGCAAGTCAAACCGGACGCGCACACCTGGTCCGTGCTCGAAGTGATCTGCCATTTGTATGACGAAGAGCGTGAGGACTTCCGCGAGCACCTGGACTTCATCCTGCACCGCCAGGATGAGGAATACCATGTGATCGATCCGCAGGCTTGGATCGTGGAACGGCGCTACAACCAGCGAGACTTTGCCGAGATGCTAGAGAAGTTCTTTGCAGAACGCAGCCAGTCGCTCGCGTGGCTGAAAAGCCTGCCCAACCCTGACTGGCAGACCACCTATACATCCGAATATGGCTCGGTCAGCGCCGGGGAGATGTTCTCCTGCTGGGTCGCCCACGATAACCTGCACATCCGGCAGCTCGTGGAGCTCCGCAGATTGCGGATCGAAAAGATCACCCAACCGTATTCAATTGAATATGCAGGCGACTGGTAACTCCCAAGACGAATCGACCGATCTCACCTGATTGACAAGCGAGGTCTTGGAATCATATAATCACTAGGCCACGATATAGTGAGCAAAGCACGGAGGCAGCCGATGGTCTACCAGCAGAGCGTTTTTATCTCTTATGCCTGGGGTGGAGACAGGGAGGAGATCGTCAATCAGATCGACCAGAGCCTGCAAAAACGCGGCGTCAAGATCATCCGCGACAAACGCGACCTGGGCTACAAAGGCTCCATCAAGGAATTCATGGAGCGGATCGGGCTGGGCAACTGTGTCATCGTGGTGATCAGCGACAAGTATCTTCGCTCGGCAAACTGCATGTACGAGCTGGTGGAGATCGCCGAAAATAAAGAGTTCCACGACCGGATCTTCCCGATTGTTTTGAGTGATGCCAATATCTACGACCCGCTCAAGCGGATCGAGTACGTTCGTTTCTGGGAGATGAAGCGCGCCGAGCTGGCTGAAGCGATCAAAACCCTGGACCCTGCCAACCTGCAGGGCATCCGCGATGACATGGACCTGTACGACCGCATCCGCGACAAGATCTCGACGCTCACATCGGTCCTCAAGGACATGAACACCCTCACGCCAGAAATCCACCAGGATTCCCAGTTCAGTTATCTCTATGACGCCATCGAAAAAAGACTAAAGGAGAGCTCGACCGCCACGGAGGTGTCACCGAGGCCCTCCGGTCGAGAGGAGGTTGTCAACAAACAGGAGGCGCCGCAACAGCCATTCCAGCCGGTGGGTCGCTGGCACATCCAGGTGTCCGACGCGATCGGCAGCACGATGCTGCTCAACCTGTTCCCCAACGGCACCTTTCAAGCCAGCCAGCAGCTCGGACCCATGGGCGCCATGATTCAGGCTGCGGGACAATGGATCTTCACGCCCTATAACAACATGCTGCAGATGCAGGGGCTCATCAATGGCTTTCAGCCGTTCTCCCTGGGCATTGCCATCCAGAGCCAGCAGGGAAACACGTATTACGGCACGGGGACCGACAGCTACGGCTACGCCCTGTCCCGATCGTGAGAGCAGCCCGTTAAAAAGAATCCGCCGCTCACCGCGGCGGATTTCGTATCCTGTTCTATTCTCTGGGGATCCCGACCTGGAGCATTCCATCCACCACCCTCACAGGATAAGCCGGTACATCCACCACAACGGGCAGCTGCACCGCCTTGCCCGTCCGCACGTCGAACTCGCCGCCATGGCGCGGGCAAACAATGTTGTAGCCTTCCAGGTCTCCATCGCCAAGCGGACCGTCATCGTGGGTGCAGATGTCGGCAATCGCAAAAAATTGGTCGGCAATGTTGAAGATCACAATCGACCTGCCTTCCACTTCTATAAATAGGCGCTCGCCGTTCGGCAGCTCGGAGGCGGGCGCGATGTCCAGAAATTCCGCTTTCGATTCGTCCAGCGTTGTGTAATTGAACATGATTTCCCTCACCAAATTAATCCAGCAGGGTTCTCCCTGCGATCTATTCCACCAGGTGATCGCCAGCTTCCCCCAGCCCGTATACGCCAGCTTTCAACACTTTGAGTGACAGCAGCGCGCACTTCAGACGCACAGGCCCCAGGTCAATGCCAAGCATCTCGAGAACATAGTCTTTGTTCAGCTGCTTGACTTCCTCCAGCCGCTTGCCGATCACGGACTCGATCAGCAAGTCCGCGGAAGCCTGCGAGATGGCACAGCCATGACCGTCGAAGCGCGCATCCGTGATGACGCCATTCTCATCCGTGCGCAGGGTGATCTCGATGTGATCGCCACACAGCGGATTGTTGTCGGCAAACTGGATATCGTGCGGATCCAGATGCCCGCGATAGCCAGGGTTCTTATAGTGCTCGATGATAACTTCACGATAGAGATCGTCCATAGTACTCCAACGCCGGTGATTGAGCGCAAGCAGTCGAGAGCACCAACTCCCAACAGCACTTCCGGTACCGGTGGTTTCGACACCGCACTGGCGTACGGTGCCAGTGTACTTCCCGCGAAGTTCATGCGAGACTGCTCACCACCGGATTATCCGAATAATTCCTTAACCTTGTAGATCCCGTTCACCAGCAGGTCCACTTCTTCCCTGGTGTTGTACAGGTAGAAGCTGGCACGTGAGGTGGCAGCGATGCCAAACTTCTCGTGCAGGGGCTGCGCGCAGTGATGCCCGGCGCGGATGGCGATCCCGTCCCGGTCGAGGATCTGCGCGACATCGTGTGGGTGGACACCGTCCAACGTGAAAGAAGCCACCCCACCCTTATGCCCGGCATCGGGGCCAAAGACCTTCACACCCGGCACTTCCTCCAGCCGCTCGAGGGCATATTCCGTGATCTCGTGTTCGTGCCCGGCGATCGCATCCATGCCCAGGGAAGAGAGATAGTCCACCGCGGCGCCAAAGCCGACCGACTCGGCGATCGCAGGAGTCCCGGCTTCGAATTTATAAGGCAGGGAATTGGGTCGGAACGAGCGCAGCTTGACTTCCTTGATCATGTCGCCGCCGCCCAGGAACGGAGGCATCGCCTCCAGCAGCTCCATCTTGCCGTACAAGGCGCCGATGCCCGTCGGCCCGCACATCTTGTGGGCCGAGAAGGCGAGAAAATCCGCGTCGAGGGCTTGCACATCCACCTTGAAATGCGGGACCGATTGGGCCGCGTCTACCAGGGTCAGGGCGCCGGCTTCGTGCGCCAGGCGAATGATTTCCGCAGCCGGGTTGACCGTGCCGAGGACGTTGGACATGTGCGTAAACGAGACCAGCTTCGGGCTGCGCGAGAGGATCGCCCGGTAGGCGTCCAGGTCGAGCAAGCCCTCTTCCGTGACGGGAATAAAGTCGAGCTCGATGCCGCGTTCCGCCTGCAGGATATGCCACGGGACGAGGTTGGAGTGATGCTCCATCTCGGTGAGAACCACAAGGTCCCCGGCTTTGAGGTTCGCGCGCGCCCACGAGTACGCGACCAGGTTGATCGACTCGGTGGTATTGCGGGTGTAGATGATTTGATGCGCCGAGGGCGCGTTGATGAATTTCGCAATCTTCACGCGCGCCTGCTCGTACATGGCTGTGGCCTCTTCCGCCAGGGTATGCACGCCGCGATGGATGTTGGCATTCGAGCGGCGATAGAACTGGTCCATGGCTTCGATTACAGCCAGGGGCTTTTGCGAGGTGGCTGTGGAATCCAAGTACACCAGCGGCGTGCCAGGCTTAGTTTCCCGCTGGAAGATAGGAAAATCGTTACGGATCGCGTTGACGTCTAGCATGGGGAAGCATACACAGGGAACCAGGTATACAAGTAGACAACGCTGTCTGCTTGTATACCTGTGTGCCGTCTAGTAATCCGGGATTGCCTTTTCGCGCTTGACCGATTTCTTGGCAACCGGACGGATGTGTTCGGAGTTGAGTGGATACCAGAGGATGCGATCGGGCACCATCCAGCCGTCCGTCAAAAAGACGTTCGAGCGGAACTGGACTGCGACCATCTTGTTATCTACCTGGACGACGATGCCACGGATCCAACCGCGCACGCGGTCCTTGTTCTTCTCGTGGTCGCAATAGACTTCCACGGTATCGCCTACCTGAAAATCGTGAGCGATCCCGGGAGCCTTCATGTACGCAAATTGAGGCACCCGCGGTCCCTTGGATTTGCGGTCCTCGTTGCCATTGCCCAGGGCGCGTGGCGGTGAGATCTTGTTGACCACCCGAGCGTTGTCCGCGGCCCGTGCCCGGATCTGCGCCCCCGGTTTGGTTGCTGCCCTCGCCTCCACAGCCTTCTTCGGATTTTCCTGCACTTTTGTTTTCTTGGTTTTCACTGGCATGAATTCTCTCAATTCTTTCTCGATCTTTTCATAACATGATTTGCTTATGCCATCTTATTGGCAATATATTCCTGGAAGCGCTCCCGCACGCCTTCGAACGGGATGCGCTGGAAAATGGGGTCGAAGAACCCTTCGACGACGATCTTCTCGGCTTCCGCCTGCGGGATGCCCCGCGACTTGAGATAGAACAGCGGTTCCTGTTCCAGTTTGCCCACCGTCGCGCCGTGGGTACAGCGGACATCGTCCGCGAGGATTTCAAGGCCCGGGATGGAATCGGCGCGGGCGCCCTCGCTGAGGACGAGGTTACGGTTTGCCTGGTATCCATCGGTCTTCTGCGCGCCCGGAGCGACGTAGATCATGCCCTGCCAGACGGAGCGACTCTTGCCCTTCAGAGCGCCCTTGAACAGCAGATCGCTGGTGGTGTGCGGCGCCAGATGGTTTTGCTGCGTATCGTGATCCAGATGCTGGTTGCCATCCGTGAAGTAGAAACCGGACATGCGACCCTGCGCACCTTCCCCGGCGAGATCGAGCTCGGTGAAGTTCTTGGTAATGCGCGAGCCGATCGCGCCGAAGATCCAGTCGAGGTTCCCGTCGCGTTCGACGCGGGCGCGCTCGTGGGAGAAGTTCCAGACGTGGCGTCCCCACGATTGCAGCTCGACAAATTTCATCGAAGCGTTTTGCATGACCTGAATCTCGACGATGCCCGCATGCATCGAGTTGCTTGCCAGATCATCGGGCGAGCCTGACTCGTGCACGTAGGTCACCGAGGCGCCCTCATCCACCAGGACAAGAATATGCGAGACGTGCGCAACGTTCGCGCCGGGACCCCACAAAACGGAATGCAGTGGCTCTTCGACAATCACGCCTTTGGGGACGTACAGGACAACCCCGCTCCGGGCGAAGGCGCCAGCCAGTGCCGCGAACTTGCCTTCCTCGACATTGACCGTCTTACCGATCATCTTTGCCAGCAGATCGGGATATTTCTGCTCGGCGGTGAGCAAATCTGTAAAGATCACGCCTCTGGCGGAGAGTTTTTCATCCAGGTCGACCTTTACCGCGCCGGGTGTGAGGACGATCTGACCGCCGTGCTGGTCGGCAACGAGTGGCTTCAGCAGGTCTTCACGCACTGCGGGGAGATCCGTCAAACCATCGACACCGATGTGGAACTTGCCGGTGGGCAGGTTATGGATATCCGTGCGGCGCCAGGCTTCCAGGCTCGTATCGGGCAGAGGTAGCCGCTTGAAGGCATTCCAGGCTAACGTCCGGTAGGCGTTGACAGCATCGCTGCCAGTGCGGACATCCGCTTCCGTAAACGGGAATTCTTTTGCACCGGCTTCAGGGCGCCGGGTCCTTGAAACGACAACTTTCGGTTTTTCCTGCATGTTATCCGATGCTTCCTTCCATTTGCAGGGCGATCAAACGATTCATTTCGACGGCATATTCCATCGGCAGCTCTTTGACCAGGGGCTCGATGAAACCGGAGACGACCATGGTGGTGGCTTCCTCTTCGCTCAGTCCGCGAGACATGAGGTAGAAGAGCTGCTCCTCACCCACCTTGCTGACCGATGCTTCGTGACCGATTGTGATATCGTCTTCATCGATCTCGATATAGGGGTAGGTGTCGGAACGAGACTTTGGATCAAGCAGAAGCGCATCACAGACTGTGTTCGACTTCACGCCCTTCGCGCCTTTGTAGACTTTCAACAGCCCACGGAAGGAGGCGCGTCCGCCGCCTTTGCTGATGGATTTCGACGTGACCTTGCTGCTGGTGTTGGGCGCAAAGTGGTACATCTTGCCGCCCGCGTCCTGGATCTGACCGGGGCCTGCAAACGCCATGGAAAGCATCTCGCCGCGCGCCCCGGGTTCCATTAAGTAGCAGGATGGGTATTTCATCGTGACCTTCGAGCCGATGTTCGCATCGACCCATTCATGGGAAGCGTTTTCGAAGACTTTGGCGCGCTGAGTCACAAGGTTATAGACATTGGTCGACCAGTTCTGAATAGTCGAGTAGCGCGAGCGAGCGCCCTTCTTTACCACAATTTCGATCACACCGGAGTGGAAAGAGTCCGTTGTATATTGCGGGGCAGTACAACCTTCCACGTAATGGACGGAAGCGCCCTCATCCACGATGATCAGTGTGCGCTCGAACTGGCCAAGATTAGCAGTGTTCAAACGGAAGTAGGCCTGCAAGGGTAAATCTACTTTCACGCCTTTGGGAACATACACAAAAGATCCACCTGACCATACGGCGCTATTCAACGCTGCAAACTTGTTGTCTTCGATCGGGATCACGGTCCCGAAATATTCACGGAACAGGTCCGGGTGCTTCTTCAAGCCATCTTCGATGCTAAGGAATATCACTCCCTGCTTCTCGAGATGTTCCTGGATCGAGTGGTACACCATTTCCGATTCATACTGCGCGCCCAGTCCAGCCAGGAACTTCCGCTCGGCTTCAGGCACGCCCAGCCGATCGAAGGTCCGTTTGATATCATCGGGAACATCATCCCATGATTTTTCGCTTTTCTCAGTAGGCTTGACGTAAAAATAAATCTCGTCGAAGTTGAGATCTTTCAGCGAAGGTCCCCAGTTGGGCATGGGCCGATTCAAGAAATGTTCGAGCGCCTTCAGCCGGAACTCGAGCATCCATTGCGGCTCACCCTTCATACGCGAGATATTCTCTACCACTTCACGGGTCAAACCTTTTTGTGATTTGAACGTGTAGTTGTCATCGCGGTCATGAAAACCGTATTTGTACTCACCGATATCTTCTAAGATTTTTGCATCTTCTGACATAGCAATCTCCAGACTGTTCACCACAAAAGACACGAAGTAACACGAAGGATCCAAGACCCAGGCTCAAAATCCCTTCGTGACCTCGGGGTCCTTTGTGCTAAGAGGCTTTAGGCGGGAGTTTCCTCGTAGCGCTCGCGGATCCACTCGTAGCCCTTTTCTTCCAGATGCAGCGCCAGGTCGGGACCGCCCGATTCGACAATCCGTCCGCCCAGCATGACATGGACGTAGTCGGGCTTGATGTAGTTCAACAGGCGCTGGTAGTGGGTAATAACCAGGGCTCCCATCTCCTTGTTCATCAGAGCGTTGACGCCATCCGCCACGATGCGGAGAGCGTCGATATCGAGACCTGAATCCGTCTCATCGAGAATGGCAATTTCAGGTTTGAGGGTTGCCATCTGCAGGATCTCGGCGCGCTTCTTCTCGCCGCCGGAAAAACCCTCGTTGAGATAGCGGCCGGCGAAATTCTGGTCCATCTTCAGGAGTGCCATCTTTTCCTTGAGAAGCTTGCGAAACTCCGGGATCGGGATGCCCTTATCTTCCGGGTTCTCGGCGCGGCGCCGGGCGTTCAACGCCGTGCGCAAGAAATTTGCCACGGTCACGCCCGGAATGGCAACAGGATATTGAAAGGCAAGAAAAATGCCCAGCCGGGAGCGCTCATCTGGCTCCAGCTCGAGCACATTCTGCCCCTTGAAGCTGACTTCACCTTCCGTAACCGTATAACTCGGGTGCCCCATCAACGTATACGCCAGAGTAGACTTGCCCGTGCCGTTGGGACCCATAATGGCATGGACTTTACCCTGCTCCACCGTCAAATCCACCCCTTTTAGGATTTCTTTGCCTTCGATGCTGACGTGAAGATTCCTGATTTCTAGTTGCGACATTCCATCTCCTGAAAAAACGCCTGTTGGCGGGTTTTACACTGAACGGCGGCATTATAGCAGGGACAGGGCAAAAAGTCAAATATTTATCATATTTTTCTAGTAAATTATTTACATTGGAGAACGGAAGCCCCGATTGGGTGTTTCCAAGGGTAAAATAGCGGCTAATCTTAGGAGGTACCATGAATTCAACGCTCGCAATGTGGCGAAAATCCCTTTCCCAGCTCATTATGATGAAAGAAAAGCAGGAATGGGAGTCGCTGGACGTTCTTTCCAAGTGGTTTATTGCTACACGCTCCGCGGTCGGCACGGTTACCCTGTACTCGGGCTTAATTGGTGGTCTCCTGGCGTGGCAGTATCTGTATGCGAACGGCAAGCCGTTTAGCTTCCTGACCTGGCTGATTCTGACCCTGGGGCTGTTCATTGCTCACGGAACGAATAATCTCATCAACGATTACACGGACTATACCCGGGGCATCGACAAAGACAACTACTTCCGTACCCAGTACGGAGTGCACCCGCTGGCACAGGGATTCTGGGACAAGCGCACTCATCTCCTCTGGTTCGGCGTCAGTGGACTGCTCGCCACGCTGGCGGGGATTTATGCGCTGTACTATACAGACTTTTCCCCGGTCGTTGCCTGGCTGTTCGGCGTGGGCGCCGTCATCCTGTTGTTCTACACTTACCCGCTGAAGTACGTCGGCATCGGAGAGCTGTCCATCTTCATCATCTGGGGGCCGCTGATGATCGGGGGCGTCTTCTTCGTGTTGACCGGCGTCTGGAGCTGGGCGGTGATTCTCGCCAGCCTGCCAGTGGGACTGAACGTCGTCACGATCAACCTGGGGAAACATACCGACAAGCTCCGCGAGGACAAGGGCAAGGGAGTACGGACATTGCCCGTCCTGGTTGGCGAGCAGGCTGCGCGCTCCATTACGATGGCGGCGATCGTCCTCTCCTACATCATCACCTTCTACTTGATCTTCGTGACCCATTTCTTTACACCCGTGATACTGCTGGTGCTGGCGGCGGTGAAGCCCGCCCAAGTAGCTTTGAAACGGCTTTCCAACCCGCGCCCTACGGAGCCGCCTCCGGGCTACCCGATCTGGCCGCGCTGGTTCTCTACGGTCTGCTTCGTGCACAACCGTGTCTTCAGCAATTACTTTGTACTGGCGCTGATCGTTGACACTGTGCTAAGGACCGTGCTCCCCAACTTCTGGCGCTAGACTCGCTTTGTCAACCGGCTCCTCGTCATGCCGATGACGAGGAGCCGGTTGGAATTTCCGGGAGAGATACACAGACGACAAAACAGACTGAAGGCGGCGTATTTTTTATGATAATTATCTAATATATTGACAAGCCAAAAGGGGACTGTTATACTCTTTTTCATGAAAAGCACGAAGGACAAAATTCTCCAAACCCTGCTCCGCAAGCCAAAGATCACGATCAACGAGCTCGCCGATGCGGTGGGTATCAACCCTATCTCGGTCCGCCACCATTTGACGAACCTGCAGATGGAAGGTCTCATTGCGGCAGATGAGGAGCGCCACGGCGTTGGGCGACCACGCCTGGTCTACTCACTCACCGAGGATGGGATGGAGAAATTCCCGACGAAATATTTGCGGCTCACCACGCGTCTATTGGCCCAAATGAAAGAGTCCATGCCGGGACCGCTGGTGACTAAGCTCTTCAACCAGGTCGCGGAAGACCTGGCAAGCGAGTATGAAAACCAGATCCAGGGCTTGAGCATGGAAGAGCGTTTGGAGTTTGTCAAGGAGCTACTGGCGCAGGAAGGCTTCACCGTCGAATGGGAAAAGAAGGGCGGCGAGTATCAGATCCACGAGATCTCCTGCCCGTACTACCAGATCGGTGTTGCGCATCCCGAGGTCTGTACTGTGGACCAGACCCTGATCTCTAAGATGCTTGCCCTGCCTGCCAGCAAGGTTCAGTGCATTCTCGACGGCGGCGCCTTTTGCACATATGTGGTCCAGCCCGCCGCGGTGAAAAACTAACATTGACTTTAGGTCATCTTGAGGAAAAATGACAGAAGAGAGTGTAAACGAAATCAAGTGGACGATTCACGACACGCATCCGGAGCGCGTTCAGACTTTGCGGGAAAGACTGAAGGAAGTCGTCGACCCGGAAATCGGTATGGACATCATCCAGCTCGGCCTGATCCGCGATGTGCAGATCGAGAACGACATTGCCCGGATGAAGATGATCCTCACCACGCCGTTTTGTCCTTACGGTCCGGCCATGATCGAGATGACGAAGGCGAAAGCTGTGGA
>Ga0209798_10001820_pt1 | contig 12663 bp, 12 predicted proteins | sample DOMMetBare3Fresh_FD_187475 | JGI IMG/M metagenome (GOLD analysis project Ga0209798, IMG submission 187475) | Wetland sediment microbial communities from St. Louis River estuary, USA, under dissolved organic matter induced mercury methylation -... | ecosystem: Environmental > Aquatic >...
CGTCGTGATCGGCTACTTGACGATCCAGCCGATGCTGTTCGGCGATCTGCTGAAGGACTCCATCGTCGTCGACGCCGCCAGGCACCCCGCGATGGCGCAGCTCGCCGAAGGCTTCCACGGCGCGCTGGCGATGGCCCTGCACGGCCTGACCGCGCTGCCGTTCTGGCTCGCGCTGGGCGGCGTGGTGACGGCGTGGTGGTTCTACCTCAAGCAGCCGGCGATCCCGGCCACGCTCGCGCGCACGTTCGGCCCGCTGATGCGCCTGCTCGAGAACAAGTACTACATGGACTGGTTCAACGAGCACGTGCTCGCCGCTGCGGCGCGACTGCTGGGCACCGGCCTGTGGAAGGGCGGCGACGTCGGCGTGATCGACGGCGCGCTGATCAACGGCTCGGCACGCGTGGTGGGCGCCGTCGCGGGCGTGCTGCGGCTGGTGCAGACCGGCCACGTCTACTGGTACGCCCTGGTCATGGTGCTGGGCATCTTCGGGCTGCTGACCTGGCAGCTGTGGCCGTCCCTGGGCAGCGTGCTGGTGCGCTGACGACAAGAACGAACGCTAGAGGCGGAGAACACTCACATGGGACTTCTGAGCGCGGCCATCTGGCTGCCGATCGCGGTGGGCGCGCTGCTGCTCGCGGTCGGCCGCGACGAGCACGCCGGCGTCGTGCGCTGGGTGGCCCTGGTGGGCGCCGTGGCGAGCTTCCTGGTCACGATTCCGCTGGTGACCCGGTTCGACGTCGCCACCGCCGCGCTGCAGTTCCAGGAGATCCTGCCCTGGATCGAGCGCTTCAACGTGCGCTACCACCTCGGCGTGGACGGCATCTCGGTGTGGTTCGTGCTGCTGACGGCCTTCATCACGGTGGTGGTCGTGATCGCCGGCTGGGAGGTCGTCACCGAGCGCGTGAACCAGTACATGGGCGCGTTCCTGATCCTGTCGGGCCTGATGGTCGGCGTCTTCGCGGCCGTCGACGGGCTGCTGTTCTACGTCTTCTTCGAGGCCACGCTGATCCCGATGTACATCATCATCGGCGTCTGGGGCGGCCCGCGGCGGGTCTACGCGGCGTTCAAGTTCTTCCTCTACACGCTGCTGGGCTCGCTGCTGATGCTGGTGGCGCTGGTCTACCTGTACTTCAAGTCCGGCGGCAGCTTCGACATCCTGACCTGGCACAAGCTGCCCCTGCCCCTACCGGCGCAGACACTGCTGTTCTTCGCCTTCTTCGCCGCCTTCTCGGTCAAGGTGCCGATGTGGCCGGTGCACACCTGGCTGCCCGATGCGCACGTCGAGGCGCCGACCGGCGGCTCGGTGGTGCTGGCGGCGATCATGCTCAAGCTCGGCGCCTACGGCTTCCTGCGCTTTTCGCTGCCGATCGCGCCCGACGCCAGCCGCGAGTGGGCCTGGCTGATCATCGCGCTGTCGCTGATCGCCGTGATCTACATCGGCCTGGTGGCGCTGGTGCAGCAGGACATGAAGAAGCTCGTGGCCTATTCGTCGATCGCCCACATGGGCTTCGTCACGCTGGGCTTCTTCATCTTCAGCGAACTCGGCGTGTCGGGCGGCATCGTGCAGATGATCAGCCACGGCTTCATCTCGGGGGCCATGTTCCTGTGCATCGGCGTGCTCTACGACCGCGTGCATTCGCGCGAGATCGCCGACTACGGCGGGGTGGTCAACACCATGCCGAGGTTCGCTGCCTTCGCCGTCTTCTTCGCGATGGCCAACAGCGGCCTGCCCGGCACCAGCGGCTTCGTCGGCGAGTGGATGGTGATCCTGGGCACCGTCAAGGCCAACTTCTGGCTCGCCGCATTGGCCGCCACGGCGCTGATCTTCGGCGCCGCCTACAACCTGTGGATGGTCAAGCGGGTCTATTTCGGCGAGGCCGCCAACGCGCAGGTCAAGGCCCTGATCGACATCGACAGCCGCGAGTTCCTGATGCTGGCGCTGCTGGCGCTGGCCGTGATGTGGATGGGCGTGTATCCGAAGCCCTTCACCGATGTGATGCATGTCTCCGTCACCCAGCTGCTGCAGCATGTGGCGCAGAGCAAGCTCAACTGACCGGCAATGAACGTCATGAACTGGCAGGTGATTTATCCCGAGATCGTGTTGTTGGCGATGGCGTGCCTCATCGCCATCGTCGACCTGTTCGTCACCGACCCAGCGCGGCGCCTCACGTTCTGGCTGACGCAGGCGACGCTGGCCACCGTGGCCCTGCTGCACCTGCAGGCGCTCAACGCCGGCGAGTCGCTTTACGGCATGCAGGGCATGGTCGTGGCCGACCCGCTCGGCCACCTGCTGGCCTTCTTCGCAGCGCTGTCGGTGATGGTCACGCTGGCGTACGCGCAGCCCTACATCGCTCCGCGCGACATGCGCAAGGGCGAGCTCTTCACGCTGTCGATGTTCGTGCTGCTGGGCGTGTGCGTGATGGTCTCGGCCAACAGCTTCCTGGTCGTCTACCTCGGCCTGGAGCTGATGAGCCTGTCGCTGTATGCACTGACCGCGCTGCGCCGGGACCACGCCATGGCCACCGAAGCGGCGATGAAGTACTTCGTGCTCGGCGCGCTGGCCTCGGGATTCCTGCTTTACGGCCTGTCGATGATGTACGGTGCCACCGGCTCGCTGTCGATCCCGCAGGTGTTCGAGAGCATCGGCAAGGGCCAGGCCAACCCGCAGGTCCTGACCTTCGGCCTGGTCTTCATCGTTGCCGGCCTGGGCTTCAAGTTCGGCGCCGCACCGTTCCACATGTGGGTGCCCGATGTCTATCACGGTGCGCCGACTGCGGTCACGCTGCTGATCGCCGGCGCGCCCAAGCTGGCCGCGTTCGGCATCGCCATGCGCCTGCTGGTCGAGGGCCTGCTCGGCCTGGCCACCGACTGGCAGCAGATGCTGGTGGTGCTCGCGGTGGCCTCGATGTTCATCGGCAACCTGGCGGCGATCGCGCAGACCAACCTGAAGCGCCTGCTGGCCTATTCGGCCATCGCGCAGATCGGCTTCGTGTTGCTGGCGCTCAGCGCGGGCGTGATCAGCGGCAACACGCTGTCGGGCGGCAACGCCTACAGCTCGGCGCTGTTTTACATAGTGACCTACGTGCTGACCACGCTGGGCTCGTTCGGCGTGGTCATGCTGCTGGCGCGCCAGGGCTTCGAGAGCGAGGAGATCAGTGACCTCGCGGGCCTGAACCAGCGCAGCCCGTGGATGGCTGCGGTGATGGCGCTGTTCATGTTCTCTCTGGCTGGCATTCCACCGCTGGTCGGGTTCTACGCCAAGCTGTCTGTGCTGCAGGCGTTGGTCACGACCAATGTCCCGGGCTATCTCTGGCTGGCGGTGGTGGCGGTCCTGCTGTCGCTGGTCGGCGCTTACTACTACCTGCGGGTGGTCAAAGTGATGTACTTCGACGAGCCCGCCGCCGACGCCAGGCGCATCTACGGCGAGCGCGGTGCACAAGCGCTGCTGGCTGCCAACGGCGTCGCGGTGCTGCTGTTGGGCCTGCTGCCCGGTGGCCTGATGGCCATGTGCAGCTACGCCATCGTGCGCGCCCTCGCTACTTGAGCCACACGGCGTGGCTGAGCCCATCGACGCCCACCTGATTGAAGCGCTGGTGCAGACCGAGTCGGTCTGGCGTGGGCGCTTTCTCGATGTGCGTCGGGACACCGTGGCTTTGCCCAGCGGTGTGCACACCACGCGCGAGTACATCGTCCACCCCGGCGCTGTGATGGTGGTGCCGCTGCTGCCCGACGGCCGTCTCGTGATGGAGCGCCAGTTCCGCCACCCGATGGGCCGAGTGATGCTCGAGTTTCCGGCCGGCAAGATCGACGCCGGCGAAGCACCGTTCACCTGCGCCGTGCGTGAGTTGGCCGAGGAAACCGGCTACCGTGCCGCCGAGTGGGCGCGCGCGGGCGTCCTGCACAACGCCATCGCCTACTCCACCGAAGGCATCGAAATCTGGTTCGCGCGCGGCCTCACCGCTGGCCCGGCGCAGCTCGATGCCGGGGAGTTTCTCGACGTCGTGGCGCACACCGCAACGGAGCTCGATGCCTTGTGCGCGAGTGGCGAAGTGACCGACGCCAAGACGTTGATCGGGCTGCTCTGGTTGCAGAAGTGGCAGGCCGGGCAATGGCCGATCATGTGGCAGGCGCTTTCCGTCCTGTCATGATGCGGCCATGAAAGTCATCGACCTGCGCTGCCACAACGGCCACGGCTTCGAGGGCTGGTTCGCCAGCGACGACGATTTCCTCGACCAGAACGGCCGCCGGCTGATCGCCTGCCCGCTGTGTGAGGACACCGTGATCGTGCGCCTGCCCAGCGCGCCGCGCCTGAACCTGTCGGGCGCGCGCGAGGCCGCGCCGCAAGCGCAAGCGCCGCAACCCGACCCGCAGGTGCTGTGGCTGAAGGCCATCCGTCACGTGCTGGCCAACACCGAAGACGTCGGCGATCGTTTCGCCGACGAGGCGCGCCGCATCCACTACGGCGAAACCGCCGAACGCGGCATCCGCGGCCAGGCCACCCCGGACGAGCGCGAGGCGCTGCGCGACGAAGGCATCGAAGTCATGCCGCTGGCGCTGCCCGCGGCCTTGAAAGAGCCGCTGCAGTAGGGCTACAGGACCCGGCCTGGGTTCAACAGCCCCTGCGGGTCGAGTGCGGCCTTCACGGCGCGCATCATTGCCAGCGCCGTTGCATCCTTGCGCAGCGCCAGTTCGTCGCGCTTCAAGGCGCCGATGCCATGCTCGGCCGAGATCGAGCCGCCCTGGGCCACGACTGCATCGAACACCACCTGATTGACGGCACGCTCTTCGTCGCGCAGGAAGGCCGCCGCTTCGTCGCCCTGCGGCGCCTGCACGTTGTAGTGCAGGTTGCCGTCACCGAGGTGGCCGAAAGTCACCAGCCGGATGCCCGGCCAACGGGCCGCGAGCGCGGCGCCGGTGCTGGCGCAGAACGTCGCGATACGCGACACCGGCAGCGAAATGTCGTGCTTGATGTTCAGGCCTTCCTCGCTCTGCGCCAGCGGGATGGCTTCGCGCAGGTTCCACATCGCGCGCGACTGCGCCATGCTTTCGGCCACCGCGGCATCGCCGATCGTGCCACCCTCCAGCGCGTCGGCGAGCAGGGCTTCGAACTGGACGCGGGCATGGGCCTCGCCTTCGTTGTCCGACAGCTCGACCAGTACCGTCCACGGCGCGCCCGGCAGCGGCTGGCGCAGTTGCGCGAAGTGCCGCGCCACCAGCGCCAGGGAGTACGCACCCATGACCTCGAAGCCGGTCAGGCCGGGGCCGAGGCGGCGCTGCGCAGCGGTCAGCAACGCCACGCAGGCGTCGAGCGATGCACACGTCGCCAGCGCCGTCATCGTTGCCGCGGGCCGCGGGTGCAGCATCAGCGTGGCGGCGGTGATGATCGCCAGCGTGCCTTCGCTGCCGATCAGCAGGTCGCGCAGGTCGTAGCCGCTGTTGTCCTTGCGCAGGCCCGCCAGGCCGTGCCAGACGTCGCCCGCGGCGGTCACCGCTTCGAGGCCCAGGCACAGCGCGCGCGCATTGCCATAGCGCAGCACCTGCGTGCCGCCGGCGTTGGTGGCCAGGTTGCCGCCGATGGTGCAACTGCCCTCGGCAGCCAGGCTCAACGGGAACAGCAAGCCGGCATCGGCGGCGGCCTGCTGCACCGCTTGCAGCACACAGCCCGCCTCGGCCGTGAGCGTGAGGTTGGCGCGATCGATTTCCCGCACGCGGTTCAGGCGCGCCAGGCTCATCAACACCTGCGTGCCGCTGGCGTCGGGCACACCCGCGCCGACCAATCCCGTGTTGCCGCCCTGCGCGACGATCGGTGTGCCGTGCAGGGCACAGGCGCGCACGACGGCCGCGACGTCGTTGGTCGAACCTGGCCGAACCACGGCCAGCGCCTTGCCGCGCCAACGCTTGCGCCAATCGAGTTCGTACGCCGAGAGGTCGCCACCGGTGAGCACGTTCGCTGCGCCGACAGCGCCGCGAAGCGCGGCGATCAACGCTGCGCTCATGTCGGCACCGCGGCCTTGTGCAACCGCCAGCGCACATGCAGCACGCAGGCGCCGAACAGCAGCAGGCACAGCGCGATCTCGGCCACCGCCAGGACCACGACGATGCCCCGTTCGCTGGCAGCGCGGACCACGCCCTCGGTGAAATACACCCACACCAGCAGGCTCAGCCAGCGGTAGGTGTACATGCGCTGCTTCAGCAAACCTGCCAGCGCAGCGGCCAGCGGCAGAACCTTGAGCGCCAGCGTGCGGTTGCCGGTGGGTGCGAGCGACAGCTCCCAGGCCAGCCCGAGGACGATCAGCGCCAGCAGGCAGGCCACGGCCAGCGCGCGCACGCGTTCGAGCAGGGGGTCGGTAACGGTGAGATCGGACATGTTTGGCATCATAGAGTGATGACACTGTCTTTCACCCCTGCCGACGGTCGCGCCCGCCTGGCCGAACTGTCGGCGACGCTGCAGACCTGGCCCTGGCTCGACACGGTGCGCACGCTGCGCGAACGCTTTCGCGAGGATCACCTGGGTCTTACCGCCAGCAGCCTGACCTTCACCACGCTCATCGCGCTGGTGCCGCTGGTGACGGTGATGCTGGCCTTGTTCAGCGCCTTCCCGATGTTCGCCAGCTTCCAGGTGGCGCTGGAGAAGTACTTCCTGCAAAGCCTGGTGCCAGACGGCATTGCCAAGCCGGTGCTGGCGGCCTTGACGCAGTTTGCGGCCAAGGCCACGCGGCTGGGCAGCCTGGGCCTGGTGGTGCTGGTGTTCACCGCGCTGGCGCTGATGCTGACGATCGACCGCGCCCTCAACGCCATCTGGCGCGTGCGGCGGCCGCGCTCGATCGCACAGCGGGTGCTGGTGTACTGGGCTGCGCTGACATTGGGGCCCCTGCTGCTGGGCATCAGCCTGTCGCTGACGACCACGGTGCTCGCAGCATCCAAGTCCGTGGTCGGAGCGCTGCCGGGCGGCGTGGGCCTGCTGCTCCAGGTGGTCGAGTTCGCGCTGCTGGCTGCCGGCGTGGCCGCGCTGTACCGCTATGTGCCCAATACCGAGGTGCGCTGGCGTCACGCTGTCGCGGGCGGCGTGTTCGTCGCCGCCGGACTCGAGGTCGCCAAGCGCGGCCTGGCCTGGTACGTCGGTCTGATGCCGACCTATTCGATGATCTACGGCGCCTTCGCCACGGTGCCGATCTTGCTGCTCTGGATCTACGTCGGCTGGGTCATCGTGCTGTGGGGGGCCGTGATCGCGGCCTACGCGCCGAGCCTGTCGATGCATGTCACTCGGCTGCCCGCCACGCCGGGGCACCGGTTCACGCAGGCGCTGGCGGTGATCGGTCAACTCGCGCGTGCCAGGCAAGGGGCGCAGCGCGGCCTGACGCTCACCGAACTGGCGACGGCAATTGCCACCGACCCGCTGCACGTCGAGACCACCATCGAGCAACTGCTGGCTCTGGACTGGGCCGCGCGCCTGGAAGAAGACGGCGGCCAGCGCCTGGTGCTGCTGGTCGATCCGGCAATGACTCCGGCGCGGCTGCTGATCGACGAGATGCTGCTCGCGCCCGGCGCTGGGTCGCGAATGTTCCGCGAACGCGCGGGCGTCGAGCGGATGATGCTGGCGGAGTTGATTCAGTAACGACCGCGAACTCGCTGCGCTCGGCCGGTTGTTCACGCCGCTTGGGGGCGGGGCCTGCGCAGGCTGAGGGCTGTCAGTCCAAGCCAGCGCAGTGCATCACGCGGTTCTTGCCGGCGCGCTTGGCGGCGTACATCGCGCTGTCGGCCAGCTGCAGCAGGCGCAGCGGCAGCGTGGCGTCGTTGGGTGCCACCGCGTAGCCGATGCTGGCCGACACCGGGTACGTGCCGGCGCTGCGCGCCGCGCAGTCGCGAACCGCCTGCAGCAGGTGTGCGGCCAGCGTGTGTGCGCCGGCGGCGTCACGCACGGATGCCAGCACCAGGAACTCGTCACCGCCAAAGCGGCCGACAGCATCCTCGGCCCGCACCGCCTGCTGCAAGGCCTGCGACAGCGCCACCAGCAATGCATCGCCGGCGGCATGCCCGGCTGCGTCGTTGAGCAGCTTGAAGCCATCGAGGTCGACAAAGAACAGGGCCACCGGATGCGCCGCACAGACGGCCGTTGCGGCGTCGAGCCGCTCCATCATCGTGCGCCGGCTCAAGGCGTCGGTGAGCCCGTCGCGCTCGACGCTGCGCTGCAGTTGCTGCTGCGCCTCGGTCAGGTCGTGCACGTCGACGGTCACGGTGTAGGCACCCTGAACCTGGCCGCTGTCGTCGAAGTCGGGCACGTAGCTGGTGCGCAGCCAGCGCGGGCCTTGCGGCAGCTCTTCGACCAGACGCGTGTACAACACCGTTTCGCCAGCCAGCGCGCGCTCGAAATACGGCTGGTGGCGCGCCCAGCGCACGTCGCCGCGGGCCCGCCCGATGTGCTGGCCCACCAACTCGTCGGCGCGCATGCCGACGGTCTGGGTGTAGGCGCGGTTGACGAAACGCACGACGCAATCGCGGTCGACATAGGTCAGCGGATACGGGATGTGCTCGGTGAAGCGATCCAGCCGTTCGCGCGCCGCGAGCAATGCCTCGCGTTCGACCACGTCGTCGTGGATGTCGAAGGCCACCGTAAAGACCGCTTCGACCTCGCCGGCGGCATTGCGGTCGGGGAATACCTGGGCGCGGGTCCAGCGCGCGCTGGCGCCCTGGTGCGTGAGGCGGCGCTCGTAGCCCATGGCGCGCCCCTCGAAGGCGGCGGCGAAGGCCGGGCCGGCAATCGCCCACGCGGCGTCGCCATACAGCTCGGCCAACGTGCGGCCCACCAGTTCGCCGCTCGGCCGGCCGGCCCATTGCGCGTAGGGTGCATTGCAGAACAACAGCCGCGCGTCGCGATCCCAGCGGCCGATCGGCAGGGCGATCGCGTCGACCAGGCGCTCGGCCGGGTTGGCGCGCAGGCTGCTGGCGGGTGTGTCGTCGAGCTTCACGGGTCGATTTTGTAGGGGGTGCAGCGCATCGTGGCATCGCGGCATGGTCGTGTCACTCACCCGAAAGGGGGAAATCGCGGCCGCCGTGTGGCTCGAGCCACAGTCCGGTCGGATCCGCTAACTCGGATGCAGCACCACCAGCAGGGCCTGTGCCACCGTGCGCCCGGGGTTGTGGATGCTGTGCGGCACGTCCACCGCGTAGCGCGCCGTCTCGCCGTGGCGCACGCGCGCCGATTCGGTGCCGGCCTGCACGTCGAGCGCGCCGGCCTGCACCGACAAATGCTCGCGCGAACCCGGCTCATGCGGCTGCGAGGCCAGCGTGCCGCCGGGCTGCACGGTCAAGGCGTACCACTCGAACTGGCCGGCCAACTCGATCGGTCCCAGAATGCGCAGCTCGCATCTACCGTCCGGGCTGGCCAGCGTGGGTGTGGCGTGCGCGGGCACGGTCGCCAGCAGCGGCGCGGCCGGCCGTTCTTCGCCGAGCAGGTCGGCCACTGCGACGCCCAGCGCCATGGCCAGCCGCCAGACCACGGCCACGGTCGGATTCGCCTGGTGGCGCTCGATCTGTGACAGCATCGACTTGGACACGCCGGCCTGGTGCGACAACTCGTCGAGCGAGAGACCGCGGGACTGGCGCAGCGCCGACAAGGCCGCGCCGACGCGGGGTGGTTGCGCGGGCGGCTGCGGCTTGACGGGTGCGGCTTTGGACACGATACTGGACACTTGTTCGATATACTGCACAATTGCACTTAAAGTGCACAAGCGCATTGTGCCCCAGCGAAAGCCCGAAGACCATGAATACCGCCTTTCTCGACCACTTGAGCGCCGAATTGACGGCGCTTCGCGACGCCGGGCTGTTCAAGGCCGAGCGTGTGCTGACGACGCCGCAGGGCGCGTTGGTCAAGACGGCCGATGGCCGCGAGGTCATCAACCTGTGCGCCAACAACTACCTCGGCCTGTCGTCGCACCCCAAGGTCATCGAGGCCGCGCACGAAGCCTTGCGCACACACGGCTACGGTCTGAGCAGCGTGCGCTTCATCTGCGGCACGCAGGACCTGCACAAGACGCTCGAGGCCCGGCTGGCGAGGTTTCTCGGCACCGAGGACGCGATCCTCTACGCGGCCGCGTTCGACGCCAACGGCGGCCTGTTCGAGCCGCTGCTCGGCCAGGACGATGCCGTCATCAGCGATGAACTGAACCACGCCTCGATCATCGACGGCATTCGCCTGTGCAAGGCCCAGCGCTGGCGCTACAAGCACAACGACATGGCGGACCTGCAGCGCTGTCTCCAAGAGGCCGCGGCCGCCGGCGCGCGCTTCAAATTGGTCTTCACCGACGGCGTGTTCTCGATGGACGGCACCATCGCCAGACTCGACGAGATGCGTGCGCTGTGCGACCGCTTCGACGCGCTGCTCGGCAGCGACGAGTGCCACGCCAGCGGGTTCATGGGCGCGCGAGGGCGCGGCACGCACGAACACCGGGGTGTCTTCGGCAAGGTGGACATCATCACCGGCACCCTGGGCAAGGCCCTGGGCGGCGCCTCGGGCGGATTCACCGCGGCGCGCCGCGAAGTGGTCGAGCTTCTGCGGCAGCGCTCGCGACCCTACCTGTTCTCGAACACACTGATGCCGGCGATTGCCGGCGCGTCGATCGCGGTGCTCGATCTGCTCGAAGCCAGCACGGCGCTGCGCGACAAGCTCGAAGACAACACGCGCTGGTTCCGCCAGGCCATCAGCGCGGCCGGCTTCGACATCAAGCCCGGCGAACACCCGATCGTGCCGATCATGGTCTACGACGCGGTGACGGCCCAGAAGCTCGCTGCGCGCCTGCTCGAACTCGGCATCTACGTCGTCGGCTTCTTCTTCCCGGTGGTGCCCAAGGGCCAGGCCCGCATCCGTGTGCAGATGAGCGCGGTGCACGAGCGAGCGCACCTCGAGGCGGCCATCGCGGCGTTCACGCAGGTCGGTCGCGAATTGGGACTATTGAAGTGACGGCGTTGAAGATTCTCATCATCGGCGCCAACGGCCAGATCGGCACCGAACTGGCCAGCGAACTGGTGCAGCGCCACGGCACGGCAGCCGTCGTCACCAGCGACCTCGCGCCGCAGGGCCGCGTGCCCGGCCTGGCGCACGAGGAACTCGATTGCACCGACATCGGCGCGCTGACCAGCATCGTCGAGCGTCACGCCATCACCCAGATCTACCACCTCGCCGCGGCGCTGTCGGCGCGCGGCGAAAAGCACCCGATGTGGGCCTGGGACCTGAACATGAAGGGCCTCTTGAATGTGCTCGAAGTGGCACGCTCGCACAAGCTGGAGCGCATCTTCTGGCCCAGCTCGATCGCCGCCTTCGGCCCGAGCACGCCACAGGACCACACGCCGCAGAAAACGGTGATGGACCCGAGCACGGTGTATGGCATCAGCAAGCTGGCCGGCGAGGGCTGGTGCGCCTGGTACCACCGCCACCACGGCGTCGATGTGCGCAGCCTGCGCTACCCCGGCCTGATCAGCTGGAAGACGCCCCCCGGTGGCGGGACCACCGACTACGCCGTCGAGATCTTCCATGCCGCACTGAAAGCCGGACGCTACACCTGCTTCCTGCAGGGCGACCAGGCGCTGCCGATGATGTACATGCCCGACGCGATCCGCGCCACACTGCAGCTGATGGAGGCGCCGGCCGACACCGTGCGCGAGCGCGGCTCGTACAACCTGGCCGGCATCAGCTTCACGCCGCTCGAAATCGCTGCCGCGATCCGCCAGCGCCTGCCGGCCTTCACGATGGACATCGAGCTCGACTTCCGCCAGGCCATCGCCGCCTCCTGGCCGCGCTCGATCGACGACAGCGCGGCGCAGCGCGATTGGGGCTGGCGGCCACGCTACGACTTGCAGGCGATGGTCGACGACATGCTGGCCAACCTGCGCGCCCAGCTGGCCTGAGCGCGGGCCTCACGCGGGCCCGCCGGCGCTCTGTCAAGCCACCAGCAATTCCACCTCGAACACCAGCGTCGCGTTCGGCGGGATCACGCCGCCCGCGCCGCGGGCGCCGTAGCCGAGTTCGGGCGGGATGCGCAACACGCGCGTGCCGCCGACCTGCATGCCTTGCACGCCTTCGTCCCAACCGCGGATCACCGAGCCGGCGCCGAGATCGAACTTGAACGGGTCGCCGCGGTCCTTGCTGGAGTCGAACTTGCGGCCGCGGTCGTTCTTGCCGGTGGGGTCGTACAGCCAGCCGGTGTAGTGGACCGTCACTTTGTTGCCGGCTTGCGCGGTGGCGCCGCTGCCAATGGTCGTGTCCTCGTAGTGCAGGCCGCTCGGGGTGGTGTTCATGGGGAGATCGCCTCGGGTTGGGATGTCGGAGGGCGCATGCTACACAGGCCGCGCGCAGGCCAGCAGCCAGCGCTGCCGCCAGGCGGTCACGGCGTTGTCCAGCCAGTCGGTGATCCGGTCGCTGTCGGGCACGGCCAGGTTGAGCACCACGGCGGCGGCGCGCAGCGTGGCCAGCGGGTCGTGCAGGTCGAGCGGCGCGGCGCCATTGCTCTTGGACAGCTTTTCGCCACGCTCGTCGCGCACCAGCGGCGTGTGCAGGTAGCGGGGCGTGGCCAGGCCCAGCAGGTGCTGCAGGTGGATCTGGCGCGCGGTGTTGTCGACCAGGTCTTCGCCGCGCACGACGTCGGTCACGCCCTGTTCGGCATCGTCGAC
>Ga0209798_10001821_pt1 | contig 12658 bp, 11 predicted proteins | sample DOMMetBare3Fresh_FD_187475 | JGI IMG/M metagenome (GOLD analysis project Ga0209798, IMG submission 187475) | Wetland sediment microbial communities from St. Louis River estuary, USA, under dissolved organic matter induced mercury methylation -... | ecosystem: Environmental > Aquatic >...
AAGTAAAACCTATTTCCCGTGCGCATCTGCCGCGTTTGGTGGATGGTCTGAATTGGTCAGTGCTCAATGAACTCATTGAGCGCTGTTTTGGTGTGCGAATACAGTCCCATGAAAGCCTAAAATGGGTAGCGATCGATGGCAAAGCATTACGCGGCACGCTGGATGCCGGTGACAAGCAAAATCTGATTTAGGCGATTGTTCACGATACCCGTGAAGTCGTCGCGCAAGCCCGACAATGTGGCGACAAATCCAGTGAGATTCCAGTCGTTCGTGAGGCCTTGAATTCATATAATAAAAGCTACGCCAAAAAACTAAGTTTAAGTACGTGTAGTAAGGGTTAATACTACGCTAACATTACGCCTTAAATGCCAAATAATCTGCAAGTTAAGAATTAAATACTATTACAATCAAATGATTAAAGAAGATTTATCAAAAAATAACACTCCGATGATGCAGCAATATATGCGCATCAAATCAGATCACCCCGATACTCTTTTATTTTATCGCATGGGGGATTTTTACGAACTGTTCTTTGATGATGCTAAAAAAGCCTCGCAATTACTGGATATTACGCTAACCAGTCGCGGGCAATCCGCCGGCTTGCCAATTCCTATGGCTGGAATACCCTATCATGCAGCTGAGGGCTATCTTGCCAGACTTTTAAGAAACGGTGAATCTATTGCCATTTGCGAGCAAATCGGTGATCCTGCGACGTCTAAAGGCCCTGTCGAGCGTAAAGTTGTACGAATTGTCACTCCAGGAACCGTCACCGACGAAGCCTTGCTTGAAGACCGAAAAGATAATTTACTGGTAGCTGTCTGTGTGCATGACAATCAGCTAGGCATTGCCAGCCTTGATTTAACCAGTGGCCGCTTTATATTGCAACAAGTGGATTCTGAAGATCAGTTACTCAGTGAACTGGGTCGCCTTAATCCAGCTGAATTGCTATTTAGCGAAGACTGGCCGCTGCCTTCAACCTTACAACAACGTAGCGGTTTATGCAGAAGACCGCCCTGGCATTTTGAGCCGGAAAGCGCCAGACAACGGGTGTTGAAACAATTCAATACCCTTGATTTAAAAGGCTTTGGCTGTGATAATCTGGCTGCAGCCATTGCCGCCGCAGGCGCTTTATTGCACTATGTTAAAGATACCCAGCAAAGCGCATTACCTCATATTCAGGGTATCCGCACGGAAAGCAGTGATGACAGCATTTTGCTGGATGCCTCCAGCCGTCGCAATCTTGAACTTGATTATCATCCCTCGGGACAACTGCAATACACATTATTTGGCGTACTGGATAAAACCGCAACTGCTATGGGCAGCCGCTGTTTAAGACGCTGGATCAATCGGCCTTTGCGAGATCACCGCATTCTTAACAATCGTTATTCCTGCGTTGATTCGCTGCTTTATAATCAGCTCTATAAGGATGCGCAAACCCATCTGCGGCGAGTGGGGGACATTGAAAGGATCAGCTCACGCATCGCCTTAAAATCAGCGCGTCCCCGCGATTTACTGGTGTTACGAAATACTCTGGCAGAGTTGCCCGCCCTGCAACAAACGCTTGCGAGCAGCGACAACCCGGAACTTGCCCAAACGGCACAACAAATCGGGGAGCAGCCGGAAATATTAAAGCTGCTGCAACATGCCATCATTGATAATCCACCGGTGCTTATTCGTGACGGCGGTGTCATTGCGCCGGGCTATAATCAGAAACTGGATGATTTGCGGAACTTAAGCCAAAACGCCGATCAGTTTCTGATTGACATGGAAAATCGTGAAAAAGCGGCAACCGGTATTGCTACGCTTAAGGTCAATTACAACCGTGTACATGGTTATTATATTGAGATTTCCCATTTACATTCAGAAAAAGTACCCGCGCATTACTCCCGCAAACAAACCTTAAAAGGGGCTGAACGCTACATTACCGAAGAATTAAAATCTTTTGAAGATAAGGTGCTCAGCGCCAAGGAAAAATCACTGTCTTTTGAAAAGGCCTTGTACGAGGAATTACTTAACATCATCGCCGCTTCATTAATCCCTTTGCAGCAATGCGCTTCAGCACTGGCTGAACTGGATGTACTGGTCAACTTTGCCGAACGCGCCGAAACTTTGAATTTATCGCAACCGACCTTGGTTGACAAAGCCGGCATAACCATTGAGGGGGGCCGGCATCTGGTCGTTGAACAAGTTTCAGACATTCCTTTTGTGCCCAATGATTTGTCTTTTTCCAGTCAGCGGCGGATGCTGGTCATCACTGGCCCCAATATGGGCGGTAAATCGACGTATATGCGCCAAGCAGCGCTTATCGTCTTAATCGCACATATTGGCTGTTATGTACCAGCAAAATTCCTAACCTGCGGCCCCATCGACAAGATTTTTACCCGAATTGGAGCGTCCGATGATCTGGCGAGCGGCCGTTCCACGTTTATGGTAGAGATGTCGGAGACTGCAAATATCCTCCATAACGCCACCTCTAAAAGCCTGATTTTAATGGATGAGATTGGCCGTGGCACCAGCACGTTTGACGGCTTGTCTTTAGCATGGGCTTGTGCGGATCATCTGGCTAAAGAAACCATGGCCTTTACGCTATTTGCGACGCACTATTTTGAATTAACCACACTGGCAGATGAACAGAAAAACATTCATAACGTGCATCTGGACGCTATGGAACACGGCGACAAGATTATATTTTTACATGCCGTTAAAGACGGCCCAGCCAATCAAAGCTATGGTTTGCAGGTTGCCTCGCTAGCTGGAGTCCCAAGTTCGGTGATAGATAAAGCCAAAACCAAGCTGCGGCATTTGGAGGATCATGCCTACAATGAACTACAAACCGCAACTGGCATTAATCAACTGGATTTGTTTTCATCAAAAGAATGTCATCCGGTGGTCACCTTGCTGGAAAACATAAAACCCGATGACCTTAGTCCACGGCAGGCACTTGAGTTGCTTTATCGGCTTAAGGGGATGGTGGTGTGAGGTTCAAGATAAAAAATTTTCCACTTGAACCTTTCCAATATAATAATAGTGCGGTTTATTTATTCTCGCTTTCCAGCGCTTCAACCAATTGTTTTGCAGGGAGATAGCCAGGATAGATATTGCCTTTTTCTGTAACAATCATCGGCGTTCCTTTTACGTCAAAATTCGCAGCTAACTGCATGTGCTCATCGACTGGATTATCACAAGTTTTAGCCTGTATTTTTTGGTCTTTTTTTGCAGCTGTTAACGCTGCATTGCGGTCATCAGCACACCAAACAGAGACTGCCTTATTATAGGAATCCGAACCTTTACCTGCTCGGGGGAAAAACAAGTATTGAATAGTAATGCCTTGAGCCAGGTATTGATCGATTTCTGAATGCAATTTACGACAGTAGCCACAGTCTATATCGGTGAAAACAGAAACCGTATATTTACCTATTTTGGGTTTAAATACGATCATGTTTTTCTGACCGATTTTTTCAAGGGCTTGTTTTCGTGTACCGCTCAATTTTTCTTCAGTTAAATCTTTGTGGGCAGCCACATCAACCAGGCGTCCCTGTAGCAAATATTTTCCATCTTCAGATACATACAAGATAGTAGCGCCTACTATTAACTCATAAATACCTTTAACTTCAGAGGGCTTAATGGATTCAATTTTCATAGAGGGCATAGACTTGGCCATAGCCTGCCTGATGGCATTTTCATCGGCATTAGCGGTGGGCAACGCCAGACTGAATAATAATAACGCGGCGAACTTAATAACTTTTCTCATGGTTTTCTCGTGTTTCCTTAATTAATTGTTTTGAATGCTAAAAAGCTTACCACTTTTGGCTTCTAAATTTAGCCCTGCGCCTAACTTAATGAAATAATCGTTGAACATCCAGAACCATAGCTAATGCCATTAATGACATTAGCAAAGCAATTCCAACTTGCTGGAAAAAGTTTTGTATTCTATCTGAAACAGGCCTGCCTTTAATGGCTTCAAAAGCAAAAAATAGCAAATGACCACCGTCGAGCACGGGGACCGGCAATAAATTCAAGACGCCTAAACTGACGCTAACCAAAGCTATAAATTTCAGGAAAGGTGCCAGACCCATTTCGGCAGATTGGCCTGCGTACTCGGCTATACTGATCGGGCCGCTAAGGTTTTTAACAGAAGCCTTGCCTATCAGCATCTTGCCCATCATTTTTAATGTTGTTGATGCATAGTGCCAGGTAGTTTCCAGAGCAACTGGTATTGCTTTCAGCGGCGATAATGAATATTCGACACTGAGTGACTTGATCAAGTCTTCGGGTACATAAACTGCAGCCCCAATCTTGCCTTCGGTCTTCAGTTCGGATTGCACACTTTTGGGAGTAATGGTTATGGGTAATTGAACGCCATCACGTTCAATGAGCAGATTGATAGCAACGCCAGGGTGATTTTTTACTGTGTCGACCCATTGCGTCCAGTCATTCATCACTGTGCCATCAGCACTAACAATCAAATCACCCTGGCGCAATCCCGCAGATAATGCGGCGCTGTCAGGAAGCACCTTACCAATAATCGGTTTTAATTTCGGCGACCACGGTTTAAAGCCCAGGTGCTCATAGAGCACTTCAGGATTCTGAGCATCGTTTTCTGCAATCTTCAGCATCCTGACGTTTTGCTGATCATCAAAGTTTTTAACGGTAACTTTAATTTCCTGATCACCATCCAAAGCCGAGGCGATGATTACACCCATCGCTTCAGTCCAGGTCGGGGTCAACTTGTCATTAACTGAAATGATCTGATCGCCTTCAACAAAACCCGCTGTGGCGGCTAATGTACCCTGCCCTACTGCTCCAAGAATTGGTTTTATACCCGTTTCGCCAATAACAAGAACACTCCAGAACAAAACAACGGCAAGCGCCAGATTAAATACTGGACCGGCTGCAACTATTGCTGTTCTAGCCAGTAACGACTGACGGTTAAAAGCGAAAGGCAAGTCTTCTGTTTTAACTTCGCCTTCCCGCTCATCGACCATTTTGACATAGCCGCCCAGCGGAATGGCTGATAATACGTAATCTGTGGCTTCAGGGTTTTTCTGATAAGACCATAATACCTTACCAAAACCGATAGAAAACCGAAGCACTTTGACTCCGGCTTTACGCGCCACCCAGAAATGCCCGAATTCATGAAATGAAACCAGAACACCGATAGCAATGGCAAAATAAAAAAGCGTATGCAATAAATCCATTAATGATTAAGCTCGGTAATAATTTGTTTAGACACCACCCTGGCCTGTTGATCTGCCTCGAGAATAATGTCAAGAGTATTGGCCGGCTTGACCTCGAACATTTTCATGCACCGCTCGATAATGACCGGAATATCGGTAAAACGTATTTGTTCATTCAGGAAAGCGTCCACGGCTATCTCATTGGCAGCATTTAAAACAGTTGGCATTATACCGCCCTTGTTAATAGCCTCATAAGCGAGGCGTAAACAAGGGAAACGTTCCAGATTTGGCTCTTCAAAATCCATTCTTCTGACATCAAAAATATTCAACGGTTCAACGCCTGAATCAAAACGCTCTGGCCATGCCATTGAATAAGCAATGGGAACACGCATGTCCGGATTGCCCATTTGCGCCAACACCGTGCCGTCAACATAATCTACCATCGAATGAATAACACTTTGGGGATGAATGACCACTTGTATTTGTTCCGGTTTCATAGCGAATAAAATACAGGCTTCAATCATTTCCAGACCTTTATTCATCATGGTTGCTGAATCAACCGAAATCTTTCTACCCATATCCCAGTTTGGATGGGCAACCGCTTGATCGGGAGTTACATGGGCCATTTGATCCAATGGCATTTCGCGAAAGGGCCCGCCGGAAGCGGTTAATAAAATACGTCTGGCTTGTTTTGCATGCATTCCTGATTTATAGCCGGCAGGCATACATTGAAAAATGGCATTATGCTCACTGTCGATGGGCAATAATTGCGCCCCCGACTCAGTAACGGCTTGCATAAAAATATCGCCGGACATGACCAAGGCTTCTTTATTGGCTAATAAAATTATCTTTCCAGCCTTTGCCGCCGCCAGACTAGGCAACAACCCCGCCGCACCTACGATTGCTGCCATAACTGAATCAACGTTATCCAGTGTTGCAACGTACTCCAGCGACTTGGCACCTGATAACACTTTAATATCGGCGATAGGTGATTTTTTCAGTTTCTCTTTAAATTCCAGAGACTTATATTCATCAACCACGACAACATATTCTGGGCGATGCTCCAGACATTGCTCATAGAGCAAATCTATGTTGTTATTAGCCGTTAATGCGACTACGTTATAAAGATCGGCGTGTCTTGCAGCTACGTCAAGCGTACTCACACCAATCGAGCCTGTTGCGCCGAGTATACATAAACCTTTCATGAATCAAGCCCAATAAGCACTATACCGGCATAAAAAAATGGTATAGCGGCAATCAGGCTGTCAATTCTATCCAGAATACCACCGTGACCCGGCAATAATGTTCCGCTATCTTTTACACCACGCTGACGTTTAACCACACTAATAAACAGATCACCATAAATGGAAATCAACACAGTCAATACAGACAACAGTATAAAATCAAATATCCTGATCCAAACGAAGCCATCCCGATAACCATAATAACCAATGAAAACCGCTGCCCAAAGAACACCGGCTATTAAAGCGCCATACATTCCCGCCACTGTTTTACCCGGGCTGATTTCAGTTGCGAGCTTGGTTGCGCCCCATTTCTTCCCGGCAAAATAGGCCGATATATCCGCCACCCAAATCAGGATTAGAAAATACATGGCCATTTCCGGACCATAAAAAGCTCTTAATCGGGATAAAAACATCCACGCTGAAAATAAAATGAACCAGCCGATTAACACTTTATATCGCGTTTTCAGCTTCAGATTTAACACGCCTGTTGGTGTGTTTCTGATTAATATCATGATCAATACCCAGAATAGCACCGGCGGAATAACCAGCCATTCCAACGCACCTGAATAATCCCTGACATCTGTCCAATCCGTTGCTTGAGCAACCAGCTCAAGAAATTGCGTCCAAAAATGAATGCCTAACATGGGCAGGATCAATATCAATAGAAATAATGCCCGCTTAACCGGCGAGATAAGGCCTGCAAGGTTACACCATTCCCATGCGGCTAACAGGGTAACCAAACCAATCACCAATGAAAAATACTCCATCGGCAATTTGAACACTGCCAATGCAATCAGGGAAGCAAGGACTAATGCCGTTATAATTCGCTTTAGTAACATTTTTGTAAGCTATTAAATATTAAGGTTATAGAGTGACTGATTTATTAAGAACTTGCTCACTGGTGTGACCAAAGCGCCGTTGCCGGCTTTTAAAGCTCTTGATAGCATCTTCAAGTGAATTCTGGTCGAAATCCGGCCAGAGTGTTGCTGTAAAGTACAATTCCGTATAGGCTAACTGCCATAACATAAAATTGCTAACACGTTGTTCGCCGCCTGTTCTTATAAACAGGTCGGGATCCGGCAGGCCAGCCGTTGATAAGTGCTGATTGATCAGTTCTTCGCCAATCGGCTGATTTTTTATTTCACCGCTAGCCATTTTTTCTGCCACTTTCTGGAATGCCTGACACATATCCCAATGACCGCCATAATTTGCTGCCACAACCACAGTTAAAGCAGTATTGTTTTGAGTTTGGGCCTCTCCTTCGGCCATTTTTTGTTGTAACTTATCGGAGAATGCGGTTCTATCGCCTATAAATCGCAAGCGGATATTATTACGATCGAGCTTGTTTATTTCCCTTTGCAGGGTTGCCATAAACAGCGCCATTAGCAATGAAACTTCAGCCTCTGGCCGCCGCCAGTTTTCACTACTAAACGCAAATAAGGTCAATACTTCAACCTTTTGGTTAGCGCAATACTCGACAATTTTTCTTACCGCTTTAACTCCAGCCTGATGACCAACTGCCCTGGGCATAAACCTTTTTTGTGCCCACCGGCCATTACCATCCATGATAATAGCAATATGACGGGGATTATTGTTGTCGAATTCCGGATTGTTAAGATCATCAGCAGGCATTGTTCTGTCTCTCACATTGATAAGAGATCAGCCTCTTTGGCTTCCAGTAACTTTTCAACTTCCTTTACATATTGATCAGTTAATTTTTGAATTTTTTCCTCGGCTGTACGTGCCTCATCTTCAGAAATCTTTTTATCCTTTAAGGCCTCTTTTATTTCTGAATTCGCATCACGGCGAATATTTCTGATGGCAACACGGCCATTTTCTGCTTCATGCTTAACGACTTTAACCAGGCTGCGTCGACGTTCTTCAGTCAATGGCGGCAATGGAATACGAATAGTCATACCATTAGTAGCCGGATTCAAACCCAGGTCTGATTTCATAATGGCTTTTTCAATCGCCTGTACCATGCCTTTTTCCCATGGCGTGATCGTTAATGTGCGCGCATCTTCAACGGCAATATTGGCGACCTGCGATAATGATGATTCCGTGCCATAATAAGAAACGCTAATTTGATCCAACAAACTGGGGTGTGCCCTGCCTGTTCTAATTTTTGAGAATTCATGCTTTAACGCGTCAATACTCTTACCCATGCGGGTTGCAGCATCCTGTTGAATATCACTAATCATCAATCTGTTCCTCGTTCAATAAGAGAGCCAATCTCTTCGCCCATCATTAATCTCATGACCGCACCTTGCTCAAAAATATTCATGACGCGCATCGGTACATTGTTGTCCCGGCATAACACCAATGCCGTAGTGTCCATAACATTAAGGCGTTGATCAAGCGCTTCGTCATACGTTAGTCGTGAATAAAATACAGCTTCCTTGACTTTTTCAGGATCAGCCGAATACACGCCCTTGACTTTAGTCGCTTTAATCATCAACTCTGCATTGATTTCAATCGCTCTAAGACTGGCTGCTGAATCGGTGGTAAAAAAAGGATTACCGGTGCCGGCTGCAAAAATAACCACACGGCCTTTTTCTAAATGCCTGACCGCCCGGCGGCGAATGTAATCCTCACAAACCTGGTTAATTTTAAGTGCAGACATCACTCGAACCTGCTGACCGTGTGCTTCCAGTGCATCCTGCATAGCCAGGGCATTGATAACCGTAGCCAGCATACCCATCTGATCGCTGGTAACTCTATCAAGACCTTCAGCGGCTTTTTCTGCACCGCGTAATATATTACCTCCACCGATTACTAAGCCAACCTGAATACCAACATCACATAACTCTTTAATTTCAGTGGCAAGACGTTTAACTATATCGGCATCAATACTACCGCCTGCCTCACTCATTAAAGCCTCACCACTTAACTTAAGCAAAATTCTCTGGCAAATCGGTTTCGTCATTGTTTTATTGGGGGTTTAATTTGTAGGTTTGCTGGCTGGATTAGCGTTGCTTAACCCAACAACCATAGTCGCTTGCTTCGGGTTGCCAAGCAGCGGCAACCCGAAGCGTGCAACTTTAATTTCCTCTAACTTGTGCCATTACTTCTTCAGCAAAGTTTTCTTCTTTTTTCTCTATGCCTTCGCCCACTTCAAAACGGATGAAACGGATGATGATGTTACCTTTTTCTTTCGCTAACTGACCAACCGTTTTTTTGTCGTCTTTGATGAATAGTTGACCTAATAAAGTCACTTCGCCCAAGAATTTGCTAACTCGACCAGCAATCATTTTTTCAACGATATCAGCGGGTTTGCCTTTGATTTTTTCTTCTTGCTGTGCCAAGAAAATTTCTTTTTCTTTTTCAATGGTTTCTGCAGGAACTTGATCATCAGAGACACATACGGGTTTACTGGCGGCGATGTGCATCGCTACGTCTTTGCCTAATTCCTGATCCGCCATCGCCAATTCAACAATTACGCCAATTTTACTGCCGTGCAAATAACACGCTGTACCGCCTTCAGCAGTTTTAAATTTTTCAAAACGTCTAACCGTAATATTTTCGCCCAACTTTGAAATCAATCCGCGACGCATTTCATCGACGGTAACGCCGTCTTCCAAAGGCATTGCCAGTAATTGCTCTTCTGTTTCAATGTTGTCAGCGTTCAATAACGCAAGCGTTACGCTTTTTACGAAATTAACGAAATCATCTGCTTTTGCAACAAAATCTGTTTCACAGTTAATATCGACAATAGCAACCGCTTTGCCATCATCACTGACTTTAACACCAATAATACCTTCGGCTGCTATACGGCCCGATTTTTTATCGGCTTTTGCTAAACCGGATTTGCGCATATTTTCAATTGCCAACTCCATGTCACCATTGGCTTCAACTAACGCTTTTTTGCACTCCATCATCCCGGAGCTTGTTCTTTCACGCAGCTCCTTAACCATTCCTGCACTGATAGTAATACTCATTCTGGTGTTTCCTCAATAATATCGTCACTGTAAAAACGCCCCCGTGAGGGGGCGTTTTTTTGGCCTAATCTAAACTTTCACCTTATCAGGAAAACCTGAAAAGGATACATTTATAGTTATTCTACCGCTGCTTCTTCAACAAAATCATCGGACTTTGCTGATAACCCCAAACCTGCTGTTTTGGCTTCCATCACTGCCGCAGAAACGCTTTCACAATAAAGTTTAACGGCTCGAATTGAATCGTCATTTCCTGGAATAACATAATCAATTTTTTCGGGTGAATTGTTAGAGTCAACGATACCAACAACCGGAATGCCTAATTTTTTAGCTTCGCTGATGGCATTTTTTTCGTAACCGACATCCAGAACGAAAATCACATCAGGAACACCCTTCATATCCTTGATGCCGCCAAGACTCCGTTCCAGCTTTTCCATTTCACGCTCCATACCCAAGGCTTCTTTTTTTCCGAAGCGTTGATAAAGCGTGCCGTCAGCTTTCATTGCTTCCAATTCTTTGAGACGGTTAATCGATTTCTTAATGGTTTTGAAATTGGTCATCATGCCGCCTAACCAGCGATGGTTAACATAGGGCATTCCGCAACGTTTTGCTTCTTCAGCAACGACTTTACGCGCTGCCTTTTTGGTGCCAACAAACAGGATAGTACCTTTGTTTGCTGTCATTTGACCTAGATAATTCATAGCGTCATTAAACATTGGAAGCGTTTTTTCCAAATCAATAATATGGATTTTGTTTCGGGCGCCGAATAAATAGGTTGCCATTTTCGGATTCCAATAACGAGTTTGATGCCCAAAGTGGACACCCGCCTCAAGCATTTGACGCATGGATACTGCTGACATGTATTCTCCTAAGTTTTAAAATTCGGAATATTTATTCCGAGTTGGGTTACGCCTCCACTTATCCCGTCTGATAACCAACTTCCACAAGAGAAGTCAGCACCCTATCAAACGTGACGATAAGCGTGAGTATTTTTTACAAAAAACAACTTACCTTTATACCATAATTTACTTTTTGCAACAAGCAAACCTCTGTTAAAATCTAATACTGGCTCAAGGTAAAAGGTTCAAAATCCTACCACTTGAGCCTTTAACCTTTAACCTTGCATCTTGAACCTCGAATGAGCATCATCATTAAATCCCCAAGTGAAATTGAAAAAATGCGTATCGCCGGCAAACTGGCGGCCGAAGTTTTGGAAATGATTGAACCTTACGTTGTTCCTGGTGTGACCACCGATCAGCTCGATAAATTCTGCCATGACTACATTGTTGATGTTCAAAAAGCCATTCCCGCACCGCTCAATTATCATGGTTTTCCAAAATCAATATGTACATCGATTAACCAGACAGTTTGCCACGGTATCCCTAGCGAAAAAAAACTGAAATCGGGTGATATTGTGAATATCGACATCACTGTAATTAAAGATGACTACCATGGCGATACCAGTAAAATGTTCTGTGTTGGTGAAGTCAGTCAACACGCAAAACGTCTGATTAAAATAACCCAGGAATCCATGTTCCTCGGTATAGAACAGGTCAAAGCTGGGGCTACTTTAGGCGATATCGGCCATGCGATACAAAAACACGCTGAAACCAATCGTTACTCTGTGGTCAGAGACTTTTGCGGACATGGTATCGGTAGGCAATTCCATGAAGAACCGCAGGTGCTGCATTACGGTAAACCTGGAACAGGAACCGTTCTTGAAGCCGGCATGATAATAACCGTTGAGCCCATGATTAATCTTGGCAAGCGTGATGTTAAAGTATTAGCTGATGGCTGGACCGCAGTAACCAAAGACCGGAGCCTGTCTGCGCAATTTGAACATACCATTTTAATTACGCCTACCGGGTATGAAATCTTAACGTTACGTCAGGAAGAATTATGATAGCGTTAGATAATTATATTAACTCTGAGCTTTTTGGAAAGCCTGACCGCCTGCTGCAATTTAAACATTTGCTAAAACAAAAGGATATCGAGTTAAAGCTAAAATTTGACCCGCAAAAATCAGTTTCAGATCTGCTCAAAGAAAAATCAGACTTCATTGATCTCATCCTGAACTGTTCCTGGGAATATTTTCTCGATGCACACGCTCAGCGACTCAGCTTGTGCGCCGTTGGCGGTTACGGTAGAAGGGAATTATTTCCCCATTCCGATATCGATATTATTATTTTGCTGGATTCTGATAACACTACTCCTTATCAGGAGGCGCTGGCGAATCTCTTTACTTTCCTCTGGGATATTGGTTTAAAACCGGGACACAGCGTTCGCACTGTCAATGAATGCG
>Ga0209798_10001822_pt1 | contig 12655 bp, 13 predicted proteins | sample DOMMetBare3Fresh_FD_187475 | JGI IMG/M metagenome (GOLD analysis project Ga0209798, IMG submission 187475) | Wetland sediment microbial communities from St. Louis River estuary, USA, under dissolved organic matter induced mercury methylation -... | ecosystem: Environmental > Aquatic >...
GCGGCCGCGTCCGCGCCGGCGGCATCGGCCGTCGGCGTCCTCACCGGGCCGGTCTACCTCGACCCCGCCGACGAGGCGCGGTGCACGGACTGCGGCACCTGCTACCAGGAGCTGCCCCAGTTCTTCGAGAAGACCACGGTGATCATCGATGGTGCAGCCCGGACGGTCGCCCGGATGATCCCGGGATCCACCGAGGGGATCGAGGTCACTCCCGAGCTGCGCAAGCGCATCGATCGGGTGCGCGCCACCTGCGACGCGGAGATCATCCGATGAGCCCGGGGCAGGAACCATCGGTGGAGCAGCCGTCCAGCCCGGACGACCTGCACCGCTATCTCTCGGCCCGCAGCACCCTGGAGGACAGCCGGGCCCAGGTGGATGTGCTGGAGCACTCCGAACCGGTGGAGTCGTTCAACCATCAGCTGGACCTGCTCAAGCGACGCCTGCTCAGCGAGCCGCGGGCCTTCCGCGAGATGTTCATCTCCGATGGCATGCAGGCCGTGGCCTGGGAGTTCCGCCAGCCCGAGCTCAGCGCCCAGTTCGTGCAGACCCTGTGGGCGACCCTGGTGCGCGGCGACGACGCCGCCAAGCTGATCATGCGCTTCATCTGGGCCCTGCCGCTGGGCAAGAAGCGCACGTTCATCCGCGCGATCGACCATCACCTGTCGGGGCGCTACCCGATGTTCGACGGGCTCTCGGTGGACTGGCCGGCGGGCAACAGCATCCCGCCGTACATCCGTGACGCCGATTCCCGCTCGCACGACTTCGGCCTGGTGAACCAGGGATACCTCGGATACATGAACCTGGGCTACACCGCCGCCGAGGTCGACCTGCTGGTCTGGCTGGAGGCGCTGCGCGACAAGCAGTGTGAGGAGAAGCCCTGCGAGATCGGCATCTTCCTCGCCGGCAAGCGCGAGCCCAAGGGCGGCTGCCCGGTCAAGATCCACATTCCTCAGGTGCTGGAGCTGGTCGGGACCGGCCACTTCCGCGAGGCGATGGAGCTGATCGAGTCCTGCAACCCGCTGCCCGACGTCACCGGCCGGGTGTGCCCGCAGGAGATGCAGTGCCAGGGCGTGTGCATCCAGAACAAGATGCCGATCGCCATCGGCCAGCTCGAGTGGTTCCTGCCCGAGCGCGAGAAGCTGCGCCACCCGGGCGGGGCGGCCCAGCGGTTCGCGGGCGTCGTCGACCCGTGGGAGGCGGGCACCAAGCCGCCGATCGCGATCGTCGGCTCCGGGCCGTCGGGTCTGATCAACGCCTACCTGCTGGCGGCCGAGGGGTACCCGGTCACGGTCTTCGAGGCCTTCCACGCCCTCGGCGGCGTGCTGCGCTACGGCATCCCCGAGTTCCGCCTGCCCAACGAACTGATCGACGACGTGGTCTCCAAGATCAAGCTGCTCGGTGGCAAGTTCGTCGCGAACTTCGTGGTCGGCAAGACGGCCACGCTGGAGGAGCTTCGCGAGGCCGGGTTCTGCCGGATCTTCGTGGGCACCGGCGCAGGCCTGCCGCGGTTCATGAACGTGCCGGGGGAGCACCTGCTCAACGTGATGTCCGCCAACGAGTTCCTCACCCGGGTCAACCTCATGCAGGGGTTGCGCGCCGACTACGAGACGCCGCTGCCCGACATCGAGGGCAAGGAGGTGCTGGTCATCGGCGGCGGCAACACCGCCATGGACGCCGCACGGACGGCCCGCCGCCTGGGCGGGAACGTCACCATCGTGTATCGCCGCACGCAGAAGGAGATGCCTGCGCGGGTCGAGGAGCTGCACCACGCCCTCGAGGAGGGCATCGACCTGAAGGTGCTCCGCTCCCCGTGCGAGTTCCTCGGCGATCAGAAGACCAACTTCGTCACGGCCGCCCAGCTCGACGTGATGGAGCTGGGTGAGCCCGATGCCTCCGGACGCCGCAGTCCCGTCACCACCGGCCAGAAAGAGACGATGCACGCCGACCTGGTGATCATGGCCCTCGGCAACGCCGCCAACCCGATCATCAAGGACTCCGAGCCGCGCCTGCACACGTCCAAATGGGGCACCATCGACCTGGACCACCAGGGCTCGCAGGAGACCACGCTGCCGGGTGTCTTCACCGGTGGCGACGCCGCGCGCGGCGGCTCCACGGCGATCCACGCCGCCGGCGACGGCCAGGCCGCGGCCCGCGAGATCATCGGCGCGGTCGACGTGGCGCCGGACGTCGTCCGGGAGATGGTCGCGACGGCTCGCGAGTACTCCGACGTCGCCGCCACCGCGCAGCGCATCCTGCACAAGGCGGAGCTCAGCGGGGGCATCGAGGAGTTCGTCGTCCGCTCGCCGCTCATCGCGCACGCCGCGCAGGCAGGGCAGTTCGTGCGCGTGCTGCCCTGGGAGCGGGGCGAGCTCATCCCGCTGACCCTGGCCGACTGGGACGAGGAGGCAGGCACGATCTGCCTCGTCGTCCAGGGCGTCGGGACCAGCAGCATCGAGATCAACCAGATGGAGGTCGGCCACTCGTTCTCCGGCATCGCCGGACCGCTGGGCCGCCCCAGCGAGATCCACCGCTTCGAGCCCGGCACGACCGTCGTCTTCACGGCCGGCGGTCTCGGACTGCCGCCCGTGTACCCGATCATGCGCGAGCACCTGAGAGCCGGGAACCACGTCACGCTGATCTCCGGCTTCCGCAGCCGTGACCTGATGTTCTGGACCGGCCCCGACGAGCGGGTCGGAAGGCTGCAGGCCCAGTACGGCGACCAGCTCGACGTCGTCATCACGACCAACGACGGAACGTTCGGGCTGCCGGGGTTCGTCACCGGGCCGCTGGAGGAGATGCTCGAGGCGAACAAGCGCGGCGAGGGTCGCACCGTCGCCGAGGTGGTGACGATCGGGCCGCCGCTGATGATGCGGGCCGTCAGCGACCTGAGCCGGCGGTTCGGGACCCCGTGCGTGGCGAGCCTTAACTCCATCATGGTCGACGCCACCGGCATGTGCGGCGCCTGCATGGTGCCGGTCGTCGTCGACGGGAAGATGGTGCGCAAGCACGCATGCATCGACGGGCCGGAGATCGACTCGCACATCATCGACTGGGACAAGTTCCTGCCCCGGTTCGGCCAGTTCCGCGCCCAGGAGCAGCGCAGCAGGGTGGAGCACGGCCTCGCGTAGCGGCGCAGCCACGGCGGGGTTCGCTTCACGACCCGCACGACCCGCACGACCCCCGCGACCCCCGCGACCCGCACGACCCGCGCGAACTGGACGAGCGGGTGGGGCTCGACGACGAGCAGCCGTAGGTCCCCGCGGGACACGCGGGGAGAAACGAGACTTTCGGCGGGGCACGCTGACAGCGGCCGCAGCCGAGATCGACGTTCGGCACCTCGGCGGCACGCTCAGCCGCGGCGCCCCGCGACATCGGAGCGGACACGAGCCTGGAATCGGAACCGACGGTCTACGCCAGCTACCCTGCCCGGCTCGACGTGACGTTCGTGCAGCGACGCAACCGGCTGACGAGCCTGTTCCGGGTCGTGCTGGTCATCCCGGTCGCGATCGTGATCGGGACGCTTACCGCGGGCGCCACCCAGACCGTGTACGACCAGGCGGGCAACGTGGTCCGGACGTCGAGCGGTGGCATCAGCACCGGTCTGTTCTTCGCGACCCTGCTGATGATCCTCTTCCGGCAGAGGTACCCCGCTGGTGGTTCGACTTCGCGGTGGAAGTGACCCGGTTCGGCGCCCGCGTGTGTGCCTATCTCTTCCTTCTCACCGACCGCTACCCCTCCACGGTCGAGGAGCAGGACGTCCATCTCGAGATCGACTACCCGGACGCGGAACGCGACCTGAACCTGTGGGTGCCGGTAACTCGTACACCGCCGCTGACCTCGGTGTTTGCCACGACGTCGGCTGAGATGATCACAAGCATGGGGCTACGGTTCGGGTACCTGGTCGCTCGACGGTTCGTCGCAGGCTTGGCGCTGCTGGGCCGTTCAGAGTCGGCGAAGGATGTCGAGATCTTGGTCCTTCGGCATCAGCTCGCCGTACTGCTGCGGCAGGTCGGCCGTCCTCGGCTGTCCTGGACGGACCGAGCCGTGATCGCCGCCCTGGCGATGCGGCTGCCGCCGGCTCGTCGGGTCGGGATGATCGTCACGCCGGCGACGATCCTGCGATGGCATCGCCGCCTGGTCGCACGACGATGGACCACGACCCCGGCACGTTCCGGACGTCCGCCCATCGCGGCCGGAGTACGCGCTTTGGTGAAGCGGTTGGCGGTGGAGAACCCGGACTGGGGCTACCGCCGCATCCACGGCGAACTGCTCACGCTCGGCCTGGCAGCAGGTCCTGACCGAGATCAAGACGCGCGGGGTCGAAGACGTCCTCATCCTGGTCTGCGACGGCTTGAAGGGACTGCCCGACTCGGTCGGCAACGTATGGCCGGACACGATCGTGCAAACGTGCGTGATTCACCTGCTGCGCAACAGTTTCCGGTGCACGCCCCGGCAACACTGGGAGAAGATGGCCAAGGATCTCAAGCCGATCTACACGGCGGTCTCCGAGGCCGACGCCGCCGCCCGGTTCGAGGAGTTCGCCGCCACCTGGGGTGACCGCTACGGCGCCGTCGTGCGGCTCTGGCGGTCGGCTTGGGCGGAGTTCGTGCCCTTCCTCGAGTTCGACCCCGAGATCAGGAAGATCATCTGCACGACGAACTCGATCGAGTCACTGAACTCGCGCTACCGGCGGGCCGTCAATGCCCGCGGGCACTTCCCCACCGAGCAATCGGCGCTGAAGTGCCTCTACCTCGTCACCCGATCCCTGGACCCCACAGGACGGGGCAGGGCACGATGGGTGATCCGGTGGAAAGCCGCCCTGAACGCCTTCGACATCGCCTTCGAGGGCCGGCTGACACCGAGCACCACCAACTAGAACCGCCAGACCCGGTTACACCGGAAGCCGGACACTCCCGCCGGAGCTGAGTCGTAGGCTCGGTTCGTGTTGCGGGTGCTCATCACCGGGATGTCCGGTGTGGGGAAGTCCAGCGTGATCGCCGAGCTGACGGCATTGGGTTACGAGGCGGTGGACACCGATGACGGGTGGTGCGAGCAGTTGCCCGACGGTCGTCGACGATGGCGGGAGGACGCCGTCGAGACGCTCCTGGGCGCCGAGGACGCTGATGCGCTGTTCGTGTCCGGCTGCGAGGAGAACCAGGTGAGGTTCCACCCTCGGTTCGACCACATCGTCTTGCTGAGCGCTCCGGTTGGGGTGTTGGCGGAGCGTCTGGCGACGCGGATGAACAACTCGTTCGGGAAGTCCGGCGAGGAGTTCCGCCGGTTCCTGGAGGACGTCGAGAGCGTCGAGCCGCGACTGCGCGCCGTCGCCGATCACCAGATCGATACCACGATGCCCCTCGGGGAAGTGGTCTCGACCCTTCTGCGCGCCGTTGGCCTGCGGCACGACTGAAACGGGCCCCCTCGAGCGCGTCTCCGCAGCACCGGCCACGGGTTCAACTCGCGCGAATCCCGAACGCACTCTTCTGCCGCGAGGGGCACATCTGCAGAGCTCGATGGGCGATCACTGGGTGTGCCTGGTCTGGTCCCCTATCGCGCCTTGTCGATCTCTGCGACGCGGCTCCGGACCAGACCACACACGCCACTGTCCGGGAGCGGGTGATCGATGCTGAAGCGGACAGTCCCCTTGGACGTCGCATCATCCCTCAACTCATCCTTGACGGCGTCCACGGCCGCGGGGCTGAAGGGGAAGATGCTGAGGTGATCCTTCGCGGCCCGGAAGCCGAGCAGTGGTTTGCCCCGGTACTTCAGAACTGCCATCCCGTAGCTGGTGCCTTGCTCGGCTTGGGGCACCTCCGCAAGGGCGAGATCAAGGACTCGTTCGTAGGCTGATCTGGCTCCGCCGTCCAGTGTCGCGAGGTACTCATCGACCGCTCCCATCCTCGGAAGGCTACTCGTGGCTGGCGAGGCGGGCTGCCGCGGGGCCAGTGGGAAGCGGCCAGCTGGGAGGGCTGGGCCGTATGGCCATCGGCGCCGCGATGACGTCCAGCAACGACCGGGGAGTGTCCGATTTCCAGCGTTGCGACTGCCACCCGCGCGTCGGGTCGGGATGATCGTGACGCCGGGGACGATCCTGCGCTGGCACCGCCGCCTGGTCGCGCGACGTTGGACCACGACACCGCATCGTCGTCCCGGCCGGCCGTCGCGGCCGGGGTGCCGGCGTTGGTGAAACGGCTGGCGCTGGAGAACCCGGGCTGGGGTACCGCCGGATCCACGGCGAGCTGGCCATCCTCGGCTTCCGGGTCGGTGCCTTAACGGTGTGGTCGATCCTGCGATCCCAGGGTCTGGACCCGGCCCCGGGCAGGTCGGGCCCGACGTGGTCGCAGTTCCTGACAGCTTAAGCAGAGGGGATCGTGGCGTGCGACCTGTTCCACGTCGACACCATCACCTTCAAGCGTCTGTACGTGTTCTTCACCGTCGAGCACGTCACCCGCCGCGTCCGGATCCTCGGCTTGACGACCCATCCGACGGGCCAGTGGCTGACCCAGTTGGCCCGCAACCTGATGACCGATCTGGAGGACGCCGGAACCCGGGTCTGGTTCCTGATCCGCGACCGGGACACCAAGTTCGTCCCCTCGTTCGATGCCGTGTTCACCTCGGTCGGCGCCGACATCATCAAGATCCCGGTCCGGGCTCCCCGAGCGAACGCGATCGCGGAACGTTTCGTGGGCAGCGTCCGCCGCGAGCTGCTCGATCAGCTGCTCATCGTGAACACCGCCCACGCCCGGCACGTGCTGCTGGAGTACGAGGAACACTTCAACACCCACCGCCCGCACCGCTCCCTGGGCCAAGCAGCACCGCTACGAACCCTCCCGCCGGCACCAGCGGACACGGGTGGACGCGTCGTGCGACACGATCGGCTCGGCGGCGTCCAGCACGAGTACGCGCAGGTCGCATGAGGTTTGCATAGTTTCTGGCACCCACAGGTGGTGCCGTCCGGGTCGTGGGCCCGAGCTCTGCCGAACGAGGCCTGCCGGTGCGGGTCGGGGTGCCCGCTGAGCCGGGTGACGTGCCGGGTCGGCCACCCGCGGGGCGTGGCAGCGGTCGCGGGGTGTCCGCGACGGGTCTGGGTGGCCGTGACCTGTAGTGGCCCGGTGATGGCGGGATGTCCATCAGGCGCCGGCCGGGTCGAACCGTGCGTCGGCGCACGGATCTGCAGGTGAGCAAGCCTCCGTCAACGTGCTCGCTCGGGGGCCGTTTGTGGTTCCGCTTCCAGTTGGAAGGATCGGCGTCCGTGGTCGTGCCAGTGACTGAGGAACAATGGCAAATCGGTACATCGGGAGCACCCTCATGGTGGCGGGCCTTGGGATTCGCGGCGCGCCGACCTGGTGTGGGGGCTTACGCCTGTTCCTGGTGCTCGCCGAGGAGCCGCTGATCTACGCGACGGACTCGTGGATGGCGGGCGGGGTTGCGTCTTCAAGCATGGCATCTGTGATGGGGCAGGGCTTGAAGCCTTTGACGATCAGGTAGACGCCCAGCGAGAACTCCCACACGGCGATCGGGATGACGGCGATCCCGGTCACCGTGCCGACCCGGTCGACGACGCCGAAGATCGTGAGGACTACGGCGGTGAGGTGCAGTGGGGCTCCGATGAGTCCGATCATGGGGAGGAGCCGGGGCACGAGGCCGGATCGGTAGAGCAGGGTGCCCAGCAGGATGGCGTTGATGCCCGGGATGAGGCTCCCTCCGAGCGTGAACGCCCAGTGGTAGGTGGCGACGTGCGACGCGCCGAGGGTGACCAGCGTGGCCGTATCGGCGCCGGTCGCTGTGCCCAGGTCCTGGTGCAGGGTCACGAGCGAGAGGATGCTCGCGACACCGGTGAAGATCATGGCGGCTTCAAGGGTGCGGGAGGCGACGAAGCCGAGCGCCAAAGTCTGGTTCTGTCGCTTGACCACCGGATACAGCGCGATGGCGGTGCCGATGCCGGCGAGGGCGACGATGACCTCGAGGAAGCCGCCCCAGAGCGCGCCGGTGTCGGTGCCGGAGCTGATGATGAAGTCCTTGCCCATGACCGAGTCGTAGAGGGCGAGTGGGGGGACGAGTGTGGGGATGGAGACGAAGGTAATCAGGTAGAAGATGCCCGCGACGAGCGCGGTCTTCCTCGTTGAGCCCATCGGGGCCCGTTTCGTCGGTGGGGATTGGGCGGTGTACGACATGTCGGTTTCTCCTGCTCGTAGGTTGAGGAGCCGTCGAGGATCGGTGGTGGGCATCCCGGGCTGGCCGTGCTCGACCTGAGTGACCGAGACGGCCCGCATCCGCCAGCTGTCTGACAACGGGCGTGAGGCGGGGAGCATCACCCGAAACACCCGAGGTGTGATGTCGAGCAGGGCGCGGCCGGACCCCCCTTGGAGCGTCCCGACGTAGGTCTAAGTCGAGAGCGCTCGACGTAGTGACTCTCACAGTCCTCTCTCACGGACAGAAGTCAAGGGTTAGCCCGGGTCATTCATGATCGAGCGCGTGTCGAGGCCGTGTAACGGCAGGAAGTGCCTGTCTCGCAGTGGATTCTGGACTTGCGAGCGTCCGAGAACCACGACGTAGAGAGGCACTTCCTGCGTGAAGGCTACATCGAGGCGTGCGTGGCCGGTGGCGTCCGCGGACGGCGTGGGGGTCGCGTCGCACGCTGGGACGGCGTTGCTGCGTGAACTCGCGGAGCGGACCGGGTTGCGCGCCGAGTACGCGTGCGCGGTCGACGGGATCCGGTGCCGCGGTCGGCCACGATCCCGGGCAGGTCCTCGTCGACCTGGCGGTGATGCTCGCCGACGGCGGGGAGGCGATCGGGTGACATCGCCACGCTCGGGCAGCAGCCCGACCTGCACGTGTGGGTGCCTGAAACTCTGTAGGCCTCATGTGGCGTGTGTGTACGCGTGCAGGATTGCCGAGTCGGTCGTGTCGGTCGTGCCCGCCTGGGTCGACTGGCCGCGACGGCAGTTCTCGCAGTGGAGCGGTCTTCTTGAGCGGGTGCAGTCAGGTCGGGTCGGGACGGGACGGTGTGCCGGCGGTCGGCCGTCTGGGTCAGTCGCCCGGCGCGCGGTCCCCGAGCAAGTCCCAGCGGTTGCCCGCGATATCGAGGAAGACGGCGACCCACCCGTACGGCTCGCTCCGCGGCGGTCGCACGATCGTCGTCCCCGCCGCGACGAGCCGGCCGAGGGTCGCGTCGAAGTCGTCCACCCGCAGGAAGAACCCCACCCGGTCGGCGACCTGGCGGCCGACCACCTCCGCCTGGGGCGCACCGTCGGCGCGGGCCAGGAGTAGACCGGTGCCGCCGCCCGGCGGGCTGACGACGACCCAACGCTTCGCGGCGCCGGACGTCGTCGTGGCCGGGCTGTCCTCGGTGACCACGAAGCCAAGGACCTTCGTGAAGAAGTCGATCGCCTCGTCGTAGTCGTGCACGACGACGGTGACGAGGGAGAGTTCCACCGGGGCAGCCTAGGCGGACCCTAGGGGCCGGTCGCGTCAGGAGCGCGCTCAGGCTGTCGCGATCCCCGTCGTCCAGCAGGGTCGCGAGAACGGGTCTCGGCGATGAGGCAACGGGTTGTGGGTGCCAGGAACTCTGCTGGCCTCATGCGGCGCGCGCGTACTCGCGAGGGATGTCGCCGAGTCGATCGTGTCGAATGAGGTGCCGTGTGGGTCGACCAGTGCCGCCCATGGCGAACCACGCCGACGTCATGCCTTCCGACGCCGAGGTGGACGGTGTTACGCAAACCGCCTGGTCATGGCGCTGGAGGTGGTGAGTGTTCGCGGAATGTCCGCGGTGCGCGGACACTGCGCGGACACTTCCGGGAGGCCTTCCGGGGCTACCAAAATGGAGAAACCCCAGGTCAACTGGGGTTTCGATGTGGTGGCCAGGGGCGGGGTCGAACCGCCGACCTTCCGATTTTCAGCCGCTTCGGTCCTGTCCGCACTCGTACTCGTGGGCGTGTTGACCAGGGACGATGCGCCGCCCTTGTTCGGTTCGGCGTCCGCGCGTTCGCCCTCGTTGCTGTCACCTCTGCTGTCGCTTGACGGGTTCCGACTGCACCGCGACGACCTGGCTAGGGGTTCAGCTGTCGTGGCCCTGATCCTCGTCGTGATCGGGTGGTCCTGCCGGACCGTACAGATCGATGGCGATGTCGACGAGCTCGACGGCGCCGTCGACAGGGGAGAGTTGGCCGCGGACAGCCGCGGCGTGCACGAGACGGCCGGTGAGGATCAGGACCCGGTAGTCGGGGCGACCCGCGATCGGCATCGGCAGGTCGTCCCAGCGCGCGGCGAACGTCTCGACGATGTCGAGCAGGTCGCTGGCGGCGAACTCGGCCGCGGTCGGCTCGCCGTGCGGGCCGCGCTCGTGAGGGAGTTGCTCATCGAGGAGGACGAAGAACTCGGGAAGGACACGGACCGGACGTCGGTCGGTCACGAGGCCTTGCCGCGCAGCCGCGCCTCTCGTACCAGAACGCGCCGGTTCTGCTCCTCGAGCAGTTCACGTTGCCCCGGCGTGAGCTCGTCCAGGTCCAGGACGATCGAGGCGTTGAAGTGCTCCCGGCGCTGCGCAGGCGTCATGGCCTGCAGCTCCTCGAACGTGGTCACGTCATCTCGACCAGGCATGAGTGAACTGTACCGAGGGCAGCCGACATTCCGGCAGAGTGCAGGGCCGCGCGGCCGAGCGGCGGAGCGGTCAAGCGGGCCCACGGGTCGTGCTTGAGCTGCCGTCCGAGGAGGTCTGCCCGCGTCAGGTCAGTCGGAACACCGGCCCGCGGGGCGCGAAGGGCAGCCGGGCTCCTGAAGGATCTCGACATCCTTGGCTGCGTCCGAACGGCCCAGCAGCGCCACGCCCGCGACCAGATGACGAGCGATCAGGTACCCGAACCGCAACCCCATGCCCGTGATCATTTCAGCCGACACCGTGGCAAACACCCAGGTCAACGGCGGTGTACGAGTTTCCGGCACCCACAGGGCCCACGGGTCGTGCTCGAGCTGTCGTCCGCCGAGGAGGTCTGCCCACGTCAGGTCAGTCGGAACACCGGCCCGCGGGGCGCGAAGGGCAGCCGGGCTGCTGCGGGGGCGAGGATGGCGTGCTCGCGTTTCACCGTGATGCGGTCGCACTCGCCGTCGGTGATGACCAGGATGGGCCCGTCTGCGGGGAAGTCGGAAGTGCTCTGGAGCAGGTCGATCCCGGGCTGCAGGACGGTTCCGCCGCGGCCGCGGATCGTGACGCGGGTGGCGATGTCGCTGGGGGCCATCCAGCCGTTGTCGTAGCCCTGGGCGTCGCAGAAGACGACGCGGACGGCGGGGACGTCGGGGGTGACGCTGTACGAGGCGATGGCGCCGAGCGCCTTGCCGAGCAGCCGCTGGTCCATCGAACCGCTGGTGTCCAGGACGACGCCGAATGTGCGCGTCACGGTGGGGTCGTGCGGGACGTGCCAGCCCGGTCGGGGGATGTCGGGGGTGGCGGACTGCCGTCTGCTGGCGCGGGCGTAGGAGCGGCGCCGCTCGACGGGCGCGAAGTGGTCGTCGAACCAGCGGGCGAGCTGCACGTCCCAGGGGATGGGCGGCTGGCCGAGTGCCCGGATCTCCTCCACGAGTCCGGCGGGCAGCAGCCCGCGCGAGGCGCGGTGGTACCCGATGCCGTCCAGCAGCGGCCTCCCCGCGATGCGTCTGCTGCCCATGGCCTCGTCGTCCGCCTCGCGACAGTGCAGCGTCGACTCGAGGAACGGTGGCATCCCGGCCGGCAGTTCCCTGGCCGGCCGCGGGCGAGAGTTGGCCCGCCGATCTGGAGGCGGAGTCCGCCTGGCCCCCCTTCGGATGGAGTGGTGATGAGCACGAGGGAAGCTCGCTGCGTCGGCGGAAGCGGCCATGGCCACGTTCGCTGGCGGGGAGCGAGCGGTAGGTCGGCAACCGCCGCCGCAGACTGCCTGCGAGCCCCAGATGCGATGTCAGACCTCGATGCCCAGCGGGCTGTTCCACCCGCAGCTCGGGCAGCGAAGGTGGATCGTCTCGCCGGGGTCCGGCATCCAGAACTCGATCCGGGCGTCACACGATGGACAGGGCAGAACACTGGGCTCGGGTTCACCGAACCAGGTCAGATAAGTGGCTAAGGGTTCTGGACCGACGCTGGCCCGCCGGGCGTCGACCAGGTCAGGGTCACGCAGCAGCCGAGGGGCCCAGCGCCCGCTCCGCGCGGTGACCTGAGTGCCGTACTCCTGCGGCCGGCCTTCCGCCAGAAACACCCGGTCCGTGAGGTAGGCGACGTCCTGCGGACTGGCCTCCCCGGCTGCTGCCGCGGCGACCAGCAGGTCCAGGCACTGGCGCTGGAACGCCGGATCGCAGTCGGCGTGCTGAACCAGCAGCCACGCGGCGTGCGCGCCGTCCGGGCCGACCATCGACCGGGTCGGCCACCCCTTCTCGCGGACCGTCTGCCGTAACCAAGCCAGGTTCTCGGCGTCCACATCCCCCAGCGCGCCAGCGTCCACGTCAACCCCGGCGCCGACGGCGCCTCGAGCCTGCTGGTCACGCTCGGCTCGCCGCAAGAGCTCCTCGCGCAACAGATCATCCACCCGGACAGAGTGTCCGTGGCCATGAAAAAGTCCCCGCTGGTGGCCAGGTAGAAGTCCCCGCTGGTGGCCATCTGGTGGTCCCCGGGTGAGGTGATCGAGGTCCCTGC
>Ga0209798_10001823_pt1 | contig 12651 bp, 13 predicted proteins | sample DOMMetBare3Fresh_FD_187475 | JGI IMG/M metagenome (GOLD analysis project Ga0209798, IMG submission 187475) | Wetland sediment microbial communities from St. Louis River estuary, USA, under dissolved organic matter induced mercury methylation -... | ecosystem: Environmental > Aquatic >...
AGGGGCTTGACGCCCCCTGTTGTCCGGCCTAGTATGCAAGCAAGCACTTGCACGCGTCAAGAGGGAGTAGGGAGATGACCCCAACCGAGATGGAGACCGGCGAGGCGATCCTCAAGGCCGCCGCCGATCTGATCGCCGAGCGTGGCTACAAGGGCACCACGACCCGCGCGATCGCGGAGCGCGCCGGCGTCAACGAGGTGACCATCTTCCGGCGTTACGGGAGCAAGCAGGGTCTGCTCCGTGCGCTCGGGCAGATGTGGGAGAAGAGCATGGCCGGCTACGCGGTCAGTGCCATCCCCGATCCCTCGGACACGAGGGCCACGCTCGAAGTCCTCGCCCGCCTCGAGGTGCGCCAGGCCCTGGCGTTCGGGGCCCCGGCCATGCGACTGGCCATGGACGCGCAGGCCGTGCCCGAGGTGGCGGAGATCATGGGCGCCGGCCCGGGCCAGAACTTCGCCGGGCTGGTCACGTACCTGGCGGACCGGCAGAAGGTCGGCGATCTGCGTGACGACATCGACCCGCGGGTCATGGCGGAGGCCTTCTTCGCCCTGACGTCGCAGGTGGTCATGGCCCGTCAGGTCCTCGGCAGGACGACCGAGTACGAGCTTCAGGTGGACGCGGTGAGCGGTCCGCTGTTCGAGCTGTTCATGAGCGGCGTATGGAAGAGGGAGGACCGACGGTGAGCGAGGAGATCACGCGGCGACGGTTCATCAAGCTCGGAATCGGCGCGGCGGCAGGGATCACGGTGCTCGGAGCAGGGTATGCGGCAACATGGGCGCCGGAGTTGGAACAGCCCCGGACGAAGATGGGAGCGGGCATGAGCACGGTACTGGTGGTCTACGGAACGGGCAGCGGTTGCACTGCGGGCGTCGCCGAGCGCATCGGCAAGACGCTGGCCGAGAAGGGCGTCACGGTCGAGGTCGTCGCGGCCAAGGACGCGCCCGCCCCGGAGGGCTACGATGCGGTCGTGGTGGGCAGCGGTATCCGGGCCGGCCAGTGGCACGCACCGGTCAAGGAGTGGGTGGCGAAGAACGCGACTACGCTGAAGCACACGCCCGTCGCCTTCTACACCGCGTGCTTGACGCTGGCGAACGAGCCGGCGAAGACAGACGAGGTCCGAGCCTACACCGACCCCATCGTCGCGGAGACGGGCGTCGAGCCGATCGACACGGGGCTCTTCGCCGGCTGGAACGAGCCGAAGCGCTTCTCGTTCATCGAGCGCACGATCCTCAAGATGATGAAGGCGCCCGAGGGTGACTTCCGCGACTGGTCGAAGATCGAGGCCTGGGCCGCCGAGGTCGCGCCGAAGCTCGGTCTGGCGGGCTGAGATGGCCGGCGAGACCGCGTCTTCGGCACGGCGAATAGCCACCGGACTCTCCTGGGCGATCGCGGTCGGGATGGTGCTGCAGGCGGCGATAGGGCTTGTCGCGCCGTCGGTCTATCGCGACGTGGCCTGGATCAAGGCGGCGTGGTACGGCAACGACATCGTCACGCTGCTGGTGGCGGCGCCGATGCTGGCGGCCGGGCTCGTGACCGCGCGGCGCGGTTCCGGCCGCGGTGAGCTGCTCTGGTACGCCGGACTGGGATACGGCGTGTACAACTACGCGTACTACATGTACGGCGCCCGCCTCGGCTACCCGTTCCCCCTGTTCGTGGCGCTGTTCGTCGCCTGCGTATGGGCGCTTGTGCTGTCGGTGTCGACCGCCGACGTCCCGTCCCTGGTCGGCCGTTTCGGCGCGAAGACGCCCGTCCGCGCGGTGGCCGTCTATGCCGGTCTGACCGGCGTCGGGCTGACCTTCGCATGGCTTGGGCAGTGGGGCGCCTACGTGTTCGCCGGCACCGTTCCAAGCATCGGCGAAGGTCCGTTCCGGCTCGTTGCGGCCATGGATCTCGGCTTCATGGTGCCTCCGCTCGTGATCGGGGCGGTCCTGTTGTGGCGCCGACGCGCGTGGGGCTATGTGCTTACGTCGATCTCGGTCACGCAGGGCGCTGCATACACCGCCGTCCTGGCGGTGTCCTCCGTGGTGGGTGGTCTCCGCGGCATCCCCGGCACGATGGAGCAGGCGCCCGTCTGGGGACTGTGGACCGTCGCGGGAGTCGCGGCGGCGATCGCGCTGCTATGGCGCGTGCGGGACGCGGACCGCACGGCATGACCCTCGAGGCTATGCTTGTGGTCGAGCGGCAGCTTCACCGCACGAGTCGGTAGGGAGAAGGAGAACCTGTGGCCCTGCACGTCGAAGAACACGGACCCGCGGACGCGCCCACGATCGTCTTCCTCCACGGGGGCGGCGGGGCCGGCTGGATGTGGCGGCCGCAGGTGGAGGCGCTGGCGGGCGAGTTCCACCTGCTGGTCCCGGACTTGCCGGAACAGGGTCGTAGCACCGACGCCGGTCCGTTCACCATGGCCTCGGCCGCCGGGCAGGTCGCGGACCTCATCCGGTCGCGCGCGCACGGCGGCGTGGCCCACGTGGTCGGCCTGTCCGAGGGTGCGCAGGTCGGGGTCGAACTCCTCGCCACCGCTCCTGATGTCGTTCCGACCGCGCTGCTCTCGAGTCCTCTCGTGCGGCCCATCCCCGGTGGATCGCTGATGACGCCCGGCGTGGTGCGCTGGTCGTATCGGCTGTCGGTCGCCCCTTTGCGCGGCTCCGACTGGTGGATCCGCCTCAACATGCGGTCGGCGGCCGGCGTCCCGGACGCCTACTTCCCGGAGTTCCGTGAGAGCTTCCGGACGCTGACCGAGTCGGGTTTCGTGGATCTGATGATCGCGAACCAGCGGTACCGGCTCCCCGCAGGTCTCGGCCAGGCGCAGACCCGCACCCTCGTCGTCGCGGGCGCGAACGAGTACCAGGCCATGCGGGATTCGGTCCGCGATGTCGCGGCTGCGCTTCCAAACGGGACCGCCCGACTCGTGCGGCATCCGGGGAAGATGAGTCTGGCGCAGGAGCACAACTGGAACATGACGGCGCCCGACCTCTTCAACAGCCTGGTACGGGTCTGGATCGCCGGCGACCCGCTGCCTGTCGAGCTGATCGAGGTCTGACGTGATCCACCCGAACGACCGCGACGAGGCCGATCTCTGTGGCGAGTGCGGCGGCCTGTGCTGCGCGCTGTACCTCGCGCACGACGAGCACGGCGTCTACTGCGGCGACGGCTGGCTGCCCGAGTACATCGACCTGTGGACTCAGCGACTCATCGCGAGCGGGGCGCTGACGATGGCGCCCGACGGCTCGATGGCCGCCGGTGAGGCGGGTGTTCCGCCGCTCCACGACCCCCGGATCAGCCACCGGTCGGACGCGGTTGGCGAGGCGTACCGCGCGACCCTGCCCGAGTGGGTGGACGTCCGCAAGTGCCAGTACTGTCACCCAGAGAGCGGCTGCCTGTTGCCACGGCGCTACCGCGCACCGATCTGCGGCGAGTGGGTCTGCGAGCTGTGGGAGACGCGGGAGCGGCGCTGACGGGCGCTTCAGCCCACCGGAGGTCGACCCTCGAGGGCTGCCGCGACGGTTCCAGCGATGCGCCGCGCGCGTGTATCGGGCCGTTTCGCGCTCGCGATCCAGTAGAGCCCGATGCGCCTGGCCCCCGCGGGGAGCGCGGCGAAACGCGGAGCTGCGCCGGGCGCCGCTTCGAGCGCGACGGCCAGGTCGTGCGGCACGACGAGGTCATCGATGTCGTTCAGGAGGTTCCAGGAGCCGTCGACCTTCGCCCGCTCCACGACGGCGCGGCCCGCCGGAGTCATCATGCCGAGCTCCTCGAGCCGGGCGACCCGCGCCTTGTTCGTCGCCGCCCACACGCTGCCCGGCTTGCGCGGGGTGAAGAGGACGGTGTAGCGGTCGTCGTCCAACCGGCGAGCGGTGCTGTCGATCCAGCCGAAGGCCAGCCCCTCCTCCACGGCGTCGTCGTAGGTCAGCGACGTGACGGTCTTGCCCTTCTTGCCGATGGCAAGGAGCACGCCGCGAGACGTCGCGTGGTTCGTGGTGAGCCACGCGCGCAGTCCGTCCCTGGATGCGGGCTCGAGAAGCGGGTAGGTGCGTCCTGGCACGTGCGGCCTCCTCACGGGTGGGCTCGAAGAGGGCCCTCCGCCCTTTCCTACCCCACAGGCGCACACGAGCTGGCAGCCGTCGGAGGACGCCGGTCGGGTATACGATGTAGCCCGACGGCGGAGGTGGAGGTGCGCATGGCCGGCGGGGGCGCGATAGGACCCAAGGCGGAGTCGCTGCGGCGGCTCGCCGACGCCGGTCTGCCGGTGCCCGACGCCCGCTTCCTGGGCGTGGACGCGTTTCGCGAGCACGCGGCTCGGGCCGGCATCGAGGCGCTGCTGGCCGAGGGAGCGTCTCCCGCCGATATCCGCGCCGCGGTCGAGCGGACACCGATGGCCGACGACGTCGCGGCGCTGCTCCGGGGCTGGCACGAGGAACTCGGGGCGGGACTTGCGGTGCGCTCGTCCGGCACAGCCGAGGACCTCCCCCACGCGAGCTTCGCGGGCCAGCACGGCACCTACTTCGTGGGCAATGCGGACGCACTGCCCGCCCGCGTCGTCGACTGCTGGGCATCGCTCTTCTCGGATCGCGCCGCGGCCTATCGCGACACGCGGGGGATCGCCCACCGTGACGCCGCCATGGCCGTGATCGTCGAGCGCCTCGTGCCGGCGCTGGCGGCAGGTGTGGCCTTCACTCGCGATCCGGTCACGGGTGCCGAGGACGTCTTCGTCGAGGCGTGCCTCGGTATCGGTGAGGCGTTGGTGTCGGGCAAGGTGACACCCGACCGGTTCGTCTTCGCCGGCCCGGACCTGGATCTGGCCTCGGCGGACCTGGGAGACAAGCGGATCCGGGTCGCCGTGAACCCGTGGGGCGGCGTGACGGAGAGCGCGGTGACGCCCGATCAGGCCGCGGCGGCGAGCGTCGACGAGCGGACCGCGCGCGAGGTGGCGCGGCTCGCGAAGAAGGCCGAAGGCATCTTCGGGTGCCCATTGGACGTGGAGTGGGCCTGGGACGGCGAGCAGGTGTGGCTTCTCCAGGCGCGGCCGATCACCTCGTGCGCGGTGCCCGTCGCCGCTCAGGCGCACCCGGGAGATGCGTCCGGCCCCGACACGACCATCTGGAGCAACGTCAACACCGGCGAGATCCTGCCGGACGTCGCCACGCCTATGACGTGGACGATCATCCACCACCACGCGAACGACATCGTCGGCGGCATGCTCGGCGCGCTGGGCGCGCGCATCGATGCGCAGAAGGTCATCGGGCTCGTGGGCGGCCGGTTCTACTTCAACCTGACGCTCCTGCGCGACGCCTTCAGCCACCTCCCTGGCGTGGACCCTGACATCGCGCTCGGAGGGATGCACGACTACGTGGAGCTGCCGCCGTTGCCGCCGTCGGGGATGTCGCGGTCCGCGAAGCTGGCGGCCCGTGCCCGAGCGGTGGTGTCGATGCCCGCGTACGTCGCCCGGCACACCCCCGGCAAGGCGGTGGGCTTCGCGGCTCGGATGCGGGCCCGCAGTGAATCAGCCGGCCGCGAGATCGCGCGCCGGCCCGACACCGCGGAAGCCTACCGGCTGGTGGTCTCGCTGAACGAGGACTTCGCCGAGTTCAACGAGGCGCTGGCGTACATGGCGGTGGCGATGCTTGGCTACGGCCTCCTCGGGACGCTCACCGATCGATGGCTCGGCGACAAGATGGGCGCGATCGCGACCAGGCTGGTGGCGGGGCAGGGCGGGGTCGCGTCCGCCGAGTCGGGGCACGCGATGTGGCGGCTGAGCACGCTGGCGAGGGGTGCCACCAGCGTGAGCAGCGCGGTGCTCGTCGGCTCCGGGTGGGCGGACGTGTGCGGGCGTCTCGAGGCCGCGCGCGACAACGGTGATGCGGACTGTGCCGCCTTCCTCGACGCATGGAAGGCGTTCATGGCGGAGCACGGCCACCATCGCCGCGGCGAACTCGAGTTCGCCAACGCGTCATGGGCGGAGACGCCCGACTACGTGCTCGGCATCGTGCGCTCCTATCTGACCGAGGATCGGGACAGCGATCCGATCGGGGTCTATGCCGAGCGGGCGGCCGATGCCGACCGCGCCGCGGTCGAGGTCTCTGCCAAGCTGAACGGGCCGAGGCGGGCGTTCTTCAGGCGTGCGTTGCGCTGGGGACGGGCGGGAGCGCGCACGCGCGAGAACGTGAAGAGCGAGGTCGTTCGCTGGCTCGTGGCGCTGCGTCTCGCGCTGCTCGCGCTAGGGGCCGCCCTGGTGGACACCGACGTGTTGGCGAAGGCCGACGACATCTTCTTCATCGAGTACGGCGAGCTGGCCGCGCTCGCGGGCGGTGATCGTCGCGACTGGCGAGGACTTGTCGCCGCCCGTCGTGCGGAGCACGCGCGTCTGGAGACGCTGTCGCCGCCTCCCGTGGTGGTCGGCACGTGGGACGGGAGCTCAGGATCCTGGGCCGTGAACGGCGACGCTCGCACGCTCAAGGGCATCCCGGTGAGCTCCGGTGTGGCTCGCGGCCCCGCCCGCGTGTTCTTGTCCGCGGAGACCGACGAACCCGTCCTGCCGGGCGAGATCCTCGTGGCGCCGTTCACGGATCCCGGTTGGACCCCCTACTTCGTGCCGGCGGCCGGGATCGTCATGGACATGGGCGGCCTGCTCAGCCACGGGAGCATCATCGCGCGGGAGTACGGCATCCCCGCGGTCGTCAATGTGGGGCCTGCGACGCACCTCATCCGCACCGGCGACATGATCGAGGTCGACGGCAACACCGGCGAGGTCCGCATCCTGGGCTGAGGGCCGCTCTAGTCGACGGACGTCGCCGCGAGCGCCTCGGCCATCGTCACCGACGCGGTCAGGCCGACGGTCCCGCGGATGTCTGCTCGCTCCAGGCCCGTGGCCACGGTCTCGTTGGCGCAGCACAGCACGACGCCCACGCCGCGCTTCTCGAGCCGCTCCACGGCTTCCCGCAGGGCGACCAGCCCGGTCAGGTCGATGAAGGGCACGCGCGCGAGGCTGAGCACGATGATCCGCGGGTCGGTTCCGGTGTGGTGCAGCGCGCCCTCGAACTGCTCCACAGCGCCGAAGAAGAAGGGCCCGTCGATCGTGTAGACGATGACGCCTTCCGGGCTGCCGGACATCTCGTCGTCGAGATGCTCGGCAAGTTCCTCCTCGTCCAGCGTCCGCACGGTGACCGCGCTCGTCATGCGTCGGAAGAAGTTCAGCATGGCCAGGATGACGCCGACCTCGACCGCTATCACCAGGTCGGCGAAGACCGTGAGCCCGAGCGTGACAAGCATGACCGCCACATCGGAGCGCGGTGCCCGGCGTGCGGTGCGCACGAGCCGGCCGAGGTCGCTCATGTTGTAGGCGACGACGAAGAGTACCGCGGCGAGTGTCGCCAAGGGCACGTTGGCGGCTAGCGGAGCGAGAGCGACCAGCACGAGAACCACCGTTGCCGCATGCGCGAGGCCCGCGACGGGGCTGTTGCCGCCGTGACGGACGTTCGTGGCGGTGCGCGCGATGGCGCCGGTCGCCGCGAACCCCCCGAAGAGGGAGGCTCCCACGTTGGCCAGGCCCTGCCCCAGCAGCTCCTGGTTCGAGTCGTGCTTGGTCCCCGTCATCCCGTCGGCCACGGTCGCGGACAGCAGTGACTCGATCGCGCCGAGCAGCGCGATGGCGAAGGCCGGCTGGATGAGTGCCATCACCGTCGTCACGGTGACGTGCGGCAGCGTGAGTGTCGGGAGCCCGGCGGGTATGCCGCCGAACGCGGAGCCGACCGTCGCGACGCCCGCGGGATGGAACACGGCCACGTAGATGGTCCCGGCGACGAGAGCGACGAGCGGGCCTGGCACCGCGCTCAACAGCGGCACGCGCGGCCACAGGGCGATTGCGACGACGGAGACGATTCCCAGCAGGGTCGTGGCGGGATGCAGCTGCGGAAGCGCCATGACCAATCCCGCGAGCCGCTGCACGAAGAGCTCGCCGGTGACCTTGGGCAGTCCGAAGAAGTTCTCCCACTGCCCGACGAAGATGACGACCGCGATCCCCGCGGTGAAGCCGAGGATCACCGACTCCGGTATGAACCGGATGACGTTGCCGAGTTTGGCGAGCCCGAACAGCACGAGGATGACCCCGGCGAGCATCGTGACGATCTGCAGGCCGGCGAACCCGTACTTGCCCGTGATGCCGATCAGCAGGACGGCGAAGGCCCCGGTGGGACCGGCGATCTGGACGCGGCTGCCGCCGACAAGCGTGACGATGAGACCGGCGACGAGGGCGGTGTAGAGGCCCTGCTCGGGCTTCGCGCCCGACGCGATGGCGAAGGCCATCGCGAGCGGGATCGCCACGACCCCGACGACGACGCCGGCGACGATGTTGCCGAGCAGGTTGTCGCGCCGGAGGAGCCCCGCGCGCCACGCTTCAAGGATCGCTGCCATATACCATTCCGCCTCAGAGACTGTGGTTCGACACCCTAGCACTCCTCCCGCGGCCGTGCCGGAAACGGCACCTCTGGCCATGCGGGCGCGTCACGCGCTGGCCGGCTGGACAAGCGGGGCGCGGCATGGCAAAAAGGCGACACGCGCGTGGATGCGCGCGTTTCCCACGCGACGAGGGGAGACCTCGATGACGGACGCCGCGGCCGGACCCAATGCGGTATCTGAGATCGTCCCGAGACTGGCGGACGGGCGCCTGAACACGACGACCGTGTGGTCCATGCTGTTCCTGCGTTGGGGACTCGCGCTGGGAGGGCAGTGCGTCTTTGCACTGGGCTACCTGGTCGCGGGATCGGCCGACCCCTGGCGAGCCGCCGGCGACTGGTGGCTCACGTCGTTCGCGCTCGCCGAGATCATCAACATCTGGCTGCTCGCCCGCCTCGCCAAGCGCGAAGGTCTTCGGCTGCGGGACCTGTACATGCTCGGGAACCGCTCCACGCTGAAGATCGACCTCACCTGGCTCGTCGGGGCGTTCGCGGTCACGGCGGTGGTCGCGTCGGTTCCGAACACCGCCGTCTCGACCGCGCTGTGGGGCAGCACCGCTCCAAGCGGCGCCCTGCTGTTCCGCGCCATACCGGTGTGGGCGGCGTATGCCACGCTCGTCGGCTTCCCGATCATCCACGCGCTGACCGAGCTGCCGACGTACTTCGGCTACGTGATGCCGCGGCTGGAGGCCGCCACCGGCAAGCCGTGGCTCGCCGTCGTGGTCTGCGGGATGGTGCTCTCGACCCAGCACGTCTTCCTGCCGCTGCTCTTCGACTGGCGCTACCTGGTCTGGCGGTTCGTGATGTTCATCCCGTTCGCGCTGTGGATGGCCTTCGTGCTCCGGAAGCGGCCCACGCTCATGCCGTACCTGGTCGCCGTGCACGTGCTGCTCGACCTGTCACTGCCGATCTTCGTGCTGATGGAGTCGATCAAGGCCGCGGGGTAGCGCGCCACCTCCTTTCGGGAAACCGCTTGACAACTCGGTTTCCATGAGGGAAACTGCGAACCAAGAGAGTTTCCGGTGTCGAAGAGGAGGTGCGGCCATGAGTGCGAGCAAGGAGCGGATCGCCGAGGTCTTCGCCAAGCACGTCGAGCGGTTCGGCTACGCCAAGACCACGCTCGACGAGGTCGCCCGCGAGCTCCGCATCTCCAAGAAGACGATCTACGTGTACTTCGACAGCAAGCAGGACATCTACGCGCACATCGTGGAAGGCCAGGCCGCCCAAGAGCGGTCGAAGTTGAGGGCGGCGGTGGCGGCACAGCCCACCTACGCGGCGAAGCTGGAGATGCTCATGCGGTTCGTGCTCGGTTCCGCCCGCGCGCACATCGACGAGACCACAGAGGGCGAGTGGCTGCAGGAGTACGAGGTCGCCGCCGACGCCTTCCGCAAGGCCAACGGCGAGTTGGTGCGCGAACTCGTCCAGGCCGGCATGGACGCCGGCGAGTTCCCTGCGGGGGACGCGGTCCTGGTGGAGAAGATGGTGGCCGCGATGATCGTGGAGTACCTGCTCCTGGTGAACGCCGACCCGGCCTACGACCGGGACGACGAGCTCATGGAGCGCACCTTGAGGTTCATCGGCTGACGAAGCGGGCCGGACAGCCTCCGAGCCGGAGGCGCGGCCCTGTTCGCGGCCTTGTGGAAACCAGAAACCAAAGCAGTATCGAGAGTCGAAGGAGTGAGGAAGATGAAGTTGGCGTTCTGGATCGTGTTCGTGGTGGGGTTCGTGGGTTGCACGGCGTTCGGCATCGGTCCGGTCCTGCAGCGTGCCGGTGGCGACTGGCTGTCGCCGTACATGCTGGCAGGCTGCGTGCTGGGCGCGGCGCTCGTCGCGCTGGCCATCGCCTTCGCGACCGGGTTCCGCCCGTCGCTGCTCCCCACCGACACGGCCATGGTGGTCGCTCTGGTCACGGTCGTCGCGGCGAAGGTCGTCGTCGCGCTCGTGCAGTCCGGCCTCTCCGCGTTCGCGCGCGGCTGACAGTCACTACAGAAGGAGAGTGAGTCCGACATGTGGATCCCGGTTCTGATAGCACTCCTGCTCGGTGCCCAGCTGAACCTGACGGCACTCGTGCCGGCGGCAAAGGGGCAGGCAGCTCCCCCGTGGTGGGTCGGCGGACGGCTCATCTGGCCGTTCGGTCTCGATACCGCCACGCTGCTCCACGGCGATGCCCTCACCACGCTGACCCCGGTTCTGGGGATCGCAGCCGCCGTGATGTTCCTCATGGCCGCCGCCGCTCTCATGAACTGGGTCGTGCCGGCTTCGTGGTTCCCGTGGCTGATCGCCGCCGCGACCGTGTGCTCGATCGTGCTGCAGATCGTCTGGATCTCGCCGTGGGCGGTGCTGCCGCTGCTCGTCGACGCCGCACTGCTGTGGGCGGTTTTCGGCATGCGGATCACGGTGCCGGGGCTGCGCGGGTAGCGCCCGTCAGCGCTCCACAGGCTTGCGTGCCGTGATGAGCGCCTCCGGCATGGCCATCAGGCTCGTTCGCCGCACGTGCTCGAAGCCCGCGTCGCGCGCCCACCCGAGGATGGTCTCCTCCGGGTAGGCGCGCGTCCCGTTGATGACGTAGAAGAGCAGCTCACTGCCGCCGGCAACCGCGCCCACATCGCCGCCCCGGGAGCGGTGGACCGCGTCCACGAGCGCGAGCGTCCCGCCCGGTGTCAGCGCGTGCCGTGCTTTGGCCAATGCTGCCGCGGCCTGCTTCGGCGCGAGGACGTGAAGCACGTTGAACAGGAGCACCACGTCGTAGCCGTCACCCCAGTCGTCGGTCACAAGGTCGCCCTCGCGATACTCGACGCGCTCGGCGAGCCCTTGCTCGGCCATGAGCTCGCGTCCGATCGCCACCGCTCCCGGGAGGTCGAGCACAGTCGCGTGCAGGTCCGGATACCTGCGGCAGAAGGCGGCCGTGAACGCGCCATGGCCGCCGCCGACGTCGAGCAGGCGCCCCGGCGTTCGGTCGAGCCTCACCTTCTTCGCGATGGAGGGAGCAGTCAGCTTGGCAGCCTCGCCGAGGCCGATCTCGTACTTCCGCCAGAACGCCGCGTCGCGTCCGGCGTGATGGAAATCCCGTGCTCCACCGGTTCGAACGCGCTCCTCCATGTCGTCGAGCTCTCCCCATAGGACGCCGAAGAGCCCGAACGGTCGGGCGAGGCTGAAGCGCGCGCCGCGCAGGAGCCAGCGCCGCGCCGACCGGCGCAGCGAGTAGCGACCGTCGCGGCGTCGGAGGTAGCCGAAGCCGTTGAGCGCGTTGAGGATGGCCTCGACCCCGACGTCGTCGAGACCGAGCTCGTCGGCCACGTCGGCCGCGGTCCTGGGCCCCGCCGACAACGCGTCGAACAGCCCAAGGTCCACTGCCGCGATCAGTGCGCGGCTCGACTCCATGCCCCAGAACGCGACGATGAGCGGCGAGGGCAGGATACCGAGCCGGTCCAGTATCCAGACGGCCGGATTCCACGATGTCAGTCCGAGCCGCATATGGTGTCTCCCGTCGGACGCAGCGTGGGCGGCGTACCCATGCTCCAAGCGTAGCAGGCCCGCGCGGGATCAGGCCATCCGTCGGCCCGTGCGGCTGTCAGCCGGCACGGACAGGGGTGGCCCGAGGGCCGCCCCTGTTGCAGCGCGATCGGGGAGGTCCTACCGGGTCTGAGCTACCGCCGACACGTTTCCGTTCGCGAGCGCGCCGCGGTCCGCCCGCTCCGCCTTCCGGCGCAGCAGCAGCGACGTCGTGGCCGCCAGACCCGACACGAGCAGCCCGAAGTCCTCGCGGATGCCGAGCGCCACTGCGGCGGTCGATCCGACCAGCGCCCACGCCAGCGGGATGACCACGAGGTACTTCGGCAGCGTCCGCTCGGTGAGCAGCAGCAGGCCGAAGGTGAAGATGACGAGCGGACACGGTGTCACGCCGAACGAGGGCCCGTTCGGGAAGCCGTGACCCGCCAAGGCGCCGAGCAGCGGGTAGACGACCATCGCGAAGGCCGCCATGAACACTCCGACGTGCGAGCGCGGGTCGCGGGCGAGACGGAACACCAGCCGGCCGCGGAACGCCTCGACCGCGAACAGGACGGCCTGCAACAGGAACGCGGCGCCGAAGAGCCTGGCGGCCGGATTGATGGCCGAGAAGCTCATGAGGTGGTACCCGATTCCGGTGAAGGCCCAGAACGCGGCGAGTATCAGTGCGACGACGCGATCGGTGGCAGCAGTGCGACGC
>Ga0209798_10001824_pt1 | contig 12644 bp, 9 predicted proteins | sample DOMMetBare3Fresh_FD_187475 | JGI IMG/M metagenome (GOLD analysis project Ga0209798, IMG submission 187475) | Wetland sediment microbial communities from St. Louis River estuary, USA, under dissolved organic matter induced mercury methylation -... | ecosystem: Environmental > Aquatic > Freshwater...
GGGTTCCCAGCGTCCCCGCCAACTGAATCGGAAGGGTGATGATCGAAGAGATGACGCCCACCAGCAGGTTGGCGACCAGGATCAGGCCGAGCGTTCGCCAGAAATAACCTTTGACCAGCCCGGCCGAGCGGCGCAGGGCTCCGAACGGGCCCCGGTCCTCGGCCATCAGGGCGGCCGGGCTGACCGTCCAGATGGTGTAGAGCCAGACGCCCGGGGCGATGCAGAAGATCAAGCCGATGAAGGTGGCGATCGTCTGGACGATCGTCAGTGCGATCATCGCCGGGAGCCGGCGCAGCCCGCTTCTCATGCCCTCCCCGACTCCGAGGGCTACACCCTGGTAGGTCTCGGAGTAGACCCGGGTGGTGGCCGCCTGGACCAGGATCTGACCGATCAACTGGATCAGTAGACCGGAACCGATGGCGCCGTACAGCGGGAGGATGGCGCCCAAGAGTTCCTCAGGCGTGGGGTTGGGATCCTCCAGCACCGAAAAGTCGGTGGGGGCGAGCCCGGCCGTTGCCAGTGCCCCGAGTATCGCCAGCGGCACCATGACGATCGCCGAGATGGCAAGAACCGTCTTGAAGTTCCGCTTGAAGAGGTTGAAGCTGGTGTCGAGGACCTCGCCGAAGGCGAGGGGTCTGAGGGTTGGCGCAGGCATCGGGTCAGGGTAGCGAAGCGGGTTTGCGATCCCGGCCCGGCCCGGCCCATGCTGGATGAATGCCGGAACTCCCCGAGGTCGAGTCGACCCGTCGCCATATCGCCGGCGGGATCATGGGTCGAACGGTGGCCGAGGCGCTGGTGCGACGGCCCCGAACCGCCCGCCACAACCTCCGTCCTGCCGACGTAGTCGAACGTCTCACCGGCCGAACCGTCGACGCGGTCGACCGGCACGGGAAATTCCTGATGACCGCGCTCTCCGGCGACTTGACCATGGTGATCCACCTGGGCATGTCCGGGAGGCTGCGTCTGACCGGGCCCAACGAGCCGCTGGATGCCCACACCAACTTCGTGGCCCGCTTCACGGACGGCACCGAGTTGCGCTTCGTCGATCCGCGGACGTTTGGATTCGTGGCCGTGTACACCGACGACGAACTGGCCGCCTCGAGTCTGTCTCATCTCGGACCGGACGCCCTCGACGCCCTCCCCACCTCGACCCGGTTGCGACAGCGGTTGCAGGGTCGATCGGCCCCGATCAAGGCACTGTTGCTCGATCAACGGCTCCTCGCCGGGTTGGGCAACATCTACGCCGACGAGGTGCTGTTCAGGGCCGGGGTGCGGCCTACCCGCCCGGCCGGACGGCTCACCCCGGCGGAGGTGGGGGCGCTGCGCAGAGCGATCCGGCCGGTGCTGCTCGCCGGGATCGCCGCCGGCGGCACCTCACTGGACGACCTCGCCTACCTGCTCCCCGATGGCCGGGCCGGCGACTATCTGGCCCGTTTGCGGGTCTACGGGAGGGAAGGTGAGCCCTGTCGTCGCTGCCGGACACCGATCGAACGGGTGATCGTCGCCCAGCGATCGTCCCACTTCTGCCCTCGGTGTCAGACATGATGGCGATCAGGGCGCTGGTGACCGGAAGGGTGCAGGGTGTGTTCTTCCGGCAGTCGACCAGACAGGCGGCCCGGCGTCTGGGGCTGGTGGGCTGGGTCAGGAATCTGCCCAATGGGACGGTCGAAGTGTGGGCCCAGGGGGCCGACGACGGGGTCGAGTCATTGCTGGAGTGGTTGTGGCTGGGACCCCCCGAGGCCCTCGTCACCGGAGTCGAGTCGCATTTGGTTGCCCTCGATCCGACCCTGCAGGATTTTCTGGTCACCCGATGAGCTGGTCCCGCAAGTCACATTCGTGTAATTTCAGTCGGGCATGTATCTCAAATCGTTGAAACTGGTTGGTTTCAAGTCGTTCGCCGACCGCACCCGGTTGGAACTGAGACCGGGGGTGACCGTGGTCGTCGGCCCCAATGGTTCCGGCAAGTCGAACATCGTCGACGCGGTGGCCTGGGTGATGGGAACCCAATCGGCCAAGTCGCTGAGAACCGACAAGATGGACGATGTCATCTTTGCCGGCACCGCCACTCGGCCCGGCCTGGGTCGAGCCGAGGTGACCCTCGTGTTCGACAACTCCGCCGGAATGCTCCCACTCGACCTGCCCGAGGTGGCCATCACCCGCCGGCTCTATCGAGACGGCTCGAGCGACTACGAGATCAACGGTGTCGGCTGCCGGCTCCTCGACATCCAGGAGTTGCTCTCGGACTCCCACGTTGGCCGTCACCAGCACGTCATCATCGGTCAGGGCCAGATCGACTCCGTGCTCAACGCCGGACCGGAGGACCATCGGGCGGTCATCGAGGAGGCGGCAGGCATCCTCAAACACCGGGTGCGCAAGGACAAGGCGATCAGGCGCCTGGAACGCACCGACGCCGATGTCTTGCGCCTGCGCGACCTCCTGGGTGAGCTGGCCCGCCAGATTCGACCCCTGCGCCGCCAGGCCGAAGCCGCCACCCGCCATCACGAAGTGGCGGCCGCCGCTCGGAGCCTCCGCCTGTACCTGGCGGGGGAGGAGCTTCGTCGCATGACTGCCCGCCGGCGGGCCATCGAGGCGGCCGACGGCGAATTGATGGCCATCATCACTTCGGCCGAGGCCCGCTCCCTACAACTGGGTGAGGAGCTGGCCGTTCTCCGCTCGGCGGCGGGGGAGGTGGGTGAGGCGCTCGATCGCGACACCTCGGCCGCCGCCCGTCTGGAGACCACCATCGAGCGCCTGCGGCGAATCGGTCAGGTCGCCGAGGAACGGCACCGGGCTGCCTCCGCTCGGCTGGAAGGGGCGGACGAGAGACGGCGTGATCTGTCCGTCGAACTGGCCGAGATCGAGGCGCAGGTGGAGCGACTGTCGGTGGAGGCGGCCGAATCCGGGCGCCGAGTGGAGGAGGCAGAGCGTCGCTTCCGGCAGGCCGAGGACGAGGAGCGGTCCCTGGCCGATCAGGAGGGAATGAGCACCGAAGGGGCGATCGCCGTCGTCCGGGGAGACCTGCGGGCGATGGATGCCGCCGACGAGCGTGATGCCCGCGAAGAGGCGGCCACCGCTCGCCGGGCCGAGGCGATCGCCGCCCAGATCGAGACGGAACAAGCCCAGATTGCCGCCCTCAAACAAGAGATCAAAGACGTCGACCGTCTGGTTGGCTCCTCCCAACAGCGCTATTCCGAGGCCCAAGCCAAGCGCAAGGAAGCCCAGGAAGGCTGGGAGCGGGCCGAGAGCCAGCATCGTGCCGCCGAGCTGGCCTTCACCGCCGCATCGGCCCGGGTGACGGCGCTGGAGGCGGCTGTCGCCGGCTTGGCAGATCCGGAGGCGAGAGGGCTCGTCGAATCTGCCCCGGGTGCCCTCGGCTCTGTCACTCGCCGGCTCGATGTTCCCGCGGACCTGGGTGGGGCGGTCGATGCGGCGCTGGGCCCATGGGCCGACTCGGTTGCCTTCGAGTCGCCGCAGGCGCTGGCGGCGGCCGTGGGCCTGGTGAAGGGAGCCGGGCTGGGTGGGCTACCGGTGGTAAGTGAGCCACGGGAGCCGGCCGAGTCCGCCGCCCGGCGGCTGGCCGTCGGTCTCGGTGTCGAAGCCCTGATCGATCTGCTCGGACCGGGGGCCGACCGGCACCTGGCCCTGTCCCTGCTCGGCGATGTCGTGCTGGTCGAAGGATGGTCGACCGCCTGGACCATCGTTCAGGCCCACCCCGAAGTACGAGCCGTGACTCCCGAGGGCGATCTGATCACCATCGATGGCGTCCGCATCGCCCTGCCCAATGGCGCCACCCCGGCGATGCTCGACTCTGCTCTGGGTGGTCGCGAGGCCGCCGAGATCTCTCTGGCCAGGGCGGCCTCGTTGTTCACCTCCGCCCGGCGGGCGTTCGAAGAGTCTCGCTCCATCGAGCGCGACACGCTGGAAACGCTCGAGTCACTCGAGGCGCAACTTGCCGGAGTCACCGAGGCTGTCGGTCGCTTGGAGCGATCGGTGCAGGCGTTGTCCGAGGAGGCCGCCCGCCTCGCCGAACGTCTGGCGTCTCTGGCCGCCAGTCTGAGAGAGCGACAGGCGCAACGGATCAACCTCGAGAGCCGGCTGGCTGCTCTGGAGGGGGAGGAGGCCGAGCGGCAGCGAATCTGGGAAGAGATCGGTCGGCGCCGGCGCGAGGCCTCACAGCGGCGTGAAGAGGCGAGGGCCGGGTGGCAGGAGGCGGAGTCGCTCAACCGGGCAATCGCAGAGAGGCTGGCGATGGCCGGCGGCCGGCGGGTCGACATCACCCGCAGCCTCGAGGCCGAATCGAGCGGTCCGATCGAGGGGGTGTCGCTGGAGCGTCTGTCCGTGATCGCGGCTCGCGCCCGGCTGGCGCTCGACCTCTCCCGCGCCCATCTCGAAGTGCTCCGCCGGCGGCAGGCCGACCTCCGGGGCCGGGCCGGGGTCACCGGCACCAAGCTGGGGGAGGTCCAGGACGTCCTCGCCCGGCTGAGCGGCGAGATCGCCCAGGCTCGCGAGCGGCGTCATCACGACGAAATCGAAGCCGCCGAACTGCGGGTGCGACTCGAGTCCGTGGCGGAGGGGCTGCGGCGTGACCTCGACGTGGATGAGGAGGCGGCGCTGGCGGCTCCCAGGCCCGAGATCGACACGGAGGATCTGGCCGGGGCACTCGCCTCCCGCGAAGCGGAGTTGCGGCGGATGGGCCCGATCAACCCGCTCGCCGCGATCGAGTTTGCCGAATTGGAGGAACGCCACGACTTCCTCTCGACCCAACTGGACGATCTCGAGCGATCGCGGTCCGAGTTGCGCACGGTTATCGAACGGTTGGATCTCGAGATCGAGGTCCAGTTCGGCGCCGCCTACGAGGAGATCGCCGCCGCCTTCCAGGAGCACTTTTCGGTTCTGTTCCCGGGCGGTACCGGACGGCTCCGGCTGACCGATCCGGAGGACCGGCTCAGGACCGGCGTGGAGATCGAGGCCCAGCCGCTCGGGAAGAAGGTCGCCAAGATGAGCCTTCTGTCCGGTGGCGAGCGATCGCTGGCGGCGCTGGCGTTCATGTTCGCCGTGTTCAAGGCCAGGCCGAGCCCCTTCTACATCCTCGACGAGGTCGAAGCTGCGCTGGACGACGCCAACCTGCGGAGGTTCCTCCGTCTGCTGGATCGTTTCCGGGCCAGCGCCCAGTTGCTGGTCGTGACACACCAGCAACAGACGATGGAGACCGCCGACGTCCTCTACGGCGTCACGATGGAGCCAGGCGGATCATCCAAAGTCGTTGTCAAACCGCTCGCCGTTCTCGACCTAGAGGACGCAGCCGTCTGAACGCCCGGTAGCCTTTCGGACGATGGACACCTTCTGGTACGTGATCGTGGCGGCGGTCGTCGTCGCCCTCCTGGCCGCCGGCCTGGTCCTGGCGAGGCGACCCCGATCGATCGAGCGAGAGGTGCGGTCGGCTCGCACTGCCGCCACCGGCGCCCTCGAGACCAGGTTGTCCAAGTCGAGGTCGGCGCTGGGGGGATCGCTGCGGGCCGTCTTTGGCAGGAACTCACTCGACGGGCAGTTCTGGGATTCGCTGGAGGAGGCCCTCATCTCGGGTGACGTGGGAATCAGGGCCTCGTCGGCGATCGTGGCCGGTGTGAGACAGTCCGCACCCCCCGATGCGACATCGGCGCGGGCCGCCTTGGTCTCACAGGTGGGGGCGGTGCTGGCCGGTAGGGACCGGAGCCTGAATCTCGACGGGCGCCCGGCGGTCATTCTCGTGGTCGGGGTGAACGGCACCGGGAAAACGACGACCATTGCCAAACTCGCCAAACGCCTGGTCGAGGAGGGCCACCCAACCTTGTTGGGTGCGGCCGACACGTTCCGGGCGGCGGCCGACGCACAGTTACGTACCTGGGCCGATCGGGTGGGGGTCGATGTCGTCGGTGGCCAGCAGGGGGCGGATCCGGCCTCGGTCGCCTTCGATGCGTATTCGGCCGCTCGCAGCCGGGGGCGGGAGGTGGTCGTGATCGACACCGCTGGGCGTCTCCATTCCAAGACCGACCTCATGGCAGAACTGTCCAAGATCAAGCGGGTCATCGAACGAGAGGCGGGATCGATCAGCGAGGTGTTGCTGGTGCTCGACGCCACCGCCGGTCAGAATGCCATCGCCCAGGCCAAGCAGTTCCTGGACACCGCCGGAGTGACCGGCATCGTCCTTTCCAAGCTCGATGGGACGGCCAAGGGAGGTGTGGTGGTGGCGATCGAGGCGGAACTGGGCATCCCGGTCAAGTTCATCGGGATCGGCGAAGGCATGGACGATCTGGTGGTGTTCGACCCCGATGAGTTCGTGGCCGCACTGCTGGGGGCGGTATGACCCCCGAGCAACTGGTCGCCGAGGCGAGAGCGGCCGCCGCCGGCTCGTACTCGCCCTACTCACATTTCCGGGTGGGGGCTGCGGTCGAAGACGAGGACGGGACGGTCTACCGATCCGCCAACGTCGAGAACGCGGCATTTCCGGTCAGCCAATGCGCCGAGGCCAACGCCGTGAACTACGCCGTGAGCCAGGGTGTCCGCAAGATCAGAACGGTGGCCGTGGCGTGTATCGATGCGGCCGACCTCGACCTGGCCTACCCGTGTGGCCGTTGCCGGCAGATCATGAGCGAGTTCGACGTCGATACGGTGCTGGTCGCCACCGCCACCGGCCCGTCCCGATCGCACAGTCTCGATGAGCTGATCCCCTACCGTTTCTCGCTCTGATCAGGGCAGCGATCAACGATGAACCATCAACGATCAACGATGAAGGAAGAAGACCTTGGAGCTCTGGCCGATGCCCGATAGCCGATGCCCGACAGCTGCCTGGCGCATGACGCAATGCGCATGACGCATGGCGCACCTAACGTGATCCCGTGAGCGAGTCATCCGGGCTGACCAAGAAGGCATACGACACGGAACTCGCCCGTCTCCAGCTCGAGCTGGTCAAGATGCACGAGTGGGTCAAGCACTCGGGTCATCGCCTGGTGGTGATCTTCGAGGGACGTGACGCCGCCGGGAAAGGTGGGGTGGTGGCCCGGATCTCGCAGCCGCTCAATCCGCGGGTGTGCCGGGTGGTAGCGCTTCCCGCCCCTTCGGAGCGGGAGTCGACCCAGTGGTACTTCCAGCGGTATGTCGCCCATCTCCCGGCGGCCGGGGAGATCGTCCTCTTCGACCGCTCCTGGTACAACCGGGCCGGGGTCGAGCGGGTGATGGGATTCTGCACGGACAAGGAGTACTGGGAGTTCATCCGGTCGGTGCCGGAGTTCGAACGGATGCTGATCCGATCGGGGATCCAGATCGTGAAGTACTGGTTCTCCGTCTCCGACGAAGAACAGGAACGTCGTTTCCAGGCCAGGCTGGCTGATCCAGCCAAACGGTGGAAATTCTCGGAGATGGACATCAATGCGCGCTCGCGCTGGACGGCGTTCGCCCGCGCCAAGGACATCATGATGGAGCACACCTCGATTCCCGAAGCCCCCTGGTGGGTGGTCGACTCCGACCGCAAGCGCAACGCCCATCTCAACACCATCAGCCACCTGCTCAGCCAGGTCGCCTATGAGGCGATCACCTACCCCGAGATCGAGCTTCCCTCCCGGGTGATCGACGACGGTTACCAGCGACCCCCTTTCGACCACCAGAACTGGATCCCACAGATCTACTGAGAGAGGCGCTCCGGTCCCGACTCGAGACCAATGACCACCCATTGCTGGCGCACGGCGCATGGCGCATGGGGCCAGCGATCGGCGATCGGCCATCGGCGGCGAATGTTGAAGGGTTGACGGTTGAGAGGTTCAGGTTGAAAGTTGCAGGTTGAAAGCCGGGAAACCTTGAACCTTGAACCTTGAACCTTGATCCTTGAACCTTGATCCTTGAACCTTGATCCTTGATCCTCTGGCCGGTGCCCGACAGCCGATGCCCGACAGCCGATGCCCGACAGCTGCCTGACGCATGGCGCACGGCGCAAGACGCATGACGCAAGACGCATTGCGCACGACGGTCAGATCTGTCCTTCGTCTTCCTGTCTGGCGATCATCTCCAGGTAGGACGGGTCCGAATAGCGATCGAGGGTGAAGGCAGGGGCGTAGGCGGGGAGTGGTCCTCCGGTCACGTGGGTGGCCAGCAGGTCGCCGGCGGCGCAGGCTGCCATCACGCCGTAGCCGGATAGAGCGCTCAACGTGAACATCCCACCGGTTCGCATCGGTCCCACCAGCAGCCGGTTCTCCCTTGTCTTCGTGTAGTAGCCCCCGTCGACCACCGAATGTGGCAACTGGTGGCGGTACCGATCGAGGGCGGGCACCATCGTCGTCAGGCCGCGGATGACGGCCTCCGGATACAGGTCGTCGCGAAACAGCGGCCAGGTGGGCTCCTCGGTCACCGTCTTGTGGTACTCCCACAGGCCGAGGACCCAGGACGAGTCCCCTCGCCCCTCCGGGCGGCCGTGACACGACGGCGGCATCTGGCCGACGAGTTCGGGACGTCCCATCTCGATCAGGGCCTGCCGTTCCTCGGGATCCCAGCCGATCTCCTGGGGGTCGTTCCAGATGATCATCGGGGCCTGGCGGGGAACGGCCTCGGCCCCGTCGCGGAACGCCACCTTGAGGTGGAGCTCCGACCTGACCGGCAGCTTCTCGCCGACCAGGGCCGCCACCTCGTTGACGAGGGGACCGGCGCAGTTGACCACCGCCGCCGTCGCCAGCTCGGTTCCGTCGCCCAGGATCACTCCCCGGACGGCATCACTCTCGACGGCGATCGACGCGACTGCTTGCGGCAGATAACTCAGACCCCGTTCGCGGCCGTCGTCGAGCATCCAGGCACCCAGTTGCTGGGCCGAGAACCAACCTGCCCGACGGGCATGGACACCGCCGACCGCCGACTCGGTCACATATGGGAAGTGGCGCCGCAGCGAGGACCCGCCCAGGAAGACGTCGGCGCCTTCGACCGAGCCTTCCCAGCCCTCCTCCCGGGCCGGGGTGTACGGGACCGGGCCGGGATGGGTTCGCACCGGTCCGGCTCCCAGCCGGGAGATCTCCTCGGCACGGGCGATCATCGCCCTGAGACGAGCCGGGTCGGCAGTCACGAACAGGTATCCGCGTCGCCCCAGGCTGATGGCGTCGGAACTCTCGACCGAGTAACGCTCGAGCAGGTCGATCGAATGATTCATGAACTGCACCATCTCCGGCCCCGGGCCAGGCCACCAGTTTCGGTAACACTCGGTGGACTTGTCCGACGTGAGGGTGAGCGGGGCACGACCGTCGCACAGCGCCACCGATGCGCCAGCCCTGGCGAGATGGAACGCGGCGGAGACGCCGGCGATCCCTGCCCCGATCACGACGACATCGAACGACCCGGCCTTGGCCATCACGAGCGCTGGTTGAGGGCCTCGATGAGCTTGGGGAGCACGTTGTTGACATCGCCGACGATGCCGAGGTCGGCAACCCCGAAGATCGGGGCGTCCGGATCCTTGTTGATGGCGATGATCGTCTTGGAGTCTTTCATCCCGACCAGATGCTGCATGGCTCCAGACACTCCGCAGGCGATGTAGACGTCGGGCTTGACGGTCTTCCCGGTCTGGCCGACCTGCTTGGAGTAGGGGACCCACCCGGCATCGACGATGGCCCGGGTGGCGCCGGTGGCGGCGTTGAGCGGTCTTGCGACCTGCTCGACCAAGCCGTATTTGTCGGCCGATCCCAGCCCGCGTCCGCCGGTGACGATCACCGCCGCCTCCTCGAGCTGCGGGCCTTCCTTTTCCTCGGCATGCGAGTCTTTGATCACCGCCGACGATCGCCCGGGGTCGGCGGGCGCCACCACGGTGACGGTCGGGGCGGGGCCTCCCGCCGGCTCGGGTGCGAAGGACTTGGGGCGGGCCAGCACGATGTGGGGCGCTGGACCGGTGACGGTGGCGGTGGCGATCTTGGAGCCGCCGAAGATCTCGTGGCGGGTGGTGGTCGCCTCGCCCACTTCGATGTCGATGGCGTTGGCCAGCACCGATCGCCCCAGCCGGGCCGCCAAACGACCTGCCACGTCGCGGTCGTCGTAGGCCTGGCCGAACATGATCAGGTCGGGTGGGGCCGTCTCGACCAGCCCTGCCAGAGCATGGGCCACCGCCGCCGCCGGCAGTTGATGACCGGGGTCGATGTGGATCACTGCCGAAACACCGTGTTCTCCCAAGGTGGCGAATGCCGCCTGGCTGCCGGTCCCGACGTAGACGGACGTGACCGTGCCCAACGATCGGGCCTTGGCCACGAGTTCCAGCGCGATCGCCGCCGGCTCACCTTGCTGTTCCTGGGTGTATACCCAAATGCTGGTCATCAGATCACCTTCATGGATTCGAGTAGCTCGATGATTCGGAGGTGGGCCTCACCGTCGTCTTCGATGGTCTGGCCGGCCTGGCGGGAAGGAGCGTCGGCGATCGACGTCACCTTCTGGTCGATACCCGGCTCGATTCCGAGGTCCGCCAGCGTCAGCACCTCGACCGGCTTCTTCTTGGCGTCCATGATCCCCTTGAAGGTGGGGTAACGGGGCTCGACCACACCGGCTGTGACCGAAACCAGAGCGGGCAGAGTGGCATCGACCACGTCGTAACCGACCGCCGTCTGGCGATTGATCGTGATCGCTCCGTTGTCGACCACCACTTGCTTGGCGTAGGTGAGGGCAGGGACGTCGAGGAACTCCGCCAGCATCTGCGGCACGATTCCCGAATAGCCGTCGGTCGATTCGGTTCCGGCGATGACAAGGTCGAAGGGGCGACGGGAGATGGCCGCCGCCAGCACTCTCGCCGTGAGTAGGGCGTCGGAGCCGCGCAGGGTGGGATCGTCGATCGACACCGCCCCATCGGCCCCCATCGCCAGCGCCTGGCGAAGGCCCTGCATCGAGCCGGCCGGGCCCATGCTCACCAGCGTCACGGTCCCCTGATTGGCTTGGGCGATCTGCAAACCCATCTCGACGCCGTAGCGGTCGGTGTCGTCGAGCACCTGCTCGGCCGGGCGAACCAACCAGTGGCTGTCGGGTTCGAGACTGTACGGACCGGCCGGGTCGGGGATCTGCTTCACGCAGACGACCACATTCATGTGTGACTCCTCGGAACGTTTGTCGGCCCACCTTACCGATCGGTCGGACCGCTCCGGCCGGGTGAGGTGAACCGGGTGCAGTAGCCTTCCCGTACCTCTCCTGCCAGGGGCTTGTGATGCCGATGAAACAACCATGAAACGAGCCGGGTTCGGACGCGTCCTGAGCGCAGCGCTGATCGTTTTGGCGCTCGTTCCCCACGCTGCCTGGGCGGCCGGGCAGGTGGATCTGCAACCCGGGTCGGGCCCGGTCGGGTCGGGCTTCAGTGTCGTCCTGACCGCTTTCGCCCCTGGTGAGAAGGTTCAGACCATCACCTTCGGCTCCACCGTTCTGGCCCAGGACCTGACGGTCTCCAACACCGGAGCATTGATGGTCTCCCTGGTCGTGCCCGCCGGCGTCGCCCCCGGGACGTATCTGGTTTCGGTCAAGGCTCGCGGACCGGCCGTGAGCAGGCCGTTCCAGGTGACCTCGACCGGAACCACGACCACGACTACGACCAGCACCACGACTACGACTACGACTACGACCACGACTGCGACCAGCACCACGACCACCACCACCCCGACCACCACCAGTTCCCTCGTCACCACCACCACGACAAGTCCCTCGGCCGTGACCCCCACGACCTCGGCGACTCCAGGTTCGGTCCCGGTCACGACGATCGGCCCGTCCGACTCCACCGGCTCGGACGTTTCCGGCCCCTTGGTCACGACCACCCCGACCGCCGCCGCTACCTCCCCTGAGGGGCCCGATCGGCAAGCGGCCGGTTTCCTGGGTGAGGGTGGCGGCGGATGGACCTGGTGGGCGCTCCTGCTGGCAATCCTCATCGCCGGTGGTTTCGGGCTGCTGTGGTGGGCCGCCCGGCGCACCCCACCGGTGGTGGCGGAGGCGCCACCACCGGTGTTCGCAGGTCCGGCCACCCCGCCTCCTCCGTCTCCGTGGACGGTCGTCGAGCTCGCCATCGAGCCCGGAGCCCGCTGGGAACAGATCCTTCGTTTGGGTGGTCGTTATTGGGCGGGCGGGCTCGCCACGGTTTCGGGGATGAGCCCGGCCCGGGTATGGCGGTCCGATGACGGCCTCAACTGGTTGCCGGTCGGATTCATGGAACCGGGGCTGGTCACCGACCTGCGCGAGTCGGATGGAATGATGGCGTTTGGCCACGTCGTCGGCCTGGAGGGTCAGCCGGTGGCCAGCACCTGGATCCTGGAGCCGGACGACCGCTGGAAACGGATCACGGGGATCACAGCAGCCGAACTCGACGGCGCCGTGATGGAACGGGTGACGGGGATCGCCGACAACCTGGTGGCCACGACCCGCGATCGCGACGGTTTGCGGCTGATGTTGTCGGCCAATGGGGCGATGTGGAATCGAGCCCGTATCGACGGATCGGTCGAGCGGGTATTGAGGTTGGGGGAGACACTGCTGGCATTCGGGAGGGGGCCCGACCGGGAGACGATCGTCCTCGAGTCTGGTGACGGGATCGATTGGATGGCGTGGCCGTCCAATCAGACGTTGCCCTTCGAGATGTCGCAGGTCGAGTGCGTCATCGGCTTCCAGGGAGGGTGGGTCATCGGGGG
>Ga0209798_10001825_pt1 | contig 12644 bp, 8 predicted proteins | sample DOMMetBare3Fresh_FD_187475 | JGI IMG/M metagenome (GOLD analysis project Ga0209798, IMG submission 187475) | Wetland sediment microbial communities from St. Louis River estuary, USA, under dissolved organic matter induced mercury methylation -... | ecosystem: Environmental > Aquatic > Freshwater...
GATTGGTTCCCGGCGCCTGCCCCATGCCAATACATCCCAGGCAACCTGGTTGCTGAACCTGAGCCCCTGCCAGCAGCAACATCATGGCACCACCATGTTCAACCACATTTTCCAGTACCTGACGGCTGCCGGGATTAACGTGGAAAGACAAATGGGGAGCAACCCGCCTGCCATCCAGGATACGACAGACGGTCATCAGATCCCGGAATGCAGAGTTGGCCGAACTCCCCACCAGTACCTGATCGACTTTAAGTCCGGCCAGGTCGGCCACCCGGACGATATTGTCCGGTGAGGATGGACGGGCGATCAACGGCTCAACGGTGGCAAGATCAATTTCTTCGTATTCATCGTAGGTCGCCCCGGGATCGGCAGACAGTTCCACCCACGATTCCCCCCTCCCCTGGGCTTCCAGAAATTCCCTGGTGCGATGGTCAGACGGGAATAACGAGGAGGTGGCTCCCAACTCAGCCCCCATATTGCCAATCACCGCCCGATCGGTGGCTGAGAGGATTGCCACACCTGGTCCATAGTATTCGATGATTTTCCCCACGCCACCTTTCACCGTGTGACGGCGCAGCATCTCCAGAATCACATCCTTGGCCGAGACCCAGGGAGAAAGTGTGCCGGTCAGCTTGACCCCCCATACTTTCGGACAAGGGAGATAAAAGGGGTGACCCGCCATGGCCATGGCCACATCCAGACCACCGGCGCCGATGGCCAGCATGCCGAGACCGGCTGCCGAAGGGGTGTGGGAATCGGCGCCCAGCATGACCTTGCCCGGAACACCGAAGCGTTCCAGGTGAACCTGGTGGGAAACACCATTACCCGCCTTGGAGAGGTGAATTCCGAATTTCTCCGCTGCCGTCATCAAGAATATGTGGTCATCGGCATTCTTGTTGTCGGTCTGCAACAGGTTGTGGTCAATGTACTGGGCAGCCAGCTCGACTTTGACTCGCTCGACCCCCATGGCCATAAACTCCAGCATCGCCATGGTTCCGGTTGCATCCTGCAACAGGGTGTGATCAATCTTGAGAGCAATTTCCTGCTCGGGAATCAGTTGTCCTTCCACCAGATGGGCCGTCATTATTTTTGTGGCTAAGTTACGTGGTTGCATGAATTTTACCTCCCTTGCCCCTTCAATATCCCCTGTCAGGTATACCAGCAGAAAAAATAGTAGCAACCTCTGTTCAGAATATTCCTCATCCTTTGTCTGATTTTTACCTCGGCGGTTCTTGCATCGCGACGGGCGACAATCATTGTTCAAGAGCCGTTCGGGACAGAGAGGGGCAGCCTCCACCCATGTTGCCGATTAAAACGATACCGGACAACTCAGCGCTGCCCCCCAAGAAACTCCTATGCCAAATTCAGATAAACACCCGTTCGATGACTTCAACAGATCGGATATAGTTACAACTGAAGTCAGCCAGGAGGTACTTGTATGAACATTCTGATGGTACTCACGTCCCATGATCAGCTCGGCAACTCGGACAAGAAAACCGGCTTCTGGCTGGAAGAGTTCTGCACCCCCTACTATGTTTTCAAGGATGCCGGACTGGAGATCACCCTCGCTTCCCCCCAGGGGGGGCAACCGCCCCTTGATCCGAACAGTGAGTTGGCGGAGTATCAATCCGAATCAACCAGACGTTTCCGGACAGACAGCCTTGCCCAGAGCGCGCTGGCCAACACTGTTCCACTCTCCCGGCTTTCCGCAGAGGAGTTTGACGCCGTGTTCTACCCCGGCGGACATGGCCCCTTGTGGGACATGCCGGACAATTCAAGTTCCATAAAGCTGATCGAAGGCTTTGTACGGGCCGGCAAACCGGTGGGAGCTGTGTGCCACGCCCCGGCAGCACTGGTTAACGTACGCCGCACGAGTGGGGAATATCTGATTAAAGGGCGGCGCGTAACCGGTTTTTCCAATACTGAAGAAACGGCGGTTGGTCTGACCGGCATGGTTCCCTTTTTATTGGAAGACCGGATCAAGCAACGAGGCGCACTCTACAGCAAAGGTGCAGACTGGGCTCCCTACATTCAGGTGGACGGCAAGCTGGTGACCGGCCAGAACCCGGCTTCATCGGCCCTGGTAGCCCAGGAATTGCTGACCCTGCTCGGCGTGACCCACACCACGGAATTTCCGTTGGAAAGGAGAACGTCTTACGCCTTTGGCAAAACCGTGAGCATGACCTATAGCGAAACGGAACAGAAGGTTCGGACAGAGTTGGCAAAGGAAGGTTTTGGCATCATGAGTGAAATCAATCTCAGAAAAAGATTCGCGGAAAAACTGAACTGTAATTTTCGCAATTATCTGATTCTGGGGGCTTGTCATCCACCATCGGCGTATGAAGCTCTCAACCTGGAGTTGGATCTTGGCACCTTACTCCCCTGCAACGTGGTGATTTACACCCAGGATGATGGCAGGACTGCGGTCATGGCCATGGATCCGGTGGCAGCTCTGGCCATGATCGGCGTCCCGCAGATCAATCAGATTGCCCATCAGATTGCCGAAAAGCTGCAGCGGGTAGTGGCGGCAGTGTAAAGCTGCCACCCTCCGCGATTAACGGAGCGGAGCTATCATAACCTGGTTAATAACCATATTCGAATTGGAGCTATGAATATGAAACTACCTCAAAAATTATTGTTGAGCCTTATCGCTGTCGCTCTTTGTCCACTGCTGATACTGACCGCCTGCAGTGACAGCGGATCCGCCCGGAGCAACGATCTTCCCCAGGGAGGCTCAGTCAAAGATGTGATTAGCTCGACATCAAAAGCAGCGTACGTGGTCTTCGCCTGGAATGATCTGGGAATGCATTGCCTCAACCCATCCTATGATACGGCGGTGATCTTGCCACCATATAACAGCGTGTTTGCACAGGTGTTGAAGCGTGGCAACCCGCCTCAGGTAGTAACCTCCAACCTGACGGTGGAGTACCGGATCGTAAACAACACCCGCTCCGCCAACAAAGGAAAATTCGGACAATTCTGGACCGAGATGCAAGCATTGTTTGGCGTAAGCATCGCGCAGGATAAAGGACTCAACCTGGAAGATCCGGCCGTCAGTAACGGTTTATCAGGTGTGATGCTGGCCAAGGGGGATCACTTTCAGGCAAACGGTATCCCGGTTACCCCCATCGACGACAACGGCACCTGGAACCCCTATCAGGTGGTGGAGATTACGGTTAAAGATGCCAATGGCGCCATAGTGGCTCAGACCCGGGCTACGGTCCCGGTTTCCGATGAGATCCAGTGCGACAAATGTCATCTGCCAAGTGCCGCCAACAATAACAATCCTTTTCTGGATGTCCTGCAAAAGCATGACAAGCTGCATACACCACCGGACGGCTTGTTGGTGCCAAGTGCGCCGGTGCTGTGTGCCCGCTGCCATGGCGCACCCGAACTTGGCGTGGCTGGCCCGGGTGATGCCGGAATCTATCTGTCAGCCGCCATTCACAAGGCGCATGCGACCCGCACCGCACCGGACGGCTCCCCCGTATCGTGCTTCGACTGTCACCCGGGCACGAACACACGCTGTAACCGTAGTATCAGCCACACCGCCAGCAATGGAAACTGCACCACCTGCCATGGCTCCATGCGACAAGTGGCCTATTCCATTATTTCCAGCAGCCGCATCCCGTGGGTAAGCGAACCGAAGTGCGTCATGTGTCATGGCAGCGTAGCCGAGGTGGACACCGCTGACACACTCTATCGTAATGCCAGGGGGCATGGTTCCGTCTACTGCGCCGGATGCCATGGCAGCCCGCATGCCATGGTCCCTTCACGGGAAAGCTCTGACAACTATCAGGCACTGCAGTACCAGGGGGTTGCCAAGTCGATCAGCAGTTGTGGCGGATGCCATGCCAGCTCACGGGGGGCAGGATCGTCAGAATTTATGTCAAAGCATGGCAATGGAAACCTTCCCAGCGCCTGTAATGTATGCCATACCGGCATTACATCGGCAGATACGGCCAAATGGCCGCACCAGTACCAATGGCATAACCGATAAAAAGGAACCAGGGGTGGCGTATGAAAGTTGTCGTAATTGGTGGCATTGCTGCGGGATTATCGGCAGCCAGTCAGATCAGGCGACTGGCACCCCGATCACTGGTGATTGTGCTGGAAAAGAGTGGCGATGTTTCCTATGCCGCCTGCGGCATGCCCTACAACCTCTTTTATCCGGACACTCCGGTTGAAAAATTGTATGCCATGAGCCTTGAGACAATCCGGAAGGAACGCGGGATCGATTATCGTCTCAACCAGGAAGTCACCCACATTCGTCCCCGGCGGCAAGAGGTGGCAATCCGCGACCATCTGAATCGCCGGGACTACCGGGAAAGTTATGACTTCCTGGTATATGCCACCGGCAGCAGACCAAATAGGGTGACACTGCCAGGATTTGATGACGGGGATGTATTTTATTTCCGCACCCTGGCTGATACGCGTCAGGTCAAGGATTTCATCCGGCACCGTTCCCCCAAACGGGCGGTCATGATTGGCTCCGGCTATACCAACCTGGAGATGAGCGACGTATTTTACAACATGAAGATCAAGCCGACCCTGATTGATAAGGCTGACCTGATCCTGCCGATGATGACGGCAGAGTCACGAGAGAAAGTGTTGGACAAGATCGCCGAAAAACAGATCGATTTTTTTGTTTCCACCGATGTTCTGGAAAAGAGTGGTCCGATCGTCAAGACCTCCGCCGGAGACTTCCAGGCCGACTTGGTGATCGTCGCCGCGGGTGTACATCCCAATACGGAACTGCTGGCAGCAGCCGGAGGCAAACTGGGGGTAGCCGGAGCGGTACAGGTGGATCGTTATCTGCGCACCAGCATTGACACCATTTTTTCTGGCGGCGACTGTGCCGAACAGTATGTACGGCAGTTGAGGGGCAATGGTTATGTGCCGTTGGGACCGGCAGCCAACAAACAGGGGCGACTGATTGGTAACAATATTGTCAACCAGCAGGCCATGAAAATGTTTGCCGGTGTTGATCAGACTGCGGTCTTCAAGTTTTTTGATCTGACCGTCGGGACCACCGGGCTGCACGAAAAGCAGGTGCAGGAGCTGGGTAAATCATATGCAAAAGTATCGGTGGACAGCCCAACCAGAGGTGAATTTCCGGGTGGCGGGGTGATGCGAATCGTACTCATGTTTGAAAAGGTAAGCGGTACGCTTTTGGGTGGCGAGATCGTCGGTCAGGATGTGGTGGCCAAGCGACTCGATGTTCTGGCAACCGCCATTTACAATCAGATGACGGTCTTCGAGCTGGCCGAACTTGATCTGAGCTATTGCCCTCCCTATGCACCGGTGTGGGACCCGATCCTCGTGGCGGCCAACCAGGCGATCAAGCAGGTGTAGCAAAACCAGGGTAGGAGGTGTGACCATGAGGCAGAAATTCATAGCAGCTGATGATTTTGAAAACGATTATGCTGAAGCACCCGGCTATTTTATCGATGATGATGGAGATGAATACGACTCGCTCCCGGGAGTCGTGGCGCATAACGCCCCCTGGGCATCCGTAGCAATCGCAGTTGAGGGTGGCTTTATGGCATTTGCAACCCTGGCTGACTATGAATCGTGGAACAACCAGCGCTGAACTGTTGAGACCTGGAAAGCATAGAACAGTAGTTACAGATTCTTTCAAGGCGAAGTAATTACCATTCACTCCTGACCAATCAAACGAACGAATTGATCATAGGAAGCAAACCCGACCAATCGTTTACCACCGCAGAGATGGGTTGGTACGGCAGTGACCCCCAACTCCCGCGAGCGCTGCCAATCAGTATTGACCGCTGTGACAAAGCTCCCTGCGCGGAGTACCTGGCGTGCCTGATCCCCTGACAGACCAACGGCAGCGGCAATTTGCACCAGTTCATCCACCAGTCCGATATTCCGTCCATCGACAAAAAATGCCCGGAAAACCGCCTGACGAAAAACATCTCCCTGCCCCTGCTGTTCCGCCCACTTACCGAGTTCCTGAGCACGGCGACTGTTGTAAGTACGGCTTCGTTCTGCCAGCGGCAAACCTTCGGCAGCAGCCTGCCGGAGCAGATTGGACTGCATCTCCTTGATCTGCGCCTCACGTCCGGCGAACAGTTCGGCCAGCTCGATTCCCTGTTCCGGCGTCTCAGGATGAAGTGGAAAAACGCTCCAACGCAGTTCGACAGCATGTTCCTGCTGCAAGCGTTCAGTACGCACGGTACCGAGATAGCACCAGGGTCAGATATAATCGAAAAAAACCTCCACCACGATTGGCTTGTTCATCATCTACTCCTTGTGGTTGCTATCATTCATGTAACGCCACGTTCAATAACATCGCTTATGCCGGTTTAACAAAGGTCCCCTTGGCATATTCCTCAAAAGCAATGCGCAGTTCATCCTGGGTATTCATGACAATCGGACCGTACCAGGCAACCGGTTCGTTCAGCGGCATTCCCGCAATCAGCAGGAACCGCAGCGGCTTTTCCCCTGCCACGATAGTCACGGCAGCGCCGGCGCGTTCAAAGAGCACCACGGTTTCCGCCCCGCAGATACAACGGCGATTGACATCCATCCACCCCGAACCGGCCATTTCATAGGCAAAGGCATCACGTTGATCATCAAAATATCCTTCACCGTCCAGGATGTAGGCAATCGCCGTATGCCCCCCCTTGACCGAATGGGTAAAGGTTGCCCCTGCCGGAATAGATACATCCAACAATTCAGGATCGATGACGATGTCCCGCACCGGCCCTTGTACTCCTTCCAGCTCACCGCAGACGATCTTCACCTTTACTCCCGACGCCTGGGTCACCTCGGGTATGTCAGCCGCCTTAACCTCCCGATAGCGGGGGGGCATCATTTTCCGACTGGCCGGCAGATTGGCCCAGAACTGGAACCCCCACATCATTCCGGTCGGGCTTTCCTGCGGCATCTCCTGGTGAATGATACCGCTGCCGGCAGTCATCCACTGCACATCCCCCGGACCGATGACCCCTTTGTTCCCCATGCTGTCACCATGCTCCACCTTCCCCTCCAACACGTAGGTGATGGTCTCGATTCCCCGATGGGGATGCCAGGGAAACCCGGGAAGATACTCGGCCGGATTGGTGGTGTGAAAATCATCCAGCATCAGAAACGGATCGAACTGCGGAACCTGTGAGTAGCCAAAGGCCCGCTTGAGATGGACGCCGGCTCCTTCAACGGTGGGACGACTCTTGAAAATCTTGGCAATACGTCGCATGCTCATATCAGACACTCCTTGTCAGGTTTTTTCAACTGATAACGATTGGTAACCGGAGATTGTCAGTTCAGCAACATCATGCCCGTCGCGCTACGACAAACAACTCCAGACTGATCAGATCATGCACCAGATGCATGCCAAGGCGCTCGAACAGTTTGCACGAACCGTAACCGACATTCCAGAGGGTACGATCGATATCAAAGACTGCATGAGCCTTGATGGTGCCGTCCTGCTGCCAGGCAACAATGGCCGGAAAACTGATCGAGCGGGTCACGTCCCGGATGTTCAGGTCACCGGTGGCAATTCCATTAGGAGCTTCAGGAGCGGTTCCTGCCAACTCTTCCCATCCGGTCAGGGTAAATGAAGCGGTCGGAAAACGCTCGACCGCAAAAAAATCATCGGAATTCAGGTGGCGAATCAGCAGGTCACGCCAAACCGGATCCAGCAGATCCTGATTGGCAATGCTGTTCATATCAAGCACGATGTTTCCCTGTACCAGCCTGCCGGCGGCAAGTACCAGTTCTCCCCCCTGGACAGCAATAGAGCCGAAGTGCCGTTTACCGAGATTGCGACCGATCCATTCCAATCGGCTGTTCTCCGTATCAATCCGGTAGCCGCCATCCTGTGGCTGTGCCCTGTCCTCGGTCATCCCCCCTCCCGTTCCCTCAACCGGTAGACCGGCAGCACGCCAGGCGGCAAGACCGCCGGAGAGGATAAAAACATTACGGTAACCAGCCTGAAGCAGTCGTTCCCGGGCAACTCCCGCCGTCCGTGTGCTTCCGGTGGTGTCATACACGACCAGCTTAGTGGTTCGATCCGGCACGTATTCAGTGATCCGCTCAAGAAAAACCATTTCATACACACAAGCGTTTTTGGCGCCGATCACATGGGCGGCAGCAAAGTCTTCCGGCGTCATTACATCGACCAGTACAGCGCCCTGGCTGAGACACTGCACCAGTTCCTCACAGGTTAAAGAAGTAGTATTCATGGCACATAACTCCTTGGTATCGCCTTCCCGAGGCGGTTTCGGTATGTGTTGATTATGAACAATCCCGACAATGAGCAATATCAGAGGAAGGCTTATTTACCCTTAGGGGTTTCAGGAGAAACCATATGGCAGTTTGTCTTACGTTGCCAGACAAAAAAATCCCCCCTGTTCAAAAGATCAGGGGGGATTTACAGACTCGTTTCCACTATTACGTGATTACCTGACCGGATCCAGGAGTACTTTCAGGCTACTGCTAAAGACCGTGGTGGTATTGGTCACCATATCCAGTCCCACTGCCTTTTTGATATTCACCGGAGTATTAAGAGCATTCAGATCCGCAAGAGTAATGGTTGTATTTGGCTTGACCACGCATACCAGCCGCAGGAATTCACCCGAACGGAAGGTGTCACTGGTGGTAACCATACTGAGATAGACCTTACGGGTTGATACTGAATATGACCCAAAGGCCAGATTGGTTCCGATCATCCCGATTCCCGGCTGCACCGCATCGGTAGCGATTGCCCCGGAAAGCCCATTGCTCGTCGGTACACTCATGCCTTGCGGCAAAGTAATCGTCAGATCGACCCCGCTAATCGAAGCTGGTAACTTCGCGGTACTGAGAGCAGAAAACGCCAGTGTTGATTTCCCTTCCGGGAAGGTATAACTCCCCTGTGTTCCCCCGTTATTCCCACCACCTCCCCCATCACCACAACCGGACATAATCACCGAGACCAAAGCTGCCAGGATACCAACACGTAAAAATTTCATACGACCTCCTTTAGAATAATAACGTACTCGTTAATGTAACGGGATAAGTCCCACCGCCATGCGCAGAATCACCATGGCATCTTCAATATCAACCTTTCCATCCCCCACTGAGACACCATTAACCATCGGCGCCACATCCAGAAGCAGGGAATGGGCAGCATCGGGAGAGAGCGTCCCCACCGACATCTGTAACGCCTGTAACGCATCAACCACCGTAAAGGGAGCCAGGTGGATAATGTTACGCTGAACTGTCAGGCTGTTATTATTCTGATCAACACCGGTAACAGCAACCTGATAGACCCTGTTCTCGGGCAACATAACAGTTTGCTGGAACACTCCGCCTGTTACCGTCGGGGTAAAGCTTTGGTCATCCACCATAACGGTGACACCCACCGGCGTTGTGACATCGGTGACACTCCCCTGCAACAGATATGAATTAAGTGCGGTGCGCATATCCTTTTCCGGCGAGGTAACCGTAAGAGAGAATGCCGGTTGATAGGTCACGGTACGCTTGACCTCCGCCGATTTACCGGCGCCGTTTGAAGCTAGTATCTTAATGGTGTTCATGCCGCCGGCCAGATCCACGTCAAATGAGTAGTTATTCCCCAGCACACTGGCATACAACGGCGCCGAGTCATTGACGGTATACCTGACTACCATGGTCGAACCCTGCGTAACAGCTGCCTTGGCCACCCCACCGAACAGATCAGAGATGGTACCGGTCACCGTAACAAGGTGCATCATGGAAATTCCGTTATCAGGCGGATAGGTAACGGTCAGGTGCGGTGCGCTGCTATCCAGAATCAGAGTCCGCGAATCGGTCGTACTGATTCCCGCATTATTGGTGGCCACCACCGTAATCGTATTGGGGCCGGTCAGTAACTGCACAGGAAAGCTAAAGGAACCGTTGTGAGTGACCAGAACATTGGTACCATTGATAACCAGAGACCTGATACCGCCCGGATCAGTGGTAATCCCACAGATATTCTGGGTTACCTCCGTGGTAACTGAATTATGGGAAAGAGCCGAAACCATCAGAAGCGGAGGTGACGTAGTATAGTCCACCGTCACAATCTGACTGATTGAGACAGGGAGATACCCCGCACTACCAGCCTGGCTGACCGTAATTGTCGTGGAACCAACACTGACCGGATGTAGTTTGCCATTGACAATTGTTGCCACCGCTGGATTGGAGCTGACATAGCTCAACGGTAGTCCACTGGAAACCGTTGCGCCAAGAGTTACATCCGCATCACCAAGCCTGATCACCGGTAAGGTTCCAAAGACAAAGTTCTGACTCGCCTTGTTGATCATAAAGCTCTGCTGCAGCTGGGGAGCGGCACCGTAATCGCCGTTACCAGCCTGGTCGGCGTTAATGGAACAGCTGCCGGAGCTAAGCAAGGTAACTGCTCCGCTGACAGTAACCGTGCAGACACCGCTCGTGGCAGAGTTGAAGGTTACCGGCAGACCGGAAGTCGTAGTTGCCGACACGGTCAAAGCGGTACCAAAGGTCTGACTCCCCGGGTTGCTAAAGCTGATACTCTGACCAGCTTTACCCACATTCAGGCTGGTGGTTATGCTCTGTGAGGTATAGTTGCTGACATCATCGGGGGTAAAGCTGGCAGTCAGCACATACGCACCGGCATTCAGTATCGTACCGGCTGCAGGAGTATACACAAAACTCCCTGCAACATTGGCCGTGGCATTCAACTGGCTGCTTCCCAGGGGAGAACCGTAGAGCATACCAGCCGGAGTATTCCATGAAAGTGATGGTGTCGCTTTGCCAATCGTCAATATTCCATTCACATAGGTAAAGGCATAATTGTTGGAGAAGAGGTTACCCGCGGCTACGGTAATCGGGTAATCACCAACCGGGCTGGCAATGTCGGCAGTAGAGGCTAGCGCCGGAGTTCCCGACAGTACGTTCACTGTTTCACCATTGACAAAGCCGCTGATGATGCTACTAAAGCCTGGATTGGCTACTCCGTAAATACGGCTGGCGTTATTGGCGGCAACCGTCAGAGTAGCCTTGTTCACCACCAGATTCTGATGGGTTGTCGCAGAAGCATAATTGGCATTTCCCGACTGATTGGCAGTAATGGTGGTCTCCCCTGCCCCCACTATCGTTACCGTTATGCCGCTGACCGTGGCGACTGTCAGGTTGCTGCTGCTAAAGGTAACCGGATTACCGGAGTCACCACCCGTAGCAGTTAGATCAAAGGCTGTATCGCCGTAATTCCTGGCAACCAGGGGAGTAAAGCTGATGGATTGACCGGCAAGACCGACCGCCAGGGTGCCATTGACAAAGCTGAAGTTGTAATTGGCGGCGGCCAGGGTACCGGTTGCCGCAGTTATGGGATAGCTTCCCACCGGACTGGCGGTGGTGGCGGTGCTGCTAAGAGCAGGTGTGCCGGAGACTACGCTGCTGGTCTCGCCATTGACATAGCCGCTGATAATGCTGCTAAAGGCCGGATTGGCAACACCATAGCTACGGCTGGCATTAGTGGCGGTAACCGTCAGAATCGCCTTGTTCACCACCAGATTCTGCTGTGCCGTGGCAGCAGCATAATTGGCATTTCCAGGTTGATTGGCAGTGATGGTGGTCTCCCCTGCCCCCACTATGGTTACCGTTGCGCCGCTGACTGTGGCAACCGCCGGATTGCTGCTGCTAAAGGTAAGTGGAGTACCGGAAGCGCCACCGGTAGCGGTGAGGGTGAAGTCAGGATCGCCGTAGTTCTTGGCAGCCAAGGGATTGAAGGTAATAGACTGACTGGCAAGACCGACCGCCAGAGTGCCATCAACAAAGCTGAAGTTGTAATTGGCTGCTGCCAGGGTACCGGCTGCCGGGGTTATGGGGTAATTACCGGTCGGGCTGCTGATCGTAGCTGTTATGGTGAAAACAGGAGCGCCACTCAGCACCGATTGATTTTCTCCTAGGACGAAACCGGCATAGCTGGCCGTAAAGGCAGGATCGGCAACACCATAACTTCTGCTGGTATTTACCGCAGTAATCGTCAGTTGTGCCTTATTGACGGTAAGCAGTTGTTGCGCTGTAACCGGCAGCCATTCTGCATCACCCGCCTGACTGGCGGTGATGGTCGCCGTACCGGCGCCCACAAGGTGAATCATCCCACCGGCGGTGATGGTCGCCACTGCCGGATTGTCACTGGCATAGGTAATGGCAAGTGCTGATGTGATGCTCGCTCCGGGTGTGAAATCCCCGTCACCGTAAGTTTTAGTTGCGGTTGCTGCAAATGTAATGATCTGAGTCGCCTGGCCAATCACAAAATTACCGGCAGTAAGACCGGCAGCAGCATTATAGTTGGCGCTGGCAGCACAGTCAGCTACAACCGCATACGTTCCGGCATTGGTCTGGCTAACGGCGCCACCAGTGAGGATGTTGCTGGCTGCTCCACCACCGAGACAGGCTACTGCCGCCGTCTGTACCGAACCGGTGAAAACTGCCGGACTGTTGGTGATACTGGCGGTCGGCGTAGCCTTGCCGATTACGAAATTACCGGCAGAAAGAGCGCTGGCAGCGTTGTAGTTGCTGCTGGCGGCACAGTTGACCGTGGCAGGATAGGAACCAACATTAGTGCCGGTTCCGCCGCTGGCCAGCGTTGCCGCACCGCCACCGAGACAGGCTACTGCCGCCGTCTGTGCCGAACC
>Ga0209798_10001826_pt1 | contig 12640 bp, 9 predicted proteins | sample DOMMetBare3Fresh_FD_187475 | JGI IMG/M metagenome (GOLD analysis project Ga0209798, IMG submission 187475) | Wetland sediment microbial communities from St. Louis River estuary, USA, under dissolved organic matter induced mercury methylation -... | ecosystem: Environmental > Aquatic > Freshwater...
CGCGACGCGCCGACCGTCATCGAGGACAAGGTGTGGCGGGCCTATGGCCTGCTCCGGTATGCGCGGTCGTTGTCGTTCGAGGAAGCGATGAACCTGCTGAGCGGCGTCCGGCTCGGGGTGGGGGTGGGACTCATTCCCGACGTCGCCATGTACACGCTGAACAAGCTGCTGATTTACACGCAGCCCGCGCATCTGGCGGTGGCGGAAGGTGTCTCTCCCGACGATGTTGAGCTGCCCCTCCGTCGGGCACGGTTCGTGCGAAAAGTGCTGGAATCCGAAGTAGGACGCCGTGGATGAGCCGCGGCGACGGCCTTCGGAGCAACGTAGGGTACCGCGATGAACGGCTACAACTTCACTGATCGCGTCCGCAAGGTCCTGCAGATGGCCCGCGAAGAGGCGGCCCGTCTCCACCACGAGTACGTTGGCACCGAGCACATCCTCCTCGGCCTCATCCGTGAGGGCGAGGGGGTGGCGGCCGCCGTGCTCACGAACCTGAACGTCGACCTCGAGGACATCCAGCAGAAGATCGAGGAGACGGTCAAGAAGGGGAAGGCGGCCGCGGCCGCGGGCCCCGACCTGCCGTACACATCGCGCGCCAAGAAGGTGCTCGAGCTCGCCATGACCGAGGCCCGCGAGCTGAACCACTCCTATGTGGGCACCGAGCATCTGCTGCTCGGGCTGCTGCGCGAGGAGAAGGGGATCGCGGCCCAGGTGCTCACCGACGCGGGCGTGAACCTCGAGCAAAGCCGCGCGGAAACCCTTCGGCTCCTCGGAAGCGACATGCCGCAGGCGTCGGCGGGCGGCGGCGGTACCAGCCCGCCGAGCACCGCGCCGAAGTCCGAGAAGAAGTCCAAGACACCGGCGCTCGACCACTTCTGCCGCGACCTCACCCAGCTCGCCGCCGAGGGCCAGCTCGATCCGACGATCGGCCGGGCCAAGGAGATCGAGCGCGTCATGGAGATCCTGGCGCGCCGGAAGAAGAACAACCCGGTCCTCATCGGCGAACCGGGCGTCGGCAAGACGGCGATCGTCGAGGGGTTGGCGCTGCTCATCGCCAATGGGCTCTGCCCCGACGTCCTCCGGGACCACCGGGTCCTCTCGCTCGACATGGCGGCAGTCATCGCGGGCACCAAGTACCGGGGTCAGTTCGAGGAGCGGCTCAAGGCGGTCATGAACGAGATCGCCCAGAACAAGCAGATCATCCTGTTCATCGACGAGCTACACACGCTGGTCGGCGCCGGCGCGGCCGAAGGCGCCATCGACGCGTCCAACATGCTGAAGCCGGCGCTCGCGCGGGGCGAGTTGCAGTGTGTCGGCGCCTCCACGCTCAACGAGTACCGGAAGTACATCGAGAAGGATGGCGCGCTCGAGCGCCGGTTCCAGACGGTGGTGGTCGAGCCGCCGACCGTCGAGGAAACGATCGAGATCCTGAAGGGACTGCGAAAGAAGTACGAGGATCACCACCGGATCAGCATCCCCGACCCCACGCTCTCCGCGGCGGCCGAGCTGTCGGAGCGCTACATCACCGACCGGTTCCTGCCGGACAAGGCGATCGACGTGATCGACGAGGCCGGTGCGCGTGCGCGACTCGCCTCCCAGGTGCCGCCGGCCGAGGTGGCCGAGCTCAAGGCGGCGCTGGAGAAGGTCAACCTCCAGAAGGAGGACGCGGTTCGCGACCAGAACTTCGAGCGCGCAGCCTCGCTCCGCGACCAGGAGCGCGACCTGCAGAACCAGATTCGGCTGAAGAACGAGGAGTGGGAGAAGGACCGTCAGACCCGCCGCCCGGTGATCGACGAGGAGGCCATCGCCTTCATCGTTTCCCGGTGGACCGGCATCCCGGTCACCCGCCTCCAAGAGGCGGAGGCCTCGCGGCTTATGCGGATGGAGGACGAGCTGCACGCGTCCGTGGTGGGCCAGGACGAGGCCATCCACGCCGTGTCTCGGGCCATCCGGCGGTCGCGCGCCGGTCTCAAGGACCCGAACCGGCCGATCGGTTCGTTCATCTTCTCCGGCCCGACCGGCGTCGGGAAGACCGAGCTGGCGCGGGCACTCGCGCGCTTCCTGTTCGCCGACGCCTCGGCCCTCATCCGGGTGGACATGTCGGAGTACATGGAGAAGTTCTCCGTATCCCGGCTCATCGGTGCCCCCCCGGGCTACGTGGGCTACGAGGACTCGGGCACCCTGACCAAGGCGGTGCGGCGGAAGCCCTACTCGGTCGTCCTGCTGGACGAGATCGAGAAGGCGCATCCGGACGTCTTCAACATCCTGCTCCAGGTGCTCGATGAAGGCCACCTGACCGACAACTACGGCCGGGTGATCGACTTCAAGAACACCGTCGTCATCATGACCTCGAACGTCGGCGCCCGCGACATCATGCAGGGCAAGTCGCTCGGCTTCCACGGGGGCGACGTCAAGGGCAACTTCGAGAAGATGCAGGAGACGGTCAAGGACGAGATGAACAAGGTGTTCAATCCCGAGTTCCTGAACCGCCTGGACGACGTCATCGTGTTCCACCCGCTGACCAAGGAGCACATTGCGCAGATCGTCACGATCCTGGTGCGCGAGGTGCAGCGGCGTCTCGGCGACGAGGTCAAGCTCACGCCGGCCGCGGTCGACTTCCTGGTCGAGCACGGTTACGACCAGAGCTACGGAGCTCGGCCGCTCAAGCGGTCGATCCAGCGGTACATCGAGGATCCGCTCAGCGAGAAGATCCTCATGGGCGAGTTCAGCCGCGGCGACGAGATCGAGGTGGATGTCGCGCCGGACGGTGAGCGGCTGGTCTTCCGGGCGCTGACCGGCACCCGGGCCTAGGGCCGCCCGGTGCCGGCTCCTGCGGAGCCGGTGCGCCCCTCTCCGATCGAGTGCGGATGCAGCGTTTTCTCCCCATGGTCGCCGCCGTGACCCTCCTCCTGGGGGGACCGGCGGCGCTGTTCGCCCAGGACGATCAGCCGCCCACCGTCGACAGCATCGCCGTCGCCGGCAATGGGCGGCTGACCGCGTCCCAGATCCTCGGCACCTCCGGCCTGGTGGCCAAACAGCCGGTCAACTACCGCGACATCCAGCGCGCCATCACCGCGCTCTTCCGCACGGGGCAGTTCGACGACGTGCTCGTCGAGCAGCAACCGATCGGCGACGGATTGCTGCTGACCATCCGGGTCAAGGAGCGACCGATCCTCGAGAAGTGGGCCGTCCGCGGGGTGACCAAGGTTTCGGAAGGCGAGGTCAAGGGTCGCGTGCGGCTGTCCGAGGGACGTCCGCTCGACCGGAACGCCGAAGAGCAATCGCGCGCCGCCATCGACTCGCTCTACAAGCACGACGGCTACTACAACGCGAGCGTCAAGACGATCGAGCTGGCCCAGGACAACGGGCGGGTGCGTGTGGTCTACGACGTGAACGAGGGCGAGCGTGTGGCCATCAGCCAGGTGATTGTCGAGGGCAACCAGCGGTTCTCCGACAAGCAGGTCGTCAAGCACATGGCCACCCGGCCCGAAGGATTCTGGTGGTTCCAGAAGGGCGAGTACGACGAGCGCAAGGTGGATCAGGACGTGCGGGAGCGGCTCCCCCGCTGGTACGCCAACCAGGGATACGTCGATTTCCAGGTGACGCACGATTCGCTCGCGGCCGACTCGGCGGGCGGGAAGGCGATCCTCCACCTGACCGTGGAGGAGGGCCAGCACTACCAGGTGGGCGCATTCGATATCGAAGGCAGCAGGCGGTTCTCGACCGAGGAGCTCCAGGCGTTCTACCCGTTCGGCCCGGTCGGCCCCACGGGGACACCGGAGGACGGCCCCCGACCGTTCAGCCGCTCGGAGTGGGACGGAGCCACCGAGAAAGTGCAGAATCTGTACGCCAACAACGGCTACATCTACGCCCAGGTGGAACCCAGCGAGACCCGCCGGACCGGGCCCGACGGCACCCCCGTGGTGGACCTGCGGTGGACCATTCGGGAGGGCTCGCCGGCCACGATCAACAAGGTCGAGATCGTCGGCAACGACGTCACCCACGAGCGGGTCATCCGCGAGGCGATCGTCATGCTGCCGGGCGACCTGTTCAGTCGCGAGCGGCTCATCCGCTCCTACCAGAACGTCTCCAACCTTGGCTTCTTCCAGCAGCCGCTGCCGAGCCCCGACGTCAAACCGGCCGCGAACGGCGTGGATGTGGACATCGTCTTCCGGGTCGAGGAGCGGCGCACCGGCAACATCAACTTCGGCGCCTCGCTGGGACAGGGCACCGGAGTGGGCGGGTTCCTGGGGCTCGAGGAGCCCAACCTCTTCGGCCGGGGCAAGCGCGGCAAGCTCCAATGGCAGTTCGGCAAGAACATCAACGACTTCACGCTGAGCTACACGGACCCGGCCATCCGCGAGAGCCGCATCTCGGGGACGATCTCGCTGTTCGATTCGCGCGCCCGGTATACGATCGGCGATCTCGGGCGCCGCAAGCAGACCGGCGGGAGCCTCCAGCTTGGCTTCCCGTTCCTCGGGTCTCGCTACACTCGGTTCTTCACCTCCTACTCGTACCAGCGGGTCCGCTACACCGAGGGCTCGGCGGACCTCCGGGCGCGCTTCAGCTGCAGCGCCTGCAGCCGCTCCTCCCTCGGCACCAGCGTACTCCGGGACACCCGGGTGGGGTTGCCCTTCGCAGTGGGCGGTTCCATGACCAACGTGAGCGCCGAGCTCAACGGCGGGTTCCTGGGCGGCACGGGCGACTACCGGAAGGTGGACCTGGAGGGTCGCTGGTACGCACCCCTGGGCACGCTCGGGGGCGGTGGCCAGCTGGGCGCCGGGGTACAGTTTGTGCTAGGCCTCACTGCCAAGTCGGGTTTCATCTTCGGAGACGCCGGGCCGTTCTTCACCGAGTTGTACTCGCTTGGCGGGGTCCAGTACGGCGTGCCGCTCCGGGGTTACGACGAGTTCTCGATCACGCCCAACGGGTTCGACCCGTCGGCCAGCGGCAACCAGGCCAGCCCGGACGCGTTCGGCAAGTCGTTCGCGGCGTTTACCGTCGAGGCAGGGGCGCGGATCAGCCAGTCGCTGTATCTGAGCACCTTCTTCGACGCGGGGAACGTGTACCGGAGCTCCCGCCAGTGGGATCCGACGCGCCTCTTCAGGGGCGCCGGATTCGGCGCCGCGGTGGTATCGCCACTCGGGCCGATCGGCGTGGACCTTGGCTACGGATTCGACAGAGTGGACGGGCAGGGCCGCCCCGCGCCGGGATGGCAGCTGCACTTCAAGCTGGGCAACTTCTTCTAGCTGGTTACCGCACCCCTCTCATCGGGAGCAACGCATGAAGCTGTTCCTCGTGGCAATCTGGCCCGCCCTTCTCACGCTCGTCTGCGCCGCTGCGCCGCTCGCGGCCCAGCAGGCCGGAGGGCAGAAGGTCGCCTACGTCAACACCCAGGCGATCCTGAAGGCGACGCCGGGCTACGCCCAGGCCGAGTCGACCTTCTCGAAGGAGCTCCAGACCTACCGGGGCGAGGTTCAGAAGCTGCAGGCGAGCCTGGATTCTGCGGCCTCCGACTTCGAGCAGCAATCGGTCCTGCTGAGCCCGACCCAGCGGGCGGCCAAGCGCAAGGACCTCGAGGGGCAGCAGCAGAAGCTCGAGCAGCGGACCCAGGAGCTCCAACAGCGGGCCGCCACGCGGGAGCGGGAGCTGCTCGACCCGATCCAGTCCAAGGTGAACAGTGTGATCGAGGGGGTGCGCGCATCCGGCAACTATGCGGTAATCTTCGATGTGAGCGCGCCCAACAGCGGTATTGTCACCGCCGACAAGGCGCTCGATCTCACGCAGAAGGTCATCCAGCAGCTCAAATCGGGCACCTGAGCTCGTGACGCCGGGGAGCCTCACCGCGCAGGCGGTCGCCGGTCTCGTCGGTGGCCGCCTGCTTGGCGATGGGACCACCGTCGTGTGCGCCGTCCGCCCACTCGACAGCGCCGGTCCCGAGGCGATCTCGCTGGCCGTTTCAGCGCGCTACGCCGAGGAGCTTCGGGTCTCGCGCGCCGGCACGGTGCTGGTACCCGAGGCGCTGGCCGAGGTCCCCACGGCGGCCCGGGCGCGTATTGTCGTTCCAGACCCCTATGCGGCGCTGGTGCGGGTCATCGGCGAGCTGTTCCCCCCGGCAAACCCGCCTCCCGGCGTGGACCCCACCACCCGGCTCGGGCCGGGCTGCGAGCTGGGGCAGCAGGTGAGCATTGGACCGTTCGTCGTCCTCGGGCGTGGCGTCCGCCTGGGCGACCGTTGCCGCGTGGCGGAAGGCGTGTCGCTCGGCGACGGGGTGACCGTTGGAGAGGACACCACGATCGGGCCGAGGGCGGTATGCTACCCAGACGCCAGGATCGGAAACCGTGTGGTGATCAAGGCCGGGGCGGTCATCGGCGGACCGGGCTTCGGCTACCGCGCCACTCGCGCGGGCCATGACCGGATTCCCCACGTCGGCGGATGCATTCTCGAAGACGAGGTGGAAATCGGCTCCAACTCCTGCGTCGACCGGGGCAGCGTGGACGACACGGTCATCGGCGCCGGAACCAAGCTCGATAATCTGGTCCACGTCGGCCACAACGTTCGAATCGGCCGGCGCTGCCTGCTCATGGCGGGCGTCGGGATCGCCGGGAGCACCCACATCGGGGACGACGTGATCCTGGCCGGCCATGTAGGAGTCACCGACCATCTGGTGATCGGCGATCGCGTCCGGATCGCGGCCAAGAGTGCCGTCTTCGGCGACATTCCAGCAGGGGCCGCGTTCAGCGGCCATCCGGCGCGGCCGCACCGCCAGTTCCTGCGGGCCCAGGCCGCGCTGTACCGGCTGGCCCCGATCATCGCGGAGCTGGAGCGGCTGGTGTCGGAGACAGGCCGCGATGGCTAGGCGCACGCTGGCCCGCACCGCAGTCGTGAAGGGGGTCGGCCTGCATACCGGACGCGAGGTGACGGCTCGCTGCTCGGGCGCGGCGGCCGGCCAGGGTATCGTCTTCCGGCGGGTCGACCTGCCCGGCGCGCCGTCCATTCCAGCGCGCATCGCCGAGGTGCAGTCCACCGAGCGGCGCACCGCGCTGGGGCAGGGCGACGCCTCGGTACAAACGGTCGAGCATCTCCTCGCGGCCGCCGCTGCGCTCGGCCTCGACGATCTGACGGTCGAGCTGGACGGGCCCGAGCTCCCGATCGGCGACGGCTCGTTCGCGCCGTTCCTGGCGGCGCTCACCGAGGCTGGAGTGAGAGAGACCGCCGGCGAGCCGACGGTCTATCGGGTGATCACCCCATTCCAGCTCACCGAGGGCGACTCGAGCTACGTGGTCGCGCCGGCGCGCTCGCTCCGGCTTACCACCACGATCGAATGGGCCCACCCGCTGATCGGGCGCCAAAGCGGCGCGTACGAGATCACCGCCGATGAGTTCGCCCGCGAGCTGGCGGGCGCGCGGACGTTCGGTTTCCTTCGGGAGGCGGAGGCGCTCCGGGAGCGAGGGCTTGCGCTGGGCGCCGCTCTCGATTCGACCTTGGTCCTCTCCGAGGACGGCCTGGTCGGCGATGCGACGCTCCGCTGGCCCGATGAGTTTGTGCGCCACAAGGCGGCGGACCTGCTCGGCGACCTGGCGCTGGTCGGCGGCCGGATTCAGGCCCACGTGATTGCAACCAAGCCAAGCCATCAGGGCAACATCGCGCTGGCCCGCTGGCTCACCCGCACCGCGCAGCGCGACGGAGGCGTGGCGATGGACATCGGCCGGATCCTCGACGTGATTCCCCATCGGTATCCCTTTCTCCTCGTGGACCGGATCCTCGAGGTGGAGGGCACCAAGCGGATCGTCGGGATCAAGAACGTCACCATCAACGAGCCGTTCTTCCAAGGCCACTTCCCGGGGCATCCGATCATGCCCGGCGTCCTCATCATCGAGGCGATGGCCCAGGTGGGCGGTATGCTCCTCCTCGGCACGATCGAGGATCCGGACCAGAAGGTCGTGTACTTCATGTCGCTCGATCACGTGAAGTTCCGCCGGCCGGTGCTCCCGGGTGACCAGCTCCGCTGCGAGCTCGAGATGCTGCAGAACCGCGGGCGCACCTGCCGGATGAAGGGCGTCGCCTACGTGGACGGCAACGTCGTGGCGGAGGCCGAAATGATGGCGCGCGTGGTGGATCGGTGACCACCGTCATCCACCCGACGGCCATCATCGACCCGTCGGCCCGGATCGGCGAGGGGGTCGAGATCGGCCCGTGGGTGATGATCGGTCCGCGGGTCACTGTGGGCGACCGCTGCCGCCTCGGCCCCCGCGCCCGGCTGCAGCGCAACGTAGTGCTGGCCGAAGGAGTGAGCATCGGCGACGGCTCGATCCTCGGCGGTGACCCCCAGGACCTCAAGTACAAGGGCGAGGAGACCTGGGTCGAAATCGGCGCGGGAACCATCATCCGCGAGTACTCGACCATCAACCGCGCCACCTCACAGAGCTACCGCACGGTCGTGGGCGCGCGCTGCTTCATTATGACCTACGTGCACCTCGCCCACGATTGCCACGTGGGCGACGAGGTGACGATCGCCAACGGTACCCAGTGCGCCGGCCACGTCACCATCCACGATCACGCAGTGCTCAGCGGCCTCAACGCCATACACCAGTTCGTCACGATCGGCACGCATGCCTTCGTCGGTGGCGGGTCGCGGGTGAACCAAGACATTCCGCCCTACGTCAAGGCGGTCGGGAACCCGATGGAGCTGTACGGGCTCAATTCGATCGGTCTGCAGCGCGCCGGCTTCTCGGGCGACACCATCGCCGCACTCAAGCGCGCCTATCGGCTCTTCTTCAATTCCGAGCTCAATCTCTCCCAGGCGCTCGAGCGCGCGCGAAGCGATCTGCCGGCCTTCCCCGAGGTCGAGCGGTTTCTCGCCTTCGTTGAGTCATCCGAGCGGGGTGTGCCCGCGTGACTCCGCGCCTGCCGGTCGGCGTCGTGGGCGTGGGCGCGCTGGGCAGGCACCACGCGCGCCATCTGGCCACGTTGGAGGAAGCACGGCTGGTCGGCGTCTATGATACCGACCTCGACCGGGCCCGTGCGGTGGCCGCCGAGACCGGGACCACGGCGTTCGACGACCTCGACGTGCTGCTCGACCGGATCGAGGCGGTGACTGTCGCCGTGCCCACGCCGGCCCACGCGGCGGTGGGGCTCCGGGCACTGGAGCGCGGCGTTCCCGTGCTGATGGAAAAGCCGCTCGCCGCGACCGTGGCCGAGGCGGACGCCCTGATCGCGGCAGCGGCCCGGGGCGGGCTCCAGCTGCAGGTGGGGCACATCGAACGCTACAATCGGGCGCTCCGCGCCGCAGCGCCCTACCTCGACGGGCCGCGCTACATCGAGAGCCAGCGGCTGGCGCCGTTCCAGCCGCGCGGCACCGACGTGGCGGTGGTGCTGGACCTCATGATCCACGACCTCGACCTGGTGCTACATCTCACCGGCGGTGCCGAGGCGACCGAGGTACGCGCCTCGGGCCTTCCACTGCTGAGCTCGTACCTCGACCTCGCCAACGCGCGGGTCGAGTTCGCCAATGGCGCCGTGGCCCTCGCCACCGCCAGCCGGGTCTCGCGCGAGCGGGTCCGGAAGCTCCGCTTGTTCCAGCCGAACGGCTACCTCTCGCTCGACCTGGCGAGCGGCGGTGGCGAGTTCATGCGGGTCCGGCCGGACTGGCGGCCGGGCACCGGTCAGGCGCTCAGCGACGTGGTCGAGCGGATCGTGCTGGAGGCGCCCGAGGCGGACGCGCTCCGGCTCGAGCTCCGGAGCTTCGTCCACGCCGTGCGGGGCGAAAGCACCGTCGTGGTGAGCGGCGAGGAGGGGCGGGCCGCGCTCGCGCTCGCGCTCAGGGTGGCCGACGCCGTCCGGACGTCGCCGCTCGCGGTTCCAGCGGCCGGATGATCGCGCGGTCGGCCCCTCGCATCTTCATTTCCGCCGGCGAGCCCTCGGGTGACCTCCACGGCGCCGGCGTGGTCCAGGCGCTGCGCGCCCGGCACCCGGACGCGGTGATCGAGGCCCTCGGCGGGCCCCGCATGGCCGCGGCTGGCGCGGTGATACGCTACCCCATGGAGGGGCTCGCCGCCTTCGGGCTGGTGGAAGTGGTGACCAAGCTCGGCGCCCATCTCCGGCTACTCCGGGCGCTCCGGGCCGAGTTCCGCACGGGTCGCTACGACCTCGTGATCCTCATCGACTATCCCGGCTTCCACGTCCGCGTGGCCGAAGCAGCCCGGAAGGCGGGGACCAAGGTGCTCTACTACATTGCCCCCCAGCTCTGGGCCTGGCGGCCCGGGCGCGCCCGTCGCTTCGCATCGGCGGTGGACCGGCTGGCGGTGGTGCTGCCGTTCGAGCAGCGCTTCTTCGGCCGCCTGGGGCTCCGGAGCGAGTATGTCGGCCACCCGCTGGTGGACCGCGGTGCCTGGCCCCCTCGGGCGGCGGCTCGGGCCCGGCTCGGTATCTCGCCGGAGAGCCGCGTCCTCGGGATATTTCCGGGAAGCCGAAGCCAGGAGATCCGCCGCCTGTGGGTGCCGTTCCGGGACGCGGCCCTCCGGCTGCTGGGTGAGGGACGCTGCGATACGGTGATCGTCGCGGGGACGCCGGGCGGCCAGTATCCCGATCCGGGCCCAATCGAAATCCTGCGCGGCGATCCGATCCTGGTGTTCGCGGCGGCCGATGCGGCGCTGGCCAAGTCGGGCACGACGACGCTTGAGGCGGCGCTCGCGGACGTGCCGATGGTCGTCGCCTACAAGGTGCATCCGCTCACCTGGCTGATGTTTCAGCGACTGCGCACCGTTGAGTGGGTGAGCCTCGTCAATCTGGTCGCGGAGCACGAGGTCGTCCCGGAACTGCTGCAGCACCGGGCGGAGGCTGGTCCGCTGGCCGAGGCGCTCCGCCCCCTGCTCGATCCGCGCGATCCGCGCACACTGGCCCAGCACGAAGGCCTCGCGCTCGTGCGCCAGCGATTGGGGGCGCCCGGCGCCAGCACCAGGGTCGTGGCACTGGTGGACGAGCTGCTGGGCGTGTGAGGCTCAAGGTTCCGCCGGCCGCGGTGCGCCTCTTCGCCGGCCCCGCGCTTCGGGCTCTGGCCGCCTCGTGGCGGATCAGCACGGTGGACGAGACGCGCTGGCGTTCGCTCTACGAAGCCCGGCGTCCGCACGTGTTCCTGCTCTGGCACGAGGCGCTTCTGCCGCTGCTGTGGCATCACCGGCGGCAGTCGATCGCCATCGTGGTGAGCGAGGCCCGGGATGGGCAGTACCTCGCCGACTTCGCCGCCGCGCTGGGCTACCGAACGATCCGGGGCTCGAGCACGCGCGGCGCCGCCCGAGCGCTGCTGGGCGCGGTGCGCGAGCTGCAGGCCGGCAACGCGGTCGCGTTCACTCCCGACGGACCGCGGGGCCCCCGCCGGGAGATGAAGCCCGGCGTGGTCAGGGCGGCCCAACGCGGAGGAGGGATGATCGTGCCGCTCCACGCCGAGGCGGATCGAGCCTGGCGGTTAGATTCCTGGGATCGATTCCTGATTCCCCAGCCGGGCGCCCGCGTGCGGATTCGCTACGGACGCCCGTTCGAGGTGCCGGCCGGTGAGGCGGGGCTCGCCGCGGGGCTGGCCGACGCGGAGGAGCGCCTGGGCGAAATCGTGGGGAGCGAGGGGTGAGCAGCCGCCGAGGCGACACGCATCGGATCATGCGTTGGCTGTGGACCAGCCGCCGCCTGGATGCGCGGCTCGCCCGCCTTGCGCTGCTGCCGGTATCCGGGCTCTGGCGCCTGGCGATGGACACTCGGCTGGTGGCCTATCGTCGCGGCTGGTTCCCCGTGCAGGATCTCCCGCTGCCTTCGGTCGCGGTGGGCAACCTGACCGTCGGTGGCTCGGGCAAGACCCCGATCGCCATTTGGATCGCCCGTCACTATGTCGAGCGCGGCGTGCGGCCGGGGATCCTGCTGCGCGGCTACGGGGACGACGAGGTGCTGGTGCACCAGCACTCCGTGCCGGAGGCGGTGGTCGTGGCCGACCCGGATCGCGCGGCGGGGGCGGAGCGCGCCCTGGCGAACGGGGCCCAGGTGCTGGTGCTCGACGACGCGTACCAGCGGCTCGACGTGCATCGCGACCTCAACTTGCTCGTGATGAGCGCCGAAGCCGCCCGGGCGGTCCGCTGGCCGCTGCCCGCCGGGCCCTGGCGCGAGGGATGGGCGGCGCTGGACCGCGCCGATGCGGTGATCGTGACCCGAAAGCGGGCCACGTCCGAGGCCGCTTTGGCGCTCGCGCAGCAGCTCGAAGGCCGGGTACGCGGCCCGATCGCCGTGGCCCACCTCGGCCTCGGAACCCTGGAAGGCCTGGTCAGCGGAACCCGCCGGCCCGCCGGCAGCTTGGCGGGAAAGCGAGTCGTGGCCGCCTCCGGCATCGCCGATCCCGACGCGTTCGTGGCGCAAACCAAGGCGACGGGCGCCGCCGTGCAGGTGGCCACGTGGAAAGACCACCACGACTACCGCGACGAGGACGTCGCCTGGCTGGCCCATGCCGCACGCCGCGCGGATCACGTCGTGATCACGCAGAAGGACGCCGTGAAGCTGCGCGACCGGTGGCCGGCCGCCGTCCCCGAGCCGCTGGTGGCGCTGCTCGACCTGAACTGGGAAGTGGGCGGCGACCGGATCGCCGCCGTGCTGGATGCCGTCG
>Ga0209798_10001827_pt1 | contig 12636 bp, 10 predicted proteins | sample DOMMetBare3Fresh_FD_187475 | JGI IMG/M metagenome (GOLD analysis project Ga0209798, IMG submission 187475) | Wetland sediment microbial communities from St. Louis River estuary, USA, under dissolved organic matter induced mercury methylation -... | ecosystem: Environmental > Aquatic >...
CGATCCTGCCGTGCCGGCGCCAGTGCGCGAGGCGGGCGACGGGCTGGCCTACCGTGACTTCCTCGTGGTGGCGCTGATGCTCGAGGCGAAGGACCTCTTCCCGGACAACTGGATCTACATCCACACCCCCGGGGTCAAGGTCGGCCGCATCCAGAACTTCAACAACTGGAGCGCGGCGATGGTGCCCGTCGAGGGCCATACCTGCCTGGGCCTGGAATACTTCTGCTTCAAGGGTGACGGCCTCTGGGAGAGCAAGGACGAAGATCTCGTCAAGCTCGCGACCGAAGAGTTTCTCTCGCTCGAACTGACCCGTCGGGACATCAAGGTCGTGGACGGGGCGGTCATCCGCATGCCCAAGGCGTACCCGATCTACGACTCGAAGTACCGCGGGCATCTCGACGCGATCCGGGCCTACATCGACCCGATCCCCAACCTCCATACGGTGGGGCGGAACGGGATGCACAAGTACAACAACCAGGATCACTCGATGCTGACCGCCATGATGACCATCTGGAACATGCAGGGCGCCAAGCACGACGTCTGGGAAGTGAATACCGACTTCGAGTATCACGAGGAGCAGAAGGTCGAGGAGCAGCACCTCGGCGGCCGGCCGGGCGGCGCGGCCGTCAGCGCCGCGTAAGCCGATGCGGATCGGGGTGGACGCCACCTGCTGGGCCAATGGCCGCGGGTACGGGCGCTTCACCCGGCATCTCGTCTCCGCCATGGCGGCGGCCGCGCCAGGCGATCAGTTCTTCTGCTTCCTGGATGCGGCGTCCGCCGCCTGCTTCGAGCTGCGCGCGGCGAACGTGACTCCTGTCGTCGTGAAGCAAGGCAGCGCACCGACTGCCGCCGCTGCGGCCGAAGGCTACCGGGCGCCGCTGGACATGCTGCGGCTCACCCGGGCGGTCTGGCGTGCCCGACCGGATGTGTTCTTCTCGCCGTCGGTCTACACCTACTTCCCGCTGCCACCGGGGCAGCGGGCGGTGGTGACGGTCCACGATGCGATCGCCGAGCGGTTTCCGGAGCTGACGCTGCCGTCGCCGAGGGCGCGGCTGTTCTGGCGGCTCAAGGTCGGGCTCGCTCTGCGGCAGGCGCGGCTGGTGCTGACGGTGTCGGATTTCGCCGCGGGAGAACTCGCGGAGGTGCTGCATCTGTCGCCGGCCAGGATCCGGGTCTCCGGCGAGGCGCCGGCCGCGGCTTTTCAGCCGACGCGGGCGCCGGAAGAGATCCGCCGCGCGGCGGCGAACGCAGGGGTGCCCGAGGGGGCGCGCTGGCTGATGTACGTCGGGGGCTTCAATCCGCACAAGCATGTGGACGCCATCGTGCGCGCCCATGCAGCGGTGGCCCGCGAGTTCGCCGCGCCGCTGCACCTGCTCCTGGTGGGCACGATCGACAAGGATGTCTTTCACGGCGACCAGGCGAACATCCGCCGGGCCATCGCCGAGGCGGGGACGGAGGCGCTGGTGCACTGGACCGGGTTCGTGCCTGACGAGGAGCTCCGCCACCTCCACAGCGGTGCGGTGGCGCTGGTGCTGCCCTCCGCCAGCGAGGGGTACGGCCTGCCAGCGGTGGAGGCGGCGGCCTGCGGGGCCCCGGTGATCGCCACGGTGGCGAGCCCGCTGCCGCAACTGCTGGAGGGGGGCGGGATCTTCGTCCGGCCCGGCGACGACGCGGCGCTGGTCGCCGCGCTCCGGCGGATGCTCGGCGACGAGCCGGCACGGGCCCGCATGGGGAGCGTGGCCCGGGAGCGGGCCGCGGCGCTCTCCTGGCCGCGCGCCGCGGAGGCGGCGCTGGCCGCGCTCCGGGAGGCCGCGGCGTGAGCGGGCTCCGCTTTGCGTTCGTGACGACGTTCTATCCGCCGCACAACTTCGGCGGCGACGGCATCGGGATCCAGCGGCTGGCCCGCGGCCTGGTGAAGGCCGGGCACCATGTCACCGTGATCCATGATGTGGATGCCTACAACGCGCTGCACAAGGGCGCGGAGCCGCTGCCCCAGTCCGAGCCGGAGGGGCTGGAAGTCATCCGGCTGAGGAGCGGGCTCGGCCTCCTCTCGCCGCTGCTGACGCAGCAGCTTGGGCGCCCGGTGATCAACGGCGGTCGCATCGCGCAGATCCTGGACGAAGGGAAGTTCGATGTCGTGAACTTCCACAACATCTCGCTGGCAGGCGGACCGGGCATCCTGAAATACGGCACCGGTCTCAAGCTGTACATGGCCCACGAGCATTGGCTGGTCTGCCCGACCCACGTGCTGTGGCGGCACAACCGGGAGGTCTGCACCGGCCGCGAGTGTTTGAAATGCCAGCTGGTCTACCGTCGGCCGCCGCAGCTGTGGCGCCGGACCGCATTGCTGGAGCGGGAACTGCACCACGTCGACGCGTTCATCGCGATGAGCGAGTTCAGCCGGCAGAAGCACAAGGAGTTCGGCTTTCCGAGGGAGATGGAGGTGCTGCCGTACTTCCTTCCCGATCCCGAGAGGGGGGGCGCGCGGGTTGGTGGCGCGTCGCCGCACCCGAGGCCCTATTTCCTGTTCGTGGGCCGGCTGGAGAAGATCAAGGGACTCGACGATGTGATCCCGGTCTTCCGCGACTATCCCGCGGCCGATCTGGTGATCGCCGGCGATGGCGAGTATGCCGGGACGCTGCAGGCCAGGGCCGCGGGCATGGACAACGTCCGCTTCCTCGGGCGGGTAGCGCTGGAGGAGCTGCGCCGGTACTACGAGCACGCGATCGCCCTGGTGGTGCCGTCGGTCTGCTTCGAAACCTTCGGCATCATCCTGATCGAGGCGTTCAAGCAGTCAACCCCGGTCATCGCCCGGCGGATCGGGCCCTTTCCGGAAATCGTCGAGACGGCCGGGGGCGGCGAGCTGTTCAGCACCAGGGACGAGCTGGTCGCGGCGATGCACCGGCTGCAGGACGATCCGGCGCGGCGGGACGGGCTGGCCCGGGCTGGCTACCAGGCCTATGTGGCGCGCTGGAGCGAGAGCGCGGTAATACCGCAGTATCTGGAGATCGTGGCAGCCGCCGCTCGGCGGAAGCAGGACCTGACGGTACTGACGAAGCTGGGAAAGGTGGCGGCATGAAAGTCTTCATCACGGGTGGCGCGGGTTTCATCGGATCGCATCTCGCCGAGCGGCTGCTTGCCCGGGGCGACCGGGTACTCGTGCTCGACGATCTCTCCACCGGCACGATGGACAACATCGCGCACCTCGTGGGCAGCCCCGGCTTCGACTACCGGATCGGCTCCGCGCTCGACGTCCCGCTGGTGTCGGAGTGCGTCGACCGCTGCGACGTCACGGTCCACCTCGCGGCGGCCGTGGGTGTCCGCCTGATCGTCGAGCAGCCGGTGCACACCATCGAGACCAACGTCGGCGCCACCGAGACGGTGCTCGAGGCGGCGGCCAAGAAGAGCAAGCTGGTGCTGGTGGCGTCCACCTCCGAGGTCTACGGGAAGAGCACCAAGTTCCCCTTCCACGAGGACGATGATCTCCACCTCGGCCCCACCACGCACTCTCGCTGGGCCTATGCCTGCTCCAAGGCGCTGGACGAGTGGCTCGCGCTGGCGTACTTCCGGGAAAAGAAGGTGCCCGTCATCGTGGCCCGCTTCTTCAACACCGTCGGACCGCGGCAGACCGGGCGCTACGGCATGGTGCTGCCGAATTTCGCGGCGCAGGCGCTGAGCGGCGAACCGATCACTGTCTATGGCACCGGCACCCAGGCACGCTGCTTCGGGCATGTGCAGGACGCCGTCGAGGCGATTCTCCGGCTGATCGCGACCCCGGCCGCGATCGGGCAGGTCTTCAACATCGGCAACGACGAGGAAGTGACAATCCATCGGCTGGCGGAGCTGGTCCGGGACGCGGCGGGCTCGCACTCCGAGATCCAGCTGATCCCCTACAGTGAGGCCTACGCGGAGGGATTCGAGGACATGCTGCGGCGGGTGCCGGACGTGCGGAAACTGGAGAAGGCAATCGGATTCCGCCCGAGGACGCCGCTGGCGCAGATCATCGCGGACGTGGTGGCGGATCAGCGGGCGAGGCTGGCGGCGCGGTAGGCGCGCACGGCTGTGCGCGCCACTACCGCGCCGCACGGCCGTGCACGGCTGCCACCGCGCCGCCCGGACCAGCAGGGTATGCGCGCGATCCTGACCTATCACTCGATCGACCCCTCCGGCTCGCCGATCTCGGTGGCGCCGGAGGAGTTCCGCGGCCATGTGCGGTGGCTGGCCTCCGGAGCGGTGCGGGTGGTGCCGCTCGCGACGCTGCCCGCAGTGCCCGACGGGCAGGATGCGGTGGCGCTGACGTTTGATGATGGGTTCGCCAATTTCGGCGAGATCGCCGCGCCGCTGCTGCGGGATCACGGCCTGCCGGCGACGGTATTCGTGGTCGCGGGGCACGCGGGTGGCACCAACGCCTGGGGCGGCCGGTCGGACGCACGAGTCCCGACGCTGCCGCTGCTCGACTGGGAGGGGTTGGCCCGCCTGACGGAGTGGGGCATGACCATCGGGGCACATACCCGTACCCATCCGCACCTCACGCGACTGCCCGCGGAGGGCCGGGTCGATGAACTGCAGGGCGCCCTGGAGACGATTCGGTCTCGGACGGGCAGGGCGCCGGACCAGTTCGCCTACCCCTACGGCGACCTGGATGTGGGTGTGGTGGAGGAGGTGCGGCCGGTCTACCGGCTGGCCGTGACGACGGAGCTGCGGGCGCTCGGCGCGTCGGAAGACGCGGTGCAGCTGCCGCGGCTCGACATGTTCTACTGGCGCGCCCCCGGTCAGCTCGAGGGCTGGGGCAGTGCCCGGTTCAATCGCACGCTCTGGCTACGTGCTCAGGCCCGCCGGGCCCGCGGCGCGCTGACGACCCTGTTTGGAGGATGGTGATGGCCGATCGACCGTTCCTTTCCGTGGTGGTGCCGGCATACAACGGCACGCGGGTTCTCCCGCAGGCGCTCGCCGCGCTTGCCGCGAGTGACCTGCCGCGGGAGCACTGGGAACTCATCGTGGTCGATGACGGCAGTTCCGACGACACGGCGGCCCTGGCTGCCGTCTGGGCGGACGCCGTGGTGCGGCTGCCCGGGCCGCCGCATGGGCCGGCGTACGGCCGCAACCGCGGCGTCGAGGCGGCCCTCGGCGACGTGCTGGTCTTCGTGGATGCCGATGTCTGCGTCCGATCGGACACCCTGCGGCGGTTCGCCGAGCTGTTCTCGATCGAGCGGGACCTGGCGGCCGCCTTCGGCTCGTACGATGCGAAGCCTCCGGCCTCGGGCTTGATCTCCCAGTATCGCAACCTGCTGCATCACTACCATCACCAGCGCAACCCGGGTGATGCGGAGACCTTCTGGGCCGGCTGCGGCGCCGTGCGCCGTGCGGCGTTCATGCATGCCGGCAAGTTCGATGAATGGCACTACAACCGCCCGTCGATCGAGGACATCGAGCTCGGTCATCGGCTGCGGGCCCGGGGTGGCCGGATCGCGCTCCGGCCCGAGATCCAGTGCTCGCACCTGAAGCGCTGGACCCTGTACTCGATGCTCCGCACCGACCTGCTGGATCGCGGCGTCCCGTGGATGCGGCTGCTGCTCCACGAGGGCCGGATGGGGAGCATGCAGTCGCTCAACCTGAAGCTCCAGGAAAAGATCAACACCGCCCTGGTCGGGCTGGCGCTGCTGTGCGCCGTGCTGGCGCTGCGGTTCGGCGCGGTGTGGCTCGCGGCAGCGGCCGTGCTGCTGCTGCCGGTGCTGGGCACCAGCCTCGACCTGTACCGGTTCTTTGTCAGGCAGCGGGGACTCCTCTTCGCGCTCGGTGTGCTGCCACTCCACCTCGCCTACTACGTCCTCAACGGGTTTTCGGCGGTCCTGGGCTGGCTGATGCATCACTGGTTCGGGGAACTCGCACCGCCCGCTGAGGTGCAGGCGTTCCACGAGGTCGGGGTCAGCCGCTGGCCGCCGGTGCCCGCGCGGAGCCCGTGGGGCGCTCGCGGCCTGGCGCATCTGGCCGAGCGCCCCGGGGGCGACGTCCGGTGAGCCACTGGAGGCGTGGCCGGATGGATTGCCGCCCCGGGACAGTGGGGCGATATTCCGCCCCAGGTGCGGACAGCGCCGTTCTTTCACATCCGAGACCGATGAACGCAGTTCGCCGCAGCTCCCAGCCGGAAACGCTCCCACCGTCAGTGGCGCTGGCGTTCGCCCCCCTGCACAAGCGCGCCCTCGGCATGGCCGTGGGACTGGCTACCGGGCTCAGCATCTTCCTGATGACGGCGATCTTCCTGCTGCGCGGTCCCGACGCGGCAGGGGTGAATCTCTGGCCGCTCGCCGCCTACTTCGCGGGATACTCGCCGACCTGGACTGGCGCCCTGATCGGGTTCGCCTGGGGTTGTGCCGTCGGCTTCGTCGGAGGATGGTTTGTCGCCTTCTGCCGCAATGTGGTGATCGCGATTTCATTGTTCCTGATCAGGACTCGTTCCGAGCTGAACGAAACCAGCGACTTCCTGGATCACATCTGAGGAGCCCCGGCACCATGGCGGGAAATATGACCGACGAAGAGACTGAACTGCGCCGACTGATGCTGCGGCTGAATGCCCGCGCCTGGGGCATCGCCTTCGGCCTGCTCCTGGGTGGAGGCCTCTTCCTCGCCACCAACGTCCTGCTGATGCAGGGCGGGCAGGACGTCGGCCGCCATCTCAACCTGCTGCGGGCATTCTTCCCCGGGTACTCGGTCAGTTTCCTCGGCAGCATCATCGGGTTCATCTATGCCTTCGTCATCGGCTATGGCCTCGGCCGACTGATCGGCACTGTCTACAACAAGCTGGTCGGACCAGCGTCCTAGCCGGCGCTCGCCGGGACCCATCGCGCCCGCCCCGCGTCGCTCGCCGGCGCGGGGCGAATGCTGTCCGGGTCCGGCGCTGATACCGCTCAGGGGGTACGAATTGTGCTTGCCAACGACGCATGTCACTGACTGAATTTGTCGCCGTGAAGGGGCCCCCTCGCGGCTGGACCCAGGTCGCCGCGGGCGCTGCAGCGCTCCTGGCGGCCCTTCCGCTCACCGTGTTCCTGGTGCTGCTCCGTGGGCACACCGGCTCCGTCCCCGAGGAACAGGTCGTGGCCAGGGTTGTCATGGCACTGGCCGCGATGTTCGTCGTGCCGGTCGCTGGCTACCTGGCGTGGCGGCGGCGCGCCGCCAAGCCGGCCGTCCTCGCGCTCGTGGTGCTCGCCACGGTGGTGGTGCTGCTCCTCGCGATCTATCTCTACTCGGTCGAGAGCGCGGTGCGCTTCCCCGCCGATATCCTGCTCTGGTCCGAAGGTGATTTCGTCAGCGACATCGTGAAGTTCCGGCTGGGACATCCGATCTACGGCGCCCCCGCCGACATCGAGTCATTCACCTACACACCCGGCTCCCAGATTCTCACCCAGGCGATCGCCCGGGTCGTCGGTGCGCCGGACTCCATCCCCGCCTTCCGCGCGATCCAGCTCGGATACCTCGCGCTGGCCTCGCTGTTCGCGATGCTCGCCTGCCGCCGAGTGCTCGCTCGCGCGACCGGTGAGACGCCGATCGAACATCCGCTGCTGTGGAGCGCGGTTTGGGCCGTGGTGCTGTTCCTGATCGGTGGGAACACCGTCACCAGCCCCTTCACTCACCTGCTGCACAACGACGCGCTCGCGCTGCTGGTGTGCGCCCTGGGCTACTACCTGCTGGTGGAGTTCGTCGCCACGGGCAATGCCTGGCTGCTGCTGCCGATGGCGCTGCTGCCGGGCTTCGGCTTTCTCGCGAAGCAGAGCCTCGCGGTGTGGGCGGGGATCTACTCGCTCTTCCTGCTGGTCTTCGAACGGCGGCTGGGGTGGGTGCGGCTCGGCGCATTTGCCGTGGCGAGCTTCGGCAGTGTGGCGCTCGCGGTGGGTGCCTGCTATCTGGCCTGGGGACAGCACTTCTTCTACTGGACGTTCCAGGTGATGGGGAACCATCACATCTCGCCGCTCAGGAGCGCGCAGCACGTCCTCGATGCGTGGGAGTACTTCGCGGCCGGTCTGGTGGGCGGCTTCCTCGTGCTCGACTGGCAGCGCTTCGACCGGTGGACAGGGCTGTGGCTCGCCGCGCTCGGACTGCTCGCGGTGGAGGCCTACACCAGCGGCATCGCCTGGATGCTGAATCACATGGGTCCGGGGTCGATGCTGTGCGGCATCTGGCTCCTCGCCGCGCTCACCCGAAGCTGGTCGGGGCTGTCGGCGCCCCGGACCGGCGCACCGCTCCTGGTCTGGGCCCGGCCCGCCACCGCACTCGGGGCGGTCCTGCTCGCGATGAGCGGCCTCGGACTGATCCGCGTGCCGACCCCGAGCCTGCCTGACGACGCCCACCGCTACATGGCGGAGATCGAGCGCGAGTTCGCCGGCGAGCCCGCCGATCAGGTGCTGCTAGACTACGGCAGCTGGATCTACGCCCGCAATGGCGTCGTTATGAAGGATCACGCAGCGCCGATCGGCGAGGCGGGCTTTACCGCTACCGCCGACTTTTCGGGCATTCTCGCACGGATCAACTCGCGATTCTACCGCCGCATCCTGGTGCGGGACTACGATAGTCCCGAGTTCACTTACGATTACATGCTCTGGCCCCGTTCGAGCGGCATCAAGGCGGCGCTCGACGCGAACTACGTGGCCGTCAGGAAGATCGCGGAGGTCCAGGGCAGGGGACGCAATCCCCCCTGGTTCAAGACGATCACCGTGCTCGAGCCCCGGGCGAAGTAGCTGGGTGCGGCGGCAGTGTGGCGTTGATGCAACGGCTGAGAACGCCGTGCGACGGGATTCTCGGAAAACCCACGAACACCCTTCCTTGCAGCGGAATCCGGCCTCCCGGGCGGGGCTGTGGCCGTGCACCCAAGGAATTGTGCCGTAAGCCGTTGGGCTATTTGAGTCCAGCCTCCTCCGAGGAGACTCTATTGGCCCGGTTTGTGCCGAAGTCGGCCACCAGTCGTACCCGGCTCGTTGGAGCCAATTACCCAGTCTCTCACGCCACGCATCGCAGGACCCTGCCCCCGCCTCGAGCGCGGGCCGTCCTGACGCTACGGGCACGCACCGCCGATCCGGCGCACAACGGGGACGTGAAATCATGACAGGGCAGGAGATTCTCTCGCAGGCACTCGAGCACATCCCGGCGTTGCTGTTGGTCTACGGCACGATCTACCTCTCCTACTGGCTGCTCGGGATGATCAACTTCCCGCGCTTCGCGCAGCGGGATGCCCTGATCGAGCGCTTCGGGTCCATCGACGGCAAGACCCTCGATGCCTCGAAGATGTCCTCGCTCATGCTGGTCAGTCTGCTCAGTCTCTTCCTCGAGCTCCTGCTCATCCGGTGGGTAGCCTCCGAGATCAGGGTCTTCGCCTACTTCAAGTCCCTGGTGCTGATCGCCTGCTTCCTCGGCTTCGGCCTGGGCTGCTATCTGACCGCGCGGCGGATTCGGCTGGTGCACACCCTCGCCCCGCTGATGGCGCTGGTCTTCCTGGTGGAACTGCCCTGGGCGCCGCTGCGGCGCCTGATGACGAACCTCTCCGCGTTCATCGGGTGGTTCTCCGATGTCTTCATGTGGAGTCAGGCGCACTTCTCGGGCAACCCGGCCTGGGGCGTCATCTCGGCGGTCATCGCGGTGTCGATCATCGTGCCGCTGTTCGGACTGGTGGCGATCGGTTTCGTCCCCTTCGGGCAGATGGTGGGCTGGTACCTCGAGAACAGCAAGAAGGGGATCACCGCGTACTCGTACAACGTCTTCGCGAGCATTGTGGGGATCTGGCTCTACACGGCGCTCTGCTTCATGTCCACGCCGCCCTGGGTCTGGTTCGCCGCGGTCGGCGTCGGCATGGTGCTCTTCTTCTGGCGCTGGCCCGCCGTTCGCAACGCGTCGATCGCCAGCTTCGCGGTGATTCTGGGGCTCTTCCTTCTCGGGAGCTTCAAGCCGCACTGGTGGGGTGAGGAGAGCTGGAAGGGCTCGCTCAAGGAGGAGTACAGCCTCGCCGCGGGCAAGCCGCGGACGCTCTGGTCTCCCTATCAGAAGCTCACCCTGGTGCCGCTCGACGACAGCGTTGGTGCGGTGCGGTACATCATCAATACCAACGACAGCTGGTATCAGCAGATGATGGACCTCTCCCCGGAGGGCATCGCCCGCAATCCCAAGCTGTACGCGGATCCCGACACGCCGATCGAGTTCCATCAGTACAACCTGCCCTACCGCTTCTACGGTGGGCCGCCCGCGCGGGTGCTCATCGCCGGTGGCGGCTCGGGCAACGATGCCGCGTCCGCGGTACGGAATGGCGCCGGCCGGGTAACCGTGGCGGAGATCGATCCGCTCATCGTCAAGCTCGGCCGGGAACTCCATTTCGAGAAGCCGTACTCCAGCGACAAGGTCCATGTGCAGGTGGACGACGCCCGGAGCTTCATCGAGAACTCGCGGGACACCTTCGACCTCATCGTCTTCTCGATCCTGGACTCGCACACTACGAGCTCGTACTACACCAACATCCGTATCGACAACTACGTCTACACGGTCGAGGCGATGCAGGCGGCCCGTCGCCGGCTCGCGCCGGACGGGCTCTTCGTGATGTCGTTCTCGAGCGAACGCCCCTGGTTCACCAAGCGGCTCGCCGACGTGGTGACTGCCGCGTTCGGCAAGCCGCCGCTCATGATCGAAGGGCCGGTGTCCTTCTTCGTGGTTGGCGAGAGCGACCGGGCGGAGCGCAGTCTCGCCGCGAACCCGCGGCTGCAGCAGTACGTCGCGGCCCATGCCAATCCGAAGCTGGCCGACGCCTCGGTGATCACCGACGACTGGCCGTACCTGTATCAGCAGACCCGCGGTATTCCGATGATCATCTGGATCCTCTCGGTGGGCCTCATCCTGATCTGCTGGCAGGCCTTCCGGAGTCTCAAGGAGACCCGCGGCGGCCTGCAGTGGCACTTCTTCTTCCTGGGCGCGGCGTTCATGCTGCTCGAGGTCCAGGTCATCAGCAAGGTGGCGCTGCTCTTCGGCACCACCTGGCTCGTGAACTCCTTCGTGATCACCACGCTGCTCATGTTCATCCTGCTGGCGAACCTCGTCGTGGCCAAGGTGCAGGTGCCGAAGATGGTGGCGTACGCCGGCCTCTTCCTCACTCTCGCGCTCGGCTACTTCATCCCGACCCACGCGCTCTTCCTCGAGTCCTGGGTGGCCCGGGCGGCGGTGGCGATGGCGCTGTATTGTTCCCCGGTCTTCTTCGCCGGGCTGATCTTCATCTCCAGCTTCCGGGAGATCGGATTCCGGGCCGAGGCGCTCGGCTCGAATCTGCTCGGATCGCTGGTGGGCGGGCTGCTGGAATCGGCGTCGTTCGCCATCGGCATCAACGCGCTCGTGCTGCTCGCCGCGGCGCTCTACCTCGGCTCCATGCTCACCCTGCGCCGCGCCGAGTCGACGGCATCACTCGCGGCCGGCGTCAAGCCGGTCCCGGGATGATCGAATAGTCAGGCAGGTTCGGACCTTATCACGGTGGTAACCAGGAGTCTTCCATGTATTCCCTGTCGGTGATGCTATATGTCGGCCCGGACCAGCTGTTGCCCCTCACCTCGATCCTCGGGGCGATCGGCGGCGCCATCATGATCTTCTGGCGCCAGGTCGTCGGCGTGTTCCGCAAGGTCGTCGGCCTGTTCCGCAAGCAGTAAGCTCCCGGGCCCGGAGGGTGGGCGGCTTCGCCCAGTCTCCGGGTTCGTGCGTGCCCGCTTCGCGTGCCTCTCTCCCCATCAGCCAGTCCGGGATCGGTCTCCAGCCGTCCATCGGCAGTGATCGCGTCCTGTCGCGCCCTCGCGCTGCTCGAACGCGCCGTCGCTTCGCTCCGCCCCCAGTGCGCCCGGCTGGGGGCGGAGATCATCATCGCCCGATCAGGAGACGAGGCGGACGTCGCCGCGGTGCGTGCGCGCTTTCCCGATCTGAAGGTTGTCGCCATCGCTCCCGGGGCCGGGATTCCGCGGCTGCGGGGTCTCGGCCTCGCCGCCACGGAGGGGGATCCGGTGGCCATGACGGAGGACCACTGCGTGCCCGCCCAGGACTGGCTCGAGTGCCTCATGCGGCACACCGCCGCCGGGGTGGACGCGGTGGGTGGCGGGATGGCGAATGCGCCGAAGAGCGGTTCGCTTTCCTGGGGGGCCTATCTCTCGGACTACGGGTTCTACAGCTGCGCCCGGCCGGCGGATGCCAGGCCGGTCCCCTTGCTGACCGCGGCGAACATTGCGTATAGCCGCCGCGTCGTGCCCGAGGTGACGGCGTGGTGCGACGAAGGGGCCTGGGAGAACGTGGTACACGACCGGCTCACCGAGGCGGGGCGGGTCCTCCGCTTCGCGCCCGAGGCCCGGGTCTATCACGACCATCGGTATTCGCTCGGAAGCTTCTGCCGCGATCGCTACGAGCACGGCTGGGACTATGCGCGGGCGCGACTGACCGAGGACCCTCGCGCCCCTCGCTGGCGGCTGCTCGCCCTGACGCCCCTCCTTCCCCTGGTCCTCATCAGGCGGATCGGGCGGGCGGCGGCGGGGGAGGATCGAGTCGCCTTCCTACGGGCGCTGCCGGTGACCTTCGCCTTCCTGTGCAGCTGGGCCGTGGGGGAGGCGGCGGGGTACATCCGCGGCCCCCTGGGGGCCG
>Ga0209798_10001828_pt1 | contig 12629 bp, 13 predicted proteins | sample DOMMetBare3Fresh_FD_187475 | JGI IMG/M metagenome (GOLD analysis project Ga0209798, IMG submission 187475) | Wetland sediment microbial communities from St. Louis River estuary, USA, under dissolved organic matter induced mercury methylation -... | ecosystem: Environmental > Aquatic >...
GGTTGCGCCCAGACGATGTCCCACTCCACACCCACGGAGTCGGCGGCCGCTCCGGCGTCCAGGACGAAGTCGCCGATCCTGACACCGACCCGCCGCAGGTCCGGGTCTGTGGTGGAGAAGACCCCGTACGGCAATGTGGCCAGCCCGAACGGGTGGTCGGCCGGGAGATCGAGCCAGGTTGCCGTCATACGGTCGTCTCCTTGATCAGGCCGATAAAGGCAAGGTCGCCGATGGGGTCCAGGACCCCGCAGCAGCCGTATGCCGTGAAGAAGGTGCGCGCCGCGCGCGCGTCCGCGTCGCTCAGCCGAGTGATGATGTCCAGGATCGGCTTTGGATCACGTTGGGAGAGAAGGGTTTTCATCTCAGGAACCTTTGCTCCGTGGGCCAGTGCCCCATGGGTCGCCGCGATGACGTTGAGGAATCCGAACTGATCCTCACCGTCGGGGGTCGTCTGGCTGACGGCGTGGTGAAGCCCGCCGGTCAGCTTGAAGCCGAGGTCAAGGTCGACGCAGGTGTCGATGAAGGTCGCCAGCTCGGTGGGGGTCGGGACGGGAGCGTCCGGAGTCGAGCCGGTCCGGAACTTGGCCCGGACCCGGTTGCCCTCGCCGGCCTGCTCCCGGATGTCAGATAGAGCTCGAGCCTGCTGGCTGCTGTTGGGTACTTCGACCGACAGCGCTGCGCAGTGCCAGCTCAGGGCTTGATGCCACTCCGGCGACCATGCGATCTCGACGCCGGCGAGGCTTACGCCGGAGTTGCCTCTCAGCCGTGACAGTGCATCACCGACGAGGGCAAGGTCGGTGCCCGGCCGACCGATCAGCGCAACGTCCATCTGTCGGGGACGTTCACAGTGAATGAAGTCCTCGATCAGGGATGCCGGGAGTAGCAGCGGACCGACCAGATCTGCGTAAGAGCTCGTCTGTCGGGCAGCGTGATCGGCCACCGCTTGGGGGAGTGGGGCAAGGCCGGGTGGGAAGACTGCGGCATCGTCGAACAAGGTCCGGAACAATGCCCTTTGGGCCGGGTGCTCCGCCTGGATGCCGACGGATTGCTCGGACGTTGACATGGCTGGAAGGCTACTGGAGCCTGAGGCGGGCGATACACAAGTGTCCGATCAACGGACGTCCATGAGGTGAGGAAAGACCATGGCGCACTACCAACGGATCGGCAACGTGCCCGACAAACGGCACACGCAGCACCGCACTCCCGAAGGTGGTCTGTACTACGAGGAGCTGATGGGGGAGGAGGGTTTCTCCTCGGACTCCTCGCTGCTCTATCACCGACGCCTTCCGTCCTCGATCACCAACGCCCGATCGTGGGATCTCGGGGACTCCCAGGCCACGACGCCGAACCAGCCCTTGCTGCCGCGCCACCTCAAGCTGCACGACCTCTTCCTCGATGAGACCTGGCGGGGGGTTGACGCCGTGACCGGCCGTCGGCTCGTTCTGGGCAACGGTGACTTGCGGATCTCCTACGTCGTGGCTGACGCGCCAAGTCCGTTCTATCGCAATGGAGTTGGTGACGAGTGTGTGTTCGTCGAGAGCGGCGCTGCTCGGGTCGAGACTGTGTTTGGTGCGTTTGACGTCGCCAGCGGCGACTACCTGGTCATGCCCCGGGCCACCACCCACCGCTGGATACCTGCGGGTGAGGAACCGCTGCGTGCCTATTGCATCGAGGCGAGCTCGCACATCGCTCCTCCCAAGGGCTATCTCAGCAAGTTCGGCCAGCTGCTCGAGCACGCGCCTTACTGCGAGCGCGACTTGCGACTGCCACGGGGACCGTTGCTGGCCGAAGACTCAGGCGTTGGCGTCGATGATCCCGCCGAGGTCTACATCAAGCACCGGGGCCGCGGACCGAACGGGATAGCCGGGACCGTCTATACCTACCCGCATCACCCGCTGGATGTGGTCGGCTGGGACGGCTGCCTGTATCCATATGCCTTCAACGTCAGTGACTTTGAGCCGATCACCGGTCGCGTGCACCAACCACCGCCGGTGCACCAGGTGTTCGAGGGCTACAACTTCGTCATCTGCAACTTTGTGCCCCGCAAGGTGGACTATCACCCGCTCTCGATCCCGGTCCCCTACTACCACTCCAACGTGGACAGCGACGAGGTCATGTTCTACGTCGAGGGCGACTACGCGGCCCGCAAGGGGTCGGGCATCAGCAAGGGCTCCGTCTCGCTGCACCCGGGCGGCCACGCCCACGGCCCGCAGCCGGGATCTTACGAGCGCTCCATCGGCGTCGAGTACTTCGACGAGCTCGCGGTAATGGTCGACACGTTCCGACCCCTCGAGCTCGGTGAGGCCGGTCGTGCCGTGGACGACGGCACGTACGCCTGGTCCTGGGCCGGCGGCAAGGACGAACCACCCGTGGACGGTGCTGGCTGACGGTGCTGGCTAGGTGACGCTGGCTAGGTGACGCTGGCTAGGTGACGCTGGCTAGGCGACGCTGGCTAGGCGACGAGTGGTTCGCCGACGAGCTCGATCTCGGCCTCGCGCATCGCGGCGAGTGCGGCGTCGGTGGTCTGGCGCGCCACCCCAGCTGTCATGTTCAGCAACACGGTCGTCTCGAAGCCCTCCTCGGCGGCGTCCAAGGCCGTCGCCCGTACGCAGTGGTCTGTGGCAATGCCGACGACGTCCACCTGCTCGATCGCCCGGTCCCGCAACCAGTCGGCGAGAGCGACTCGACTGTCGCCCTCCGTCGTGAAACCCTCGAATCCGCTGTATGCCGCCGAGTGGTGACCCTTGCGGAAGACCGCGTCGACCTGTTCGAAGGCCGCCTCCGCGGCCGGGTGGAAGAGCGCCCCGTCCGTGCCGATCCTGCAGTGTGCGGGCCAGGTGTTGACGTAGTCAGGGTCCTCCGCGAAGTGCGTGCCGGGGTCGTCGTGCCAGTCGGCGGTGGCGACGATGACGGCGTACTCGTCACCATGGCTGAGAACGTGTTCGCTGATCCTTCGCGCGACCTCAGCGCCTCCGGCCACGGCAAGGGACCCACCTTCGCAGAAGTCGTTCTGCACGTCGACCAGGATCAAGGCTCGAGTGAGGTTGGCGGACATGGATCCAACGCTAGCCGAGGCGGTTCAGTGGCGCTGGTCTTCTCAGTGGCGCTGGTCTTCGAAGTACGTCGGGATGGCCGGGTCGCCGCGTGAGAGCTTGAGGGCGTGGGGCGGCAGCTCAGCGCGCGAGAGCTCGTGACGGCTTCGCGCGGCGTCCAGAGACGAATCAGCAACGATCTCGCCGTCGCGCATCAGCTCGACCAGCAGGGGGCGGGCGCTGGGTGAGGGTTTGCCGTTGTCAGCGGGCATGGTGCCGATCCCGATCACCTCCGCCTCAGCCACGCCTCCGGCGTCCAGCCGTCGCATGGCCCACTTGCGGCCGCCCACCGAGATCTTGTCCTTGCTCCTCTTTGCCACGGCGATCAGCTGCCCCGGCTCATCCTCGCGGGCGACCAGCTTGTAGACGAGGCCCACCGTGGGCGCGCCCGATCCCGTGACGAGGGCCGTCCCAACGCCGTAGGCGTTGACGGGTGCGGCGGCCAGCGCAGCGATCGAGTGCTCATCGAGATCGGAGGTCACGACGATGCGAGTGTTGTTTGCTCCCAACGCATCCAGCTGAGCGCGGACCTGACGGGCCTGGAGAAGCAGGTCGCCCGAGTCGAGTCGGACGGCGCCGAGCCCGACACCTGCGACGTCGACGGCGAGGCTGACCGCAGCTGTGACGTCATAGGTGTCCACGAGCAGCGTGGTGCCCACCCCCAGGCTCGCGACCTGCGCCTCGAACGCCGTCCGTTCGTTGTCGTGGAGCAGTGTGAACGCATGGGCGCTCGTGCCCGTCGTGGGCACCCCATAGGCGCGCCCGGCTTCAAGGTTGCTGGTGGTTACGAATCCCGCGACGTATGCCGCCCGGGCAGCCGCCACGGCCGCCCACTCGTGCGTCCGGCGAGACCCCATCTCGATGCAGGGGCGGTCACCGGCGGCGTTGGTCATCCGGGAGGCCGCCGAGGCAATCGCCGAATCGTGGTTGAGGATCGACAACAGCACGGTCTCCAGGACCACCGACTCCGCGAACGTGCCCTCGACCATCAGCAGGGGAGACCTGGGGAAGAAACACTCGCCCTCGGCATACCCGTTGATGTCGCCGGTGAAGCGATAGTTCGACAGGAAGTCCAAGGTCAGGGAGTCCACGACGTGGTTCTCGCGCAGCCACTCGATCTCAGCGGCGTCGAACCGGAAGTCGAGGACTGCCTGGAGCAGGCGCCCGGTGCCCGCGACCACGCCGTAGCGACGGCCCTCCGGGAGTCCCCTGGCGAACACCTCGAAGATGCAGCGTCGCGAGGCCGCGCCACTGCGAAGGGCGGCCTGGAGCATGGTGAGCTCGTAGTGGTCGGTCAACAGTGCGGTGCTGGTTGGTCCGGTGCCCGTTGGCGTGGTGCTGGTTGGTGAGGTAGTGGTCACAGCTCGCAGCCTATTGTGGAGCCGTGTCTATTGCCCCCGCCGAGCTGTCTCGCACCGAGATTGCCGAGGACACCTCGTTGGACTCGCCCTGGATCACGCTCGTGTGGAACGACCCGGTCAACCTGATGTCCTACGTGACATATGTCTTCCAGACATACTTCGGCTACTCGCGCGAGAAGGCCGAGAAACTCATGCTTGACGTCCATCAGAAGGGTCGCGCTGTCGTGTCGAACGGGCCGCGCGAGACGATGGAGCGCGATACCGAGGCGTTGCAGGGCTATGGGCTCTGGGCAACCTTTCAGAAGGATGAGTGAGTGGCAAAAGCCTTCAAGCGCAAGGGCGATCGATTCGTCGCCCGGCTCGACGACGTCGAGCGCGAGGTCGTCGTCGGGCTGCTGCAACAGACCCAGGACTTCCTGGAGCCGGCACACCGGGAGCCGACCGGGGACCCGTTCGACGACCTTGTGGCCACCCTCGGAGTGCGACCACTGGGCGACCCGGCGCTCACCCCGCAGACACCCTTTGATCCCGCCCTCGAGCGGCTGTTGCCGACCGCCAATCGTGAGGACCCGGCGCTGGCAGCCGAGTTCCGCCGACTGACCGAGCACGGTCTGCGTGAGCGCAAGACCGCCAACCTGGCCACGGCGATCGAGGCGCTGCTCGCCGCGGACGGCGACAAGGTCAAGCTGGACCAGGCCCAGGCGCAGGCCATGGTGGTCGCGCTGACCGACGTTCGGCTGCTTCTGGGGGAGCGACTTGGGCTGCAGACCGACGACGACGCGGATGCTCTGCAGGACCGGCTCGAGGCGGCGTCGGAGGATGACCCCCAGCTCTTCCTCGCGGCGTACTACGACTTCATGACGTGGCTTCAGGAGTCCCTCACCCAAGCCCTCATGTCCTGAGCCAGCCGACTCGCCGCGGTGCGGTGTTTTGTTGCACATGAGGAACTGGGCGTCCCGCCTGTGACGGAGCCGACGTCGCGCAGATTCGGGATCGGCGTGCTCCCGCGGCTACGCTCGGCTGCGTGGCTGACTCACCGATCGGGATCTTCGACAGCAGCTTCGGCGGACTGACAGTTGCCCGCGCCGTCCTGGACCAGCTGCCGCACGAGTCCGTCATCTACCTGGGTGACACGGCCCGTCAGCCCTACGGACCGCGTCCGATCGCCGAGATCCGCAAGTTCTCCCTCGAATGCCTCGACCGTCTGGTGGATCGCGGGGTCAAAGCCCTGGTGATCGCCTGCAACTCCGCCTCGGCCGCTGTGCTCCACGACGCTCGCGAGCGCTATGACGTCCCTGTCATCGAGGTCATCCGTCCCGCGGTCCGCCGTGCCGTCGCCGCCACCCGCAACAACAAGGTCGGCGTCATCTCCACGAAGGCGACGCATCAGAGCAAGGCCTACATCGACTCGTTCGCGGCAGCCCCGCAGATCACGGTCACGAGCCGGCCCTGTCCGCGATTCGTCGAGTTCGTCGAGTCCGGCGTCACCTCTGGCGATGAGCTGCTCGCCGTTGCCCGCTCCTACCTTGAGCCCGTCGCGGCCAAGGGCGTCGACACGCTCATCCTCGGCTGCACGCACTACCCCTTGCTCACCGGTGTCATCTCCTACGTGATGGGCGAGAACGTCACCCTGGTGTCCTCGGCCGAGGAGACCGCCAAGGACGTATTCCGGTTGCTCGCCGACACTCGAACGCTGCGGCCCGACCACCTGCCGCCGCCGAAACATGAGTTCCTCACGACCGGGGACCCGATGGAGTTCGAACGGCTCGCCCGACGGTTCCTCGGGCCTGAGGTCGTGCGCGCCAGCGCTGATTCCGTGGCATCACAGCGATGAGGCTGACCATCGTCGGGTGCTCCGGGTCCTTCGCAGGCCCGAGCTCGCCGGCGTCCTGCTATCTCGTCCAGACCGAGCACGAAGGTCGAACGTGGAACCTCGTTCTCGACCTCGGCAACGGCGCTTTGGGGGCGCTTCAGCGGCACATTGACCCGTCGGCCATCGACGCCGTCGTGCTGACTCACCTGCACTCAGATCACTGCCTCGACCTGTGCGGCCTCTACGTCGTCCAGAAGTACCGCCCCACCGTCGAGCCCCGCAGCCGGATCCTCGTCTATGGCCCTCGACGTACCGGCGAACGCATGGCCCGCGCCTATGACATGACGCCGCCCGACGGCATGGACAACGAGTTCGACTTCCGCGAGCTGGTCGACCGAGACGCGGTCCCGATCGGGCCCTTCAAGGTCACCCCTCATCTGGTCAACCACCCAGCAGAGGCGTATGGCATTCGGGTCGAGGCCGATGGCGAGGTGCTGGCCTACACCGGCGACACGGACACCTGTGACGGATTGAAGCCGTTGTTCCACAACGCGTCTCTGGTCCTGACGGACTCGGCGTTCGTCGATGGCCGCGACGAAGCACGGGACATCCACCTGTCCGGCAGTCGGGCAGCGCAGGCCGCGGTCGATGCCGGGGGAGTGAAGCGCCTGATGCTCACGCACATCCCCCCGTGGAACGACCCCGACGTATGCCGTGCCCAGGCAGCCGCGGTGTGGCCGGGTGACGTCGAGCTCGCCGAGCCGGACGCTGTCTACGATCTCTGAACCGGACGCTCCACACCGTCGTCCGAACCAGACGCCGTACACGATCTCGGCACTCGAGCGCCTAGCCTTGGGCACATGACTTCCACCAATGCCCGTCACGACGGCCGCAACCCCAACCAGCTTCGCGACATCGTGATCACCCGCAACTGGCTCGACCACGCCGAGGGCAGTGTCCTCGTGGAGTTCGGCAGGACCCGCGTGCTGTGTGCCGCGTCATTCACCCAGGGCGTGCCGCGCTGGCGCAAGGGCAGCGGCGAAGGCTGGGTCACCGCCGAGTACGCGATGCTGCCGAGGGCCACGAACACCCGCTCCGACCGTGAGTCGGTCAAAGGTCGAATCGGTGGTCGCACCCACGAGATCTCGCGTCTGATCGGTCGCAGCATGCGGGCCGTCGTCGACACCAAAGCGTTGGGGGAGAACACGATCATCCTCGACTGCGACGTTCTGCAGGCCGACGGGGGCACTCGGACAGCCGCGATCACGGGCGCCTATGTCGCACTAGCGGACGCCATCGAGACCGGTCGTCGCACTGGCGCCATCGGCAAGAACGCCCAGCCGCTCAAGGGCTCGGTCGCGGCCGTCAGCGTCGGCGTCGTCAAGGGCGTGCCGCTCCTGGACCTGGACTATCCCGAGGACTCCACCGCAGACACCGACATGAACGTCGTCCTGACGGGGACCGGCGCCTTCATCGAGATCCAGGGCACGGCCGAGGCCGAGCCGTTCGACCGGGACGTGCTCAACGCTCTGCTCGACCTGGCCACCCGTGGTTGCGCCGAGCTCACCAAGCTGCAGCTGGTGGCTCTTGCGCAGGTCCTCGAGTGACGGTCATCGAGTGACTGACGGTCATCGAGTGACGAAGGTCGTTCTGGCGACCCGCAACGCCCACAAGGTCGTCGAGCTGCGCGAGATCCTGGCCGACCTGGTGGAGGAGATCGGACTCGAGATCGTCGGGGTCTCCGAGTTCCCCGACGTCGAGGACGTCCTGGAGGACGGCGTCACGTTCGCGGAGAACGCGACCCTCAAGGCGGTTGCCGTGGCCAGGGCGACCGGGTTGCCCGCGATCGCCGACGACTCCGGTCTGGCCGTGGACGTCCTCGGTGGCGCGCCGGGCATCTTCAGCGCCCGGTGGGCGGGGGCACATGGCGGCGACCGCGCCAACGTTGACCTCCTGCTCAGTCAGCTCGACGACGTCAAGGACGAGCACCGAGCGGCAGGGTTTGTCTGTGCGGCGGCCCTTGCGATGCCCGACGGCAGGGTGTTCCTTCGTGAGGGGCAGGTGCGCGGCACCCTGACCCGGGCACCACGTGGCACCAACGGTTTCGGTTACGACCCGATCCTGCAGGTGGATGGCGACACGCGCACGCTCGCGCAGTACGACAGCGACCAGAAGAACGCGATCTCTCACCGTGGCAAGGCTCTTCGCGCGCTGGCCGCTGATCTGCGAGAACTGCTCGGCTGAATTGCGAGGCGTGCTCGGATGACCTGCACGATGAGCTCGACGACCGTTGGCAGCCTGTAATGGACAAGAGGACTGCAGACACGGGGTGTCATGGCACGCTTCTCAGATGAAGCGGTCGTGGTCGGCACTCGTCGGTATCGTCGCCGGCGGGCTCACGTTGGGTGTCGCCACGCTGCTGGCCGGCCTGATGACCAGAACAGGGCTGGCGACCGTCACCCCGTCGCCGGTGGTCGCGGTCGGTGGCGTGTTCGTCGATCACACCCCTCCGTGGTTGAAGAACTTTGCGGTCTCGACCTTCGGCACCAACGACAAGCTGGCTCTGTTCATCGGGATGGCGGTGGTCCTCGCCGCGGCCTGTGCGGTCATCGGTGTCCTTGGGGCACGGCGGCATACGGCGGGCTTGGTGGTCTTTGTCGTGGTCGGCGCCATCGGAGCGCTGGCGGTTGCCTCGCGTCCTCAGGCGGGCAGCTTCGACATCCTTCCCACCATGATCGGCATCGCTGCCGGTCTCTGGGCTTTGTCGGCGTTGTGGCCGCAGGGGGCCAGGGCGTCCGCCGGGACCAGCATCGACCGACGACGCTTCCTCGTGGGGGGCGCCGGCGTCGCCGCCGCTGCAGCCACAGCCGCCGCGATCGGTCAGGCGCTTGGGCAGCGCGCAGCACGAGCGGCTGAATCCCGCTCTGCTATAAGGCTTCCCACGGCCGTCAACCCGGTTGTCATTCCTCCCGGGGCGCAGCTGGACGTCAAGGGCATCACGCCGTACGTCATGCCCAACGAGGCCTTCTACCGCATCGACACGGCGCTGGTCGTGCCGCAGCTCGACACCGCGGGCTGGTCGCTGAAGGTTCACGGGATGGTCGACCAGGAGGTCACCATCGACTGGGCGACCCTGCTCACCAAGCCGATGCAGGATGCGCTCGTCACGTTGATGTGTGTCTCGAACGAGGTGGGGGGCGACCTGACCGGTAACGCGGTCTGGACCGGATGGCCGGTGCGTGAGCTGTTGAAGATGGCAGGTCCCCAGCCGGGCGCAGACATGGTGTTGTCGACCAGCATCGACGGGTGGACCGCCGGTACGCCGCTGTCCGTGCTGACCGACGACCGCAACGCCTTGCTTGCCATTGCCATGAATGGCGAGCCGTTGCCCCTGGAGCACGGGTTCCCGGTGCGGATGGTGGTCCCGGGTTTGTATGGCTACGTGTCGGCGACCAAGTGGGTGACCGAGCTGAAGGTGACCACGTTTGCCGACGACGAGGGCTACTGGACGCCTCGGGGCTGGTCCGCGCGCGGCCCGGTCAAGACGGAGTCGCGTATCGACGTCCCGCGCAGCGGCGACCGGGTCAAGGCCGGGACGGTGGCTGTCGCGGGGATCGCCTGGGCGCAACATCGCGGGATCAAGGCGGTCGAGGTGCGGGTGGACGACGGCCCATGGCAGGCGGCGCGCCTGGCGGAGGAACCCACCATCGACTCTTGGCGACAATGGGTGCTGCCCTGGCAGGCCGTGAAGGGAAGCCACACGATCACCGTCCGGGCGACCGACGCCGAGGGCATCGTGCAGACAGAGCAGGAGGCGCCCCCTGCGCCCGACGGTGCCACAGGCCGGCACACCATCACGGTCAACGTCGACTGAGTGCGGCAGAAAGGTGAGACGACTGTGGGTAAACCGAGCAACTCGCTGGCTCCTGCATACCCTCCCCGCCGGTCGCCTCCGTGCACCCGACTCCCGGCCGGATGCCGAGAAGAGGACGTACCCACCGGCCCCAGCCGGCGCAGCGCACGTGCCACAATGAGGCCGCGAGGGAAAGAATGTTAGGTAAGGCAACCCAAACTCTTGACACGGCGATCGGCCAGACGTAGGGCTGAACTGTCACGAGCTCTGGCCCGGTCCGGCACGCCGGGCCCCAGCCCAAGGAGGTCCAAGCTCGAGCACAAGGAGGTTCAACATGCGTCACGCACGTCGCTTTGTCGCCATCCTCGCCGGCGTTGCCGGTGAGTGCATTGCCGCAGCCACCGTCGCCTACGCAAAAGGGGTGCCTGATCCGCACCCCGTATTCTCAGTCGTCGCACCGTCGTCCGGGGGGGCACCACTTGTCGGGGACCAGTGGTGGCACGACGCACCCGCCGCATCCATAACGAGCGCCGCCGGAACACCGCTCTGGCAGTTCTTGGCATACGGGGCTCTCGGGGTTCTCCTGGCGGTTGCCATCGTTGGCCTGGGCTCCTCGCTCAGCCACTCACGCAGGTCGGAGCGGTCGACGAGATTGCACGCCTGACCCACCCAGACAAACCCACCCAAGCAATGGGGGCCGCGAGGCCCCCATTGCGGCGCCACCGGACGTCCCAAACCGCGCGTCATCTGAACGCACTCATTAGCCGCGTTGGTGTGCGTTCCTGACCGGGCTACCGGCTGACGACACGAAGCCAGACCCACTCATCCCCCGGCTTGTCCCAGTGACTGCTCAGGTGGGCAGACGGGCGCCAAGCCGGTTGGTGGTGCGCGCCGTCCGGACCGATCGCCTCCAAACTGAGTGGGACTTGATCTTCGTCAAGGAAGTGTGGCCACGATCCTCGTAGCTTGGGGACAACTCAAGCAAAGGAGAAGACCATGTTCATCAACCGCATCGTCCCCCTGCTGGCGGCACTGAAGCCCGTCACCGTGCAGGCCCACTGCGACACCGCCGAGGGCCCGGCCGTCAAGGACGGACGCAAGGCATTGGAGACGAGCAACATCAACTACGCGCTCAAGTGGATCCCCGCCGACGGTGAGGCCGAGCTGCGTGACGTCTTCGAGAAGGCCCTGAAGGTCCGCACCCTCGGGGCGGAAGCCGCCGAGCTGGCCGATCGGCTCTTCGTCGAGACGATGGTCCGCATCCACCGGATGGGCGAGGGCGTCGGCTTCACCGGTATCCAGCCCGTCGGCACCCAGATCGACCCGGTCGTCAAGGCCGCCGATGAGGCCATCGCCCTGGGCTCGGACGCGGACCTGCTGCCGATGATGCCCGAAGAGCGCCGCGCCCAGCTCGACAAGCGCTTCCAGGCCGCGTTGGCCATCAAGGACTTCGACGTGGACGATGTCGCAGCTGCCCGACGCTTCATTGCCGCCTACGTCAGCTTCTTCAAGTACGCCGAGGGTGAGGATCATGAGCACCACGGGCATGCGGGCCACGCCCATGAGCACTAGGACACCCGTATGAGTCGCCTTGTCAGGGTGGCCGGCGAATCCATGGCCCCCACCTACCGCTCGTCCGACCTGCTGCTCACGCGGCCGCTCGGACGAGCCGGGGTGCGGGCGCGCCGTGGCGATGTCGTGGTTTTCCGCCACGGTGAGCTGCGGATGATCAAGCGCGTGGTGGGCCTGCCGGGTGACCTCGTCGAGCTGGAGGCCGGACGCCTGTTCGTCAACAGCGAGCCCGTTGATGGACGCCCCCGGGTGCCGGGCGCATACACCCAGACCTGGCGGGTGCCCGGGACGAGCTACTTCATGGCCGGTGACAACCCGGCCGTCTCGGACGACTCCCGGGTCTGGGACGAGCCCTTCGTCCCGATCGACAGTGTCGAGACGGTGGTCACGCGACGGCTGATGGGGCCACGCCGCCCCAGGGGGATTCAAGCCTCTTCGACGAGCTGCTGCAGTCGGTCGGGTTGCGTGATCGAAACCGACCGTCCCGCGCCGATCACGATCAGACCGTGCCCGGCGAGGCTCTTCAGAGCCCGGCTGAAGCTCTCGGGCGTGGTGTCGAGCAGGGAGGCCACGTCCTTCTTGGCCAGCGGCAGGGTCACCGTGGCAACGCCGCCCCGCCAGGTGCCGGATAGACCGAGCAGGTAGTCGGCCAGGCGGCTCTCGACGTCGCGCGAGGTCAGTGAGCTGAGCCGGTGTTCGGTCTCGGAGAGTCGCGAGCTCACCGTCGCCAGCAGCCGCAAGCCGATCTCGGGGTGCGTCCTGATCAAGGCCTCAAGATCATCATGGCGGAACACGCAGAGCTGGCATTCGTCCAGCGCTGTGGCGTAGTCGTCGGGCCGCTGGCCCGTGAACACCGAGGTCTCACCGGTGAAATCGCCCGGCCCCAGGACCCGGATCAGCTGCTCGGACCCGTCGGCTGAGAGCCGGAAGATCTTGAG
>Ga0209798_10001829_pt1 | contig 12627 bp, 11 predicted proteins | sample DOMMetBare3Fresh_FD_187475 | JGI IMG/M metagenome (GOLD analysis project Ga0209798, IMG submission 187475) | Wetland sediment microbial communities from St. Louis River estuary, USA, under dissolved organic matter induced mercury methylation -... | ecosystem: Environmental > Aquatic >...
GTTCATGCTGCCGGTGATGTTCGTCGTGCTCGCCCTGACCTTCCTGCCATCCCTGTTCCGTTCCTCCGCGTCGTGGGCGCCCCTGCTGGTGTTCGGTCTCGTTTACGGTCTGGTCATCGCCGGCGTGATCGACGCCTCCCTGATGTGGCGGCATACCAAGAAGAAGATCATCGCCAGGTTCGGCGAGGCACCGCCGCGCGGGTCCGCGATGTATGCCGTGATGCGTGCCTTCCAGATGCGTCGCTCACGGCTGCCCCGTGCCCAGGTCCAACGCGCCCGTCTCCAGCTCCCCGGCAGGTCCAAACCCGAGTAGGACCTCACCGACCCTGCTCAGGCCTGCGCGGTCCAGCCGTCCGCGAAGCCGCAGGGTCGAGCCGGACGAAGCCCCTCAGTCGAGCAGGTTGGCGAACGCGGTCGGGTTCCGGGTGAGCGCGTACGTCGCGAAGTGCATCCGCTCGACGTCGCCCCCCGGACCCCGGGTGATCTCGAGCAGCTCACCACGCTCGCGACCGACAACCGCCCGGAAGCGGTCACCGTCCACCCTCACGAACCGGGTGTCAGCGATCGGCAGCCCGCCGGGGACCCGCGACCACAGCACGTTGTCGCGCACCTCGAAGACGATCTCCTCCCCCTCGGTCCACCAGCTGCCCAGAATGCCCTCGAGGTCCGGCTGCGGCCGGGACGGGGTCCACTCGTTTGCCATCGAGGGCTCAGCGTCAAGCACGGCGCTGACCAGCTGACCCGCCAGGGCCACCGGCTCGCCGCCCGCAGTGCTGTTCGCGAAGACCACAGCCCCCACCCCGTCCTGACGCCGGACCCGCAGGCCGGCCAGAAACCCGGGCATGGCGCCGCCATGACCTGCCAGGACACGCTCACCGATGCGCTGCAGGTCATAGCCCAGCCCGTAGGCCCGGCCCCAGCCCTCGACATCGGTCATGATCAGCGGCCGGCACATCTCCTCGACGGTGTCGGGCGAGAGGATCTCAGCGATCGGGTCCGCCACGAACGAGGCGTAGCGGCCGAGGTCCGCCACCGTGCTCCAGAGCCCGCCCAGCGCGGCCATGGCGCGCTGCTCGAACGCCGGCTCGAGCGTCGCGACCGCCGTGTGCGGATGAACCTGGTAGCCCAGGGCCCGACCCGCCTCGTCGGGGACCAGGCCGGTGTCTCGCATCTCCAGCGGCGCCAGGATGCGCAGGGTGACGACCTCGCCCCAGGGCCGGGCCTCGAGCTTCTCGACGACCTGCCCCAGGAGGGCGAACGCGAGGTTGGAGTAGTGAAAGGCGAAATGGGCGGGAAGGACCTGCTCGGCGCTCTCGAGCTCGCGAAGCAGACGCTCCTGGTCGGGCGCCTCGAGGTTCTCCCAGATCCGGCCGACCGGCTCTCGCTGCAGACCGGAGGCGTGGGCGAGCATCTGCCGGAGGGTGACCGCACCGTGTCTGGTCTGCGGCAGGTACTTCTCCAGCCGGTCGTCCAGCGACAGCCTGCCGGCATCCCGCAGCGCCATGACCAGGACGGCAGTGAACGTCTTGGTGATCGAGCCGATCATGTACTGGGTGTTGTCGTCGGGAGCAGTGCGCGGGTCGAGCCGGGCCGACCCGACGTGGGCGGACCACACGAGCGCGCCGCCCCTGACGAGGCCAGCGCTGACCGCCGGGCAGTGCCACTCACTCTGTGCCTCGCGTACCCGGCGCTCCAGGTCCCGGACCAGCTCCCGGCCAAGTGGCAGGACGCCCGCCTGGCTCCTCACTGAGCTGCGTGCAGGCTCATCGGCCCGTAGACGACAGCGCCTTCGTGCTTGAGCGTGACCGCATCGACACCGATGCCGGCCAGCTCACGCCACTGCTCGCCGAGCCAGCTCTCGGCGTCACCCTGCGAGGGGAAACCGGTGGCAACGAGCGTCTCACCGGTCATCACCGTGCCGTCGGCGTCGAGAAAGGTCCACGTCCACTCATCAGTCATGCAGTCACCATATCGAGGCGAAATCCCCCGACCGGCCCACACCCTCTACCCCGCCGCGAATGCGGCGACCGCTCCGATCACGATGACGGCGGGTGAGCACAGCTGCGGTGGCGGGCCGGTGGCCGCGACCGTGGCCAGGGTGGTCAGGACGACCTTCTGGCTGGGCAGGCCCCCGTCCATGACGGCGGCGAGCGGGGTGACCGCGTCGAGGCCGGCAACCAGGAGGGCGTCGACGATCGACGGCAGGTTCTCCACGCCCATCAGCACCACCAGCGTGGTGCCGCCGCGAGCCAGGGCCGCCCAGTTCAGGGTGCTGCGAGCGTCGTCCGGGGCGACGTGCCCGGAGACCACCGTGAAGCCCTGCGAGGTGCCACGGTGAGTCACCGGTATGCCGGCCAGCTCGGGTGCGGCGGTTGCGGACGTCACCCCGGGGATGACCTCGACCGGCACGCCGGCGTCCTGGCAGGCGATGACCTCCTCCATGCCGCGTCCGAACACGAACGGGTCCCCGCCCTTGAGCCGGACCACGACGTAACCCTGGCGTGCCCGGTCGACCAGGAGGCCGTTGATCTCTTCCTGGGGGGTGAACCGGCCACGCGGGATCTTCGAGACGTCGATGATCTCGACCCCCTCGCGGAGCCCGTCGAGCACCGCCAACGGCGCCAGCCGGTCGACGACGACGACGTCGGCCTCGGCCAGCGCCTGAAAACCCTTCAGCGTCAGCAGCTCCGGGTCTCCCGGGCCGCCGCCGACCAGGATCACCACGCCGGAGCCGGCGGGCATGTCGGCTGACCTCTGGCGGCGCCTGGCACGCTTGTCCGGGTCCTGGCGCAACGCGACCTCCACCGCGGCTAGCGCCGCATCACGCAGTGCCGCCGCGGTGTGGGGGTCACGATCACCGTGGACGCTCACCGTGGCTCGCCCGCTCCGTCCGGTGGCCGGCATCCAGGCCGACGCCCCGGACGCGTCATCGGCACGCAGACAGAAGGTATGCGCTTCGTCGGCGGCCGCAAGGACCGCCGCGTTGACCTCCGGGTCTGCGGTGCAGGCCATCACCAGCCAGGCGTCCTGAAGGTCTCCATGCTGGTAGGGCCGGGCAAGCCAGCGGATCTGACCGCGTTCGGCCAGGTCCTCCAGCGCCGCCACGGCCGTTGGCGAGACGACCCAGACCTCGGCCTGGGCCGCCAGCAGGGCACCGACGCGGCGAAGGGCCACCGGTCCCCCGCCGACGACCACGACCCGACGGTCGCGCAGGCGCAGACCCAACGGCAGCAGAGGTTCCGGTCGTTGAGCCATCACTGCTTGTTGGTGACACCGGCCGAGTCGAACGTGGCGACCTCACGCAGGATGCGCGCCGAGGCCTGCACGAAGGGCACGGCCAGGGTCGCCCCCGAACCCTCGCCCAGGCGAAGCCCGAGGTCCACCAGCGGCACCAGGTCGAGGTGCACCAGTGCCGCGGCGGCGCCGGGCTCGACCGAGCGATGGCCGGCCACCCAGTAGTCCGCGGCCCGGGGCGCGATCGCCCGGGCCACCAGCGCCGCCGAGCAGGCGATCACGCCGTCCAGGATCACCGGGGTGCGCAGTGCGGCAGCGGCGAGCAGGTAGCCCACCATGGCGGCGTGCTCGAGGCCGCCGACACCGGCCAGCGCCGCGATGGGGTCCTTCGGGCTCGCGGCGTTGATCCTGATGGCGGTCTCGATGACGGACACCTTGCGCTTCAGCATCGCGTTGTCGATGCCGGTGCCGCGGCCGGTGACGTCCGCCGTGTCCAGACCGGTGAAGACGCTGATCAGGGCCGCCGACGCCGTCGTGTTGGCGATGCCCATGTCCCCGACGACCAGGAGCCGGTTTCCCTGTGCGACGAGATCCGTGGCCACCTCTATGCCGACCTCGATGGCCGCCTGCACTTGGGCGGGAGTCATCGCCGGTCCCTGGGTCATGTCCGCCGTTCCCGCCATGACCTTGCGCACCGTCAGCCCCGGCGCCGCCACCACCTCACTCGCGACCCCGACGTCAATCACGGTGACCGCCGCGCCGACCTGCCGGCCGAAGGCGTTGACCACCGCTGCGCCCGCCAGGATGTTGGCGACCATCTGGGTGGTGACCTCCTGGGGATACAGCGACACACCCTGGGCACAGACCCCGTGGTCAGCGGCGAAGACAGCGATGGCAACGGGCTCCGGCAGCGGCGGCGGGCACTCGCCATACATGCCGCACAGGCGCGTCCCGACGTCCTCGAGGGCACCCAGCGAACCGGGGGGCTTGGTCAGCGTCAGCTGGCGCTGACGCGCCGCCGTCATCGCTTCGGCGGACGCCGGCGCGATCGCCGCGACGGTTTCGGTTAACAGGGACACGTGTCATCCTCCAGGTAGGCGAGACGATCGCCAGAGACTCCATCATGGACTGCCCGGGCCAAGGGGCGCTTGCGTGCGAGTCCGAGGTGGCCAGCTCGGATGCGGGTGGGTACGGGGTGGATGCGGGTGGGTACGGGGTGATGCTGTGGTGCGCACCTCAGGGTTCTTCCGCCCCGTCGGCCGTGGCTGCGGGGTCCTGGTTGATGACGGCCAGCTCCAGGGCCAGGGCGACCAGGAGCGCGTCGGTCATCGCGGGTGCCCGGGCGGCGATCCTGAGCCACTGGGGTCCCAGCCCGGGGAAGGTGTCACCCCGGCGAAGGGCGAAACCCCGGCGCCGCAGGCCCTCCCGCAAACGGGCGGCGTGCGGATGGTGAACCAGGACGAAGGGGCCGGCCGGCTCGTGGACCACGTCAAGCCCGACGTCGGTGAGCCGGGCGGCGAGGTCGGGAACCCACAGGGACAGGTCGTGGCCGACGGCACGCGTGTGCTCCCGTCCCCGAGCGCCGGCACACGCGACGACGGCGGCTGCCGCGAGGCTGTTGACCGACCAGTGCGGCTGGGTGAGCGCGCACTGCGCGATCACCTCGGTGCTGCCGACGAGGTAACCGGCCCGGATACCGGCCAGGCCGAAGGTCTTGGTCATGCTGCGGATGACCAGGAGCCCGTCGCGGTTGACAGCGTCGTCCAGCACCGACTCGCGTTCGCCCGCGACGACATCCATGAACGCCTCGTCCACGACGACCAGGCGGCCGGGACGCACCAAGGCCAGGATCGACGCACGGGGGTGCAGCCGCGAGGTCGGGTTGGTCGGGTTGCCGACAACGACCAGGTCCGCATCCGCGGGGACCCGCGTCGGGTCCAGGGCGAAACCGTTCAGGCCACCGCCCGGGAGAACGTCGTCCCGGCCCAGGACCAGACGAGTCACGCGATGCCCGTTGGCCTGCAGTGCGGACTCGGGTTCGGTGAACTGCGGGTGCACCACGAGCGGCTTTCGCCACGGCCGCGCACGGGCGATCAGCGTGAAGGCCTGCGCCGCGCCGTTCGTGACCAGGACCGAGCCTTGCGGGCACCCGTGCAACCTGGCCAGCGCGTCTACCGCTGGGACAACGTCCGGATATCGCGCCACCCCGGCTAGCGCGCTCTCAAGCTCACGCCGCAACCACGCCGGCGGCTCGGGCACCGCGACGTTCACCGCAAAGTCCACCAGACCGGGCTGCGCCTCGGTGTCGCCGTGATGACGGAGGTCGATCGGGGTCACCCGGGGTTCCCTGCCCGGCCGCAGCGCTTCCAGAACACCAGGGCGCTCACCCAGGTGATCGCGAAGACGGCGGCGATGCCGTAGCCGAGGAGCTCGAAGCGCTCGTTCAGCGACGCGTACCCGGACAGGAACCTCAGGCCGGCGTTGTCGGACAGGACCCTGGCGAGGTAGACCGAGGCGATGAAGGCGGCGATGAACACCGTCATCGCCGTGGTGGCGATGTTGAAGAACAGCGTCCGGGTCGGGTCGCGGTAGCTCCAGGAGTACAGGCGGGTCATGATCAGCGAGTCCGCGGTGTCGAACGTCGACATCCCGGCGGCGAAGAGCAACGGCAGGCTCAGGACGGCAAACACGGACAGGGCCCCACCAGCGGCCGATGACGCCGACAGCGCGAGAAGCGTCACCTCGCTGGCGGTCTCCAGGCCCAGGCCCATCAGCAGTCCCACCGGGTACATGTGCCACGAGTGCCGGATCATCGAACGGAACCTGCCACCGGCGAGGCGGTTGATGAACCCACGCGAGAGCAGTGCCTCCTCCACGCCCTGGGAGGTGTCGGCGCCGGACCTCAGCCGCCGCCACAGGCCGACGAGGTTGCGAAGGACGGCTCCGTTGAGGGTGGCGACCGCGAGCAGGAAGACCATCGCCACGATGACCGCGATGGTGCCTCCCGCCGACCGCAGCGAGTCCACCTGGGTCTGGCTCACCCGTCCGGCCGCGGCGGCCACGAGCAGCGCCAGGATGACGACGACCGTCGAGTGCCCCATGGCAAAGAAGAAGCCGACCCCGATCGGTCGACGGCCCCGCATCAGCATCACCCGGGTGGTGTCGTCGATGGCGGCGATGTGGTCGGCGTCGAAGGCGTGGCGCATGCCGAGCACATAGGCCAGCGCTCCTGATCCGGCCAGCCCGCCGGCCGCGGCAGCATCGCCACGATGAGCCAGGTAGAGGGCAACTCCGCAGACGTGCAGCATGGCGATGAACCCCAGGACCCCGGACAGCCTCACCCGTTCGGACCGGGTCCACCGTCCGGAGAGCTCCCTGGTATGGCTCATCCTGATGAGGACTCCCTCGCCGCTCATGTCTTCGGCTGTCATCACCCGACCTCGGCGGCGCGGGATACGAACCGGGCTGCTATGGCGGGATATCCGGCCCAGTGCAGGTGCAGGTATGACGCGTGGACGGCGCCGCGTGCCAGGCCCTCGGTGGTCGGGCGGCCGGCTGCGTCCTGCCAGGCCCAGGCAGTGACGGCGACGCCGTCACGATGGCCGGTGAGGCCCGCGGACCCTTCGGCGTCCCGGGTGACCTCGGTCCGATGGAACTCGTGGCCGTTGACCCGTTGCCCTCGCACGCACAGGACGTTCTCGCTGGGGGCGACCGCGACGCGATAGCCGAGGGTCAGACGAGGGCTCATCCGTGCCGTCAGGGGCAACACCCCGCACATCGGTGCCCCGTCGAGCTCACGACCGAGATAGAGCAGCCCGGCGCACTCGGCGGAGATGGCTCCCCCGTCATCGGCGAACTCCTTGATCTGCCTTCGCAGGGACGTGTTCGCGGCGAGGTCGCTCGCGTGGATCTGCGGGAAGCCTCCGCCGATGAGCAGGCCACTGACCCCGGGGGGCAGCGACTCGTCGTGCAGGGGGTCGAATCCCACCACCTCGGCTCCGGCCGCCACGAGCAGCTCGCTGGTCTCGGCGTACCCGAAGCTGAAGGCGGCACCGGCGGCAACCGCGATCCGGGGGGCTCGGGCCACCCGCGTGACCGACTCCCCCGCTGCGGCCTCCGCAGCCACCTCGGCCACCGGATCCCAGGGCCGGACATCGAGGTCCGGTGCGGTTCCCGCGAGCTCGATGAGGGCGTCCAGGTCGACGTGACTCCGGGCCATCAGCGACAACGCCGCCACGGCCTCCAGGGCTGCGGGCCGGCGTTCGGCCACCGGGATCAGGCCGAGGTGGCGGCTGGGCACGACCACCTCGGGCAGCCGCGGGATGACACCAAGAACGGGCACTCCGGTCTGCGCGACGCCGTGGCGGGCCTCGGACTCGTGCCGTGGTGAGCCGATGTTGTTCAGGATCACCCCGGCCACCCGGATCCTCTCGTCGAACCGCGAGAAGCCGTGGACGATGGCGCCGACGCTGCGGGCCGCTGCGGCGCAGTCGACGACGAGCACCACGGGCGCAGCGACCAGCCTGGCGACATGGGCGCTCGAGGAGAAGCCACCTGTTCCGATGGCACCGTCGAAGAGGCCCATGGCACCCTCGATGACCGCGAGGTCGGCGGCCCGGGGGGTGAGGGCCGCGTGCAGCAGTAGTGCCGAGACGCGTTCCTCCCCCTGCAGATAGGGGTCCAGGTTGCGCCCGGCCCGGCCGCAGGCGGCCGAGTGGTACCCGGGATCGATGTAGTCCGGCCCGACCTTGTGCGGCGAGACGTCCAGACCCCGGTCGGTCAGCGCCGCCATGACACCGGTGGCAACCATGGTCTTGCCGTGCCCCGACCCGGGCGCCGCGATCAGGATGCGGGGCAGTCTGCCCACGCGACCACCCTGTCGTGGCTCCGCGCTCGCTGCGATCCCGGTCTGCGCACTGCCGGTCTGCGGACCCCCGGTCTGCGCCGTCCTCGTCGTCCAGCGCCCGAGCTGACTGCTCGGGATCACCACTCGATCCCCCGCTGGCCCTTCTGTCCGGCGTCCATGGGGTGCTTGATCTTGGTCATCTCGGTGACCAGGTCGGCCGCGTCGATCAGTGCGGCAGGCGCGTCCCGGCCGGTGATGACGACGTGCTGGTGGCCGGGACGGTCGCGCAGGGTCGCCACGACCTCGTCGACATCGACCCAGCCCCACTTCATCGGGTAGGTGAACTCGTCGAGCACGTAGAGGTCGTGGGTCTGGGCCGCGATACGCCGCTGGATCTCACGCCACCCCTGCAGGGCCGCCTCGGCATGGTCCTCGCCGGAGCCTGCCTTGCGAGTCCAGCTCCAGCCCTCGCCCATCTTGTGCCACTGGACAGGACCGCCCATCCCCTGCGACTCGTACAGCCCGCCGAGGGCGAGCAGCGCGTTCTCCTCGCCGACCTTCCACTTGGCCGACTTCACGAACTGGAACACGCCGATGTCCCACCCCTGGTTCCAGCCGCGCAGGGCCAGCCCGAATGCCGCGGTCGACTTGCCCTTCATCTGGCCGGTGTGGACGATCGTCAGCGGCCGGTTTCGACGCTTCGCGGTGGTGAGACCATCCTGGGGGACCTGCGCCGGCCGGCCCTGTGGCATCAGCGCGCTCCCGCAGGACCGAAACAGCGGTACAGGAGGACATCCGACGTCCAGCGAGCGCTCGGCAGGTCAGTGTCAGACTCAACCAGATGACGGGGCATGGGCACACTTCTTCCTGGGGTCCGCGCCCCGGGCAGGTGAAGACGACAAGAGTTCCTGACTTCCATCGCCTCCCGAAGGATCACGAGCGATGGTCACAGTGGCGGGACCGCGCCGGACTCACACCGGCTTCCTCTGAAATGTGCCGTCATCGGCGTCTGGAGCCCAAAAGGACTCCGCGCCGGAGCATAGCAAGCAGGAGGCGTGATGGAACCACCCGAGCCGGTCGGATCGCTGCGGCGTCGCGGATATGCTCCGGATCATGGGCTCCCACAGCGTGAACGAGTACGAGAGAGACGGCGCCGAGATCTATCGCCGGTCCTTCGCCACCATCAGGGCCACCGCGGACCTGAGCCGGTTCTCCGCGCAGGAGGCGCAGGTCGCCGTCCGGATGATCCACTCCTGCGGCATGGTGGACCTGGCCCGCGATATCGCGTTCTCCCCCGGGGTCGTCCCGGCAGCACGCGCCGCCCTGCGGGCTGGCGCCCCGATCCTGTGCGACGTGCAGATGGTGGTCAGCGGAGTCTCCCGCCGGCGGCTGCCCGCGGACAACGAGGTCCTGTGCATGCTGTCCGAGCCAGGGGTTGCCGACCTCGCGCGTGAGATGGGCAACACCCGCACGGCCGCCTCCGTCGAGCTGTGGCGGGACCGGCTCGAGGGTGCCGTCGTCGCGATCGGCAACGCCCCGACGGCTCTGTTCCATCTGCTGGACCTGTTGCGGGACACCGACATCCGTCCGGCCGCCGTCGTCGGGATCCCGGTGGGGTTCGTCGGCGCGGCAGAGTCCAAGCAGGCCCTGGTCGACAACGACCTGGGCCTGCCCTTCATCGTCGTCGGTGGCCGCCGAGGAGGCAGCGCCATCACCTGCGGCGCCCTGAACGCCCTCGCCAGTGAACAGGAGTAGGTGGCGGCGCAGCACCCGCCCCGGTCCCAGGAGATGGCGCTGCGCCGGCCGCCACGCTCGTGGCTACTATCCTGACCGAGCGCTGGTGAGCGCGTGCAGGTGATCGGGGAGCTCAGGGAACTCCTGCGACTTCGTGACTTCCGAAGGCTCTTCGCGGTCCGCCTGGTGAGCCAGACCGGCGACGGGATGTTCGAGGTCGGGCTGGCAAGCCTCTTCTTCTTCTCCCCCCAGAACGCGAGCACGGCCACCGGGGTCGCCCAGGCCTTCGCGGTCCTGCTGCTCCCGTTCACCGTGGTCGGTCCCTGGGCCGGCGTACTGCTGGATCGGTGGCGCCGCCGTCAGGTGCTGTTCGTCGGCAACCTCGTGCGCGCCGCGATCACGCTGGCCATCGCGCTCGTCCTCCTGACCGGTGGTCCTGGCCTGGCGGTCTTCGTGCTGGCGCTGGTCAGCATCTCGGTCAACCGCTTCCTGCTCTCGGCGCTGTCCGCCTCGCTCCCGCGCGTCGTCGGCGGCCGGCTGCTGCTCACGGCCAACTCCCTGACGCCCACCCTCGGCGCGGCCGCCGCGATCGCCGGCGCCGTCGCCGGCTTCGCGCTGGGCCTGGTCCTCACACCGGGCAGGGGCAGGGACGCCACGATCCTCGCGGTCGCCACGGTCCTCTTCGCCGCTGCCTGCGCGCTCGCGACCCGGATGAGCCGCGACCTGCTGGGACCCGATACGCGGGAAGACGCCGTGTCCTTGAGCCGAGCGCTGCACGCGCTCGGACGCGGCCTGGTCGACGGCGCACGCCACCTGCGCGGGCGGGGCACCCCGGCCAGGGCGCTCGCGGTGATGGCGACGCACCGGTTCGTGTTCGGAGTGGTCTTCATCGCGAGCATTCTCATCTCCCGCAACCTGCTCGAGGACCCGGCAGACGCGTCCGCCGGACTGAGAACGTTCGGGACGGTTCTCGCCGCCTCCGCCGTCGGGTTCACCCTCGCCGTGGTGCTGACCCCGACACTCAGCCCCCGCACGGGGCCGCACGCCTGGATCGTGTACTGCCTCGTGCTGGCGGCGGCGAGCCAGCTGCTGCTCACTGCGACTATCTCCCGGTGGGCGGTGCTCATCGGTGCGGCCGCACTGGCCCTGGCCGCCCAGGGCACGAAGATCGCCGTCGACACCATCGTCCAGCGGGACACCGATGACACCTTCCGCGGACGCGCCTTCGCGCTGTACGACGTCCTCTACAACGCGGCGTTCGTGGGAGCCGCGGCCCTCGCGGCACTCGTCCTGCCGGATGCCGGGTACTCGCGGGCGGTCTTCGCCGCGCTGGGGCTCGTCTACCTTGCCACCGCCGCCCTCTACCGGGCCCGGTCACGCTCAGAGCCTGCCAGGACCCGTGGCGTCGCCTTCTGAGATGGGGTCACGCCGGGCTAGCATCGGCGGCATGCGAGCCATGATCGTCAAGGAGTTCCGCGAGCTGCGCCGTGACCGGCGCACCCTCGCCATGTTGATAGCGATGCCGTTGCTCCTGCTGGTGATCTTCGGCTACGCGGCCAACTTCAAGGTCCCCACCGTCAAGGCCGCGGTGGTCGGACCGCAGGCCACCCAGTTCGTCGCGACGTTGCCGTCGTCGTTCTTCGAGGTCACCGTGATCGCACCGTCGGACAACCAGGCCGACGCCGAACGGCTGCTGCAGGACAACCAGGTCGACGTCGCCCTCGTCACCGGCCAGCAGCCGGTGGTCGCCCTGGTCGACGGCTCGAATCTCTTCGCCTCGCAGGCAATCGTCTCCGTGCTCAACAAGGCCGGCGACAAGGTCAGCAGCCAGATCCTGTACAACTCCGAGCTCAAGACCTCCTGGGTGATGGTCCCGGCCATCATCGGGCTCATCCTCACGTTCATCGGCACGATCGTGACCAGCATCGGCCTGGTGCGCGAACGCGAGACGGGCACCCTCGAGCAGCTGGCCGTCATGCCGATCAAGCCGGCCACCGTGATCCTCGGCAAGATCTCGCCGTACTTCCTGGTCGCCTCGATCGACATGATCATCATCACGACGCTCGGCATGTTGCTCTTCGGGGTGCCCTTCAACGGCAACCCGTTCGTGTTCGCGCTCGGAGCCGGCCTGTTCCTGTTCGTGGTGCTCGGGCTCGGCGTGTTCATCTCGACCATCTCGCAGACCACCGGCCAGGCGATCCAGACAGCCTTCATGTTCCTGATGCCCCAGATCTTGCTGTCGGGCATGATCTTCCCTCTCGATGCCATGGCTGCCGGGGTCCGCTGGATCGGCTACCTGCTCCCGCTCACCTACTTCACGATGATCTCGCAGGGAGTGATGCTTCGCGGGGCATCGCTGGCCTCGATGTGGCTTCCGTTCCTCATGCTCACAGTGATGGCCATCGTGATATTCAGCGGCGCCACCCTCCGGTTCCGGCGCGACCTCGCGCCGGGCCGCCGCCGTCACCGTGGCACTGCCACCGCCGATCCTGCTGCCGGCGAGGCACGGAGCGGTTCATGACCATCGCTGTGCGGTCCGCCGCCGTCCTGTTCGGCGGCACCCTCGCACTCGACGACGTGAGCCTCGAGGTCCAGCCGGGATCAGTCGTCGCCGTGGTCGGCGGCGACGGCGCCGGCAAGACCACCCTGTTGCGCGCCCTGGTCGGGAAGGTGCGGCTCGAGCGGGGTGAGGTCGATGCCCCGTCGCCCCAGGCGATCGGCTACCTGCCGGCCACCTCGGGCAGCTGGCCGTCGCTCACGGTCGCGCAGAACATGGATTTCGTCGGCGGCATCTATGGCTTGTCAGGCAGAGC
>Ga0209798_10001833_pt1 | contig 12623 bp, 12 predicted proteins | sample DOMMetBare3Fresh_FD_187475 | JGI IMG/M metagenome (GOLD analysis project Ga0209798, IMG submission 187475) | Wetland sediment microbial communities from St. Louis River estuary, USA, under dissolved organic matter induced mercury methylation -... | ecosystem: Environmental > Aquatic >...
TCGCGCCACTGGTGGGCTTGCTGGGCGTGGCGATCCAGCGCCTGGTGATCCAGCCGCTGCAGCACGAACCGAACATGCAGATCTTCGCTACCTTCGGTCTGCTGATGTTGTTCCAGAACGTGATGCTGGCGGTGTCGCGCGGCGAGGCCTACAGCGTCGGCGGCCCGGTCGGGGCGAGCGTGCTCGAGATCGGCGACATGAAGCTGAGCGTGGTGCGCGTCGTCACGCTGGCCGCGGCGACGCTGATCACGATCGGCCTGCACCTGTTCCTCGCCCGCACGATGACCGGCAAGTCGATCCGCGCCGTGACGCAGGACAAACGTGCCGCGCGTGCGATGGGCATCAACGTCGAGAAGACCTTTCTCATCACCTTCGGCATCGGCGCCGCGCTGGCGGGCATGGCCGGCGCGCTGCTGACCCCGATCTACTCGATCACGCCGGCGGTCGGCGGCAACTTCATCCTCGCTGCCTTCGCGGTGGTGGTGCTCGGCGGCCTGGGCAGCGTGTGGGGTGCGTACATCGGCGGGCTGATCGTCGGCGTGGTCGAGGCCTTTGCCGGCTTCTACATCGACCCCGTGCTGCGAAGTGCGGTGTGGTTCGTCATTTTCCTGATCGTCCTGATCGTGCGTCCCGCGGGCCTGTTGGGGCAGGTCGGCGCCGAGGAGGTGGGTTTCCGTGAACAGAGCTGAGCCTCCGCGCAGCGCGGTCATCGAATCGGGCCAACGCGCGCTGCTCAAGTACCTGGCCAGCATGGCGCTAGCCTTCCTGCCCTTCGTGGTCTTCGTCAACGACGCACACTGGCTGAACATCATCGCCTTCACCTACCTGATGGGCGGGCTGGCGGCGGCGTGGAACATCATCGGCGGCTTCGGTGGCCAGTTCTCGCTCGGCCACGGCGTGTTCTTCGGCATCGGCGCCTACATGACGGCGGGCCTGGTGATCCGCTACGGCTTCTCGCCCTGGTTGACGATGCTGCCGATCGCGGTGTTCGCCGCGGGCGTTGCGATGCTGATCTCGTGGCCCACCTTCCGCCTGCGCGGGCCGTTCTTCGCCATCGCCACGCTGGCCTTCAACGAGGTCGCCTTCGTGCTCGCCAACCATGCCGAGTCGCTGACCGGCGGCCCGCGTGGCCTGATGATCCCGTTCAAGGCCGGCTTCGCGAACATGATCTTTCGCGAGCGCTGGCAGTACGCACTGCTGATGTTCGTTTTCGTCGTTGCGGTGATCGGCATCTGCGTGCTGCTGCGCCGCAGCCGCCTGGGCTACTACCTGCTGGCGGTGCGCGAGGACGAGGACGCCGCGCGCGCAGCCGGCATCAACGTGCTGGCAGTCAAGCTGAAGGGCATGGCGCTGTCTGCCTTTCTCACGTCGATCGGCGGCACGCTGTTCACGATGTACCTGCGCTACATCGACCCGCCGACGATCTTCACGCTGCCCGAGGTCGGTGTGAAGTTCGCGCTGCTGTCGCTGATCGGCGGCATCGGCACCATCGCCGGGCCGCTGCTCGGCGCCGCGCTGATCATCCCGTTCGAGAACTGGCTGCGCGCCGAGTTCTCCAACTCGCTGCCCGGCATGAGCCTGGCGATCCTGGGTCTGCTGATGGTGCTGGCGGCGCTGTTCATGAAGCGTGGTGTGGTGGGTGCGATCGAGGACGCGGTGAAGCGCCTGCGGCGCGGCAAGGGGAGCGGCTCATGAGTGGCGCGATGCTCGAAGTCCGCCAGGTCAGCAAGCAGTTCGGCGGCCTGCGCGCCGTCGACAACGTCTCGCTGTCGGTCCGGCAGGGCGAGATCGTCAGCATCATCGGCCCCAACGGGGCCGGCAAGACGACGTTCTTCAACCTGTTGACGGGTCAACTCGCACCGACCGAAGGCGACGTTTGCTTCTTCGGCGAATCGATCAACGCGCTGCCGCCACACGCCCGTGCCAAGCGCGGCATGGGGCGCACCTTCCAGATCGCCAAGCCGCTGATCGCGCTGAACGCGCTCGAGAACGTGATGATCGGCGCCTTCCTGCACGACGCTCGGCTCTCGGTGGCGCGCGACAAGGCTTTTGCCGTGCTGGAGCGCGTCGGCATGGCGCACCTGGCGCCACGCCGCGCCGGCGATCTGACGCTGTCCGAGCGGCGCCGTCTCGAAGTGGCGCGTGCCCTGGCGCTCGAACCCAAGATCGTGCTGCTCGACGAGGTGATGGCCGGCCTGAACCAGGCCGAAGTGGGTATCGAGATCGAGCTGCTGAAAAGCCTGCATGCGGAAGGCCAGACCTTCCTCATCATCGAACACAACCTGAAAGTCGTGCGCGCGTTCTCGGATCGCGTGGTCGTGCTCGACCGCGGCAGGCTGATCGCGGAAGGCACGGCCGATGAGATCCTGAATGCGCCGGCCGTGATCGAGGCCTACCTCGGTGGTGGCCACATGGGCCAGGGCGGCGCCGCGGCCGCCAATACGGAGACCATGGCATGAGCGGGCATGGCCGCTCCAAAGCGCTCATCGCGGAGCGCGCAACGCGGAGGGTAGTCCAGTGAGCGATCCGATTCTCCGTGTCCAATCGCTGTGCTCGGGCTACGGCGAACTGCCGGTGCTCGACCAGGTGTCGTTCGATGTCGGGCCGGGCGAGATCGTCTCGGTGGTAGGCGCCAACGGCGCGGGCAAGACGACGCTGCTGCTGACGATCGGCGGTCACCTGCGCGCGTTCTCCGGCAGCGTGCACTTCGACGGCCACGACGTGACGTCGATGGCGGCGCACCAGGCTGCGCCGCGCGGCCTGGTGATGGTGCCCGAGGGCGGACGGCTGTTCCCGTTCATGACGGTGCTCGAAAACCTCGAACTGGGCGCCTACCACCCGGTTGCGCGCGCGCGTCTCGCAGAAACGCTGGACGAGGTGATGACGCTGTTCCCGATCCTCGGCGAGCGGCGCACACAACTCGCGGGCCGGCTGTCGGGCGGCGAGCGCCAGATGTGCGCTGTCGCGCGCGCGATGATGTCGTTGCCCAAGCTGCTGATGCTCGACGAGCCCTCGCTCGGCCTGGCGCCGATCATGGTCGACAAGCTGTTCGACAAGGTCGCGTCGCTGGTGCAAAGCAAGGGCCTGTCGGTGCTGCTGGTCGAGCAGAACGTCGGCAACGCGCTGCGCCTGTGCCAGCGCGGCTGCATCCTCGACCACGGCCGCATCGCCAAGATGACCAGCGGCGCCGAGCTGCTGCGCGACCCCGACGTGCAGCGTTCCTACATGGGCTTGTGAAATGAACCACCCCCGGAGCGGCTTCGCCGCACCCCCTCAAGGGGGCAACGCCAGCGGCCTGGCAGAGCCAGCTCCGCGGCGTTCGCTCGGCTCGTGCGGTGAATGCGCGCAATGCTGGCTTGTAAACGCGAGGTCGTTGGGTGGCTAAGGTCGTCTGTCGCATCGGCGCCGGCGCGGGCTTCGCCGGCGACCGCATCGAACCGGCCGTGGCGCTGGCCGCGTCGGGCGAGGTCGACGTCGTCGCGCTCGAATGCCTGGCCGAGCGCACGCTGCTGCCGGCGCTGAAGGCGCGTGCGGCCGATCCGCAAGCGGGGTTCGATCCGCGCCTGCGCCGCCGCCTGTCACCGCTGCTGCCGGCGGCGCGTGCGCAGCGCTGTCGCATCGTCTCCAACCTCGGCCAGGCCAATCCGCATGCCGCCGGCGCGGCGATCGCGCAGCTTGCGGGGGAGCTCGGCTTGAAGGGCCTGCGCATCGCCGCGGTGCTGGGCGACGACGTGCTGGCGCAGCGCGAACACGTCGCCTGGCAACGCCCGTTCGACGGCACGCTGGTCGGTGCGCACGCCTACCTCGGCAGCCCGGCGATCGCGCTGGCGCTGGAGCAGGGCGCCGATGTCGTCGTCACCGGCCGCGTCGCCGACTCGGCCTTGTTCGCGGCGCCGGCGTTGCCGCGGCTGCAGCCGGGCGAGGCCGCGCTCGCCGGTGCGGTGACGATCGGCCACCTGCTCGAATGTTCGGGGCAACTGTCGGGGGGCAACTTCGAGCCGATCGGCGGCGCCCTGCTGTCGGCCGAGGGCTACGCACGACTCGGCTTCCCGCTGGCCGAGGTCTACGACGACGGCACCGCCGAGATCCGCCTGCTCGACGGCGCGCCCGGCCTGCTGACGCCCGAGACCTGCACGCTGCAACTGCTGTACGAGGTGCAAGACCCGGCGCGCTACCTGACGCCCGACCTGGCGCTGGACTTCAGCGCCATCCGCTTCGAGCAGGTCGGCACGAACCGCGTGCGTGTCGGCGGCGCGCGCTCGCACGGCGAGCCGCCGACGCTGAAGGTGGCCGGCTTCGTCGAGCGGCCCGGCTTCATCGCCGACGCCGAGATCGGTTTTGCCGGCACGCGAGCGCACGAGCGCGCGCAGCGCGCGGCCGAGGTGCTGCGGCTGCGCTTGTCCGACTGGCGGGACGATGACATCGCGATCGACCTGGTGGGCGTGAACTCGATCCTGCGCGCAGGCTCGCCGGCCATGCGCGTGCCGCCGCCCGAACTGCGTGTGCACGTCTCGGCGCGCTGTGCCGATGCCGACGCGGCGCAGCAGATCGAGGACGAGGTCTACGCGCTGACGCTGTCGGGCCCGGCCGGCGGCTGCAGCGTGCGCAGCGAGAAGCGCTCGCGCATCGACGTCGTCGATGGCCTGATCGATCGCGCTCTCGTGCCGACCTCCATCGCGTGGAGTACCACATGAGGCCACGCATCGGCGACCTGGCCAGCGGCCGTGCCGGCGACAAGGGCGACGTGCTCGACTTGACGCTGGTCGCGCGCGACGAAGCCGCCTACGCGCGGCTGGAAGCCGCGCTCGACGCGGCCACCGCGCAGCGATTTCTCAACCGCGTCGTGCCCGGCCCGGTGCAACGCCACACGCTGCCGGGACTGCGCGCGTTGAAGTACGTGGCGCCGCAGGCGCTGGCCGGCGGCGTCTATGCGTCGTTGCGGCCGGGGCTGCACTGGCAGAAGGCGGCGATCTGGCTGTTGCTCGACCTGACGATCGACGACGAGGACCGAGTGCATGAACCCGCCTGATCTGCAAACGCTGGCCTGGGCGCTCGACGGCGACGGCGTGCTGACGCTGACGCTGAACCGCCCGGCGCGGCTCAACGCCTTCACCGTGACGATGGCCGACGAACTGGTGGCCGCGTTCGAGCATGCCAGCGCGGACGACGCGGTGCGCGCGGTCGTCGTCACCGGCGCCGGCCGCGCCTTCTGTGCCGGCATGGACCTGGGCACGGCGGGCGAAGGCCCGCTCAACGTCTTCGGCCTCAACGAGTCGCTGCGGCCGACCGCGCGCGACCTCGACGAACGTTTCGACGAGCCCGACGTCGTGCACGGCCTGCGCGACACCGGCGGCCGCGTCACGCTGGCGATCTACGACTGCCACAAGCCGGTGATCGCGGCCATCAACGGCAGCGCGGTCGGCGTCGGCGCGACGATGACGCTGGCGATGGACCTGCGTTTCGTCGCCGACACGGCGCACATCGGCTTTGTCTTCGGCAAGATCGGCATCGTGCCCGACGCCTGCGCGAGCTGGTTCCTGCCGCGCATCGTCGGCCTGCCGAAGGCGCTCGAGTGGACCTACAGCGGCGAGCTGATCGATGCGCCGACGGCGCTCGCGCACGGCCTGGCCAATCGCGTGCTGCCGGCCGACGAGGTGCTCGGCCAGGCGCAGGCGTTCGCGCGCATGCTTGCGCGCGAACGCTCTGCCTTGTCGATGGCGTTGACGCGGCGGCTGCTGTGGCGCGCCAGCGCGCATGCCGATCCGCTGCCGGCGCACAAGAGCGAGTCGCTCGCCATCTGGCACACCAGCCAGCGCGACGGCCGCGAAGGCGTGCGCGCCTTCCTCGACAAGCGTGCTCCACGTTTCGAGTCGCGCGTGTTCGACAAGCCAGACGAGTTGCCATGGCCGACCTGATCGACTTCGACGCCGTCGTGCTCGAGCGCTTCCTGCGCTCGCGGCTGCCCGGGCTGCGCGGCCCGATGCGGCTCGAGCGCATCGGTGGCGGCCAGTCGAACCCGACCTTCTTCGTCAGCTTCGACAACCGCGAGATGGTGCTGCGCAAGCAGCCGCCGGGCACGCTGCTGCCGGCCGCGCATGCCGTCGATCGCGAAGCGCGCGTGATGCAGGCGCTGGCCGCGAGCGCGCTGCCAGTGCCGCGCATCGTGCTCTTCCATGCCGAGCGCGACGTCGTCGGCACGCCGTTCTATCTGATGGAGCGCGTGCCGGGCCGCGTGTTCTCGCGCTGCGACCTGCCAGGCCTCGCACCGGCCGAGCGGCGCGCGATCTACCTGGCGATGGCTGAAACCATGGCGGTGTTGCACCGCGTCGACTGGGCAGCCGTGGGGCTGTCGGACTACGGCCGCGCGGGCGGCTATTTCACGCGCCAGATCGCCCGCTGGTCGCGGCAGTGGGAGATGTCGAAGACAGGCGACAACACCGACATCGAACACTTGCGCGCGTGGTTGCCGAACAACCTGCCCGACGAGAGCGAGACCACGATCAGCCACGGCGACTTCCGCCTCGGCAACCTGATGTTCCACCCCACCGAGCCCCGTGTCGTCGCGGTGCTCGATTGGGAACTCTCGACGCTCGGCCATCCGCTGGCCGACGTGGCGTTCAACTGCATGGCCTGGCGCACGCTGCCCAGCGAATACGGCGGTCTGCTCGGCCTGGAGCTGGGGGCGCTGGGCATCCCGAGCGAAGACGAGTACCTGCGCCACTACTACCGTGCGAGCGGGCGTCGTGACGGCGTCACCGCCTTCCACTTCGCCTTCGCGCTGTTCCGAATGGCGGTGATCTTCGAAGGCATCGCGGCGCGCGCGGCAGGCGGCAACGCCGCCGGTGAAAACGCCGGCGAAGTCGGTGCGTTGGCGGCGGCGTTTGCGCACCGCGCGATGGAGTTCGTTCGCGGTGAGTCCGTAGTGACACCGTTCGAGGCACGGAGATGAATCACGACTGGGGCGACATCTGGCCCGCGATGCGCGAGGAAGCGCATTACGGCGATCGCGTGGTGAGGTGTTTCGCCGAGCGTCCTCGCAGCGTGCACGCCATGCTGGAACAGGCGGTCACGCGCCACGCCGATGGCGATGCGCTGGTCTGCGGCGCCGAGCGCCTGAGCTACCGCGGCTTGTTCGAACAGTCTTCGCGCGTGGCCGCGGGGCTGGCCGCGCGCGGTGTGCGCAGCGGCGACCGCGTGGCGCTGCTGCTGGGCAACTGCATCGAGTTCGTCGTCACGCTGTTCGCGGCCGCGCGCCTGGGGGCGATCACGGTGCCGATCAGCATCCGCGAGCAGACCCCCGGCCTGGCCTACATGCTGGACCACTGTGCCGCGGTGCTGCTGGTCCACGAGGCGGACCTGGCGCCGGTGCTGCCGGCGGCAGCCGACGTGCCGGCGTTGCGCGTGCGCATCGCCGTCGGCACGTGCGAAGGATCGGAGTCTTTCGAGGCCTTGCTCGGCCACGGTGCCGGACCGCAACCCGCTGCCGTGCAGGAAGAGGACACGGCCGCGATCCTCTACACCTCGGGCACCACCGGCCGGCCCAAGGGCGCGATGCTCACCCACCTGGGCCTCGTGCATTCGTCGATGCATTACCGGATCGCGATGGGCCTCGGCCCCACGGACTGCTCGATCGCGGCGGTGCCGCTGTCTCATGTGACGGGCCTGGTGGCGCTGATCACGACGCTGGTGAGTTGTGCCGGCAAGCTGGTGATCATGCCGGCGTTCAAGGCCGCCGACTTCCTGGTGCTGGCGGCGCGCGAGCGCATGACGCACACGCTGATGGTGCCGGCCATGTACAACCTGTGCCTGCTGCAACCTGGCTTCGAACGCTGCGACCTCTCGCACTGGCGCATCGGCGCCTACGGCGGCGCGCCGATGCCGCTGGCGACGATCACCGCGCTGGCGACGAAGGTGCCGGCGCTGACGCTGATGAACTGCTACGGCTCGACGGAAACCACGTCACCGACGACGCTGATGCCCTCGGGCCAGACCGAGGCCCACCTCGACACCGTGGGCACGACGCTGGCCTGCGCCGAGGTGCGCGTGATGGACGACGCCGGTCACGCGGTGGCGCCAGGCGTGCTGGGCGAGATCTGGATCAAGGGGCCGATGGTGGTGCGCGGCTACTGGAACAACCCGCAGGCCACGGCCGACAACTTCACCGGCGGTTTCTGGCATTCGGGCGACATCGGCTCGCTCGACGCGCAGGGTTATGTGCGCGTCGTCGACCGCATGAAGGACATGATCAACCGCGGCGGCTACAAGATCTACACGATCGAGGTCGAGAACACGCTGTATGCACACCCCGCGGTGCAGGAGTGCGCGGTGGTGGCCAAGCCATGTCCCGTGCTGGGTGAAAGGGTGCACGCCTTCGTCGCGCTGAAGGAGGGTGGCATCACGGCCGAGGAGTTGACGGCGTTCTGCCGGCCGCGCCTGTCGGACTACAAGGTGCCCGAAAGCTTCACGCTGTCGACCGCGCCGCTGCCGCGCAATGCCAACGGCAAGCTGATGAAGCGGGCGATGCGCGACCAGTTACTGGCCAAGGAGCAACTGACATGACTGCACACCGGGTTGCGATCGTCACCGGCGCGGCCAGCGGCGTGGGCGCAGCCACGGCGCTGATGCTGGCGCGCCGCGGTTACGCCGTGCTGCTCAACTACAACCGCAGCGCCGAACTGGCGCAGGCGGCGCTGCAAGCGTGTCTGGATGCGGGTGCCGACGCCGTGGCGGTGCAGGGCGACGTGGCGCAAGACGAGGTCTGTCGCGCGCTGGCGCGCGAGGCCGTTCAGCGCTGGGGGCGCATCGACGCCTTGGTCAATTCCGCGGGGGCGACGCGGTTCGTGCCGATGGCCAACCTCGAAGGCGTGGGCGCGCAGGACTTCCACGACATCTTCGGCATCAACACGCTGGGGCCGTTCCAGATGGCGCGTGCGGCGGCGGCGCACATGGGCCAGGGCGGTGCTGTGGTCAATGTGTCGTCGAATGCGGCCCTGTCGGGCAATGGCAGTTCCTTGCCCTATGTCGTCTCCAAGGCCGCGCTCAATGGGCTGACGCTGGGCCTGGCGCGCGCGCTGGCGCCGCGGGTGCGCGTCAATGCCGTGCTGCCGGGACTGATCGAAGGCCGCTGGATGCGCGATGGCCTGGGCGACGAGGTCTACCAGCGCGTCAAGGGCCAGTACGCAGAAGCCTCGCTGCTCGAACGCGTCGCCACGCCCGAACACATCGCCGACGCGATCGGCTGGCTGCTCGATCCAGGCTGCCTGATGACGGGCCAACTGATGGTGGTCGACGCGGGCTTCGGTCTGGGCAAGCCACCGACTGCGACGGGGGCACGATGAGCGAGAAGACGATTCAACTGGCGAAACACGGCGCGGTGGCCGTGCTGACGTTGAACCGGCCCGAGGCACTGAACAGCCTGGGCCTGGCCGACGTGAAGTCGCTGCTGGCGCGCCTGCGCGAGATCGGCGCCAACAACACGGCGCGCGCGCTCATCATCACCGGCGCCGGACGCGGTTTCTGCGCCGGCTGGCAGTTGGACGAGCACGGCGTGCCCGGCCTGCCCGACGAATCGCTCGGCGTGCGCCAGGCTCACCTGATGGCCGAGTACTTCGACCCGCTGATCCAGACCCTGCACGATCTGCCGATTCCAACCGTGGCCGCGGTCAACGGGGTGTGCGCCGGCATGGGTGTCAGCATCGCGCTGGCGGCCGACATCGTGGTTGCCGCCAGCGAAGCCAGCTTCGTGCTGACCTTCGCACCCAAGCTCGGCCTGGTGCCTGACCTCGGCGCGACGTGGAAGCTGCCGCGCCTGCTCGGCTGGGCGCGCGCGCAGGCGGTGACGATGCTGGGCGAGCGCATCGGCGCCGAGCAGGCGGTGCAATGGGGAATGATCTGGCGCCAGGTGGCGGGTGCCGAACTGCAGGCGACTGCGCTGGCGCTGGCGCAGCGCCTGGCTGACGCGCCGCCCGGCGTCTGCCGCGAGGTGCGCCATGCCTTTCACGCCGCGCAGTTGAACGGCCTGGCGGCGCAGATGGACCACGAGCGGCTGCGCCAGCGCGAGCTGCTCGACCGGCCTTCGTTCAACGAAGGCTTGAAAGCGTTTCAAGAGAAGCGCAACCCTGACTTCTATCAACCATGACGACCCCCAAGCTCGCTTCACTCGCGGCCCCCCGAGGGGGCGCCAACGCGCTACGGGCGGCCGGGTGCACATTGCCATGAACTTCGAATACAGCGACAACACCATCGCCCTGCAGCGCCGGCTGCAGGACTTCATCGACCGCTACGTGCTGCCGCACCACCGGGCCTGGTTCGACGCCACCGAGCGCGGCGAACATCCGACGAAGCTGATCGACGACCTGAAGGCTCTGGCGCGAGACGAGGGCCTGTGGAACCTGTTCCTGCCCGCGCTGCGCGACGACGAGCCCGGCACGCGCCTGACCAACCTCGAATATGCGCCGCTGGCCGAGATCATGGGCCGGCTGCCCTGGTCGTCGGAGGTCTTCAACTGCAATGCGCCCGACACCGGCAACATGGAGCTGCTGCACCTGTTCGCGAACGCCGAACAGCGTGAACGCTGGCTGCTGCCGCTGCTCGAAGGCCGCATCCGCTCGGCCTTCGCGATGACCGAGCCCGACGTGGCCTCATCGGACGCGACCAACATCCAGACCACGATCGCGCGCACCGCCGAGGGCTACGTGGTCAACGGCCGCAAATGGTTCATCACCGGAGCCATCCACCCGCATTGCCGGATCGCGATCGTGATGGGCCGCATCGCCGACGACAGTGACCTGTCGCCGCACCAGCGTCACTCCATGCTGCTGGTGCCGCTGGGCACGCCCGGCGTGCGCATCGTGCGCAACCTGCCGGTGATGAACCACCTGTCGGTCGACGGCCATTGCGAAATCCTCTTCCGCGACGTGCGCGTCGGCCCGCAGGCGCTGTTGGGCGAGGAAGGTACCGGCTTCGCGCTGGCGCAGGCACGCCTGGGTCCCGGGCGCATCCACCACTGCATGCGCACCATCGGCCAGTGCGAACTGGCGCTCGACCTGATGGGCGAGCGCGCGCTCGAACGCAAGGCCTTCGGCAAGCGCCTGGCCGACCAGGCCAACGTGCGCGACTGGATCGCCGAGTCGCGCATCGAGATCGACCAGGCGCGCCTGCTGGTGCTGCGTGCCGCGGATCGCATCGACCGCGAAGGCAACCGTGCCGCGCGCGTCGACGTGTCGGCCATCAAGGTGCTGGCCGGCCGCCTGCAGACACGCGTGTTGGACCGCGCGATCCAGGTCTTCGGCGCCATGGGCCTGACCAACGACACGCCGCTGGCGCAGCTTTGGGGCTGGGGCCGCGCGCTGCGTTTCATCGACGGACCCGACGAGGTGCACCTCGGTGTCGTCGCCAAGGCCGAGTTGGCGCGGGTCCAGGGCAATGCAGGCAACAACGCGCTGTACTACACGCTGCCGCAGCGGGACGTGTCTTGACTCTCTGAGCTCGCCCCTGTCGCTTTGAGTCGCATCCCTTTGCCGGGGAGCGGCTCGCCTGCGTTCAACAACACTTCCCGGCTCGAGGTGTATTGGGCGAGATGAGTCTGGAAGTGACGGCTCCCGGTCAGGACCCGCGCGAGGCAACAGACATTGCGTTCGTCGTCGCCAGCCAGCAGGGCACGTCGCTGGACGTTGTCCTACGCCGTCTCGGCCTGCAGGATGGCGCAACCGGCGCGGTCCGGGCCGTATAAGAGTTTGCGGCCCGAGCCTCGTGCTCCAGCCCTCGTCCAATGCCCAAGGAGAGCACATGAACCCATCCGCCAACCCACGGTCGAAGAGCGCACCTGCCGACGAAGATCTTACTGAGCAGGCCCGTCCCGGCTACGGCATTCCGTCGCAGGACCCGAGGCCAGGGGCCCAGATGCCTCTGGAATCCGAGGAAGCCGAGCGCGAGGCCAAGTCGGTGCTGACAGGTGGCGGCGTCGTGGCCGGTGCGGCCACAGGCGCGGCCGTCGGCGCCGTGGTCGCTGGCCCGGTGGGTGCCGTGGTCGGGGGCACGCTGGGCGCCGTTGCCGGCGCGCTGGGTGGCGCGGCCGCGGGCACGATGGTCACCCCGGAGGCTTCGAGCCACGCCGACACCGCGCCAGCGCAACAGCGCGCGCCTGCGCATTGACGCCACCTCAGATGCAGTCTTGAACCTCCGCCTCCTCCTAAGCCTGCCCGCGCACCGACGGGCGCGCATGGTTGGCCATCGCACAGACGCACGGCGGCCTCGGCGATCAAAGTGGCGGGCCATTTGGCGGGTACACGGGGGCGGCGGAGGTCCCAGGCGATGACATCGATCGTGAACAGCATGGCCTACCGAAATGGCCAAGCCCTTGGCGAGATCTCCATCGACGAGATCAGCGAAGTCATCCGGCAGCCCGACACATTCGTGTGGCTGGGCCTGCACGAGCCGGACGATGCGCTGTTGCTCAAGATCCAGGGCGAGTTCGGCTTGCATGAACTGGCCATCGAGGACGCCCACCACGCCCACCAGCGGCCCAAGATCGAGGCCTACAGCAACTCACTCTTCATCGTGCTGAAGACGGCACAGTTGGAAGCGGGCCAGGTGGTCTACGGCGAGACGCATCTGTTCGTCGG
>Ga0209798_10001834_pt1 | contig 12614 bp, 15 predicted proteins | sample DOMMetBare3Fresh_FD_187475 | JGI IMG/M metagenome (GOLD analysis project Ga0209798, IMG submission 187475) | Wetland sediment microbial communities from St. Louis River estuary, USA, under dissolved organic matter induced mercury methylation -... | ecosystem: Environmental > Aquatic >...
CTGGCACGCCGGCCGCCTCCGCGATCTCGGGCGCGGCCTGCTGCAGGCCGGCGGGCGCCATCCCGCCGCCTGCGCCGAGACCCAGGGACTCGCGGCGCTGCTCTACGGCCTGTCACCGGCCGAGTTCGCCCTCGTCCTGGAGTCGTTCCCGCTGATCGAGGCCGGCGTCAAGGAAGCCGCCGCAGGGTGGCACCGGCGTCTGGTGGCGAAGTCCGGCCGGGTATAGACTCACCCTGAACGATTCATCCGAATGGGGGCTGCTATGAAGGGTAGTTCGAAGGTCATCCAGATCCTGAACGAACGGCTTGCCGAGGAATTGACGGCGATCAGCCAGTACATGGTGCACTCGGAGATGTGCGCCAACTGGGGTTTCGGAAAGCTCCACGAGGCCATCGAGAAGCAGGCTATCGACGAGATGAAGCACGCGGAGTTGCACATCGGCCGCATCCTGTTCCTCGAGGGTTCGCCGACCGTGTCGAAGCTTCACAAAATCAGAATCGGACGTACGGTCGAGGAAATCGTTTCCATCGACGAAGGCGACGAACTCGACGCAATCAAGGCCTACAACGACTCCATCGCCGCGTGTGAGGCTGCCGGCGACAACGGCTCCGCCGACATGCTGAGGAAGATCCTGCAGGACGAGGAGCGCCACGCGGACTGGGGCGAGACCCAGCGCGAACTGATCAAGCAGATGGGGCTCCAGAATTACCTCGCGACACAGGCGTAGGACGGAACGGCAGGCCCGGGCATGCGGCTACCAGGGACGGCTTCAAGATCCGCGCACAGCGGCCGGGCAACACCGCGAGCACGGGTCTTGAAACCGCCTGTCGCCTGCGCCGCGGCACTGATCGTTCTCGCGAGCGCGCTCGTCATGTCTCAGGCTCAAGCGGACCTGCTCATCCGCAACGTCCGGATCGTCCACGGCGACGGGAGGGTGACGCCGCGCGCGACGGTGGTCGTGCGCGGCGCCGCCATTACGCACGTGGAGCCGTCTCTCCAGGAGCGGCCGGCCGCCGCCGAACCTTCAGCCCGCCGCGTCATTGACGCCTCCGGCAAGACGATGATCCCGGGGCTCATCGATGCGCACGTACACGTCGACGCCTGGATGCCGGCCGTGTTCCTCAAGCACGGCGTCACGACCGTCCGCGACCTGCACAGCGATGCGTCCGTCATCTTCCCGATGGCGAGAGAGGATTCGCCCGATCGGCCGCGCATCATCACATCCGGTCCGCTCATCGACGGCCGTGGCAGTTTCTGGAAGAACGCCGTGCAGGTGGGCACGGTCGGCGAGGCCCGCGCCGCGGTGCGGGCGCAGGTCGACGCCGGCGCGAAGGTCATCAAGGTGTATACCCGCCTGCAGCCGGCCCTGGTGGCGGTGATTGCCGCCGAGGCTCGCGCCCGCGGCGTGCCGGTGGCCGCGCACCTTGGAAAGACCACCGCGACCGAGGCCGGCGAGGCCGTCCCGACCCGGTGGGTCCACATTCGCGATCTCGTGGATGGCGCGGCGACCGGTCTCGAACTGCAGGCGGCGCTGGTGCCGCCTGGCAAGAGGAAGCGGTAGCGGCATGGACTTCCCCCATCTCGGCTTCACCGGCCCGCCGATCGACGACGCCGACATCCTCGACAAGTTGCCGGCCGAACTGGTGGCGCTCCTCAGGGAGCGGAATGGGGTAGTCGTGCTCTCGGGTGGCTTTCACTTGAGAGGCGCCTGCACGACTCCGGGATGGCACTCGCTGCGGGCCGCGATGGAGGGGCCGATGGCGCTGCATCGGCTCTTTCCCGAGGTGAAGCCGACGGACGTGCCGTTCGCCGAGGAGGCGTGCGGCGATCAGTTCCTGCTTCGAGACGGCGTCGTCCATCGCCTGGCGGCGGAAACCGGCGACATCGGCTCCCTGGAGTTGCCGCTGTTGCCGTTCCTCGAGCGGGTTCGCGACGACGGGGTGGCCACGCTCAACCTCGAGCCGCTGCTCGCCTTTCTCGAGGCGGGCCATCACCTCGAGCCGGGGCAGCTACTCAGCGTCTTCCCGCCGTTCATCCTGACGGCCTCCGAGGGCGGCGTCACCCTCAAGGCGGTGCCCGCCGTCGAACGTCTCCTCTTCCTCGCCGATCTGGCGCGGCAGCTCCATGATCTGCCTGATGGCGCGGAGATCACCTTCAAGACCGTGCCGTGAAGGAGCAGCGTGACCTCGCTCACCGATCCCGGCAGCAGGAGATCCGATCTTGTGCGCGATCACCTTCATCCTCGCTCCGCTGACCTCCTCGATCTGGTGCTGGTGTCTCGGCTCGCCGGGAAAGAGGATGGTTTCAGTCGGGGGCGCAGCGTTTGCCTGATTGGCGGGGGAACAGTATCGTGGTGCAGCAGCAGCCGGCCGGATCGTCCAGGTGTGGCGGCGGTCGCGTCGGGTGCCACCAGCCGGGCAGTCGCATCATCGGTTCGCCCGCGAGTTAGTGTGCTGTCGCGGTGCGTCTTCCGCCAGACGGAGCGCCACCCGCTATGAGCAACCACGTCGTCGCCCACTACCAAGACGGCCGGCTCCTGAAGGGCACGAGCCTCGACGTTGACCCCGCCAAGCCAACGTGCCATGTTCGGCCCGTGACTGGGCCGGCAGTGGATGTCAAGCTGGCGGACCTCAAGGCCCTCTTCTTCGTCTGCTCGCTTGAAGGGGATCCCGCCCACGTGGAGGCCGTGGTCCCTGATCCGTCGGATCCGCGCCTGCGGGGCTCCAGCCCGATCGCGCTTCGATTCCAGGACGGGGAGACCATGGTCGGCCTTACGAATCGGTTTCCTCCAACCCGCCCGTACTTCTTCATCGTGCCTCTTGACCCGAAATCGAACAATATTCGCATCCTCATCAATCGGGCGGCCGTGGTCTCAATGGAATCGCCAACGCTCACCTAGCGCCACGGCTGATTCGCCTCGATGAGGCGTGGCGACAGTGGCCTTCAGGCGTGAGACACCCGGGAGGACGTGCCGTGTTCAGAAAAGACGGTCGACTCAAGCGCAGCGCCTACGAGGAGAAGCTCGCGGTACTGCACTTCGAGCTGGTCAAGATGCAGTACTGGATCAAGGAAACGGGCCAGAAAGTTGTGCTCCTGTTCGAAGGCCGCGATGCCGCAGGCAAGGGGGGCGCCATCAAGTGCGTGACCGAGCCACTCAATCCCCGCGGCTGCCGGGTCGTGGCGCTGGGCACGCCCTCCGACCGAGAGAAGACCCAGTGGTATTTCCAGCGCTACGTGGCCCACCTTCCCGCCGCCGGCGAGATTGTCCTGTTCGACCGCAGTTGGTACAACCGGGCCGGGGTGGAACATGTCATGGGATTCTGCAGCGATGCGGAATACACGGAGTTCATGCGCGCCTGCCCCGAGTTCGAACGCATGCTGGTGCGCTCGGGGATCATCCTGTTGAAGTACTGGTTCTCGGTCAGCGATGAGGAGCAGGAGCGCCGGTTCGAGGAACGGGCGGGTAACCCAGCGCGGCGGTGGAAACTGAGTTCCATGGACCTTCAATCCATGGCCAAATGGGTGGACTACTCAAGGGCCAAGGATGAGATGTTCCGGCACACCGACATCAAGCAGGCTCCGTGGTGGACCGTGGAGGCCGACGACAAGCGCCGTGCGCGGCTGAACTGCCTTTCCCATATCCTGAGTTCAGTACCCTACCAGGACGCGACGCCGCCGCCGCTCAAGCTCCCGCACCGCCGCCCGCCCCAGGGCAGCTACATCCGGCCCCCGAAGGCGGATCAGAACTTCGTTCCTGAGCTGGAGGTATGACCCCTGCCATCGGCCAGCTTCCGCCGGTACAGGTACACGGCCCTCGGCGACCACATCAGTGCTGAGTACCCCCCGCCATACTGATGACAGGCGCGGCCTCACTAGCACATGCATAAGCCGCGGCGCCGCTGAAGAGTACGAGCACCTCCTGTCCACAACGGGTCTTTCAGGGCGCTATTACGTCCCGAATGATCCAGAATGAGGGGAGCATACCGTGTGGCTGGCCCTTCCCGAGATGAGCACACCCCGATGACGCCCACCGCTTCACACTCGCTCGCCTTCGTCACCGGCACCAGCTCCGGCATCGGTGAGGCACTGGTCCGGGATCTGCTCGGCCAAGGCTGGCGGGTGGTCGGGGTCGCGCGGCGCGATGCGCCTATCAGGGACCCCGGCTACACCCATCTCCGCGCAGACATCGGTGACCTCGCCGCCCTTTCCGCGCTGCTCGAGTCCGAGGTGAAGCCGCTCCTCGCCGACCCGGCCGTGACGCGCGTCGGCCTCGTCAACAACGCCGCCCTGGTGGCGCTGATCGGCACGGTGCCGGCGCTCGATCCGCTCCAGCTGCCGCACATCTACGCGGTCAACACCGCCGCGCCGATCCTGCTGATGGGGTGGTTCCTCCGAGGCACCCGCCCTGGCGTTCCGCTCCGGATCGTGAACGTGTCGAGCGGGCTCGCGGTGATGCCGCTGCCTGGCGCCGTCGCCTACGGCAACACCAAGGCGGCACTCCGGATGGCGGGGATGGTCGTGGCCGCCGAGCTGGACGCCGAGTCCGGCGCCCGGCCGCGCGACGCGAGTGTGCTCTCCTACGAACCGGGGCTGGTGGACACCCCCATGCAGACGACCGCGCGGCGCACCCCGGTGGAGACCCTGCCGGTCGTGCAGATGTTCACCGACTGGGCGGCGACCGGCGCTCTCGTGGCCCCGGCCCTTCCGGCCCGCGAGATCGCGGACTATCTCTGTACCAACGGTCACCCGCGCTGGCTGGAACAGCGGTACCAGCCAGATCGGGAAGCCTGACACACCGACATCACATCCCTCCAGCCCCGCCAGGCTAAGGATCTCCATGCACCTCCCGCGCCGTAACACCGTCAGTCTGGTCGCCGCCGTTCTCGGAGCGGCCTGCGGTTCCCCCGCCGATCCCGGCGGCGGGTCGGGCGGCCAGCCGCTGGTCGCCGTTGGCGACACGATCTCCTCGCGACTTACCGCGGGCGATGTCGACACCTTCCGCCTGCAGCCGGCCACGAGCGGCCTAGTGGCCGTCTACCTGCAGGCGCAGGACAGCAACCTCGTCGAGATCTCCGTGGAGGGGCTGGGCGTCCCGATCGCCACCCGCGCATCCTATGTCAACCATGCCTCGCTCGAGGCGAATCGGACGACACAGTTTCCAGTTGTCGCGGGCACCATCTACCGGGTGATCGTCCAGGCACCGTTTGGCACTGCCGTCGGGTTTCGTGAGGGCCGGTACCGGTTTCTTTCCGTGGCCGTGGACACGGCCCCGGAGAACGGCCCCGCGAATGCTCCACTGTCGGCGGACGTCTCGGGGGAAAGCCTCAGCAGCTCGGCCGACATCGATGTCTGGACGATCGGCGCCCCGATTGCGGATACCCTCGGACTCATCATGCGGGTGAGTCTCGATCAACCCGGGTCCAGCGTGCCCATGGTGGCATCTCTCCGAGGGCCCACCAACTTCAATAATTATCAGTTCGCCCTCCCGGGGGACACCGTCGCCGTCCAATCACCCCTGGTCACCACTCCTGACCTGATGCAGTGGTACGTCCAGCTTCAAGCAGCCGACCCGGGCCCCTATTCATGGGTGAAGCCGACCTTTCCAACTTACCATTTCACCGTCTCGGTAGCGGACCTCCGCCCCGAAAGCCGGACAGCGGTCACCGGCCTCGCCGACTCGCTGCCCGTGGAGGCCATCGACAGCGTCGGCGATGTGGACACTTACAGGCTCCCGCTGGCAGCGAGCTTCATGGGGTACGTCGCCGCGCTCCAGGTCGCGAGCGGTGCGGCGGATGACACGCTGGAGCTGAGCCTCACTGACAACTTCGGGCAGGGCGCGCAATTGATACAGTCCACCGTCGCCGACACGGCCCTGCTCAGCAACGTGACCGCCGGACTCGCACCGCTGACTCAGGGGATGACGGTGAAAGTGACGGCCAGGCACCTCTCGAATCCCATCGCGCGGCCCACGTATCGGTTCACCGTCCTCCCCATCAGCCCTGCGCCGGAGACGGTACCGGCCGCCCTCGCGCCGGGCGACACGGTCACGTCGGAGCAGATTGACTTCGCCGGCGATGTGGACGACTTCACGATCGCCGGTATCGCCAATCAGTTGGTGACCGCCGACCTGACACTTCCCCCCAACTTCGGCGGGCCCGCCGTTCTCGACCTGATCGGCGTGGGATCGGTGCAGATCAATCCCGGCGCGCCCCTGGGCACCACACCGTTGACGGTGACTCTTCCCTCCACTGGGTCGTTCACCCTTCGGGTGCGCGACCTCGCGGCCCAGATGGGGCGGGGCCACTACCGGCTCACCCTGCAATGACGACCTGCCGCCTGTAATGGGCGAAAGATGGCTCACTCGCCGGAAGGAAGACTGAATGGTCTCGAGCAAGGAAACGACTCCGGCCGCCTACATCGCGAGCCTCCCGGCGGAGCGGCGCAAGGTGATCACCGCGGTGCGGGCGATTATCCGGAAACGGCTGCCCAGGGGATATGTGGAGTCGATGAGCTACGGGATGCTGGCGTACGAGATCCCGCTCAGCCGATACTCCAATACCCATAACGAGCAGCCACTCACCTACATGGCGCTCGCAGCGCAAAAGAACAACTACGCGCTGTACCTCACGTGCACCTCCGCCGACAAGGCGCTGATGGGAAAGCTCGCCGCCGCGTACAAGGCCGACGGCAGAAGGCCGGACATGGGGAAGGCGTGTCTTCGTTTCCGGACGCTCGAGGAGCTTCCGCTCGACGTGGTCGGGGAAATCGTGGCGTCCACGCCGGTGGAGCGGAGGATTGAGCTCTACGAGGCGGCGATGAAGCGGAAGCAGAAGCAGAAGTAGGCGGTCGCCCTGCCATGCGGTCCCTATGACTCCCGCACTCCAGGCGCGCCTCGTCGACATCACCACCCTGAAGGTGGATGCCATCGTCAACGCCGCCAACTCCGAACTCGTGCCGGGAGGAGGAGTCTGCGGCGCGATTCATCGCGCCGCCGGGCCCGAACTCGAAGTCGCCTGCCGTCTGGCCGGCTCCTGCCCCACGGGAGGGGCACGGATCACGCCGGGCTTCCGCCTCCCCGCCCGGTTCGTCATTCACGCGGTGGGGCCGGTCTGGTCTGGGGGAAACAAGGGAGAGGCGGACCAGCTCGCGTCCGCCTATCGTGCTTCACTGGACCTCGCGAAGACTCACCGGCTCGCGACTATCGCCTTTCCGGCCATCAGCACCGGCATCTATGGCTATCCGCTGGATCTCGCCAGCGAAACGGCGGTAGACACTGTGCGCGCCGAACTTCGCGAGCCGGGAAGCCTCACGCTGGTGATCTTCGCCTGCTTCAGTCCGGCGGTTCTCGCGAGCTACGAGCGGCTCGGTGTGCCGGTGTAGTCAGGGCATACACCGCCGGACCGGATGACATTTCCACGGTGCTCGAGCGTGCGCGGGTCGGCATCGCTCGAGCCACGAGGGGCACTGCGATCTCTAGCGCCGGGAACGTGAGTATCCCCAGCCGCTACCACCAAGAAGGATCACGATCAGAAGCACGATCAGGAGCGTCGACATATAGCCCTGCTTTCTTGCGGCGAACTGCTGCATCCCTCGTCAGGGCAACGGTCACATCGATGACGCCCTGACTTCAGTTGAAGCATATCGAGGTGCGCGGGGAGGCCAATCGCTCGTACGAGCGATGACGCGCGGCAGGCCATCCCATCCTGGCCTTGCGCGTGGCCGCAGCTCTCGCGGTGATGGCGCCCGTCTTCTTGCTGTACTGGTAGCGACCGGGATGCTGGTTGGGTCTCGATCGAGTGTGGCCTGGCCACGACTTGAAACTGAGGGCGCGGGCCGCCGTCGTGAGGATTGCGTGGGCTGGGTGCGGCCGCGCCGCGGCTCAGACGGAATCCAACAGGCGACAACCGGACATCAGTCTTGAAGGACCTGCCCGCTTCACCGATCGTTTGTCGCCGAGCAGCCGCATGAGACTGCCAGGCCGCGGCTATCGGATCTCATCGGATACAGGCGGACCTCCCCGCCCGGATTGGCTTGCAGCACGGGCCGCGGGCCTGCAACTTGGGCGTAGACGTCTCGCAATCGTGACAGGGGTCTCCTCATGACCTTCAAGCCTGCAACCTGGTACCCGATCGCGGTTGCGCTCAGTGCCATCAACCTGGTCGCCGTCTGGTTTGCGGCTCAACCGGGCGAGCCGTGGCATGCGACGCTTCATGCAGGGCTCGCGGTGGCGTTCGGATTGTGGGCCCGCCGCCTGCGGGAGGGCCCAGCCGGGGGCGCACTCGAGGCCGGGCTCGACGCGCTCGAACTCGAGGTGGTCAATCTGCGGCAGGAGTTGAACGAGGCGCAGGACCGTCTGGACTTCACCGAACGGTTGCTGGCGCAGGGATCAGACCCGCGCCGAGCGGAGCCGCTGCGCCAAGGCCCGGAGTGACCCGCGATGCCGGCCGTCGCCGGGCAGGTTCTCGGCGACACGCCGCTCGACTGAGCCGCCATGGATTCGCAGCCCATCGGACCCGTCGCTGAGCGCGGGGGGTCGGGTGGCCTTGTGCCCGGAGGACATTGTGTCGAATACACCGGTTGTGTTCAAGAGCACGCACCGGATCAAGTTCTCCGAGCTCGATCCCTACAATCACGTGAGCACGGGGAACTACGCAACCTATTTTGTCGATCATCGCATGCAGGGTCTGCGGGACTATATCGGCTGGGACCTGACGACTCTGGAGACGTTGCCGTTCATGGTGTGGGTCCGGAGAATGGAGATCGAGTTTCTGCGGCCGGCCCGGGGTGATCAGGAGATCACCATCACGTCGCTGGTACGCGAGTTCCGCGGGCCCGATGCGCTCATTGAATGCAGCATGGTCGACGCGGCCGGAAAGACCCTGTCCCGCTGCCTCATGACCGTCGCCCACGTGGACAAGGCAACCAATCGCGCGACCGCCTGGCCGCCCGACCACATGGCGCCGTTCTTCGAACGCGACACGACCTAGGCGAATCGGCAACCCACGACGGGGCTCCACTACCCAGCTGGAGATCCACTACCGTCCAGTGCGCTCACACCTTTCGTTCACTCGTGCAGCTTCCGCGGCTGCTGGCCATGGTCGCCGCTCCGTTATGAACAGCCCGCTCCTCGTCGTTGCCGCCCTCGCGGTCGTGGCACCCGGCGTCTGGGCCCAGGGCCCCGCTGCCTCGCAGGTCGTCTTGCGCCTCGACCATGCCGTCATCGTGGTCCGGGACCTCAAGGGTGCCCAGCGGGACCTGGCCCCATGGGGATTCCGATTCAAAGCCGGGCGGCTTCACCCCGACCACCTGCTCAACCGCCACATCAAGTTCCGGGATGGCACCGCGCTTGAGCTTATGACCCTGGTGGGACCGCCGACCGATCCCACCGCCACCGAGTATGCCCGGCTGCTCGCCTCGCGGCCGGGCGGCGCCTACGTCGCCATCCTCTGCGAGGATCTGGATCGGGTCGCCCACGCCGCGGATCGGGCTGGACTGGTCCCGCAGCGATCGACCCGGGGAACCTGGCAGTTCCTGAGCTTCGCCCCGTCGTCCGATGCCGCCGCCATCTTCTTCGGTTCCGGCTGGCAGCTGGCCCGGGATCCCGACTCCCTCGTCACCCACGAGAACGGTGCGACCGGTCTCCGGGAGGCGTGGCTCGAGGGCGGTCCCCGGCTGGACAGCCTGCTACGTGCACTCGGCGTGGCCGCCGCCGACTCGGTGCGCCTCCCGGATGGTCGGGAAGGGCGGCGCTGGGGGCTCGGGGACGGCGCTCTCGTCGTTGCCCGGCCGAGCGTTGCCACATCGCGCATGCGGCCGTTCGGCGTGGTCATCGAGAGCAGCAACCGCCGGTCGCCGCCCACGGCCCAGGTGATGCCAGGCTTCTGGATAGGTTTCCAGCACTGATACGAACCGGCGTTCATATACCGCACGCGCCGGCCAGCGCGCGGCCATCGGTTGTGTGAGGCTTGCGCGCAGGAGAGGGCCGTTCTCGAGGGCGAGGGCGCAGGCTTCTACCGCCACCCGGCAGAACGATTCACCGGCTCCGCTCGTTCGCTGGACGATTTGCACCTGAACCGGAGGTTCCCAGTCATGCCACCGCGTCGAGCCCCAACTGCAGGAAGGTCTGGCAAGGACCCTGGCGCGGGCACTGCGCCCCTCCGTGTCACGGTCGAAAACGTGAACGTGCCGGGATATACCGCCACCCTCGACGGCGCCAAGTACCACGCCATGCGGTCTGCGATGCTCAAGCTTCTGCCCCACAAGGCACCAGGCCTGACACAGGCAGAGATCCGGAAGGGACTGCTCCCGCGCGTCCCCAAGCATCTCTTTCCCGATTCAGGGAAGGTGGGGTGGTGGGCCAAGATGGTGCAGCTCGACCTGGAGGCGAAGGGACTGCTCGCGCGTGAAGCGACCGCTCCTCTTCGCTGGCACCAGCCATGAACCCCTGGCCATCGGCAGGTGGCCATCGAGCGGGCCGCTGGCACGGCACAGCGCCGCCCGGGTAGCTTTCGCGCCACGAGCCGGGCCCCGCGCATGATGCGCGGCGCTCAGGTGGGGGTAAGCGTCGTCGCGAGTGAGAAGTGGAGCCCCACTGTGTCCCACACCTGTCCCTTTTGCCACACCGCCATGGATGCCGGCGTGATCGTCGATCGCATCACGGGGTCGAACACCCGTCCCATCTGGATTCCCGAGCCGGCCGTCGAGTCGTGGTTCGGCGGCCTGCGCGAGCCCCTCGGCCCCGAGATCCTGGTCAGCACCGAGCGCTGTCCGACCTGCGGATACCTGGCGTCGTTCGCCAACCCCCGTCCCGATTCCCTCAGGCCTGACCGGGGCTAGCCGCTCCTAGCAGATCCTCGGCAGCTGGTCGCCCGGCAGCAGATCCACGATGCGGGTCCCTCCGACGACCGTCTTCAGCACCACATAGCCAGGGTTGGTCGCGACGACTCTGCCAATCGCGGCGGCCTGAGCACCCAGTGGGTGGGCGCGCATCGCGGCGAGCGCCACCTCCGCCCTGTCGGGTCGCACGATGGCTACCAGTACACCCTCGTTGGCGACGTACAGCGGGTCGAGGCCGAGCATTTCGCAGGCGGCGGCGACGTCGCCCGGGACCGGCAACGCGGTCTCCTCCAGCGCCATGCCCACCTGCGAGGCCTGCGCGATCTCATTCAGCGCGCTGGCCAGGCCTCCGCGGGTCGGGTCGCGCAGCACCGCCACGGCATCCCCGGCGGCCTCGCGGAGACAGTTCACCAGCGGCGCCAGGTTGGCGGTATCGCTCACGATGCTGGTCTCGAAGGCCAGCCCCTCCCGTACCGCCATGATCGCCATGCCATGCCGCCCGATCGGTGCGCTCAGGAGAATCACATCACCCGGCTCGGCCCGGCGCGGACCGGGGCGGAACCCGGGATCGAGGAGACCGAAGCCCGTGGTGTTGATGTAGAGGCCGTCCGCCTTGCCCCGCTCCACCACCTTGGTATCTCCGGTGATGAGTGGCACGCCGGCCTGACGCGCGGCATCCGCCATGGTGCGGATGACCCGGTCCAGCAGATCGAGTGACAGGCCTTCCTCGAGGACGAAACCTGCGGTGAGATAGGCGGGCGTGGCCCCCATCATCGCGACGTCGTTGAGCGTGCCGTGCACCGCCAGCGCGCCGATGTTGCCGCCGGGAAACTCCAGCGGGCTCACCACGAAGGTGTCGGTCGACACCACGATCTCGGCGCCGCCGAGGGAAACGACGGCGCCATCGCCGAGCTCCTGCAGGATGGGGTTGCCGAGATGCGGCAGGAAGCGGTCGCGGAGCAGGGCCGCGCTCATCTTGCCGCCGGAGCCGTGGCCGAGCTGGACCCGCTCGTTGTCGGCGAGCGGGACGGGGCAGGCTGGAGCTGCGTAGCGGACGCCGGTCATCGGATCATCCCTCGTGCGCCGTTGGGCTGCGGAAGCGGGCGTAATTGTAGTAGGCGGCGCAGGCCCCTTCGGACGACACCATCGGCGCGCCGAGCGGGTGCTCCGGCGTGCAGCGGGTGCCGAAGGCAGGACACTGCCGCGGCTTGAGGTTCCCGCGCAGCACATCCCCCGCGCGGCACTCGGCCGGCTCCTGCACGCTCAGCGTCTCCAGCCCGAACCGGATCTCGGCGTCGAAGTCCGCGTATTCCTCACGCAGCGTCAGTCCGCTCATCGGAATGGAGCCGATGCCGCGCCATTGCCGGTCGCTGAGCCGGAAGATCTTGTGGATCAGGTCCTGCGCCGGCGGGGTACCCTCGCGGCGGACCGATCGCGCGTACTGGTTCTCCACCTCGTGCCGCCCTTCCTCCAGCTGCCGCACGGCGAGGAGCATCCCCTCGAGGATGTCGAGCGGCTCGAATCCGGTGACCACGATCGGCACGTGGTAGCGTTCGGCGATCGGTTCATACTCGGTCCAGCCCATCACCGAGCAGACGTGGCCCGCGGCGAGGAAGCCCTGCACCCGGTTGTCGGGCGAGTCGAGGATCGCCGTCATCGCCGGGGGCACGGTCACGTGGGAGACGAGCACGCTGAAGTTGGAGACGCCCAGCTCCCGTGCGCGCCAGACGGCCATCGCGTTCGCCCGCGCCGTGGTCTCGAACCCCACCGCGAAGAAC
>Ga0209798_10001835_pt1 | contig 12606 bp, 10 predicted proteins | sample DOMMetBare3Fresh_FD_187475 | JGI IMG/M metagenome (GOLD analysis project Ga0209798, IMG submission 187475) | Wetland sediment microbial communities from St. Louis River estuary, USA, under dissolved organic matter induced mercury methylation -... | ecosystem: Environmental > Aquatic >...
TGGCCGCCTCGCTTTCCACCGGGCAGGTGCAGGTCATGTCGCCGACGGTGCGGAAACGCACCGTCGCGGTCTCGATGCGCTCGCCGTTGGCAGGTAGCGTCACGTCGGTCAGCGGCACGAGCAGGCCCTTGCGGCGGATCACCTCGCGCTCGTGCGCGTAGTACAGGCCCGGCAGCGGGATGTTCTCGCGCGCGATGTACAGCCACACGTCCAGCTCGGTCCAGTTGCTGATCGGGAAGGCGCGGAAGTGCTCCCCCGGGCGGTGGCGCGTGTTGAACAGCGTCCACAGCTCGGGCCGCTGCTCCTTGGGCAGCCACTGGCCGAAGCTGTCGCGGTGGCTGAAGATGCGCTCCTTGGCGCGCGCCTTCTCCTCGTCGCGCCGCGCGCCGCCGACGAGCGCGTCGAAGCGGTGAGACTCGATCGCCTCCAGCAGCGTCACCGTCTGGTGGCCGTTGCGCGACTCGAGCGGGTGCGCCAGGCGCACCGTGCCGCGTGCGATCGAGTCGTCGAGATGGCCGACCACGAGGCGCTCGCCCATCTCGGCCACGCGGCGGTCACGAAAGGCGATCACCTCGGGGAAGTTGTGCCCGGTGTCCACGTGCAGCAGCGGTAATGGCAGGCGGCCCTCGTACTCGCCATGGGCGTTGCGCTGCTTGAACGCCTTCTCGGCCAGGCGCAGCACCACGCAGGAGTCCTTGCCGCCGGAAAACAGCAGCGCCGGCCGCTCGAAGCTCGCCGCGACCTCGCGCAGGATGAAGATCGCCTCTTCCTCGAGATGATCCAGGTGGGTGTGGTCGAGTGCCGGCAACAGCTGCTCGACCGATGTGCGCGCGTTCATGCGGCGGTTCCTTCGCTTGTCGTGACGTGCAGGCCGCACTCCTTGGCGCCCTCCTGTTCCCACCACCAGCGTCCGGCGCGGAAGTCCTCACCCAGGGCGATCGCGCGCGTGCAGGGCTCGCAGCCGATGCTCGGGAAGAAAAGGTCGTGCAGCGGGTTGTAGGGAACGTCGTTCGTGGCGATGTAGTACCAAACGTCGGCCCAGCTCCAGTGGGCAAGCGGATTGAACTTGACGCGGCCCGTGCCATCGATCTCGTACGGCGGGACTTCGGCGCGCTGCGACGATTGCTCGCGTCGCAGGCCGGTGACCCAGGCGCCCATGCCGTCGAGCATGCGCGACAGCGGTTCGAGCTTGCGCAGGCCGCAGCAGGCCAAGCGCTGCTCGACGCTGTCGAACATCGCGCGCTCGCCGTGGCGGGCCACGAACTGCACGACCGCCGTTTCGGCGGGCCGGAACACTTGCACCGCAAGGCCGTAGCGCTGCTCGATGCGCGGGATCAGGGCCAGCGTCTGGGCGTGCAGCTTGCCGGTGTCGAGCGTGGCCAGCCCGATGTTCAGGCCGTGTCTGGCGATCAGGTCGGTCAGCACCATGTCCTCGGCGCCCAGGCTTGTCGCTTGCACGATCCGGCCTTCGTGCACCCGTGTCGCTCGGCGCAGCAGGTCCAGTGTCTGCGCGACGCGCTGGTCGAAGCCGGTGGTGGCGCGCGCGTTCAGTTCGATCGCGTTCATATCGCAGCCCCCTCGTTGACGAACTCGCGTGCGGCGCCTTTCGCCAGCGCTTCGGCCGTGCCGGCAGGCTTGGCGAACAGCGGGCGGTTGTCGTGCACGTCGCCCTGGTAGTGGCCGGGGAAGAAGTCGAGCGCGCGCTCGGCCACCTCGACCGATTGGTCGTGGCGCAGCACGACGGCGTCGAACCCGGTGCGCTCGAGCAGCGGTGCCATGTCGGCGAGCACCTCGCCGGTGGCGCGCACCTCACCCGCGAAGCGATGGCGTGCGCGCAGGAGGCGGGCCTGGCTGTAGGCACGGCCATCGACCCACTTCGGGAAGTGCAGCGCCACCAGCGCCAGGCGCGGCAGATCCGGTTCGAGCACTTCGATCTCCTGGTCGTTCGCAAGGCGCACGCCCACCGGCAGCCCAGCGGGCCAGGCGGCGCGCACCGCGTGCCATTGCGCGAGGTCGAGCAGCAAATGCGCGGCCGGCGTGATGCTGACCGGCGGGCCGTCGTCGCCGCCGAGCGTGCGCCAGGGGTCGCGGTGGGTGTCGACGAACCTCATGCCTGGACCCCCTCGGCGTGGCGCGCGGTGCTGCGGCGCGCTGCGTCCGCTGCGGCGCGAAACGGCAGCAGGCCCAGACGCCCCACGCTGTCGACGAAGCGCTCGCCGCCCTGGCGCTCGCGCCGGTAGGTGTCGATCACGGCCTCGACGGCGTCGGCGATCTCGTCGGCCGCGAATGAGGGGCCGATCACCTTGCCTGGCGTCGGGGGGCCGCCGCGTGTGCTGCCGTCGGTGCCGCCGAGCGTGAGCTGGTACCACTCGGCGCCGTCCTTGTCGACGCCGAGGATGCCGATGTGGCCGCTGTGATGGTGGCCGCAGCTGTTGATGCAGCCGCTGATGTGCAGGTCGAGCTCGCCGATGTCCTCCTGCTCGTCGAGGTCGGCGAAGCGCTCGGTGATCTGCGCGGCCACGGGGATCGAGCGCGCGTTGGCCAGTGCGCAGAAGTCGCCGCCCGGGCAGGCGATCATGTCGCTCACCAGGCCGATGTTGGGCGTGGCGAAGCCCGCCGCCTTGGCGGCCTGCCAGAGCGCGAACAGGTCGCTGGCCTTGACCCACGGCAACACCAGGTTCTGCTCGTGCGTGACGCGCAATTCGCCGTGCGAGTAGCGGTCGGCCAGGTCGGCCGCGGCGTGCATCTGCGCGTCGGTCGCATCGCCGGGCGCCTGGCCCGCGCGCTTGAGCGACAGCGTCACCGCGCGATAGCCGGCGATGCGGTGGCCGCGCACGTTGCGCTCGACCCAGCGCACGTAGGGGCGCGACTCGTCCAGCGGCGCGCTGGGTTCGGGCAGCGGGCGCACGCCGGCGGGCGCGCGGAACGAGGCCGCCACGCGTTCGAGTTCGGCCCTCGGCACGATGTGCGCGGCGCCGTCGACATCGCGCTCGAGGATGGCGCGGTATTCGGCGTTGACCGCCTGGAAGAACTTCTCGCCCTCGGCCTTGACCAGGATCTTGATGCGCGCCTTGTAGGCGTTGTCGCGCCGCCCGTAGCGGTTGTACACGCGCACGATGGCCTCGATGAACACGAGGATGTGGTCCCAGGGCACGAAGGCGTTGGCCCGCGTGCCGATGATCGGCGTGCGGCCCATGCCGCCGCCGACATAGACCTCGAAGCCGACTTCGCCGGCCGCGTTCTTCACCAGCTGCAGGCCGATGTCGTGCCAGCCGATCGCGGCACGGTCTTCCTTCGCGCCGCTGACCGCGATCTTGAACTTGCGCGGCAGGAACGCGAACTCCGGATGCAGCGTGCTCCACTGGCGCAGGATCTCGCAGTAGGGGCGCGCATCGACGATCTCGTCGCTCGCGACGCCGGCAAACGCGTCGCTCGTGATGTTGCGGATGCAGTTGCCGCTGGTCTGGATGCCGTGCATGTCCACCGCGGCGAGTTCGTCCATCACGTCGGCCGCGCGGGCGAGCGGGATCCAGTTGAACTGCAGGTTCTGGCGCGTCGTGAAGTGGCCCCAGCCGCGGTCGTGCTCGCGGGCGATGCGGGCCAGCGTGCGCAACTGCGCCGACGAGATCGCGCCATAGGGGATCGCGACACGCAGCATCGGCGCGTGGCGCTGCACGTACCAGCCGTTCTGCAGGCGCAGGGGGCGGAACTCGTCGTCCGAGAGCTCACCGCGCAGGTGGCGTTGCAACTGGTCGCGGAACTGCGCGGCGCGGGCGCGCACGAAGGCGCGGTCGAAGTCGCTGTACTGGTACATGGCCGCTACATCAAGGCTCGATACAGGTTGAAGGTGCTGATCGCCGCGATCACGCTGCCCACCATTGCGAGCAGCGCCTTGGTGCGCAGCCGGCGCGTCAACATCGCGGCAAACGGAGCGGCGAACAGCCCGCCGATGACCAGGCCCGCGACGGTGAGCCAGGGCGACTCGCCGACCAGCAGCGTGAACACGCCGGCACTGACGAAGGTGAGGAAGAACTCGGCCAGGTTGACCGAGCCGATCGTCATGCGCGGATCGTTGCCGGTACCCACCAGCGTGGTCGTCACGACCGGCCCCCAGCCGCCACCGCCGACCGCGTCGACGAAGCCGCCGGCCAGGCCCAGCTTGGCGACGTGGCGCGGTGCTTCGACGCGCGTGCGCACGGTGCGGAACACCTTGCTGATCACGTACAGGCCCATGAGCAGCAGGTAGGCGGTGATGAGAGGCTTGATCGTCGCGCCGTTGACGCTCGAGACGAGCCACGCGCCGGCGCCAGCGCCGATGATCCCGGGCACCAGCAGGCGCAGGAGCAGGCCCTTGTCGACATTGCCGAACTTGATGTGCGAGATCCCCGACACGCCGGTGGTGAACACCTCGGCGATATGCACGCTGGCACTGGCGACCGCAGGGCTCGAGCCGGTGGCGAGCAGGAAGCTCGTCGAGGTGATGCCGTAAGCCATGCCCAGCGCGCCGTCGACGGTCTGCGCCACCAGGCCCACCGCGACCGCCGACCAGAACTCCGGGGTCTCGAGCGTTGCGACGATCAGCTGCAGCGCCGGTTTGCCGTCGGGCTGATTGAACAAGCGGGCTGCGAGGTACAGCGTCAGGCCGCCCAGCAGCAAGGACACCGACCACATCACCAGGCGCAGCGAAGGCTCGCCCGCGCTGCGCGTGACCGAGGCTTCGACAGGCGGCAGGCCGAGCGCCCGATGCTCGGCATTGACGGCGTTGTCGCTGAGGTCGAGATCGCGGACTTTCATGGTCCGGCGATGCTATGGAGTCAGCATATTCCCGAGAACTATTTAATCGCTCTTTTCATATAGCCAAAGCCGCCAATGAAAAGCGGCCCGGTGTTGCCACCGGGCCGCAAAGGTACCGTCAGACCAGGTACCGAGGAGACAACCCGTCAGGTGCGTCGCTGCCTCACAGGGCAGTAACTGCGCTCAGATCCGGTGCATCCTATGGGCTTGATCTTCTATCCAGCAAGATTCAGGCCGCGCGGCGGGGCTTGGTCGCGCCCTGGGTCGCCTTGACCGCCGTGGTGGTCATCGCCTGGAAGTTCGCTTCCGCGACATCGGCGGCCTGCTTGGCTGCCTTTTGAACGCTCTCGAACGCATTGTTGGCAGCGGCGACAGCCGAGCGCACCAGCGCGACGGCGTTCTCGGTGCCGGCCGGCGCATTCTTGGCCGCGCTGTCGACGAGGTTCATGAACTTCTTCTGCGAATCAGCCATCTGCGACTCGGCAACCCGGGTCACTTCGGCATTGGTCGCCGCAGCGATGTCATACAGGTGACGGGTGTAGGCAGCGGCCTTCTCGGCGGTCGGCTGCAGGTAGCTGGCTTGCAGGCTCAGCAGTTCCTGAGCGTCCTTCACCGATAGCGCGGCGCTCGCGGCCGAGCCGGCTTCGCCGAGCGCGGTCTTGGCAACTTGCAGGTTCAGCTCGACGAGCTTTTCCATACCTTCAAAAGCCTTGCCGGTCAGACCGAACAGGGTTTCAACATTCGCCTTGTGGGCAGCCATCAGTTGTTCAGCGGTCAACATGTGTATCTCTCCATTGGTGGGTGGGGGTCGGGACGTACAACTTTGCTGCATTGCAGCATGAGACGGATTTTAGGTAGGAACCCTCGGAATGCAACCCCTTTTTGTTGCGGTGCACCAAAAAACCTAGGAATCCCGCTCTAAATGCAACAGCGCTGGCCCGACAATGCCGCCCCATGCAGGCGTTCTATGCAGACCACTTCGTGCTGCCGCTGCCCGAGGGTCACCGCTTCCCGATGGGAAAGTACGCACGCTTGCGCGATCGCCTCGCGCAGCGATGCCCGGGGATCCGGCTCAGGCAGGCCGAGCCAGCCAGCGACGGCGAACTGGCGCTGGCGCACACGCCGCGCTACGTGAGCGCGGTCGCCGAGGGCCTGCTGTCGCCCGCCGACCAGCGTGAAATCGGCTTCCCGTGGACGCCCCGCATGGCAGAACGCGCGCGCGGCTCGGTCGGAGCCACGATCCAGGCCGCGCGTGCGGCCTTGCTGGATGGCGAGGGCGTGGCGGCCAACCTGGCCGGCGGCACGCACCACGCGCAGTCCGACAAGGGCAGCGGCTACTGCGTGTTCAACGATGCCGCGGTCGCCGCGCGCCTGATGCAGGCCGAGTGGCACCGGCGCCATCGGAAGTTGCTGCGCGTGGCGGTGATCGACCTGGACGTCCATCAGGGCAACGGTACAGCGGCGATTTTTCGCGACGATGACACCGTGTTCACGCTGTCGATGCACGGCGCGCGGAACTTTCCGTTCCGCAAGCAGCCGAGCGACCTCGACGTCGAACTGCCCGATGGCTGCACCGACAGACCCTACCTGGCTGCACTCGACCAGGCACTGGACACGCTGTGGCGAAGCCACGGAGCCGCGCTGCCCGGCCTGGTGTTCTATGTCGCAGGCGCCGATCCGCACGAGGGCGACCGCCTGGGCCGCCTGGCGCTGACGCACGAGGGTCTGGCCGAGCGCGACCGGCGCGTCTTCGCTGCCTGCCGCGAACGCGGCATCGCCGTGGCGGTCAGCATGGCAGGCGGCTACGGCCGCGACATCGACGACAGCGTGAGCGCCCACCTGGCCACGCTGGAGGCGGCATTCGATTCCTGGCAGCGCTGGCGCTCGCGAGCCGTTGCCGTTGCTCCCGTCCTGCGCGACCACGAACTGCATTCATGAAGATCACAACGCAATCCACCGCCGCCGTCGACGAGGCCATCAGGAGCCGGCGCTCGGTACGCGCATTCCTGCCCACGCCGGTGCCGCGACAGACGATCGAGGACATCCTTGCCGTCTCGTCGCGCGCGCCCTCGGGTGTCAATACCCAGCCCTGGAAGGTGCACGTGCTGACCGGCCGCACCAAGGAAGAACTGTCACGCAAGATCCTCGTCGCGCACGACGCCAACGCCGCCGCCGGCTCGACCGGCGCTGACGTCGGCGAATACGACTACTACCCGACCGAGTGGGTCTCGCCCTATATCGAGCGGCGCCGCAAGATCGGCTGGGACCTGTACGGGCTGCTGGGCATCGGCAAGGGCGACAAGGCGCGCATGCACGCCCAGCATGGCCGCAATTACACCTTCTTCGATGCGCCGGTAGGTCTGATCTTCACGATCGACCGCATCTTGCGCCAGGGCTCTTGGCTCGACTACGGCATGTTCCTGGAAAACATCATGGTGGCTGCACGCGGGCGCGGCCTGGACACCTGCCCGCAGGCGGCGTTCATCGGCTTCCACGAGGTGATCAGGCAGCAGCTCGCGCTGAATGCCGGCGAGATGGTTGTGTGCGGCATGTCGCTCGGCTGGGCCGACCCCGATGCACCCGAGAACCGGCTCGTCACGGAGCGGGAGCCGGTTTCGGCGTTCGCGCGCTTTCACGAGTAAGGCAGGCATGGTGAGCTGCCTAGAATGGCGCGCACCGAGCAGGCATAAGAACCATGACGATCGCCGGCATCCCCTTTGACTTCGTGCTGTTCGCGCTGACGCTGACCGGCGTTGCGCTGTTCCACCAGCATGTGCTCAAGGTCGCCGTCACGGGACTGGCCGTCATCACGCTGTACAAGCTGCTGTTCTCGCCGTTTCCCGCCGGCGCCGGTGTCGCCGGGCTCGCAGCGCACCTGGGGCACGAGTGGGTCATGGTGGCCAACCTGTTTGCGCTGCTGGTGGGTTTCTCGCTGCTGGCCAACCACTTCGAGCGAAGCCATCTGGCGGCGGTATTGCCCCGGGTGCTGCCGCAGGACTGGAAGGGAGGCTTCGTGCTGCTGGTCATGGTTTTCGTGCTGTCGAGCTTCCTCGACAACATCGCCGCGGCCATGATCGGTGGCGCGATGGCTGCGGGAGTCTTCAAGAAGCGCGTGCACATCGGCTACCTGGCCGCCATCGTCGCGGCCTCCAATGCAGGTGGGGCGGGCAGCGTTGTGGGCGACACCACGACCACCATGATCTGGATCGCCGGCGGCTCGCCGCTGCAGGTGCTCGATGCCTACATCGCGGCGGTGCCGGCGCTGATGTTCTTCGGCGTCATTGCGGCGCGGCAGCAGCATGCACACCAGCCGATCTCCACGGACACGTCCCATGGCACCAGGGTCGACGGCGCGCACCTTGCGATCGTCGCGCTCATCTTGCTGGCGGCGATCTTCGCGAACCTGTACTTCAACCTGCGCCACCCCGAGGTGCTCGACCATGTGCCGGTCATCGGCCTGGCCGTGCTGCTGGCAATCGTCGCGACCACCGCGTGGCGCCAGCCCGACTGGAGCCTGGTGCCAGACGCCGTCAAAGGCAGCGTGTTCCTGCTGTCGCTCGTGCTCTGCGCGTCGATGATGCCGGTGGACAAGCTGCCCATCGCGTCGTGGCAGACTGCGTTCGGCCTGGGCTTCGTGTCGGCCGTGTTCGACAACATCCCGCTGACCTCGCTCGCGGTGCACCAGGGCGGCTACGACTGGGGGTTTCTCGCCTACGCGGTGGGTTTCGGCGGCTCGATGATCTGGTTCGGCTCGTCGGCCGGCGTGGCGCTGGCGAGCTTCTTCCCCGAGGCACGGTCGGTCGGCCAATGGCTGCGCCATGGCTGGCACGTGGCGGTGGGCTACGTGCTCGGCTTCTTCGTTCTGCTGGCCGTGCTCGGCTGGCATCCGGAGCCGTTGCGCAAGTTCGCGACGCAAGCGCCCGCGGCGGCCGCGGCACCTGCGGCGGCCGCTGCCTCGCGTTGAGGCCGGCCGCATGAAGCCGTCGGTCCTCGTCGCGCGCCAGGTCTTTCCGGAGATCGTCGCGCGCCTGCGCGAGCATTTCGACGTCGAAACGAACGACGAGCCCGTCGACTGGTCGCCCGCGCAGCTGACGCGTCGGCTGCAGGGCAAGCAGGGCCTGTTCGTCGCCGCCACCGAACCGGTCGACGCCGCGCTCGTCGCCGCCTGTCCCGAGCTGCGCGCGGTGTGCTCGATGGCCGTGGGCTACAACAATATCGACGTCGCCGCGTGCGCCGCGCGCGGCATCACCGTCACCAACGCGCCCGACGTCCTGACGGAGACCACGGCCGACTTCGGCTTCGCGCTGATGATGGCCGCCGCGCGGCGCGTGACCGAGAGCGAACGCTTTCTGCGCGAAGGCCGCTGGCAGCGCTGGAGCGTGGACTTCTTCTGTGGCGCCGACGTGCACGGCGCGACGCTGGGCATCCTCGGCATGGGCCGCATCGGCCAGGCGATCGCGCGGCGCGGCGCGTTGGGCTTCGGCATGAAGGTGATCTACCACAATCGCAGCCCGCTGCCGCCTGCGCTCGAGGCGCCCCTGGGCGCGCGCTGGGTCGACAAGGAAGCGCTGTTGCGCGAGGTCGATCACCTGGTGATCGTGGTGCCTTACTCGAAGGCCAGCCACCATGCGGTGGGCGCGCGCGAGATCGCGCTGATGAAGCCGACCGCGACGCTGACCAACGTTGCGCGAGGCGGCGTGGTCGACGACGCGGCGCTCGCGCAGGCGCTTGCGCAGCGCCGCATCGCCGCCGCCGCGCTCGATGTCTTCGAGGGCGAGCCGGCAGTGCACCCGGGCCTGCTCGCGGTGCCCAACGTCGTGCTGACGCCGCACATCGCCAGCGCAACCACTGCGACGCGCCGCGCGATGGCGAACCTCGCCGCCGACAACCTGATCGCGGTGCTCGGCGGCCGCGCGCCGATCACCCCCGTGGTGCCGGCGGCGCCTCGGGCACCAGCCGATCGAGCGCCTTGAGAAACTCGCCCAGGTCGATCGGCTTGGTCCAGTAGTCGTCGAAGCCGGCCGCGCGCGCCTGCTGAACGTCTTCGGGCATGGCGTTCGCCGACAGCGCGACGCAGGTCACACCCGCCGTGGCGGGATCGCTGCGCAGGCGGCGCAGGACCTCGATTCCGTCGATGTCGGGCAACTGCATGTCCACCAGCAACAGCGCGGGTTTCAGTTCGCGCACCATCGCGAGCCCGCTGCGCCCGTCGGGTGCGCCCTGAAAGGCGATGTCGGGCCGTTGCGTGAGCAACTCGCGCACGATCATCATGTTGACGTCGTTGTCCTCGATGTACAGGACCAGGGGGCGCGCCTGCGCAGCAGCGCCGGCGCCCGACGCTGCCGACGATCGATTCGACGAGGGCAGCCGCAGTTCGAACACGCTGCCGTCGGAGCCGGTGTGTGCGAGCTCGATGCGCCCGCCCATGCGCTGCGCCATCGCTTGCGCGATCGCCAGCCCGATACCGGGTCCCGTGGCCGCACCGCCGAAGGCTTCGAACAGCCGCGGCACGCGCGAAGGCGCTACCCCCGCACCCTGGTCGCCGATCGACACGACGGTCTCGTCGCCCTCGACGTGCGCCGACACCGTGAGCATCCCGCCCGCGCGATTGAACTTGACCGCGTTGCCGATGAGCTGCGCGAGCACCTGCTGCAAGCGCCGCTCGTCGGCGACGACGCCATGCGCACCGTCCTCGCGCTGCACGACCAGCCTGCGTGCCCCAATGTCGGCCGCATGCTGCGACAGGACACGGTCGATGACCGGCGCGAGCTGCAGTTGCGTCGTCGCTGCAGGCCCGGTCTCGTCGGCCTGCTCGTTCAGGTCGAGCACGCCGTCGATCAGCGCCAGCAGTCCCTGGCCTGCGGCCTGGATCTGCTGCAGCCAGCGCCGCCGCTGCAGCGCGTCGCCGCCGCTGCCCTGCGCCAGCATCAGCTGCGTGAATCCAAGCACGGCATTCAGCGGCGTGCGCAGCTCGTGGCTGACACGCGACAACAGCGCCGACTTGGCACGGCTCTCGCGCAACGCGACCTCGCGCTCGCGTTGCGTCCGCTCGGCCAGGCGCGCGTCGGTGACGTCCCAGTTCACGCCGATGCGGCGGTAGGCGCGGCCGCTGTCGTCGGTCAGCGCGATCGAGCGCGACGCGATCGTGCGGATCTGGCCGTCAGCGCGCTGCAGCCGGAACTCGTACTCCAACGGCTGGCCGGTGTGCACGAACGGCTCGAGCACGCCTTGCACCAGCGCCCGGTCTTCCGGCAGCACCATGGCGAGGCGCTCGGCGTCATTGAGCGCACGCGTGCGCGGCTCGAGGCCGCGCAGCCGGAACATCTGCTCGTCCCACAGGTCCTCGTTCGTGCGCAGGTCGCGCGACCAGGTGCCCATGCTCACGCTCGACAGCGCGAGCGTGAGGCGCTCGTTGGCCTCGCGCAGGCGCTCCAGGGCTTCGCGCTGCTCGGTGACATCGAGCAGCACGCCGTAGGCGCGCCGTACGCCGTCGCCGCCGTTCTGCTGGCGGCAGCGCACCTCGATCCAGCGCATCGTGCCGTCGCCGCGCACGATGCGCATCTCGCTGGTCAGCGGCTGCTCGGGCGATCCGCGCACCCATGACAGGGCCTGCTCGGCGACGCGATCGCGGTCGTCCGGATGGGTGTAGCGCCGCAGCAGCTCGCCCATGCGCAATGGCCCCTCGGCGGGGTCGTGCCCCAGCAGCGTGAACATGAGGGGGTTCCATTGCGGCAGGCTGCCGTCCATCGGTCCCGACCACAGGCCGATGCGCGCGGCCTCGGCCGCCTCGTCCAGGCGCTGCGCGAGCTTGAGCGCTTCCATCGTGCGGCGCTGCTGCTCGGTCACGTCCAGACCCACGCCGATCATGACCGTCGGCTGCCCCTGGGCGTCGCGCTGCACCACGCGCCGCCACAGGATCGTGCGCCAGGTGCCGTCGCCGTGCAGGTAGCGCGCCTGCGTGTCCACCGGCCCGTCCGTGGCCAGCGCCTTGTCGAACGCGGCCTGGACGTCGGGCCGGTCCTCCGGATGGATCCATTCGCGCTCGGTGGACTGCGGCACGCCTTCGGGCGCCATCGGGCGCGCGAGCATGTCCTGACCGCGCGTGTCGTAGTGCACCCGTGCGGTCGCGAAGTCGTATCGCCACAGTCCGATGCCCGACAGCGACAACGCGAGCTCGAGCTGCGCGGCTGCCGTGGCGGCCTCGCGTGCCAGCTCTCGCGACTCGGTGTCGTCCATCATCACGCCGACCACCCGCTCGGTCTGGCCATCGGGGCCGGGGATCACGCGCCACTGCGAGTGCAGGTGGCGCACCGCCCCGCCGGGCAGCATGACCCGATAGCGGTGGGCATGGGCGCCCGGCCGCTTCAGCGACGCCAGGAAAGCCTCGTTCAGGCGATCGTCCGGATGGATGCGGCGCGCCGCCTCGGCGAACGGCGGCGTGCGCCCGCTTGCCGCGTCGAAGCCGAAGAAGCGGAACACATGGGCGTCCCATCGGCCTTCGAGCGTGCGCGCGTTGCGCTCCCACACGCCCAGGCGCCCGAACTCCTGCGCCATGTCGAGCAGCTCGGTCAGGCGTGCGTTGTCCGCGCGCAGCCGCTCGACCTCGGCCAGGGCGCGCGCCAGGGCGGCCTCGGGTGGTGTGTCGGCGTCGCGATTCATCTGATGGCGTGTGGTCTTCGTCACGAAGTCTATGCGCACCGACCGCCTTTCGAATCGTGCAGCAACACCGGCTTGACACGGGCGGGGCACAGTGCGCCGATGCAAAGAAGATCACTGCTCGGCACCCTCGGGGCGCTTGGAGTGCTGGCCCCG
>Ga0209798_10001836_pt1 | contig 12598 bp, 8 predicted proteins | sample DOMMetBare3Fresh_FD_187475 | JGI IMG/M metagenome (GOLD analysis project Ga0209798, IMG submission 187475) | Wetland sediment microbial communities from St. Louis River estuary, USA, under dissolved organic matter induced mercury methylation -... | ecosystem: Environmental > Aquatic > Freshwater...
CGCTACGACGTCATGGCGTTGCGCGAAAGCCGCGTTGCCTTCATGAACCGCAGCACCTTCCTCTGGCTGATGGATCACAGCATCCCGTTCAACCGCTACCTGATCGCCCAGTTGAACGAACGGCTCGGCCAGTTCATCGGCATGATCGAGAACGAGCGCATGCTCGACACCGATGCCCGCATCGCGCGCGGCCTCGCCGCACTGTTCAACCCGGTTCTCTACCCCGGCACCAACCGCCTGCTGCAGATTTCCCAGGAAGAACTCGGCTACCTGGCCGGCGTTTCCCGGCAGCGCGCCAACCAGGCGCTCAAGGTCCTGGAAGATGCCGGACTTGTGCGCAGCGAGTACGGCGGCATCAACGTCCTCGACCTGGAAGGCTTGCGCCGCTTCGGCGACTAGTTCGCAAACCAGCACTAATTCGCCAGGCCGCTCACCGGCAGCGGTCAGGCAAATCGATTTTGTTCGGCGCAAGCCGGCCAACGGTCGACATGCCAATGAGATTTTTTGAATCTGTGCAACAATGCGCGGTCAAAAATCCCAATCGTCATGATCAGCATCTACCAACTCAAACCGCGCTTCCAGGCCATCCTGCGACCAGCCGTCCGTACGCTGGCCGCATCGGGTGTCACGGCCAATGCGGTCACCTTGCTGGCGATGTTTGTTTCCCTGACCCTGGCTGCCTGGCTCTACCTGTCCGGACCGCAGCAAACGACACTCTTCCTGCTGCTCCCGCTATGGATGTTCCTGCGCATGGCCTTGAATGCGATCGATGGCTTGCTAGCCCGCGAATTCGGCCAGAAATCGTCCCTCGGCGCCTATCTCAACGAATTGACCGATGTCGTTTCCGACGCCGCGCTCTATCTGCCATTCGTTGAAATCGCGCCCTTCGGCTGGGGCAGTGTCGGCAGTCTGATCTTCCTCTCTGCCGTTTCCGAAATGGCCGGCGCCCTCGGGCCGATGGTCGGTGCGCCGCGCCAATACGATGGTCCGATGGGCAAAAGTGACCGTGCCTTCCTGTTCGGAGCCCTGGGCCTCTGGCTCGGCCTCGCCGGCAGCCTGCCCGACTGGCTGTTCTGGCTCTTGCCGATCGCCAGCACGGCCATCGTGCTCAATATCATTAACCGCATCCGCAGTGGCCTCGCCGCCATTCCACGCCCATGACCCGTCCCCTAGAAGAACAGCATTTTTTGACCCACGACGGCGAATCGCTGTTCTACCGCCGCTGGCCTTGCACGTCGCCACAACGGCGCGGCGCCGTTGTCCTTTTTCATCGCGGCCATGAGCATGGCGGTCGCATGGCCCACCTAGTTGACGAACTCGATCTCGGCGATTTTGATTTCTATGCCTGGGATGCGCGCGGTCACGGCAAGTCGCCCGGCCCGCGCGGCTATTCGCCGAGTTTCGCCGACTCGGTACGCGACGTGCAAACCTTCATTCACCACTTGCGCGACACCTGGCAGATAGCGGAGGAAGACATGGCCGTCCTCGCGCAAAGCGTCGGCGCGGTACTGGTCTCGACCTGGGCCCACGACTATGCGCCGCGGATACGCTGCCTGGTACTCGCTTCGCCGGCGTTCAAGGTCAAGCTCTACGTACCTTTCGCGCGGTCCGGACTGGCCTTGCAACAAAAGCTGCGCGGCAATTTCTTCGTCAATAGCTACGTCAAGTCGAAGTTCCTGACGCATGATGTCGAACGCCAGGCTTCCTATGACAGCGACCCGCTGATCAGCCGGCCGATCTCGGTCAATATCCTGCTCGCGCTTTACCAGGCGGCCGAACGCATCGTGGCCGATGCCCAGGCCATCACCATCCCGACCCAACTGCTGGTTTCCGGCGCCGATTGGGTGGTACATCACAAACCCCAGCACGACTTTTTCGAACGTCTCGGTTCAAGCGTCAAGGAAAAGCACGTACTCGACGGGTTCTATCACGACACTTTCGGTGAGAAGGATCGCAAACTCGCCACCGATAAAGCGCGCGATTTCATCCTCCGCCAATTCGCTGCACCGTGGTCGCGCCCCGACCTTCACCAGGCTCATTGCCATGGTCCAACCTACGACGAGGCCCAATCGCTTGCCGCTCCCTTGTCGGCAATCAGCCCGAAAGGGCTCTATTGGGCAGCCTATCGCGCCAATATGAAGCTGGGCGGACTGCTTTCCGACGGCGTTGCGCTAGGACACAAGACGGGTTTCGATTCGGGTAGCACGCTCGATTACGTTTATCGCAACCAAGCAAGCGGATTAGGCCCGCTCGGCCGCAGCATCGACCGTCAGTATCTCGACGCCATCGGCTGGAAAGGCATCCGGCAACGCAAACTGCATATCGAGGAATTGCTGCGAGCCACCCTTCGGCGCCTCCAGGCAGAAGGCCGCCCCTTGCGAGTACTCGATGTTGCGGCCGGCCACGGCCGCTATGTGCTCGAAGCCCTTGATCAAGGCCCACGCCCTGAATCGATCCTGCTGCGCGATTTCAGTCAATTGAACGTGGAGCGGGGCTCGGCCCTGATTGCCCAGAAAGGGCTCGGCGATATTGCCCGTTTCATCCAAGGCGATGCCTTCGACCGCGCCAGTCTGGCCGCAGTATCCCCCATGCCGACAATCGGCATCGTCTCAGGACTCTACGAATTGTTCCCGGACAACGATGCTGTCGCCGCTTCGCTTGCCGGGTTGGGCGATGCGATCGAACCGGGTGGCTACCTGATCTATACCGGCCAACCCTGGCACCCGCAACTGGAACTGATCGCCCGCGCCCTGACCAGCCATCGCGATGGTCAAGCCTGGGTCATGCGGCGCCGTACCCAGGCCGAAATGGACCAACTGGTGGCAGCAGCCGGTTTCGAAAAGCTCGAACAGCGCATCGACCAGTGGGGGATTTTCACCGTATCGCTGGCCCGACGTCGCCCGATATGAGCTTGGCGGACGCTCATACGCTCGCCTCGACGCGGCCATGGAAGCGCGGCGTCGTCTGGCTTTGCTTCCTCGGCCCGTTCTTCTTTCTCAGCTATGGATTCGCCAACCAGCTCGCCGCTCAGCGAGGCCTTGCCACCAGCCTGTACTATGCGTGGGAACGCCACATTCCTTTCCTGCCCTGGACCATCGTTCCCTATTGGTCGATCGATCTGCTCTACGGTTTTTCCTTTCTCTGCTGCCACACCACGCGCCAGGTCGACCGCCATGCGCTCCGCTTGCTAACGGCACAGATCGTCGCCGTCGCCTGCTTTCTGCTCTTCCCGCTTCGTTTCGCCTTCGAACGGCCACCTTCCGATGGCCTGTTCGGGAGTCTGTTCGATGCGCTGACCAGTTTCGACCAACCCTATAACCAGGCCCCTTCACTACACATCGCGCTGCTTGTCCTGATCTGGATCCAGTTTGCCGGACTGCGCACCAACTGGCCGCGACGCATCCTCATCGATGGCTGGGCCCTGTTGATCGGCCTGTCGGTCCTGACCACCTGGCAACACCACTTCGTCGATCTGCCGAGCGGGGCAGTCCTCGGCCTCTTCTGCCTCTGGCTCTGGCCCGAGGATGGCGAAACCACGCCCCTGCTCCGGCAAGGACCGGCTCGCCTTCGACGCCGCGCCCTGGCCGCGCGCTATGCGCTCGGTGCCATCCTCGCGGCCGTACTGGCGAAAATGCTCGATCCGGCCGCACTGCTGTTCGGCTGGATCGGCATCGCCCTGGCGCTGGTCGGATGGAACTATGCCTGGGCGGGTGCCGGCGGCTTTCAGAAACGCGACGGCCGCCTGTCACTAGCCGCCGCCTGCCTGTTCGCCCCCTACACGCTAGCGGCATGGATCAATTCGCGTTTATGGACCCGCCGCCATCCGCAGCCCGATGCAATCACCGACGAGGTCTGGCTCGGCAGACTGCCAACCGCCGCCGAAATGAAAGATGGCGGCTTCTCTGCGCTCTACGACCTCACCGCCGAACTGCCTGGCCCGCTCGGTCCCTGGCGTTACCTCGGCGCCGCCTGGCTGGACCTGGTGCCCCCCGACGACACGCAACTGATCATGGCCGCCCAACAGATTGAAGGCCTGCGCGCGCAGGGCCGGGTACTGGTTGCCTGCGCCCTCGGCTACTCGCGCAGTGCCGGCGCGGTCGCCGCCTGGCTTTACCTGAGCGGCCATTGCCGAGGCATGGCTGCAGCCATCGCACTGATTGCCGAACGCCGCCCCCACATCGTCATCAGCCCGGCGCTTCGCCAGTCACTCATGGCAATCGAAACGCAACACAGCAAACGAGATGTCCATGCCTGAGCACGAAACGGAGGCCGCCCAGGCCGAGCTGGCTGCCGCACTGCTGGCCATCGGCAAACAACTCGATCGCGTCAGTCTGGCCCTCAGCGCCAGCGCCCTGCTCGCCCTGGTCATCGCACCGCTCGCATCACACCCTCGCCTTGGCCTGCTGGTGGCCGTATTCGCCGGCGTGTTCGAATTCAGCTTCGCCTGCCGCACGGCTTTTGACGAACGGATTTTCTCGACCTGGGCTCGGCGCTGGCGGCAAACCGATACCGCCCCTGAAGCCACGCTTGCCACCTTCGACCGGGCGCTCGCCACCAGCGGATTGCGTAAAACACCTGCCGCACCGAATCGCTCGCTGACCGATCGCATCGCCGGGGCGCGCCGACTGCTCCGCAAACAGGGCGCCTGCCTCATGCTGCAGGTCCTTGCGTGGCTGGTCTCCTGCGGACTTGTCATCCGACCATTCTGAGACGCGTCACCATGCTGCAAGATCGCCTTATCGCCGCTTCAATCTGTAGTTTCGCCAAACTGTTCACCGGCGTGCGCGCCCGCTGGATTGGCGGTCTCCCCGACCGGCAAGTGCGGATCTACTTTGCCAACCATCGCAGCCACGGCGATTTCGTGCTGATCTGGGCCTCGCTGCCGGCGCGCCTGCGTAGCCTGACTCGACCGGTGGCCGGTGCCGACTACTGGCTGCAGGGCGGTTTGCGCCGTTTCCTGATCAACCGGGTATTTCGTGCCGTTCTGATCGACCGCCTGGGCGGGCGTAGCGCTGATCCGATCGCCAAGATGGGAGGCGCACTGAATGCCGGCGAATCCTTGATACTTTTTCCGGAAGGAACGCGCAATCTGGGCGATGGCCTGTTGCCCTTCAAGAGCGGACTCTATCACCTGGCCTGCGGCCATCCCGAAATAGAGCTGGTCCCGGTCTGGATCGAAAACCTCGGCCGGGCCATGCCCAAAGGCAGCCTGATACCGCTCCCCCTGCTCTGCTCGCTGACCTTTGGCCGTCCGCTAACGATCGGGCCGGCGGAAAGCAAGGCAGATTTCCTGGCACGTGCCCGCCAGTCCCTGCTCGACCTGGCGCCCCCCGCTGATTGACCTCATCGCCCATGACCCCGACCGATACCCTGATCGCCCTCTTTTCCGGTGTTTTCGCCGTTCTCGCTCTGGCCAGCGCCATTGGCGGCTTCCTGCAATGGCGCCTTCCGGCCGGCCGGAACAGTCATGCCATCGACAACCTCAATGCCCGCATCAAAGCCTGGTGGTGGATGATCGGCGCTCTGGCACTGGCCTTTTGGGGCGGCAAGCTGGGCGTCGTTGCCTTGTTCGCCTATATTTCTTTCCAGAGCCTGCGCGAATTCATTTCCGTCACCCACACCCGAATTGCCGATCACCGTGCCTTGCTCTGGTGCTTTTTCTTTTTCCTGCCGCTGCAGTATTGGCTAATCACGATCAATTGGTACGGTCTGTTTTCCATCCTGATCCCGGTCTACGCCTTCCTGCTACTCCCCATCTCGGCTGCACTTGGCGCCGATACAACGCGCTTTCTCGAACGCGCCGCCAAAGTGCAATGGGGTCTGATGATCTCCGTTTACTGCATTTCCCACGTCCCGGCCCTGCTGACGCTGGAGATTCCCGGCTTTGCAGAACGGAATCTTCAATTGATCGTCTTCCTGGTTCTCACGGTGCAATCGAGCGACGTCTTTCAATACGTCTGGGGCAAGCTGCTCGGCAAGCGCAAACTCGCCCCCGAGATATCCCCCTCCAAGACACTCGAAGGCCTGGTTGGCGGGGTATTGACCTCGACCGCTGTCGGTGCCGCATTGTGGTGGATCACGCCATTCGCAGCCTGGCAGGCTGCCGTGATCGCCCTGATCATCAACATGCTCGGCTTTTTCGGCGGCTTCGTGCTCTCCGCCATCAAACGCGACCGCGGTCTGAAGGATTGGGGCGCCATGATCGAAGGCCACGGCGGCATGCTCGACCGGGTCGATTCGATCAGTTTCTCGGCCCCGATCTTTTTCCACCTTGTGCGCTATTGGTGGGTGCCTTGACCACCTGACTGCCCGTTCGCCGCAGCGACAGTCTGCCAGTGGATAAGCCGCACATACAGGACATCCGGATCGACCGGCTTGCCGCATGGGCGGCCCGGACAATGGCCTCGACGCCCTTGTCCGCTGCCAAGAGAATTAGTCCATTGACATCTGCCGTACTTGGGGTGTGCGACGAGGACTCGAATGCCGGCGTTCAAGCGCCCGCCGGCAGCTTTTTCATCTCGGGCGGCCATGAGGACGGCTGTCCTCATGGCGGGAAGACGCTTGTACCTATTTGCTTCGAATGCGGAAGCGTCCGACCAGCCCCAGCAAATTGGCCGCTTGCTCGCGCAACACGACCGAAGCCTGGGCACAGATTTCGGCATCGCTGCTATTGCGATTGGTGACGCCATCGATCTCGCCGAGGCCGATGGCCACTTCGGAAAATCCCGATACCTGCTCCTGCGATGCCAGGGAAATTTCGGACAACAAATTCGACACCTGATTCGTCGAATTGACGATTTCACTCAACGCCGCCGCCGTCGTATCGGCGATTGCCGCACCACGCTGAGTTTTCTCCGCCGAGCCGGAGATCAGGCAGGAAGCGCGCTTTGCCGCTTCCGCACTACGCGTCGCCAAATTGCGAACTTCATCGGCGACCACGGCAAAACCGCGCCCGTGCTCGCCGGCACGGGCTGCCTCGATCGCCGCATTGAGTGCGAGCAGGTTGGTTTGCGTCGTGATCTCGTCGATCACCCGAATGATCTCGTTGATGCTGACCCCCGCCTGCTCGATCTCGTCCATCGCCAGCACCATTTCGTTCATGTGCGTGCTCGCACTGACCGCAACCGTCTGCGCCGCCTTGGACAAGCCATCCGCCTGCCCCGCATTTTCCGCGTTCTCCCGGGTGGCCGAGGTCATCTGATGCACCGCCGCGCCGATCTCCGTGACCGACGAGGCGGACTTGGCCGCCCCGGTAGACAAGCCATTGCTCAATTCCGAAACCTGCTCCGAACTGCTCGTGATTTCCCGCGCGCCGCTCTGCAATTGACCGACGACATCGTTCAGGTTGTCCAGCATGCGCTGTAGCGCCATACCCAGCTGATCCTTGTCCGAAGCCAGGTCGATCCGTATATCCAGGTCACCCTGGGAGATCCGCTCGGCAATATCCGCCTGGGCCTGCAAGCGGGCGGCCATGTCATTCAATGCCATGCCGAGTCGGCCGACTTCGTCTTCGCTGTCGATCTCGACGCGCCGGGAAAAATCTCCCTGGCGTATGGTATTCGCCAGCCCTTCTGCCTCGCGGATAGGACGCGTCAAGGAGGCGGCAGCAAACCACAGGAAGGTGGTTCCGCCCAAAGCCGCCAGGAGCCCCACCAAGACCTGCCAGCCGGTAGCCGCACCGGAGCGGCCGGCCAAATCCTTGTCGAGCGCATACGCATCGGCCAGCACCACGTCTTTACTGACCTTGATCAGTACGGCCCACGGCTTCCCGGTCCGACCGAGATGAATCGGTGCCAGGACGGTGATCACCCCCGTCGCCTCATCGAGCCGTGCCTCCGACTTGCCGGCCTTGATATCGGCCAGCACCGCCGCTACGTCCTTGCCAGGCATCGATGCCTGGAGCGGCTTGCCGATCATCTCCGATTTTTCGCTATCGGCCACGATCAAACCCATGTTACTGATGATCATTACTTCCGCTTTACCGTCAAACAGACCCCGATCCGCCTGCTGCGATAGCTCCTGAACAAAATTCAGGTTGTAGTCCGTCCCCGCTACCCCGACGAACTTCCCGTTGGCCGTGATGGGAACCGACAAGGTGGTCAACCAGACCTGGTTTCCCTGAACGATGTAGGGAAAAGGGTCGAGCACACTCTCGGTATTGGTATCCCGCGGACCGATATACCAACCGCCTTTCAGCACGCCATTGGGATGCTTGTCCAGGGTGTCGTACTCGACCAGCGGCTGGACGGCAATATTGCCTTTGGCGTCGCGATTCCAATAAGGGGTGAATCGCCCGGTCTTCTCGTTATTTCCTGACAAGCCGGTGCGGAATTGCTCGTCGTGACCATCCAGGGCATTTGCCTCCCAACAGGAGTAAGTCCCGTTGAAATCGGGATTGTTTTTCAAGACATTGAGCAGGATGGCGTTGATCTGATTGCGCCCGAGGCTCAATCCGTTTTCTTTTTTCCCCAACTCGAAAACATGCGCCATCGTCCGCGCCGCATCCAGCGCCACATCGAATTTAGCCTGGATGATGCCGGCTTGCGTGCCGGCAACGCCCTTGAGATTGGCCAGGGTGCTTTCTTTAACCAGTCCGCTAACCCGTTCGCTGACCAACCGCTGGGTATCGTGTGCCGAATAGATACCAAAACCGACCGTCGAAACAACGGAAGCGACCAAACACGCCCCGGCTACTGCTGAAATACGATGCTGGATGGATTTGAACCTGATTGCCATGACATTTTCCCCTTAGGTGCTCGCCTGCAATATCAACTTGGGCGTCGTATCGATATGTTCAGTATCGCCACAGCGCTGCTCCAAAACAGAGCACTTCTTGATTATTTTTTCATTTTTATGATTAATCTTAATTTAACAGCAAAATCAATGCCAAGCTAGACACTTCGATCAGGACCGTTTCACCGGACTAAACGACCGGATGGTTCTCAAGCGATATGCGTTGGGTAGGAAAACTCGCCTCGCTCACACTTCGGACGCACCGGAAATCCCCTCTGGCAGGGGAGGCCACCGCCTTTTGCCGAGATGGGAAAGAGCCTGGGCAAGCAAGACAGCCCAACCGACACCAAGGCAGCAATCAGGAAATCACGGAAAAATGCCCGGTTCCGCCGACGTCAGCCTTGTCTGTCACGACGAAAAAAGGCGGGGCACACCGGCCCCGCCTTGCTTGTATCACAGCCTCCCCGATTCAGGCAGGCATCGATCGTCCTCGCCTTACATCGACCGCCGGTACTGGCCGCCGACTTCGTACAGCGCCGAGCTGATCTGACCAAGCGAGCAGACCTTCACGGCATCGACCAGCACGGCAAAGACGTTGCCGTCTTCGATCACCGTCTGCTTCAACTTTTCCAGCATGGCCGGGGCCTGGGCGGCATGGCGGGTCTGGAAGTCACGCAGGCGCTTGATCTGCGACTGCTTTTCTTCATCGCTCGAGCGGGCCAGCTCGATCTCCTGCTGGGCCATGCCCTTCGGATTGAGGAAGGTATTGACGCCGATGATCGGGTAGGAACCGTCGTGCTTCATGTGCTCGTAGTGCATCGACTCTTCCTGGATCTTGCCGCGTTGATAGCCGGTTTCCATGGCGCCGAGCACGCCGCCGCGCGAGGCGATGGCTTCGAATTCCTTCAACACCGCCTCTTCGACCAGATCGGTCAGTTCGTCGATGATGAAAGCGCCCTGGTTCGGGTTCTCGTTCTTGGCGACGCCCCACTCGCGGTTGATGATCAGCTGGATGGCCATGGCACGCCGCACGGACTCTTCGGTCGGCGTCGTGATCGCCTCGTCGTAGGCGTTGGTGTGCAGGGAGTTGCAGTTGTCGTAAATGGCGATCAGCGACTGCAGCGTGGTGCGGATGTCGTTGAAGTCCATTTCCTGGGCGTGCAGCGAACGGCCGGAAGTCTGGATGTGGTACTTCAGCTTCTGGCTGCGCTCGTTGGCGCCGTACTTGTTCTTCATCGCCACCGCCCAGATGCGGCGGGCGACGCGGCCGATCACCGAGTATTCCGGGTCCATGCCGTTGCTGAAGAAGAAGGACAGATTGGGCGCGAAATCGTCGATGTGCATGCCGCGCGCCAGGTAGCTTTCGACGTAGGTGAAGCCGTTGGACAGCGTAAAGGCGAGCTGGCTGATCGGGTTGGCCCCGGCTTCGGCGATGTGATAGCCGGAGATCGACACCGAGTAGAAGTTCTGCACCTGGTTATGGACGAAGAATTCCTGAATGTCGCCCATCATCTTCAGCGCGAATTCGGTCGAGAAGATGCAGGTGTTCTGGCCCTGATCTTCCTTCAGGATGTCGGCCTGGACGGTGCCGCGCACGGTCTTCAGCACCCATTCGCGGATCTTCTCGGCTTCGTCCTCGGTCGGCTCGCGACCGTTGTCGGCCTTGAACTTGGCCAGCTGCTGGTCGATCGCGGTATTGAAGAAGCAGGCCAGGATGATCGGCGCCGGACCGTTGATGGTCATCGATACCGAGGTGGTCGGGCAGACCAGGTCGAAGCCGTCGTAGAGCACCTTCATGTCGTCGAGCGTGGCGATCGAGACGCCGGAGTTGCCGATCTTGCCGTAGATGTCCGGACGCTCGTCCGGGTCGCAGCCGTACAGCGTCACCGAGTCGAAAGCAGTCGACAGGCGGTGCGCCGGCATGCCTTCGGAAACGCGCTTGAAGCGGCGGTTGGTGCGGAAGGCGTCGCCCTCGCCGGCGAACATCCGGGTCGGGTCCTCGCCTTCGCGCTTGAAGGCGAAGACGCCGGCGGTGTAGGGGAAGGAGCCGGGCACGTTCTCGCGCATCAGGAAGCGCAGGGTTTTGCCATCATCGCCGAACTTGGGCAGGATGACTTTCTTGATCTTGGTCCCGGACAGCGATTCGGAAGCCAGCTTGGTGCGGATTTCCTTGTCACGGATTTTCACGACGTACTCGTCGCCGCTGTAGGCCTCGACGGTCTGCGGCCACATGTCGAGCAATTTTTTGGCCTTCGGGTCCTGCTGGCTGTCCTTGAAGGCCTGCATTTCGTCAAAATCAGCCACGTTCTTGTCGCAACCGGCGAAAACCTGCTTGGCGATGCGCAGCGACTGGCGTTCGCGAGCGATCTTCACCTGCTCTTCGGTGTGGGCATGGTAGCCGCGCACGCTGTCGGCGATCTCGGCCAGGTAACGGACGCGCTGGGCCGGCACGATGGCGCGCTGGCTGGACGACTGCTTGACGGTGACCAGCGGCAGCTTGCCCTGGCCCAGTTTCAGGCCTTTCTCTGAAAGGGCCGGCACCAGGGCCTGGTACAGCGCGGTGACGCCGTCGTCGTTGAAGCGGGCGGCCTGGGTGCCGAACACCGGCATGTCGTCGGTCGGCGTGGTGAAGGCTTCACGGTTGCGCTGATACTGCTTGCGCACGTCGCGCAGCGCATCCTCGGCGCCCTTGCGGTCGAATTTGTTGATCGCCACGAAATCGGCGAAATCGAGCATGTCGATCTTTTCCAGCTGCGATGCGGCACCGAACTCCGGCGTCATCACGTAAAGCGACAGATCGACGTAGGGCACGATCGCGGCATTGCCCTGGCCGATGCCGGAAGTCTCGACGATGACCAGGTCGAAGCCGGCCAGCTTGCAGGCCGCAATCACCTCGGGCAGCGCGGCGGAGATTTCCGAGCCGGTATCGCGGGTGGCCAGCGAACGCATGAAGATGTTCGGATGCTCGATGGCATTCATCCGGATGCGGTCGCCGAGCAGGGCGCCGCCTGTGCGCTTGCGCGACGGGTCGATCGAGACCAGGCCGATCTTGACCGTATCGCCCTGGTCGAGACGAAAACGGCGGACCAGTTCATCGGTCAGCGAGGATTTGCCGGCGCCGCCGGTGCCGGTAATGCCCAGCACGGGGACGCTCAACGCCGCCGCGGCCTTGAGCAGCGGTTCCTTGAGGGCCGGCGCCTCGCCGTTTTCGAGCAGGGTGATCAGGCGGGCGAGCAGGCGCTTGTCACCGGCCTGCAAGCCGGCCAGGGCCTGCTCGGCGCTCGGGATGCCATCGTCGGCCAGGTCGAAGTCGGAATGCTCGACGACTTCGTTGATCATGCCCTGCAAGCCCATATGAACGCCGTCTTCCGGCGCGTAGATGCGGGTCACGCCGTATTCGTGCAGCTCCTTGATTTCCGAGGGCACGATGACGCCGCCACCGCCGCCGAAGACCTTGATCTTCTCGCCGCCATTGGCCTTGAGCAGGTCGATCATGTACTTGAAGAATTCGACGTGGCCGCCCTGGTAGCTGGTGATGGCGATGCCTTGCACGTCTTCCTGCAAGGCGGCATTGACGATCTCCTGCACGGAACGGTTGTGGCCGAGGTGGATGACCTCGGAACCGGTCGATTGCAGGATGCGGCGCATGATGTTGATCGAGGCGTCGTGGCCGTCGAACAGCGAGGCCGCCGTGACGAAACGTACCTTGTGCTTCGGCTTGTACGGGGACAATTTCTTGGCAACGGAAAGATCGGTCATGGCGACGGCCTCAACAAAAAGTTGGAAAGGCGCTCATGTTATGCCGCCGGACGAGACGTGCCATTGTCCTGCCTGACGACAATCGTGCAAATTCCGCCAAGGTGAT
>Ga0209798_10001837_pt1 | contig 12593 bp, 9 predicted proteins | sample DOMMetBare3Fresh_FD_187475 | JGI IMG/M metagenome (GOLD analysis project Ga0209798, IMG submission 187475) | Wetland sediment microbial communities from St. Louis River estuary, USA, under dissolved organic matter induced mercury methylation -... | ecosystem: Environmental > Aquatic > Freshwater...
CGCGAGCCAGGCGACGGTGGCCAGACCGGCGTCTGCGAGGTAACCGGTCCTCGCGAGCCGCTCGGCGAGCTCGGTGGGCGTCGCCGGCCGGCGGCCCGTCGCGTCGTCCCCGACGGTCCCGACCGCGCTGCCGGAATCGGCAGCCACCTCCGCGTGCACCATGCGCCCAGCATGGCCCATGGCCGCGCCGGACGACGAGGTGAGCCGCGGGGACCGGCCCGACCGGGTCACCCGGACGGCGCCCGGGCCGGCGGTGGCAGAGTGTGCGCCGTGACGGACCACGTGCTGCGTGCGGGCGACACCGCCCTCACCGTGAGCCCGGGCAACGGAGGGCGCCTGGCGTCGCTGCGGATCGGCGACCTCGAGGTCCTCGGCCGCGGCGGCGGCCGGCTCGTCGACTGGGGCGCCTACGCGATGGCTCCCTACGCCGGCCGGGTCCGGCGCGGGCGGCTCGTCTGGGAGGGCGTGGCCCACCAGCTCGCGCTCCTGGCGCCGCCGCACGCCCTGCACGGCGTCACGGTCGACCGCTCGTGGGACGTCACGGCCGCCGACGAGAGCTCGCTCACGCAGCGCTGCGCGTTCGACAGCCGCTGGCCGTGGTCCGGGCACGCCGTCCAGCACGTCGAGCTGACGGCGGACGGCGTCCTGGCCCGTCTCGAGGTGCACGCGGACCGGGACGCGATGCCCGCCTGGTGCGGCTTCCACCCGTGGTTCGCCCGAAGCCTCGGCCGGGGCGGCCCCGTCCTGGTCGACCTGGCCGCCGGCGGCATGCTCCGCCGGGACGCCGACGGGATGCCGACCGCCGAGGTCGTCGCCGCGCCGCCGGGCCCCTGGGACGACTGCTTCGTCGACGTCCGGTGGCCGGTGACGCTGACCTGGCCGGACGTCCTGCGGCTCAGGGTCTCCTCCGACGCCGGCTACGCGGTCGTCTTCGACGCCAAGCCCGCGGCGGTCTGCGTCGAGCCGCAGACCGCACCGCCGAACGCGGCCGAGCTCGGCCGGGCAGCGACCGTCGAGCCGGGCAGCCCGCTGGCACTCACGATGCGCTGGGACTGGCGCCGGCTCTGAGACCCGCGTCCGGTCGAGCTCCGGACGCGATCCGCCGCCGCGTCGAGTGAGCGTCCCGGTCGGCTCCCGGGACGATCAGCCGGCGACCCGCGCCAGGTAGGCGGCCGGGTCGGCGATGACCGACCGCACGACGGACATCGCCGCCCCGCGGACGGCGGCCTCGCCACCGAGGGACGACACGAGGACCAGCGGCGGCGCCCACGGCGCCCCGAGGACCCGCGCCGCGAGCTCGCGCTCGACGGGGTCGCGCAGCCACGGCGACAGCGCCGCGTAGATCCCGCCGAGGACGACGGTGTCGACGTCGACGATGTTGAGGATCGCGGCGACCCCGCGGCCGAGGACCCGGCCGGCCCGGGTGACGGCGGCGAGCGCGGCGGCGTCCCCGGCCGACGCCCGGGCGACGAGCTCGCCGAGCGGTCCTTCGGGGCGGCCGATCGCCGTCCCGGGTTCGCTCCCCAGGCCTGCCCGGCGCAGGATCGCCTCCTGGCCGGCGAGCCGTTCCAGGCAGCCGGACGACCCGCAGGCGCACGGCGGGCCGTCGTCCGCGACAGTCAGGTGGCCGATCTCGCCGCCGAACCCGCGCCGGCCGGTGAGCAGGTCGCCGTCGAGGACGATCCCGGCGCCGACGCCGATCTCCCCGGAGATGTGGACGAACGTCGTCACCGGCTGCCCCGCGGCGTCGCGGTGCCCGCCGCACCACAGCTCGGCCAACGCGCCGAGGTCGGCCTCGTTGCCCAGCCGCAGGTCGAGCGGCCGCGGCGCGACCCCCCCGCGCTCCTGCAGGCCGGCGAGGACGTCGACGTCGCGCCAGCCGAGGTTGGGCGCCAGACGCAACGCCTGGGCGGCGGAGTCGACCAGGCCCGGCACGGCGACGGCGGCCCCGGCGACCGGCAGGCCTGCGTCGCGGGCGGCGTCCGCGGCCCGGCGCAGCAGCCCGGCCGCCCGGGCGAGGACCGCGGGCACCGGTGTCCCGCGCAGGTCACCGACGACGACCTCCCGGCTGCGCACGGCGCCGGTGAGGTCGACCGTGCACGTCGCGAGGTAGTCGACGTTGATCTCGAGCCCGACCCCGACCGGACCGCGGGCGGCCAGCCCGAGCGACTGGCCCGGGCGGCCGACCGTGCCGGCGTCGAGACCGCGCTCGTCGAGCAGGCGCGCCCCGACGAGCATGTCCACGAGGCTGGAGACGGTGGCCTTCGTCAGGCCCGTCGCGGCGGCGATCCGGGCTCGCGTCGCCGGGCCGCGGTCGGCAACCTCGCGCAGGACGAGCGCAAGGTTGTGCTCGCGCAGCGACGTCTGCCGGGCGGGCGACATGCGAGGGGCCGACATGGCCGCAGCCTATTCGTTCATGTCATGAATGAACAGGACACCGGACTGCCAACTCGGACGGCCGCTCGGCGCAGGGAACCGCTCGCGGCATTGACAGGCGCACGCCGGCGGCAGGTATGTTCAATGACTGAACGAACACTCATCCACGGAGGACGCCATGACCCAGCCGACACCCGACGACAAGTTCACCTTCGGCCTCTGGACGGTGGGCTGGCAGGCCCGTGACCCGTTCGGCGACGCGACCCGGGCGCCGCTCGACGCCGTCGAGGCCGTCCACCGGCTCGCCGGCCTCGGCGCCTACGGCGTGACCTTCCACGACGACGACCTCGTGCCGTTCGGGTCGGACGACGCCGAGCGCGGCAAGCGGATCGAGGCCTTCCGGGCAGCCCTCGACGAGACCGGCATGAAGGTGCCGATGATGACGACGAACCTGTTCACCCACCCGGTGTTCAAGGACGGCGCCTTCACGAGCAACGAGCGGGACATCCGTCGGTTCGCGCTGCGCAAGGTCATGCGCAACCTCGACCTCGCCGCCGAGCTCGGCGCCCCGACGTACGTCTTCTGGGGCGGTCGGGAGGGGGCGGAGACCGACTCGGCGAAGGACGTCCGCGTGGCGCTCGACCGGTTCCGCGAGGGGCTGGACTTCCTCGCCGGCTACGTGCAGGACCGTGGCTACGGCATCCGGTTCGCGCTGGAGCCCAAGCCGAACGAGCCGCGCGGCGACATCCTGCTGCCGACGATCGGGCACGCGCTCGCGTTCATCAACAGCCTCGAGCACTCCGAGATGGTCGGGCTCAACCCCGAGGTGGGGCACGAGCAGATGGCCGGGATGAACTTCGTCCACGGCATCGCCCAGGCGCTGTGGCACGGCAAGCTCTTCCACATCGACCTCAACGGCCAGCGCGGACCGAAGTTCGACCAGGATCTGATCTTCGGCCACGGCGACCTGCTCAGCGCGTTCTTCCTCGTCGACCTGCTGGAGAACGGCGCCGGCGGAACGCCCGCCTACGAGGGCCCGCGGCACTTCGACTACAAGCCGCTGCGCACCGAGGACTACGACGGCGTATGGGCGTCGGCCGCCGCGAACATGCGCACGTACCTGCTGCTCAGGGAGCGCGCGAAGGCCTTCCGTGCCGACCCGCAGGTGCAGGCTGCGATCGAGGCTGCCAGGATCGGCGAGCTCGCCGTCCCGACTCTCGCGGACGGCGAGACGTACGCCGACCTGCTCGCCGACCGCACCGCGTTCGAGGACTTCGACCCGGACACGGTGGGCGCCCGCGGCTGCGGCTACGTCGTGCTCGACCAGCTCGCCGTCGAGCACGCCCTCGGCGCCCGCTGACGCAGGACGGACCACCGAAGCCGCTGCGTCGCAACAGAAGGAGACGGTGATGACGCTGGTCGCCGGGGTCGACTCGTCGACCCAGTCGTGCAAGGTCGTCGTCCGGGACGCCGCGAGCGGCGCGCTCGTCCGGCAGGGTCGGGCGAGCCACCCGGACGGCAGCGAGGTGCACCCCGACCACTGGCGGACGGCGCTCGTCGCGGCCGTCGCCGCGGCGGGCGGCCTCGACGACGTCGCGGCGGTGGCCGTGGGTGGCCAGCAGCACGGCATGGTCACGCTCGACGAGGCCGGCGGCGTCGTCCGGCCCGCCCTGCTGTGGAACGACACCCGTTCGGCGCCGCAGGCCGCGCGGCTCGTGGCCGAGCACGGCGGGGCCCAGGCCTGGGCGGACGCGACGGGGCTCGTCCCGGTCGCCTCGTTCACCGTCACCAAGCTCGCCTGGCTCGCCGAGCACGAGCCGGACGCCGCGGCGCGGGTCGCCGCCGTCTGCCTGCCGCACGACTGGCTGACCTGGCTGCTCCTCGGCGGCGGCCCGAAGAACGCCATCGACGGTGCCGGCGGGACGAGCGGCCTCGACGGCCTCGTCACCGACCGCGGCGACGCGTCGGGCACGGGCTACTTCTGCGCCGCGACCGGCGAGTACCGTCGCGACCTGCTCGGCGCCGCGCTCGGCCACGACGCCGTCCTGCCGACCGTCCTGCGTCCCGCCGACCGGGCGGGCGTGTCGGCCTGGGCAGGTCTGTCCGCGGGGGCCGTCGTCGGCCCGGGTACGGGCGACAACATGGCTGCCGCGCTCGGCGTCGGGGCCCGGCCGGGCGACGTCATCGTGTCGGTCGGCACGTCGGGCGTCGTCTCGGTGGTCGCCGAGGTGCCGGCGGCGGACCCGAGCGGCATCGTCGCGGGCTTCGCGGACGCGACCGGGCGGTACCTGCCGCTCGTCTGCACGCTCAACGCCGCACGCGTCCTCGACGCGACCGCGCGCGTGCTCGGCGTGAGCCTCGACGACCTGTCGGCGCTCGCGCTCTCGGCGCCGTCGGGGTCCGGCGGGCTCGCGCTCGTGCCGTACCTCGAGGGCGAGCGCACCCCCAACCGCCCCGACGCGACGGGGGCGCTGCACGGGCTCCGACTGGAGACGATGACCGCCGCCCACCTGGCCCGGGCCGCTGTTGAAGGACTCCTCTGCGGGCTCGCGGACGGCCTCGACGCCCTCGCCGGGCAGGGCGCAACGGTCGAGCGGGTGCTCCTGGTCGGGGGCGGGGCACGGTCCGAGGCGCTGCGCCGGATCGCTCCCGCCGTCCTCGGCCGCCCGGTCCTCGTGCCGCCGCCCGGCGAGTTCGTCGCCGACGGCGCCGCCCGGCAGGCCGCGTGGGTGCTCAGCGGCGGGCCCGAGGCCCCGACCTGGGAGGCCCCGGGCACGCAGGTCTACGAGGCGGACGTCGACGAGGGCGTCCGGGAGCGCTACGCGCAGGTCCGGGAGCTGACCGCCGTCCGGCCCTGATCACGACCGGCCCGGGTCAGGTCGCCCGCGGGGCGCTCGACGCCCGGACGACGAGGTGCGTGCCGAGCAGGCGGGCCGGCGCCGGCGCGGACCCGTCGGGTGCGGGCGGCCGGCGGCCGAGCGCCGGGTCGGCGACGAGCCGGGACGCGAGGAGCGCGCCGAGCTCCTCGAGCGGCTGGCAGACCGACGTCAGCGGCGGGTCCGCGAGCTCGCCCTCGACGGAACCGTCGAAGCCGACGACGGCGACGTCGTCCGGCACGCGCCTGCCGAGCCGGCGCAGCTCGGAGAGCGTCGAGACGGCCATCGGGTCGCTCGCGACGAAGACGGCGTCCAGGTCCGGACGACGCTCGACGAGCGCCCGGACCGCGTCGCGGGCCGCGAGCCGGCTGAAGTCGGCGACGGCGACCAGGTCGTCCCCGTGCTCGAGGCCGGCCGCGGCAAGCCCCTCGCTCCAGCCGGCGAGCCGGTCGGCGCCGACGGCGGCGGTGAGCCGGCCCGCGACCGTGCCGACGACACGGCGTCCGCCGGCGACGAGGTGGTCCACCGCGCTCCGGGCGCCGCCGCGGTTGTCGACGTCGACGACACTCGCCGCCCCGCCGCTGCGCCCGGCGGCGACAGCGGGGACACCGAGCCCCGCGAGCCGGGCCGGCAGCGGGTCGTCCATGTCGAGCCCGAGCAGGAGCGCGCCGTCGACGTGCCCGGCGGTGAGGAACCGCTCGGCCGCCGGCCGTCCCGCGTCCTCCTCCCAGGTGACGAGCACGGCCTGGAGGTCGTTGTCGGCGAGCACCCGGTGCGCCCCGCGGACCACCCGGGCGAAGAACTCGTGCCCGAGCACGCCTTCCGGCGAGCCGCCGAAGACGAGGGCGACCGCGTCCGCCCGCCGCGTGACGAGCGACCGGGCCGCCCGGTTCGGCACGTACCCGAGCTCGTCGACGGCCGTCCGGACCGCCTCGACCCGCCGCGCCGACACCCCGCGGTCCCCGTTGAGCACGCGCGAGACGGTGCCGCGCGAGACCCCCGCCCGCGCGGCGACCTGCTCGATCGTCGGCGGCCGCTGCACCGACAAACGCTTTCACACCCGGGCGCCGGCGGGCCACCACCTCCGGCACGGCCGTCTCCCGCTGCCGGCGCCCCGGCGGACGACGTCGTCCGGGTCATCGTGTGGCTTCCTGCGGCATCGGCCCGCCGGAAGCCACACGCTCCTGACGCTCACGAGACTGCTCCGCCCAACCGACGGGCACGGGCGGCCTCCGCGGCGGGATCGCCGCCGTGCTCTGCCCCCAGATGTTCTGCCCCCAGATGTGAGGGCAGAGCAAGGGGGCGGCCTAGCCCGCCGACGTGGCCCCGATGACGGCGCGGTACACCTCGTAGCTGCGGCGACGGGTGCGGGCGAGGGTCTCGAAGTCGACGCGGACGAGGCCGAAGCGCTTGGTGTACCCGAACGCCCACTCGAAGTTGTCCAGGAGCGACCAGGCGAAGTAGCCGCGGACGTCCACGCCGGCCCGGGCGGCGACCGCGAGCGCGTCGAGGTGGGCCAGCAGGTAGCGCACCCGCCGCGGGTCGTCGACGACGCCGTCCGCGCCGGCCGCCGCGACCGCGGCCGGCTCGTCGTCGTAGGCCGCGCCGTTCTCGGTCACGACGAGCGGCGGCGCCGTCGGGTAGTCCCGGCGCACCCGGGCAAGGACGGCGGTCAGGCCGGACGGCGTGACGGGCCAGCCCATGTCGGTGACGTCGTCGCCGGGGTCGGCCGTGCGCACGGCACCGGCGCCGGGGTAGGGGCCCTCGTCGTCGCGGCCGGGCGGGTCGGCCGGCACGAGCGTCTCGTCGTGGTAGTAGTTGATGCCGAGGAAGTCCAGCGGCTGCGCGACGAGCTCGAGGTCGCCGTCGAGGACGGCGCCGTCCAGTGCGGGGGAGAGCAGCTCGAGGACGTCGCGCGGGTAGCTCGCCCGGAGCAGCGGGTCGAGCCAGAGCCTGTTGCGCAGGCCGTCGACCCGCCGGACGACGTCCGGGTCGGCGCCGTCGCCGGCGTGCACGGGCTGGAGGTTGAGGACGATCCCGAAGCCGTGGTCGGCCGGCGCCTGGGCGCGCATCGCCGCGACCGCGGACCCGTGCGCGAGGAGCAGGTGGTGGGTCGCCCGCGCGGCCTGCGCGTGATCGGCGACGCCCGGGGCGTGGTGGCCGGTGCCGTAGCCGAGCCACGCCGAGCACCACGGCTCGTTGAGCGTCGTCCACTTCCGCACCCGGTCACCGAGCGCGGCGTGCACCGTCGTCGCGTAGTCGACGAACGGGCCCACCACGTCGCGGGACGCCCAGCCCCCGGCGGCCTGCAGCTCGACGGGCAGGTCCCAGTGGTACAGCGTCAGCCACGGGTCGATGCCCGCTGCGAGCAGGTCGTCGACGAGTCGGTCGTAGAACGCCAGCCCGTCCGCGCTGACCGGCCCGGTCCCGCCGGGGACGACACGCGGCCACGACACGGAGAACCGGTAGCCGCCGACGCCGAGGCCGCGCAGCAGCGCGACGTCCTCGTCCGTCCGGTGGACGTGGTCGCAGGCGACCCGACCGTCCGAGCCGTCGCTGACCCGCCCGGCTTCGGCGCAGAAGGCGTCCCAGATCGACGCTCCCCGGTGCTCGGCGTCGCCCTCGATCTGGAAGGACGCGGTGGCGGCGCCCCAGACGAAGTCGGCCGGCAGCCCGGACAGGTCCGGCACGGTGAGGTCGAGGCCGGCGACGGCCCGCGCCACCTCGCCGGCGGCGTCTGCGCCCTCGTTCGCAGCGGCGGTCATGGTCGGAACCTACCCGCGAACTGCGTCACGCCGCTGATGGACGTGCCTCTTGTCCATCCCCTTTACAGAAGATACATTTCTGTAAACTTCCCGTCACTCCTGCGAGTTGCCATGGTCACCGTCCCTCCGCCGTCCGTGGACGCCGCTCCCAGCCACGGCCCCGGCCCCGGCTCATGGACCGACCGGAAGCGACGGCTCTGGCTCATCGGGCTTCTCGTGCCCGTCCTGCCGCTGGCCGCCCTCGGCCTCGTCGAGTGGACCGACCTGCGGGCCTTCTGGTGGTTCGGGCCCGTCTTCGTCTTCGTCGTCATCCCGCTTGTCGACGTCGCCGTCGGGCTCGACCGCCAGAACCCGCCGGACGGGGCCATCGGGTGGCTCGAGCAGGACCGCTACTACCGCTGGGTCGTCTACGCGTACCTGCCGCTGCAGTTCGCCGGGATCGTCACGGCCTGCCATGTCTGGACGACGCAGGACCTGGCGGTGGTCGACAAGCTCGGCCTCGCCGTGACGGTCGGCTGCGTCACCGGGATCGGCATCAACGCCGCGCACGAGCTCGGGCACAAGACCGACGACCTCGAACGGTGGCTCAGCAAGATCGCCCTCGCCCCGGCCTTCTACGGGCACTTCTACGTCGAGCACAACCGCGGCCACCACGTCCGGGTCGCGACCCCCGAGGACCCCGCGAGCTCACGACTCGGCGAGAGCCTGTGGGCCTTCCTGCCGCGAACGGTCGTCGGCAGCCTCCGGTCGGCGTGGCACCTCGAGAACCGCCGGAGGAAGCGCCGCGGGATGGCCTGGTTCGACCCGCGCAACGACATCGTCAACGCCTGGCTCATGTCGATCGCCCTCTGCGCGGCGCTGCTGGCCGGCTTCGGCCTCGAGGTGCTGCCGTGGCTCCTGGCCCAGGCCGTCGTCGGCGTCTGTCTCCTCGAGATCGTCAACTACCTGGAGCACTACGGCCTGCTGCGGCAGCGGACGGCGGACGGCCGCTACGAGCGGGTCCGGCCCGAGCACAGCTGGAACAGCGACAACCTCACGACGAGCCTGTTCCTCCTCCACCTTCAGCGGCACTCCGACCACCACGCCAACCCGACCCGGCGCTACCAGTCGCTGCGCTCGCAGGAGGCCGCCCCGCAGCTGCCCGCGGGCTACGCGACGATGGTGGTCATGGCGCTGGTACCGCCGCTGTGGCGTCGGATCATGGACCCCCGGCTCGTCGCGCACTATGACGGCGACGTCACGCGCGCCAACATCGCCCCGCGCCGGCGCGCGCACCTCCTCGCCCGGTACGTCCGGCGGGGTGAGGCCCACGGGTCAGGCCCGGGCGCTGTGCGAGCGCAGGTACCCCACGGCCATCCCGGACACGGTCCGGGCGACGTCCAGGTCGCCCGCACCGGGCTGGACGAGGTGGCTCACGGTGACCCGGCCGAGGACGTCGATGACCGCGGCGAGGGTGGGCAGGTCGGCAGCCGGGAAGGTCCGTCGGACCCACGGGGCGACGGCGTTCCAGAGCGTGACGTACACCGGGGCGGCGTCTGAGGTGAGGAGCCGGATGAGCTCCGGGTCGCCGCCCGGGCCCCGGTCGAGGACGACGCGCAGCAACGCGTTGCGCCGCCCCTCGTCGAGCACGGCCCGGACACCGGCGGCGATCGCACCGGCCGGGTCGCCGTCCGGATGGCCCTCCATCGCCGCAACGGCGAGCCCGACGACCCGCTCGACCTCGACGGTGACGAGCCCGCGGGCCAGCCCGTCCTTGGTCTCGAACTGCGCGTAGACGGTCTGCCGCGAGACCCCCGCCCGCGCGGCGACAGCCGTCATCCGGACCTGCCGCCAGCCCGACGCCCTCGCCAGGTCGGCGGCGGCCGCGAGGATGCGGTCGCGCACCGGAACGGTCGGGCCCGCGGACGTCGGCACGGCGCCATCATCGCGGACGGCACGCCCCACCGGGCAGGCCGTGACCCACCGGGACCGCACCGGCGCTGACCCGGTCGGGCCATTCCGGGGCCCGGGGGCCGGCCGGGGCGACTCGACCGCCACGCACCGGAACGGCGCGGCTATCGTGGCCGGATGAGCAGTGTCGTCCTCGGGATGCCGGGCCGTCGCCGCACCGGTGCCGACGCCGGGCCGGCGTCCGGCGAGCCGCGCCCGGACGACACCCGCCTCCTCGACCGGTTCGGCCGGGTGGCGACAGACCTGCGGGTCAGCCTCACGGACCGGTGCAACCTGCGCTGCTCCTACTGCATGCCGGAGGAGGGGCTGGACTGGATCGCGGACGAGCGGCTGCTGTCCGACGACGAGATCGTCCGGCTGATCACGATCGCCGTCGAGCACCTCGGGGTCGAGGAGGTCCGGTTCACCGGCGGGGAACCCCTGCTGCGCAAGGGCCTGGAGAAGATCGTCGGTGCGACGACGGCGCTGCGCACCCACGACGGCCGGGTCCCGCAGACGGCGCTCACGACGAACGGGTTGGGCCTCGAGCGGCGCGCCACCCGGCTCGCCGAGGCCGGGCTGCACCGGATCAACGTCTCCCTGGACAGCCTCGACCGCGCCCGGTTCGCCCGGATCACCAAACGCGACCGGCTGCCCGACGTCCTCACCGGGCTCGCGGCCGCGGCGACGGCCGGGCTGACCCCGGTCAAGGTCAACACCGTCCTCCTGCGCGGGGTCAACGACGACGAGGCCGTGCCGCTGCTCGCCTGGGCGCTCGAGCACGGCTACGAGCTGCGGTTCATCGAGCAGATGCCGCTGGACCCGCAGGGCGCGTGGGACCGCGACAGCATGGTCACCGCCGAGGAGATCCTCGCCGCCCTGCGCACCCGCTTCCGGTTGGTGTCGTCCGCGCCCGGCAGCCGCGGCGCCGCCCCCGCCGAGACCTGGGTCGTCGAGGACGCACCCGCCGGCGCACCGGCCCGCGCGGGCGACCGTCTCCCGCGGGTCGGCATCGTCGCCTCCGTGACCCGGCCGTTCTGCGGGGACTGCGACCGCACCCGGCTCACGGCCGACGGCCAGGTCCGCAACTGCCTGTTCGCCCGCGGCGAGACCGACCTGCGCGCCGCCCTGCGCAACGGCGGCTCCGACGAGGAGATCGCCGCGACCTGGCGCGGGACCATGTGGGCCAAGGAGGCCGGTCACGGGATCGACGACCCGAGCTTCCTGCAGCCGAGCCGCCCGATGAGCGCGATCGGTGGCTGAGGAGCTCGACGTCCGCGTGCGCTACTTCGCCGGCGCCGCGAAGGCCGCCGGGGTGACCGAGGAGACTCTCGCGGTCCCCGCCGGCGCCACGGTCGGCGTCCTCGCCGGCACGTTGGCCGCCCGGCACGGCACTGCCCTGGCCCGGGTGCTCGCGGCCTCCTCGTTCCTCCTCGACGAGGTGACCGCAGACGCCGCCAGGCCGCTCCACGACGGCGCTCTCGTCGACGTCCTGCCGCCGTTCGCCGGCGGCTGACCCGCCGCGCGCACTCCCCCACGGCGCCGTGACCGACCTCTCGTGCCCGTTCGGACCTCGCTCGACGGGCACGGGGTGTGATCACGTCTACGCTGACACCCAGGACGCACGGTCCGGGACCGGCCGGACGGCCGCTCACAACCGGGCGTTTCCCGACCTGTTCCACGATCGTGACATGACGGTGATCACCGTCGGTTACCCTTTCGCGAGAGTCATCGTCGGCCGCCGCCACGGCCGACCCGTGGCCGTCCGGGGAGAAGGAGGTACGCGTGCACCAGCTGGCCACGGGCGCGGACACGCTGGCGCCCGGCGGGCTGACGGCCGGCACGGAACGTACCGCCCTGACCACCGACGAGGCCGGGCGCCGACCGACGGCCGGCCCGAGGCCGCCGCGGACACCTGGCAGCCCGACCGGCACCGGACGCGGTGCGCGCCTGCGCCGGCTGGTCGCCTCCGTCGGTCCCGAGGTCCTCGCGCTCGCCGTGGCCGGCACCGTCTTCGGCTACCAGGTCGGCACGCCGAGCCCGTGGCGCGACGAGGGCGCGACGATGGTCATCGCCGCCCGACCGTTCGGCGAGATCGTCGAGCTGATCCGTCACCTCGACCTCGTCCACGCGTCGTACTACCTCCTCGTCCACGTCCTGCTGTCCGTCGAGGGCTCGACGACGCTCGCGGACGCCGTGCCGAGCGTCCGGATCGTCTCCGTCGTCGCCGCGAGCCTCACCGCTCTGCTCCTGGTCCGGATCGGCCGACGCCTCGGGTCCACCGCCGTCGGGATGTCCGCCGCGCTGGCCCTCGTCGCTGCGCCGCTCGTCACGCGGTACGCGCAGGAGGCCCGGGCGTACGCCCTCGTCATGCTCGCGACGACGCTCGCGACGCTGCTCCTGCTCCGGGCGGTCTCCCGGCCGCGCGACCGGCTCGGGTGGGCGCTCTACGCCGCGGCCCTGGTGCTCACCGGCCTGCTCAACGTCATCTCGCTGCTCGTCGTCCTCGCGCACGCCGTCTACGTGCGGGTCCGGGTGCGACGGCCGGTGCGTCAGCGGTGGCTGCTCGCGACCGCGGGCGGGCTCGGGGCCGTGAGCCCCTTCGTCGCGGCGACGTTCCTGCAACGCGGCCAGGTCGACTGGCTCG